>ENA-UONT01000049-UONT01000049.1-human-gut-metagenome-genome-assembly--contig:-CS20-NODE-49-length-168914-cov-24.619943_pt1 | contig 168914 bp, 147 predicted proteins | sample MGYA00242459_ERZ724006 | MGnify/ENA metagenome assembly ERZ724006
TGATAAAAAAGATGTTGCATCTGTGGAACAGAGTCTGAATACTTTGATTTCTAATGCTTCGCATATAAAAATGGATACCTATCATGCACAGTTACAATCTGCAGAATTAGCAGCCCGCATGATGAAGCTTGGCTGTTATCTGTTTATGGCGGTTGTAGGATTCATCGGTTTTATGAATATGGCAAACACCATGATCATGAATATTACGACAAAAAAGCAGGAATATGGTGTATTACAGGCTGTGGGTATGACAAATAAACAATTAAATTTATGCCTGCAGTTACAGGGACTGATTTTTACGGTTGGTACCATATGCGTAGCTTTGATCATTGGTCTGCCGCTCGGCTATGCACTTTTTTCCTATGCAAAACATAATGGAATATTTGGAATGAATATCTATCATGTTCCAATCGTACCAATTTTTATTATGATTTTTTTGGTCGGTCTGTTGCAGATTGTACTTTCCTGCGTTTTAAGCAGTAATCTGAAAAAGGAAACGCTGGTAGAAAGAATAAGGTATGATGGATAGCAAGCTTATTTCTACTTCTCCACCAGCTTCAGGCAGTCTCCAAAATGTCTCTGCAGTGACTTTAAGTCCATGATTATCACATAAAATACTCTGCCATTGTGCACTGAATCCACTATCCTGCCATGGTCGAGCACTGAAATATATGTGCCGTCTGCTTTTCGCATATGAAAGAAAATATAATTATTTGAGTGTCCTCCGTTAATCTGCGACCATATGCTTTTTTGACAGCTTTCCTGTTCATCCGGGCGTATCAGATTGCAGAAGCTCTTACCTGTATATGCAAGCAGCTCGTCCATATTTTTACAGCCTGTAAGCCGAAGCAACTCACTGTTTGCAAGCAGAATCTCATCATTTTCTTTATCTGCTCTGTAAACAATAAAAGCTCCCGGCAAATTATCAATAATATCCTTCACGGCAAATCCAAGCTTCGCACGGCTCTTTATACGCTCACCCTCACGGTATGCCATGCAGCCGTTCTTCCCACGCATTTTCACCTCATAAAGTGCCTTGTCCGCACAATGCATAAGCTGTGAACGGTCATCAGCCAAAACAGGATACTCCGCAAAGCCCAGTGAAATGGTAAATGTATGCGCTTCACCTTTACAATAAAATTTCCTGGTTTCTTCTGTAAACTTCTTAAGAAAAGGCTTAACCTCCACAACCGTGCAATCCGGCATGAAAATGCTAAACTCATCGCCCCCGTTTCTGCCGAGTATGGCATCCTTTGAAAAATATTGCTTCATGCTCTCTGCAAGCTTCTGCAGTGCACCATCACCTGCCGCATGTCCATACATATCGTTGACCAGCTTGAAATCGTCAATATCAAGCATTGCCACAACACAATGCTTTTGCGGATTCTTTCTCATATATTGCTCAACCTGCTCATCAAAGCCGTGCCTGTTGTAGATACCGGTCAGTGCATCAGTCACAGCAAGTCTCTTGAAATTCTTCCTGTTCTCATTGATTGAAATCAACGCTGCTGTAAGCCCAGTCAAAAGCAGGACTATAATTACACCTCCAATAAACATGTATATCAGGTAGTTATTATTGTAAAACCCACTCTTGGGTAAAATCTCAAGCCTCCACTTGTCTCCATACACGTCGAAGTCATATATCACCGGATCGTTCAACTCTTTCTTTGAACCGTAAACCCACTCATACGTATCATCCCACGGTGAAGCACACTTCTGCAGACTGTACTTATATCCAAAATTGGAAAGAGCCTCTACCGAATCAGAAAAAATTTCCGGAACCTTCAGTATAACAATTGTGAAGCCCCAAAAGCTCTTCTGACCATTTTCATTCTCCAAATAAACCGGATTGCGCACTGCTATACCATATCCGCCCTGCTTCAGCTCCAATGGTCCCTGCATAATTACAGTGTCATTATCCCTCGCATAGCGCGAAATCTCTCCCCTGTCACTATCATTTATCAGATCAATCTTACCGGATTCATTCATCTCCTCCGGATATATTTCAGTCACAACTCCATTCGGTGCTATCTGTATACTCTGAATCGAATCGTCCATCATATTTGCTGCAACATCATAAAATCTATTAATATTTCCATCACCACTTATGACAACCTGCTTTAAGGTATCGGTAACTCCTATTCCCTCCATAAGCTCGCCATTTATACGCTCCGCATATGTCATCGCATTGAGCTTCGCTTTTGTCCTGTTCTGCTGTTCCTGACCCTCGCCGACTACATATATAGCGCCGATTAACGCACACATACCCAATATAAATACCACTGCCGGAACAATGAATCTCTTTTTTAGCTTTTTCATTTGTATCACTTTCTAAAATCAATGTCTATCTGTTCTATATGATTTTAATATTATAGCTCTACGATAAGAAAATGTCTATAAATTTGCGGACGGACATTTTGATGCACAGCCGGAAGTAGAGTGGAAAGGCGATTTTGTAGGTATTTTACATTCATTTATGGAATTTGAAAAAAGTATGGCAGTCACCATAAAGGGAATCCAGAATGTATCAAGGGAGGTTTCAAGTGCGGCAGAGCAGGTAGTTGCAAGCTCAAATGACCTTGCAGACGGTGCAGCCAATCAGGCTGCGGTTGTAGAGAAACTGACAGCGACAGTTGCGGGAGTTTCAGAACAGGTGGAGCAGAATTCAGAGAGTGCCAAGAAAATCATGCGCGATCCCCTGCTTCTGGGAAAAAATCAGAGGATGCAACAGAAAAAGATAAACAGGTCGTAACGGCGGCAAAGATGATCGGCGTAAAGAAAAACATCATTGTGGTGGCTGCCGGTCCGTTTCAGTTTGCAATGATTAATCCGGTCATAACCAGAAAATCTGGTGCTTTTGAGACAGAGGAAGGCTGTCTGTCATTGGATGGCGTTAGGTCATGTAGAAGGTATGAAGAAATTGAGGTCGATCACTGTAATGGGATCGTGATATAAGAGTGAATCAGACAGGTAATTTTTTTGTAGAAAAACCCACAACATCTATAGTATAATACTTATAATAACGTTATAAGGAAAAGCGGCGCATAAAAAGGAGAAATACATGGCTACCATTATAGATGTTGCGAGGATGGCCGGCGTATCACAGGGAACGGCATCCAATGTATTGAACGGAAAAGGAAATGTCAGCAGTGAGAAGATAAAGGCGGTGGAAGAAGCTGCTAAAAAGCTTGGATATACGATCAATGAGCGGGCTAAGATGCTCAGGAAGGGAAGCGGCAATATTATCTGTGTGATCGTGCCTTCAATGGAACGCAGACATTACAGGGATTTTTATTACTGCCTGAAAAGTTATGCCGAAAAGAGAGGATACACAGCGGAACTTCTGATCACAAACGATAACAGACAAACAGAATACAGTATGATCCAATGGGCAAAGTCTGTAATGGCGATGGGGGTGGCGTCGATCACCTGTCTGGGAGAAAAGGAAGTCAAAGAGGCATATGCAGGATTTGAAAAGTTGTGCTTTGTGGAGCGGAAAGCGACCGATGATCTGGACTATATTGGATTTGATTATGAATCAGCGGGAGGGCAGATTGCAGAAACTGTCATATCTGCCAGATATCATAATGTTCTTGTGGTAACAGATTCTTTAAAATTTTCCAATGAAAATGAGTTCTGCAGAGGTCTCTACAAGATGCTTGCGCAGGAGAAAATAAAATTTTTCCATATCACGACAGACAGCAGGCGTGTATCCCATGCAATCATCAATACTCTTGTGCAGGAAAATGAATACGATGCAATCATAACGACGAATATCCGTTTTGCAGAAAAGATAAGAAATGTTGTTACAAACTTTTCAGCAGGCAATCAGACACCGATTTTTACATTGTCGCCGATCACTTCTCTCCCGGAAAAGGATTACCGCAAATATGAGTTAAACTATGGTCTGGTCGGGAAAATGGCTGCGGAAAAAATTATCGGAGATTCAAAGGAAAATGGGGCAGAGAAGGAACTGATCTGTGAGAATGATGGATTTCGTGAGTGGAATCAGATCACTTTAAACAAAACACCGGCGGATCATTTACGGATACTGACCCTTGACAGCCCGGAGACAATGATCCTGCAGGGGCTGGCAAAACTGTATACAGAGGAGACCGGAACACAGATACAGTTTGATGTATTTTCTTATGATGATATTTATGAGCAGTTTATGAAAGCTGAAAATTCGGACTATTACGATATATTCCGAATGGATGTAACCTGGCTGCCATTGCTTTCAGAACGGATATTAGTCCCGCTTGACGATATGACGCCGGATATTGATGAAGTGTATAAAGAGTACATACCGGCATTGATAGATAAGTATTCCCGTGTGCATGGCAAGGCGTATGCGCTTCCGATCACACCGAGTACACAGCTTCTTTTTTATAGAAAGGATCTGTTTGAAAATACAGTTATTAAGAGACTGTACAGTGAGAAATATAAAGCGGAATTAAAAATTCCGAAGACATTTGAAGAATACAATAAAATTGCGGAGTTTTTTGCAACAAGTGACAGGCTGGAGGAACATTATTTTTCAAATCTGACACTTGGAAACCTGGGTGTCACAGCGACGGAATTTCTTACAAGGCTGTTCAGCCATAAAAATCATCTGTATGGAAAAGATGGAATGGTCGTGATCAATGATACAGCGGGCGTAAAGGCATTAGAAGAACTTCTGACTGCCAAGCAATATACAGATAAAAAGGTGGTCCACTGGTGGAAAACATCTGCAAAAGACTTTGCGGATGGCAAACTTGTAATGATGATCAATTTCAGTAATTATGCATCGGAAATCTTAGGAGCAGGCTCAAAAGTTGTTGGAAATATAGGAGTGGCAATGGTTCCTGGAAAAAATCCGATTTATGGAGGAGGAACAGTTGGAATTTCCAAAAACAGCCGCAGAAAAGAAGATGCATTTGCATTTATCAAATGGATCACAACAGAGCCGGCGGCGTCTGGCATGGCAGCACTTGGGAGCGTTTCTCCATGTGCGAAAACATATAATAAATACGATATCATAGATGTGTTTCCCTGGCTGGAATTATCAAAAGACTGTTTCAGCAAATCACATACGAGGAGAATTCCTGCGGATTCAGACAAAGCATTTGATGAAATCAAGTTTTTGAATATTGTGGGAATGGCTGTGGAGAATGTACTGATGGGATTCTTGCCGGTAGAGGAATCTCTAAACCGTGCACAGAAACTGATTGATGAAGAAATTAACAAATAAATTACGGGAGCTGTAAAGCGAAAATGGAATCGGAAGGTGGAATCATATGTTGGATATGTTCCACCTTTTTTGTTTGTGATAATAGAATATCCGCGGAGTATGCATTCTATTATTTTATGTGTCAATAGTCATAGGAAAATTATAACGTTATAAAAATTACATGGATTTTACACAAACTTGATAGAAGTATTGCAAAAAACAAACTATGATATAAAATGCCGGCGGATATATGAGAAAAATACAAAAAACTAATAAAATACAGTGGGATAATGGATAAAATGTATAATGACGAATAAAAAGCATGCAAAAACAAACATGTAAAAAGTACAATAAAATATCAAAAAATACAAAATAAATTGTTAAATCGAACAAAATAATATTGACACGTTTCAAAATATGAAGTATGATAACATTACAAAAACAAAAGAGAGGGAGGAATTTACAATGAAAAAAAGATTTTTATCAGTATTACTTGTATCAGCAATGGGGGTTGCAGCATTAGCAGGCTGTGGCGGTGGAAATACCAGCGCAGACAATGGCAGCACGGCAGCAGATCAGATGGGCGCAGCTGTGGAGGACAAGACCGATGCGGCAGATACCCAGAAAGAGGATACTTCATCTTCCAATGAAAAACTTGTTGTATACACGAACAGCGGAACCGAAGGTCGTGATGCATATCTGATCGAGAAAGCGAAAGAAGCCGGATTCGATATTGAGGTGGTAGCATTAGGAGCATCCGAGGTAACCGAGCGTATGATCGCAGAGAAAAATAATCCTCTTTGTGACGTTACATTTGGATTGAACAATATTGAGTACGAAAAATTAAAAGCAAACGGTTTGCTTCAGAAATGGGAACCGGACTGGGTGGACGGAGTAGATGCAGACCTCATCGATCCGGACGGATATTATTACCCGGTTACAACAACACCATTGGTATTAATGGGAAATGCGGACTATGACAATATGCCTTCTGACTGGACAGATCTGACGAAAGATGAATACAAAGGACTGTATCAGTTACATAATTTAGGCGGTGGAACAGCAAAGACGGTATTTGCAAGTATCATCAGCCGTTATCAGGATCCGGACGGAGATCTTGGCATTTCTGATGAGGGATGGGAGATCGCAGCAAAATTCTTAGGTAATGCACATAACATTGCAGATGGTGAAGACGCAGTCGGAAGTGTGATCGATGGTACCTATCCGATGGATGAGCACTGGGCATCCGGCGTTTTGACAGAGCAGAAAGACCGTGATTACAAATTCCAGATCATGACACCGGACATTGGAGAGCCATATGTGGTAGAATCTCTTGCAATTTCAGCAGGCACTAAGAAATATGATACCTGTGTAGCATTTTTAAACTGGCTTGGAAGTTCTGATGTTCAGCTTGACTGGTCTAATAATTATGGAACGATTCCATGTCAGAAAGAAGCATTAGACCAGGTTTCCGATGATATTAAAGAGTTAATGGAGACTTTGAAACCGCAGGATCTTGACTGGAGTTTCATTGCAGAAAATGTGGATGCATGGGTAGAGAAAGCAGAGCTTGAGTATGTACAGTAAATATAGAAGAAACTAAAAATACAGGAAGCTGACATTAAACAAAGTTAGGAGAACACCATGGTAAAGTTTGAAAATATTGAAATAAAGTATGGGGATTTTGTAGCGATTGAAAACTTGAATCTGGATATTAAAGAAGGTGAGTTCTTCACCTTCTTAGGACCAAGCGGTTGTGGAAAGACCACCTCACTGCGGGCGCTGGTTGGCTTTCTCTCACCGTCAAAAGGAAAAGTATATGTAGGAGACAAGGACGTTACAAATCTTCCGGTTGAAAAAAGAAACATTGGCATGGTGTTCCAAAGCTATGCGCTTTTCCCGACAATGTCAGTCTATGACAACATTGCGTTTGGAATGAAAGTAAAAAAAGCATCGAAGACAGAGATCGATCAGAAAGTACATGAAGTTGCAGCTAAGATCAAGATTACGGAATCACAGTTAAAGAAAAATGTGTCGGATCTGTCAGGTGGTCAGCAGCAGAGAGTAGCGCTTGCAAGAGCAATCGTTCTGGAGCCTAAGATTCTTTGCCTGGATGAGCCGCTATCCAATCTGGATGCAAAACTCCGCATTGATATGAGAATGGAATTAAAACGTCTCCAGAAAGAGCTGGGTATCACAACATTGTATGTTACGCATGACCAGGAAGAAGCGCTGACGCTTTCCGACCGGATCGCCGTATTTAACAATGGATATGTAGAACAGGTTGGAACGCCGTATGAGATCTATAATGAATCAAAAAGTGAGTTTGTCTGCGATTTTATCGGTGATATCAACCGCTTAAAGGGTGAACTTTTATCTGAGGTCAATACGCAGTCGGGTGCAAATTTAGATACAAACAAGACTGGATTTGTAAGAATTGAGAGATGTATCATTGAAGAAAAAGCCGGTTATGTGAAACTCACAGGCAAAGTGGAAGAAGCTGAATTTAGTGGTGTGCTGACAAAGTATGTGCTGGAATGTCATGGACAGGAGCTTAAATATCTTGAAAAAAATGATGGACGCAGGCTGTATCAGGAAAACGAACAGATAGACCTCTATATCAACCCACAGGATATCATGCAGTTTTAGGAGGGATATTTTATGAATAAACTCAAGCAAAAAATTCAGGATGGAACAATCAATATTCCCGGCATTATTATTAAAATTGCATTAATCTGGTTTATCATTACATTTCTGGTATTCCCAAACTTAAATCTGCTTGCCAGGGTATTTGTAAAAGACGGACATTTCACATTGGAAGCAATTGACAAGATCATGAAATCAGCAAGGGCCATGAAGAGTTTAAAGAACAGCTTTGTTCTGGCGATCGCTTCTATTATTACCGTAAATATATCCGGTATTTTAGTTGTACTGTTTACAGAATACTTTGACATCAAAGGGGCAAAAATATTAAGTCTTGGATTTATGTCAACACTGATCTACAGCGGCGTTGTTTTGGTTACAGGATATAAGTTCGTTTACGGTTCAACAGGAATCGTGACAAAAGTGCTGACCAATATTTTTCCAGGTCTGGATCCGAACTGGTTTGTCGGATTTGGTGCTGTACTTTTTATTATGACATTCTCGGGAACATCAAATCATATGATGTTTTTGACAAATGCGATACGAGGGCTGGATTATCATACGATAGAGGCGGCGAAGAATATGGGGGCATCCCAGAGTACGATTTTATTTAAAATTGTGCTGCCGACAATGAAACCTACCATTTTTGCGATTACAGTGCTTACTTTTATCGCAGCATTAAGCACAATGTCAGGACCTTTGATCGTTGGTGGCCCGGATTTCCAGACAATCAACCCGATGATCAAGACGTTTGCCAATATGACGGGATCGAGAGATATCGCAGCGCTGCTGGCAATCATCCTTGGAATTGCAACGACGATTCTTCTTGCAATCATGCAGAAAATTGAAAAAAAAGGCAATTTTATATCGGTTTCAAAGACAAAAGCCAAAATGGAAAAACAAAAGATTGAAAATCCGGTCATGAATGTGATCGCACATATTGTAGCTTATGTGATGTTTATCATTTACATGCTGCCGATCATCAACGTACTTGTATTTTCATTTACCGATGGATTGACGATCAAGACAGGTGTGATCAGAAAAGATTCTTTTACACTGGAGAATTACAAAAAACTGTTCCATTCAGCCACTGCATATAAGCCGTATCTGGTAAGTATTGTGTATTCTCTGCTGGCGGCACTGGTTGTAGCTGTGATCTGTATTGTGGTTGCCCGTATTGTGACAAAAGCAAAACATAAATATGACAAGTTGTTTGAACCGTTTATTCTGATCCCATGGCTGCTGCCATCAACCATGATCGCACTTGGTTTGATGCTGACCTACGATGAGCCAAGAATGCTCCTGGCAGATAAGGTATTGGTTGCTACACCGATCATCCTGCTGTTTGCATACATTATTATTAAAATTCCGTTTTCATACCGAATGATCCGCGCCGGATTTGTCGGACTTGATGGAAATATGGAAGAGGCAGCACAGGTTATGGGCGCAAAACCGCTCTATACAATGAGGAAAGTCATTCTTCCGATTATTATGCCAATCGTATTATCTGTCATCGTATTGAACTTTAACGGACTTTTATCAGAATATGACTTATCCGTATTTTTATATCATCCATCCTATCAGCCGCTTGGAATCGTGATCAAGCTGGCAACGGATGAGACAGCGACCATAGATGCACAGGCAATGGCATTTGTTTATACGGTAGTGCTTATGATCATTTCTACGATTGCACTTTGGCTTGGCAGATATGACGGACTTGGAAAGATAAAATCTTTTTTTACAAAAAAGAAAAACGGGGGTAAAAATTAAATGGAATCGATCATTGAATTAAGAAAAAAAACAGGTGTTCTGGTTGCCGCCCACAGAGGAACCAGTGGGGGAAATATTCCGCCAAACTCGATTGCGGCTTTTGATATTGCACTCAAGGAGGGCGCAGACATTTTAGAGATGGATCTGTTTCAAAGTATCGATGGCGAATTGTTTGTATTCCACACAGGAATGGAACCGAGCCATCTTGACAGACATATCAGGATTGAACGGTATACAGCCGGTGAGATCAGACAGATGAGACTCTGTAACGGCGATCTGCAGCAGACATTTCTGCCGGTAAATTCATTTGATGATGTGTTAGAGCATTTGAAAGGAAAATGTAAACTGAATCTTGACAGAAGCATCAATATTATTGAACCGGTTATGAAAGCAGTAAAGAAACATGGAATGGAAGATCAGATTTTAATGAAGAGTGATCCTTCTGACCAATCTTTGAAATTAATTGAAGCTTATGCACCAACGATCGATTATATGCCAATTTTCATGGAAGAGGATCTTGCCTCTGATAAAATTGAAAAAATGAACATCAATTATATAGGGGCAGAGATTGTGTTTGAAAAAGAAACATCTCCGGTGATCCAGGAATCTTATCTGGAAATGCAGAAGAAAAAGGGGCGGATTCTCTGGGGCAATGCGATTTTATATTCCAGCCGGGTTCCACTGGCAGCAGGGCATAGCGATGACGTTTCGCTGACCGATGATCCTGCGAAAGGATGGGGATGGCTTGCAGATAAAGGATTTGACATTATCCAGACAGACTGGACAAAGCATTGTGTGGATTACCTGAAAGAAAATAATTATCGGAAGTGATGCGTATGGATTTAAATTTTTTGGGATGTGGTTCGGCATTTAATCCGTTGTACGGGAATACAAGTGCCTATTTTACAAACAAGGATCAGCTATATGTGATCGATGGCGGGGAGAGTGTATTTTTGAAATTGTATCAGAAAGAACTCTTAAAGAAATACGCCGGTATCACAATTATGGTAACACATATGCATGCAGATCACGTGGGAAGTCTTCCGTCTATCATTTCCTATTGTTATTATGTACTTGGGAAAAAAGTGACGGTCATCTATCCGGAAAAGTCTTTGTGGATTCTGCTTGGATTGATGGGAATCGACCCGGATATCTATATTCCTGTGGAGAGCAGTCTGTTTACCGCAGAGGGACTGAAGGTTTGGGCTGTTTCTGTGAAACATGCGGATGATATTTCCTGCTTTGGTTATATCATTGAATTTGCAGGAGAGAAGATTTACTACAGTGGAGATTCGTATGAGATTCCCAAAGATGTATTAAACAGATTTTATAAAAGGGAAATATCAACGATCTATCAGGATACAACAGAATTTACATCGGATCACAGGTCACATTGCCCATTAGAGGAGCTGGAGGAATGTATACCGGCGGATTTAAGAAGGAATGTTTTTTGCATGCATTTTACTACAGATTTTACGGAAAAATTAAAGAAAAAAGGATTCGGTTATATTCAAAGTAATTGCAGGTGAGAATGGGGAGAAGAGCAATTTGAAAGATAATTTTAAATTGCTCTTTTTCTTTATCCTAAGATGCACAAAAAGATTCGTTGGAGATAAAATAGTGGGAAGGTGAAATCATGTGGAGAGCTTTTATTGACGCAATGGCAGAATGGAACAGCGTAGCGATTTGCGGACGCCTTGCGCTGGCAATCCTAACGGGAACTGTGATAGGAATTGACCGTGGGTTAAAACGGCGCGGAGCCGGGATCAAGACACATGCATTAGTGTGCCTTGGATCCGCTTTGGTAATGCTGACCAGTGAATATATGTCGATGAATTTTGACCAGAAAGCCGATCTTGCACGGCTCGGTGCACAGGTGATCAGTGGGGTAGGATTCCTGGGGGTAGGCACAATATTGGTAACGGAGAAACAAAGAGTCCGGGGGCTTACCACAGCAGCAGGACTTTGGGCATGTGCCTGTGTGGGTCTGGCAATCGGAATCGGATTTGTGGAAGGTGCAGTCTATACGCTGGTATTCATTGTTGTTGTATTGCGCCTTCTGAATAAAATCGACATTTTTTTACAGAAACATGCGAAAGTATTTGACCTTTATCTTGAACTGGAAAATGGAAAGAGCATTGGGCTGTTTTTACAGGAGATGCGAAGCCGGAATGTGAAAACAGAGACGGTTGAGACAACCAAAAATAAACTGCCGGGTAAATTTTCCTCTTTAGTGGTAACTCTGGAAGTCAATCACTATAATATGAGACCGGAACTGATCGATGAGATCAGAAATTTTGACTATGTGCACTATGTGGAAGAAATGTAAGCATATGGAAGTATTACAAATTCAGGATTAGAATGTGTCAAAACAGAAGGGGGATAAAAATTTATGGATTCAAAAAAAATAAAAGTATGGGCGCACCGTGGAGCAAGTGGATATGCACCGGAAAATACAATGGATGCATTTCGAAAAGCCATTGAGATGAAAGCAGATGGGATCGAACTGGATGTGCATCTGACGAAAGATGGTGAAGTGGTTGTGATACACGATGAAGTACTTGACAGAGTCAGTGATGGAACCGGACGTGTACAGGACTTTACCTGTAATGAATTAAAAAAGTTTAATTTTAATAAATTACATCCAGAATACAAAGAGGAAGAGATACCAACATTAGAGGAAGTTTATCAGCTGATAAAGCCGACAGATCTCACCATTAATGTGGAAATGAAGACTGGAAACACGTTTTATCCGGGAATGGAAGATAAGGTTTTAGAACTGACAAAAAAATATGACATGATGGATCGTATCATAGTTTCCTCATTCAATCATTATACGATCCGCAGTATGAAGGAAAAATGCCCGGAATTAAAAACAGGTGCACTGTATGCGGATGGAATTATAAATGCGGTCGATTATGTGGCGGATGTTGTGCGGGCAGATGCTCTGCATCCGGGGTGGACGAAAATTTTTTATCCAAATTATCTGGAGGACTGCAGGCGGAGAAATATATTAGTGCATGTATGGACGATCAATAATGAGAAAGACATGCGGCGCTGCTGTGAGATGGGACTCGATGCAATTATTACGAACTATCCGGATGTGGCGAGAAAAGTGGTGGATGAGTACCCGCTTAATTAAAATTGTGCATGCGGAAATATATCAAAATAATTTGATATATTTCCGCATTTCTATTATAATCAGCCGTAAAAGAAGTAATATATTGCCATCAGGAGAGGAAATAAATATGAAAACCTGAAAAGATGCCGCGAAAGAGAAAAGACCGCTTCCGGTAGGAGTTTCTGATTATGTCAGAGCACAGGCAGAGTATTATTATGTGGATAAAACGCTGCTGATCAAAGAATTTTTAGACAGAAAACCGCTGGTTTCCCTGTTTACCAGACCGAGAAGATTTGGAAAGACATTAAATATGGATATGTTACGGGTGTTCTTTGAAATATCGGACGAGGATACCAGTATTTATTTTAAAGAGAAAGCTATCTGGAAGTGTGGACAGGAGTATACCAGACAACAGGGAAATAGCAGCAGTGTATAAAAATGAGATTCTGGCGCATTTATTACAGATTGGGGCAATTTGGGAAAGAAATGGTGCACAATAAGGGAGGAAAGATGTTGAACAGGCAGGTTTATGTATCAGATAATGAATTTATCATTTGCCCGATTGCGGATGAAGATCGTGATAATTATGTAGAATTGCATCGTCAGATAAATGGTGAACATACATTGTTTTTAAATGAGCATTGCAAAGATATGATGTGGGAACAGGTTTTAGAGGGAGAAGATAAAGTATTTTCTGTATTTGAAATAAATGGCGATTATTGTGGAAGTCTGGAATTGCAGAATCCGGACTCTGATACACCTGAAATAGGAATAGATCTTTTCGAGAATAAGAGAAATAAGGGAATAGCGCCGAAAGTGGTAAAATTATTGGCAAAAAGATGCTATAAGGACAGGAAAGTAGATTATTTTCTGATTAGAAGAACAGAATTCATTAGTCAGGCGATTTATCTGGATTTCCCAACATAAAAATGTTAAGATAAAATAAATTCGTGTTTCGGGACAGTGATGAATAAGGAGGTATGAGATGGAACCAATGTATTTATCAATCCAGCAGAAAGAGACCGGCAGACAGATCAAGAGGCTTCTATCAGAACTCGGTTACACGGTGAAAGATGTCCAGACCGTGATGGGATTTGAAAATCCGCAGGCAGTCTACAAATGGATCTCAGGAAAATCGCTGCCGAGTTTGGACAATTTTATAATTTTAAGTAGATTATTGCATACCAGTATTGAAGATATCCTCGTCATTGACGGGGATATCGTTCGTTTATGGTATATTTTATTTCGGAAATTAAACTAGCGGTAGAATGACAAACTTTTCTGTATGTCTTATATTGATATCATCATGAAGGATAGTTGGGAGAGGAAAAAGGTAAATGAAAAAAATAACATCGGCATATGCAAATAAATGGCTTAAAAGCCTGGAAGAAGACAAGGAATACTGGATAAATAAGGAAGAAGCGTCAAGTACCTATGTGGCTGCGATCAATGAGGAGCCTGTGATCCCCGAATATGATTATGCTGAGGTTGCAGCAACGATTGCAGAAATTGATGAAAAGATCGCAGTGATCAAACATGCACTGAATGTCACAAATGCAACCGCAAAAGTGCAGGTAAAGGATACCGAGATGAGCGTGGACACGATCTTAATAAAGATGGCGCAGTTGAATAAAAGAAAGGCTGTCCTTGACCGGATGCGCAAACAGCTTCCAAAGACGAGGGAGACAACATCGTATATGTCCAGAAATGCAGTTCCCGAGTATCGGTATGTCAACTATGATCTTGATCTGGTCAAGCAGGAATATGAGCGGGTATCTCAGAATGTCATGGAATTGCAGATGGCATTGGATCAATATAACCAGACGGTGCAGTTTGAGGTAGATCTTTAAAAAATTTTCCGTGCAGGGTGCGGTCACAGGTAAATAGTGCAAAATAGTTCAGGTTCAGTGATAAAGTTTTTTCTGTTATTCGTTATTTGTTATTCGTTAAAGTTCATAGTGATTTAAATCCGGATACGATAAATTTTAAATGCGCCCAGCAGAAAACCTGCAGGAAACTGCGATGCGGAGGTTCGGTTTCAAGCATCAGATGATGAAAGGAAGATAAACTTACATGGTAAAGAAAATCATGCGTGATCCCCTGTTTCTGGGACAGAAATCAGAGGATGCAACAGAAAAAGATAAGTAGGTCGTAACGGATCTTTTGGAGGGCATGTACAAGATATAAAGAAGACAGAAATGGAGGAATACATTTTGAAAAATTATTATAAATTACAGAGCCCATCATTTTTTAAATTTCAATATGTATTTCTTGACAGTGAAGATTATCTGGCAGATCAGTTATTTATAAAATACAAGGTAACTGTGGATTTTGGAGATGAATATGTAAAAGAAAATTCGCCGTATCATGTGATATTTTGCAAAATAAGAAAAAGGGATGAAAAAAAGTTTCTCGATGCACTTTCTGAGATGTATGACAAGATGCTTCTTATGGGATATAAAGATTATCAGGAAGTTTGTGATAATTTTATAAGAGTTGTAGAGAAAAATGAAAAAGAGAAGTAGCATGGTTTTACTCTTGACATCCATCCCACCCCGCAATACAATACTTGCATATGCAACTATTGGAGGTGCAAGTAATGCTGAAACGAGTTTTTTCTTATATGAGAGAATATAAGAAATATGCATGGTCAGGTTTGTTATGCATTGGCGTGGAGGTGGTCTTAGAGATCACAGTGCCGCTTCTCATGGCAGACCTGATCGATTATGGAGTTACAAATGCGGATGAGACTTACATTATAAAAAAAGGTCTGCAGATGGCACTCTGCGCAGTGTCAGCACTGATCCTTGGTGTCGGAAGTGCAAAATTTTCCGCGCTTGCCGGACAGGGACTCGGTGCAAATATAAGAAAGGCGGAGTACGAAAAACTCCAGTCTTATTCATTTTCCAATATAGACCATTTCAGTGTGTCGTCGCTTGTCACGCGTCTGACGAGTGATGTGACGAACATCCAGAATGCGGTGTCCACCGGTATGCGTCCGTTTGGGCGGAGTCCGGTCATGCTTATTTTTGCGACATCGTTTGCATTCCGGATCAATTCGACGCTGGCGCTGGTCTTTCTTGTGGCACTGCCGACGTTAGCAGTGCTTTTAATTCTTATTATTATAAATGTCGGGCCGCTTTACGGGCGCATGCAGAGTGCGATCGATCAGGTGAACCGGTGTATTCAGGAAAATCTTACGGCGATCCGTGTTGTGAAATCCTATGTCAGAGGCGATTACGAAGTGGAAAAGTTCGGTGTCGTCAATGAAAATTTAAAATCAGAATCTGAAAAAGCATTTGGAACAGCAGTGCTAAATATGCCCGCCATGCAGTTTGTGATGTACGGGACGATCCTTGGAATCCTTTTGATCGGGGGAAGGCTGATCAATGAGGGGCAGATGATGATCGGACAACTCACCAGTTTTTTGAGTTATGTGCTGTTAATTCTTAATTCCCTGATGATGATGTCAAATGTGTTCCTGCTCATGACAAGGTCGCTGGCATCCGCAGAGCGGATCATGGAAGTCATTGATGAAAAAATCGATATCACAGACGAAAATGCAAAAGACATTGCCGTGGCAAAAGGTGAGATCGAATTTGACCATGTGTGGTTCAAATACAAGGACACTGCAAAGGAATATGTGCTCTCCGATGTTTCTTTCCATATCAAACCGGGGCAGACGGTTGGCATCATTGGTCAGACCGGTTCGTCAAAGACTACACTGGTGCAGCTTATCCCAAGGCTTTACGATGTGACAAAGGGCGAGGTAAAGATCGACGGAATCAATGTAAAAGAGTATCCGGTCAGACATCTTCGGGACTCAGTTGCGATGGTACTGCAGAAAAATACGCTGTTTTCCGGTTCCCTGATCGATAACCTCCGCTGGGGAAATGAAAAAGCCACATTGGATGAGATTAAAGAAGCATGTCAGATTGCCTGTGTGGATGAGTTTGTGGACCGGCTTGCGGATGGTTATGATACCGAGATGGGGCAGGAGGGAGTCAATGTGTCCGGCGGGCAGAAACAGAGGATCTGCATTGCCAGAGCCATTTTGAAAAAGCCGAAAGTACTGATCTTAGATGACTCCACAAGCGCGGTGGACACCGCGACGGAGGCGAAGATACGAAGCGGGCTTGCAGAAAAACTGCCGGATATGACAAAGATCATCATTGCGCAGAGGATATCGTCTGTCCGCCATGCTGACCAGATCATTATCATGGACAGGGGGCATGTGGAGGCAATCGGCACACATGAGAGTCTGCTCCGTGACAATCAGATCTATCAGGAAATCTATGCATCACAGAAGGAAGGAGCTGATCTTTAATGGCAAAGTATGTGGGATATAAAAGACCAAAAGATACGAAAAAGACCATGAAGCACTTCCTGACTTATCTCGGTCATTACAAGTGGGCATTTTTCCTTGTGGCAATTCTTGTATTTATCAGTGCGGGGGCAGGAATCTGCGGCACATATCTGATCAAACCGCTCGTCAACAATTTCATTGTGCCGGGAAATATGAAGGGACTTCTTTTGGCAGTCATCGGCATGGGTGTGATGTACCTGTGCGGTGCGCTCGCAACGCTCGGCTATAACCGGCTGATGGTGCACACCTCGCAGAAAGTCGTGAGCGAAATCCGCATGGATCTGTTCCGGCACACACAGAAACTCCCACTGAAATATTTTGACGACAACACGCGCGGCGAGATCATGAGCCATTTTACCAACGATGTCGACACGGTGCAGGAGGCGATGAACAACAGTTTTGCAATGATCATCCAGAGTTTTCTGACATTGTTTGGAACGATCACAATGATGATGGTGCTCAGCGTAAAACTGACCATGCTCGTGGTGGTATTTTTAGTCATTACCTTTTTGTTCATGCAGTACAATGGAAAATGCAGCAAAAAATATTATCACAGACAGCAGCAGGAACTCGGAAACATCAACGGTTTTGTGCAGGAGATGATGGCAGGGCAGAAGGTGGAGAAAGTTTTCAACCATGAAAAGGAAAACTTTAAAGAGTTCTGTGAAATGAATGAGCGGTTTCGCAGGGAGTCTACAAATGCACTGGCACATTCAGGTATGCTCGTGCCGGTGATCGTGGCGCTTTCCTATTTTAACTATGCGCTCTCAGCATGTGCCGGCGGCATGTTTGTGATCCGCGGGCTCATGGATTTGGGAAGCCTGTCGGCTTATCTTGTATATGTGAGACAGAGTGCGATGCCGTTAAATCAGTTTACACAGCAGGTCAATTTCTTGTTGTCGGCGCTCTCAGGTGCAGAGCGTATTTTTGACATGATGGACGAGACGGAGGAGATTGACGAGGGAAAAGTGACACTCTGCAATGTCTGTAAAAATGCGGATGGCACACTGACAGAATGCGCGGAAATTACAGGATTGTATGCGTGGAAACTGTCATCAGGAGAACTGGTACTGTTAAAGGGAGATGTGCGTTTCCATGATGTCGTATTCAGCTATGTGTCGGAGAAAACGGTGCTGAATGGAATATCATTGTTTGCAAAACCGGGACAGAAGATCGCTTTTGTCGGATCAACGGGTGCCGGAAAGACAACGATCGTAAACCTCATCAACCGGTTTTATGATATTCAGGCGGGACAGATCACATATGATGGGATCGACGTTAAAGATATTCGAAAAGATGACCTGCGGCGTTCCCTTGCCATGGTCATACAGGATACACATTTGTTTACCGGGACGATCGCAGACAATATCCGTTACGGGAAACTGGATGCGTCGGATGAGGAAATCCTGGAGGCGGCAAAGATCGCCAATGCGGATTCCTTTATCAGCCGCCTGCCGCAGGGGTATGACACGATGCTTTACGGAGATGGGAGCAGCTTATCGCAGGGACAGCAGCAGCTCATTGCGATCGCAAGAGCGGCCATCGCAAAACCTCCGGTACTGATCTTAGACGAGGCGACAAGTTCGATCGACACAAGGACGGAGCGTTTGATCGAAAAAGGCATGGATGCCATTATGGAGGGAAGAACCGTATTTGTCATTGCACACAGGCTCTCAACCGTAAGAAATTCCAATGCGATCATGGTACTTGAAAAAGGTGAGATCATTGAGCGCGGCAGTCATGACGAGCTTTTAGAGCAGAAAGGCAGATATTATCAGTTGTATACAGGACAGTTTGAATTGGAGTGATGCTAGGGTGAAAAATGAGATTTTTGATGTTGAAATGTTAAGAAGACGGTTTATCCGGCCGTATTTTATAGAGCTTGGACTTACGGTGGGACAGGGACAGCCGCGCATTTTAAAGGAACTGAGGAAGCACGGTGCAATGAACCAGAAAGAATTGTCTGATGCCTGCCTGATCGAAGTTACGACGATGTCGCGGACGATCGACCGGTTAGAAAAGATGGGACTTGTAAAGCGGGAGAGCAATCCCGCCTGCCGCCGTTCCTGGACGATTGCACTCACGGAAGAAGGATGTGAGATGGCGGATAAAGTTATTGAGATATTTGAGATGACAGATGGTATAATGAAAAGCGGAATGAGTGAAGATGAACTTGAGATACTGTCTGCAGGTCTTGAAAAAGTAAAGAGCAACCTATGGACGGCAATCAGGAATAACGAGGAAAATATGAGGTAAACAAAATACAAACTGAAATCAAATATGGAATGAAATCAAGTGTAATAGTAAACACAGCATTTGAAGAAAAGGAGAGAAATGCAATGGGCTATTTAATTTCAGAGACAACAAAAGAAGAGCGGGAGAAGATCGTGGCGGAATCATTAGGAAATATTGATGCAGCCTGTGATGGCTGCATGTCCGGACTCGTGGAAATGTATCAGGATTACATCGACGGGAAATTGAACATAGCGGGTACTATGCCTTGAAAAATCTTATGGAATCGCTTAAGATATCATTAATTAGGCGGTAAATCCTAATAATGATTTTTGAAATGCCTCAACAGATGGCATTTCCCAGGCATCAAGATGTTGTAGCATCATGATGCCATAGAGGCGGCAGTACCACATCTTAGTCGATCGGTGCCTGCCGTCTTCTAATTTATAGTCTTCTTTCTCACGCTTATTAGAGCGTTCCACGGAAGTTCTTCGATTGTATTCCTTTTCCCATGCTTTTGAGTCTCTTGGCGGTATGTTAAACAGCCTTGGATTATCCTCGGTAAAGATGTGCACGGTTCTGCCGTATTTTGCTGGCGAACAGGGATGTTCACAGAAACAGCCACGTTTCCGGTTAGCCTTTGGACACCGGTATTTCGCCCGGTGTTTAGCAGCTTCATAACCATCTTTATGCATGCGTAAGCCCAACTTACAGACAGGAACGCCATCATCGTCGATTGTGAAATCATTCTTATAAGTGAAGTGTCCGGTATGACCGGGGCTCAAGTCGATAAAAGGCGTGATCTTTTCCCGACAACAGTATTCATAGACAGCATAAGCATCATGGGCGGAATCCAGAAGGAGTTTTTCAATCCGGAATTCAGGAAGATATGCTTTCATCGTGAAAAAGGAATGTAGAAACGAAAGCATGTCATGCCGGGAAGCCCGTTCCAAAAGCGGAAATATGGGAAGGTCGCTGTGAGAATCGGATGCCACGTACATGTAGAGATGGTAGCCGAAAAAATAGCATTGGATAGGAGGATATCTTAAGTATCTTCCATTTTAGAGTTATTTTGTTAAAAAGTGTCAAAAGAGTGATATTGACGAGTCAGTTCAGTTATAGAGATGATGAAAGAAAATGATTAATATAAAGATACACCAGAAGAGAGGTGAACATAAATCACACTGTCACAGAGAGGAGAAAATGTATGAAAAAAAGAATTCTAGCAGCTATGCTTACTTTGTCTATGGTTGTGTCCATGACAGCATGCGGAAATTCAGAAGCAGGAGGATCAAAGGATTCAGCTAAAAATAACGGTAATGGGGATGAACCATATACAGTTACCATGGTTCTGAATGGAAGCACACAGCCGGATGAAGAAAGAATCGAACAAAAAATCAATGAGATTCTTGAACCGGAACTTAATGCGAATATTGATATTGTTGTGCTGCCGTGGGCAAGTGCAAGCCAGCAGTTACAGCTTATGTTATCAGGGGATGAAAAAATTGATGTCTTTTATACCCAGGCAACCAATGCAGTGCAGTATATGAATGCAGGACAGATTGTAGACATGTCTGAACTGATTGATAAATATGGAACAAATATCAAACAGATTTATGGAGAGGATATAGCTAAGATCAATCAGGTCGAAGGCTTTGTATATGGCGTGCCAAATCAGATTGAACGAGGAAGTATTCCTGCCATATTTATGAGAAAAGATCTGGTGGAAAAGTACAATATTGATACAACACAGATTAAAGAACCAAAAGATCTGGAAAGTGTTTTTGAGACAGTAAAAGCGGGAGAGCCGGATATGACAATGTTATATTCGAGCAGTGAGAATGATGCACCGGCTACAAGATTATTCCGTGGAGATACTCTGTCAGATAACAATTATCTTGGTGTACTCATGGATCAGACGAACAGCACAAAATTAGAAAACTTCTTTGCGACGGACTGGTTTAAAGATACAACTACCATGCTGCATAACTGGTATCAGAAGGGATATATCAGCCAGGATGCAGGAACTAACACAGAGAACTGGAGAACAGTATGCAAGGCTGGAAATTTATTTTCACTGTTTTTTTCTTATCATCCTGGAACACCGGTAGAATTTGAAAGCTCCACCGGCTATGATTTTGAGATCGTGCCATTTTATAACGAACCGATCATAAATAGCTCATCCTATAATGGTGTTACATTCTCAATTGCCCAGAATTCAGAAAATCCGGAGAAAACAATGGAAGTACTGGATTATATCTACGGAAGTTCAGAGATCATGAATCTTTTAAACTGGGGTGAACAGGATAAAGACTATGTGATAGAAGATGCTGATAATGGCATTATCAATTTCCCGGAAGGAATTACTTCTGATAATGCAGGCTATAACTTAAACCTTGGATGGGAATTGCCAAATCAGTTTATTGCTTATAAATGGACTGGTTCAGATCCGCAATTATGGGAAAAAATGGAAGAATTTAACGGTTCTGCAAAGAGCTCCAAAGCAGTAGGATTTTTATTTGACAGCAGTAATTGTTCAAGTGAGATCGCAGCTCTTTCCAATATTGTAAAACAATACAGCGGAGCACTTTACAGCGGTTCCGGAGATCCAGATGAACTTATTCCGGAATTGTTAGAAGCATTAGATGATGCGGGAATCAATGAAGTGATCCAGGCAAAACAGGAACAGTTAGATGCTTTTCTTGCAGCAAAATAATCAGGTTCAGAAGGAAAGTCCCACAGATACAACGTGGGACTTTTTCATAAAAGGAGAAACTTATGAAGAAGAAAAAGAACAAAGTTAAGGAATATCTGCCGCTCTATCTGATGATGCTTCCGGGATTATTATATCTGCTGATCAATAATTATCTTCCGATGACAGGTATTATACTTGCTTTTAAAAAGTTGAATTTTTCAAAAGGAATTTTGGCAAGCCCGTGGGCAGGACTGGATAATTTTAAATTTTTGTTCTCGTCAAAAGATGCCTGGATTATTACAAGAAATACATTGCTATATAATATAGCGTTTATTCTTGTCAATATGGTCGTTGGAATTGCAATCGCAATTTTAATCTGTGAAGTTAAGAACACAAAAATGAAAAAAATATACCAGAGTGCTATATTATTGCCATTTTTGATGTCGATGGTCATTTTAAGCTATATTGTGTATGCACTTTTAAGTGCCGAAAATGGTCTTGTAAACAATACGATCCTGCCATTACTGCATATAGATCCGATCCAGTGGTATCAGAAACCAAAATACTGGCCGGCGATTCTTATCATTGCAAACTGCTGGAAAGGAGTGGGATACGGATGTCTGATTTATATTGCATCGCTGATCGGTATTGATCCGACTTATTATGAGGCAGCAAGACTGGATGGAGCCACAAAGTGGCAGGAAATCACAAAAATCACATTGCCATGCCTGGTACCGACAATCATTACGCTGTTATTATTGAGCATTGGAAGAATCTTCTATTCTGATTTTGGATTATTTTATCAGGTTCCGATGAACTCCGGTGTGTTGTTCCCAACAACAAACGTAATTGATACGTATGTATATCGTGCATTGATCGAACAGGGAAATATCAGTATGTCATCCGCAGCGGGTGTATACCAGTCATTAGTAGGTTTTGTCATTGTCATGTTAAGTAACTGGATCGTTAGACGTGTAGATAAAGACAGAGCATTGTTTTAGGAGGAGAGTCCATTATGACAAATTCAAAAAAAACAAAGAGATACCAGTTTTGGATCAATCTGATACTGATCGTGATGACATTGACTATTATTTTACCATTTTTGCTGGTATTTATTTCATCCATCACGGATGAAACAGTGTTGATCCGGAATGGATATTCCTTTTTCCCGGAAAAAATAAGCTTTTATGCATATCAGTATATTATCAGACAGGGAGAGAAAATACTCCGTGCGTATGGCGTTACAATTCTTATTACGGTAGTAGGTACCTTTTTTAATCTGATGTTTTCAGCATTACTGGCATATCCGCTGTCTGTGAAGACATTGCCTTATAGAAGGCAGATTACTTTTTTTGTATTTTTTACAATGTTATTTAATGGCGGTTTAGTACCTACATATCTGATGTATGTAAATTATTTTCATATAAAAAATACAATATGGGCACTGATAATTCCTAATTTGTTGCTGAGTGCGAACAATGTGCTGATGATACGGAGCTATTTTATGACAAGTATTCCGGAAGCATTGTATGAAGCGGCAAAAATTGATGGCGCAGGACATACAAAAATCTTTTTTCAAATTACGTTTCCACTTGGTAAACCTATCCTTGTAACCATGGGATTATTTTCGGCACTGGCATATTGGAACGACTGGACAAATGGTTTATACTATTTATCAGGAAATCAGGGACAGAAATTATATAGTATCCAGAATCTTTTGAATCAGATGATCACTGATATCCAGTATCTTGCAAGCGGTAAGGTTGCCGGAAATATAGGGGCAGAAGTTGCAAAACTTCCGACAACGTCCATAAGGATGGCAATTGCTTTTATAGCAATGCTTCCATTATTTATCATTTATCCGTTTTTACAGAAATATTTCGCAGAGGGTATTACGCTAGGGGCAGTAAAAGGTTAAAGGAATATCATGGCGTTTGGAAAAAAGATGAATTTAAAAAGACGAAAAAAGAAATCTTTAGCACAACAGAGTAAGCAAATATTAATTTTAATGACAGTCATTCTGGTAATTATTCTGGGAGGATGCACTTATGTTTTAAACAAAACAAGTGGGCAGATTTACGAACAGATGAGCCAGATGGCACAGCTGTATGCGCAGGAGCTTGACAATCGTTTTTTGAGGATCAGCCGGAATCTTTTTTCTACGATCATGGATACCAATGAGACAAATTCCACGTTCTATGGAAATGTAAATCTGATGAAGAATGGGGATTATTCGGAGTATGCGATCGGAAAACTCAGAGAAGAATATTTTTCTTCAGCATGGGAATATGGAACGGAATACAGGATTTTTTTATACACACATGATACGGATAAATTATATCAGCTTTCCCTGTCTTCTGATGGAAATTACACAATGTCACCTGATATTGCAGCGTCTATCCGTGAGCAGATAGACAAATTAGATGAAAAGACATATGCAGTGAAGCGGAAGTGGGATGTTTTGGAGTGTGATAATGAGGTATATATCTGTAAAATTGCACAAAAAAATGGAATTGTATTAGGATGCATTGTAAATGTAAAAAGTATCTTAGAACCATTCTCAAAGCTTTCGTTGGGAAAGCATGGATATGTAAGCCTTGTCGATCAGGATGAGGTCTGTATAGGTATGTTAGACCAGAGCGGAATCATATCAGAGCCGCAAAGTATGAATACCAAAAATACTTATACGATCCGTCAGGGATTATCCAGAGCACCCTTTGAGATCAGGATCGGGATTTCTTTAGGCGGTGTCTTAAGCCTGATGGCGGGAAGTCTGCTCGGAATGACAGTATTGATCTTTATGATTCTTATTATGAGTGGGATATCGCTATTTCATGTGTATTCCAATATTATGAAACCGCTTAAAGTGTTCACACAAAACCTTCAGCAATATGATGAGGGTGGATATATGCTGAACATGACGGAAGGAAATCTGCTTGAATTAGAGCAGATTGATGGAAAATTCCGTACAATGATCCATCAGATCCGCAAATTGAAGATCACGCTATATGAACGGGAATTAGAGAAACAGAAAATTGAGATGGATTATCTGAAAATGCAGATCCGGCCGCATTTTTATTTGAATTGCCTGAACTTTATTTACAGCATGATCGACTTTGGCGATTATGAACACGCAAGGGCAATGACAAAAATCACTTCGGATTATCTTTCATATATTTTTCGGAATACAACGGACAGAGTTCCGGTTTTAGCGGAATCAAAGCATTGTGAAGATTATTTAAAAATCCTGCTGCTGAGGTATCCGGATAAGTTTACCTATTATATTGAAGTTCATGATGAAGTGGCAGATGCGGAGATATTTCCATTCTTAATACAGGTTTATGTTGAAAATGCTGCAAAACAGGCATTGATGGCAGATGAAAAAATGCTGATCTCAGTTACGGTATATCCTGAGGACAGGGACGATGAAAAATACGTTAATATTTTTATCTCGGATACGGGAAAGGGATTTCCGGACGAAATATTATGTAAACTACAAAATGGACAAAACATTTCTGACAATGGAAAACATATCGGTATTTGGAATTGTATGAGGCGGTTTCAGTATTATTATGGGGATCAGGGAGAGATCCATTTCAGCAATAGTCCATTAGGTGGTGCCGTTGTGGATATTCATGTTCCATATAAAATCGGAAGGAGCGATACACAGGAATGAAATTATTGCTGGTGGATGATGAACGTTATGTGATTGAAAGTATAAAGAAAAATATCTGCTGGGAGCGGACAGGTATTACTGAGATTTATACAGCATTTACTATGAAACAGGCACAGGAAATTATAACAGCTGTTAAAATGGACATTATTATCAGTGATATTGTGATGCCTGCTGCAACAGGATTTGATCTGGTGCAATGGGTGAGGGAGCAGAATTTCAGGATACAGGTTATTTTTTTGACCAGTTATGCGGAATTTGACTATGCAAGACGTGCGATACAGCTGGAAAGCGTTGAATATCTGCTAAAGCCAATTGATTTTGAAAAACTGGAGGAAGCATTAAAAAAAGCAGAACAGGCAGTGCTTCAGGAAAAACATATCGAAAAACTTACAGAAGCGAGTGAGCAGTGGGAAAAAGACCGGATAATCCTGCAAAAGGATATCTGGAGAAATTTATTGAGCGGTAACATGACACAAAACCAGTTCTGCGAATCTGCAAAAAGGATGGATCTGTATCAGGATGGATTGATATATTTTAAACTGATCTGCTTTTATATGGATCATAAAGCGGAAGAGACACAAAAGTGGGACCATTCCACCATCGAATTTGTCATGCAAAATGTGTTGACGGAGTTATTTCATTCCTTTTATGCCAGAGTGGACACCGTATTTTGTGAAAACGAATGTCGATACTGGGTGGTTCTGTCAACGGATAAAATGCCGGAAGAAGGAGAAAAAATAAGGGAAAAAGATCTGCTCAATCATTTTGTGCAATGGATGACAGATCATGTACATTCCTATTTTTGGTGTGGAGCGGGAAATTGGAGTGGATTTTCTGAAGTGACCGCACAGGCTGACGATTTGCGGAAGATGCGTGAAAGCAGTCTGTCGGTATGGAATGAGGTTATATATCTGTATGAGTTCCAGCCGAGTGGAACAGTCTATAAAAATCCGGAGCTGGATACATGGAAAACCCTTTTGGCAGAGGAGGAAGTGGAAGCAGTCATAGCAAGCATACGCAGTTATCTGGAGACAGTCAGGAAGAATGAGATGATCACACGGCAGTTTTTGGTGTCATTAAGGACGGACGTTACACAGATGGTGTATGTATGGCTGTCAGAGATGGGGATTTATGCCAATGCACTTTTTTCAGATAAAGAGAGTGAGAATTACATGCTTGGCGCTGTAAATGGATTTAACGAAATGATGGAGTATGTAGAAAATCTCATGCGGAAAGCGGTTGGATATAAATTATATATCACAAAAGAAGACACTGTCGCAGATCAGATATGTACCTATATTGACAGTCATTTCAGGGAAGAGATACACAGAGATGAACTGGCAGAATTAGTCTATTTGAATACAGACTATATGTCTCGGATGTTCAAAAAAGAAAAGGGAGTATCTATAAGCAATTATATATTGCAGAAAAGGGTAGACGAAGCAAAAAAACTTTTGTGTGGCAGCAGTCTTCCAATCAATACGGTTTCATTACATATTGGATATAGTAATTTTTCCTATTTTACAAAAATGTTTAAGGAGAATACAGGATTGACGCCACTGGAATATAGAAGAAAATTTGGAGAGGAAACATACGTATGACAGAACAGAAATTAACAGAACTTTTGAGAGACATGTCTCTGGAAGAAAAAGTAAATCAGATGAGTCAGGTGACAGGAGGATTTTTTAATGGTGAAATCGTTGTCACAGGTCCTATGGCGGATAAGGGATTTACAGAAGACAATGTAAATCTTGCAGGATCAGTCATCGGATCCATGGGCGCTGAAACCCTGAAAAGTATACAAAAAAACTATATGGAAAAGCATCCGCACCATATTCCATTGCTGTTTATGCTAGATGTCATAAATGGTTATAAGACGGTGTTTCCAATTCCGCTTGCGCAGGGAGCTTCCTTTGAACCGGAATTGTCAGAACAGTGTGCATCTGTGGCAGCAAAGGAGGCTTCGGTCAGCGGTATTCATGTGACATTTGCACCTATGACAGATCTGGTAAGAGATGCAAGGTGGGGACGTGTCATGGAATCAACGGGAGAAGATCCTTACCTGAACAGTCTATTCTGTGCAGCAATGGTGCGTGGATTTCAGGGAAACAGCCTGAAAGATAACTATGCAATTGCAGCATGTGTCAAACATTTTGCAGGATATGGTGCACCGACAGCAGGGAGAGATTATAATACGGTAGAACTTTCCGAACATACATTCAGAGAGTTCTATCTGCCATCGTATCAGGCGGGAATCGATGCAGGTGCAGCTCTTGTTATGACATCTTTTAATACAGTTAACGGAATCCCGGCAACCGGAAATAAAAAGTTGATGCGGGACATTTTAAGAGAGCAGATGAAGTTCGATGGTGTACTTATATCAGACTGGGCAGCCATCGAGGAAATCATATACCATGGATATTGTGCAGACAGAGAAGAAGCAGCAATGCGCGCAGTGGAAGCAGGTGTAGATATTGATATGATGACAGGCATTTACTGTGAAAATCTGTGTCAGATGGTCAGGGATGGAAAAATAAAAGAAGAACTTATAGATGAGGCATGTCTTCGTATTCTGCGGCTTAAAAATAATCTGGGTCTCTTTGAGAATCCATATAAAGATGCAGATCAGAAAAAAGAACAGGAATACATTTTATGTGAGGAGCACCGGAATCTGGCGAGGGAAGCAGCAAAGAAATCTTTTGTTTTGTTGAAAAACGAGGAACATATCCTGCCTTTAGATCAACAAAAAAGGATCGCTTTTATTGGTCCGTATGTAGATAGCAGAAACCTGCTTGGAGCCTGGTCATTTATCGCAGATGCCAAGGATGTTATGACGCTGCATGAGGCAGTACAGGAACAGTACGTTTCAGAAAACAGTACATTTTGCCAGGGATCACCAATGTTAGGGGCGGATGTATGTCTGGAAGGATTTGGAGAACAACAGCAGCAATCCTATACTAAGGAGCAGGAGGAACATATGCTGCAAGAGGCGGTACAGGCAGCAGAAGAGGCAGATATCGTAGTACTTGCAATAGGAGAAGACCGTTTACAGTCGGGTGAAGCAACCAGTAACGCAAATATCAGAATCCCTGAGGTACAGGAAGCATTGCTTGATAGAATTGCGGAAGTCAATCAAAATATTGTAGTGGTTTTATTTTCAGGACGTCCGTTAGACATACGTGAAATAAACAAAAAGGCAAAAGCCATCCTTCAGGTGTGGCTGCCTGGAACAGAAGGAGCGCGGGCAATTGTGGACACTTTATTTGGAAAGTATAATCCAAGTGGAAAACTGCCTATGAGCTTTCCATATTGTGTAGGACAGGTACCAGTACATTATAATGAATATTCAACAGGACGCCCACATATAGAAGGCAAAGATAAAGACAGATTCCGCTCGAAATATCTGGATATTCCAAATGAGCCATTGTATCCATTTGGATATGGCCTAAGTTACACAACATTTGAGGTATCAGATATTCATTTAGATCGGACATGGATGGATACATCGGGACAGATTGAAGCGGAGGTGACTGTAAAAAATACAGGAAACTGCACGGGAACAGAAACCCTGCAGCTTTATATCCATGATATTGCGGCTTCTGTAGTGCGTCCGGTCAAAGAATTGAAAGATTTTAAGAAGGTTACGCTTTTGCCTGGAGAGGAAAAAAAGGTAGTCTTTACCATAACAGAACAGGAACTGCGTTTTTTGACAGAGGATGGAATCTATGCGAGCGAGGCAGGAGAATTTGAAATATTTATCGGAAAAGACAGTTTGACAGGTAATAAAGCTTCATTTGTATTGAAAAAATGATCTACATAAGTCTGAGATTTTTCATGATACTCTAAATAGAATGTCATCGGTTATGACACAGCATTTATGTGAAGAAATTTAAGAGCCCGGCTTCGAAAAAGTCGGGCTCTTGGTATAAAATGAATGTATGATCAATGGAATCTCCGGAGTGAGCTTTAACTGGCAAAGCTGATACTGCACTCACGGAAAAAGGATGTGAGATGGCGGATAAAGTTATTGAGATATTTGAGATGACAGATGGTATAATGAAAAGCGGCATGAGTGAAAAGGAGAGAAATGCAATGGGCTATTTAATTTCAGAGACAACAAAAGAAGAGCGGGAGAAGATCGTGGCGGAATCATTAGGAAATATTGATGCAGCCTGTGATGGCTGCATGTCCGGACTCGTGGAAATGTACCAGGATTACATCGACGGGAAAAAAGAATTGCGTGAGATCAATATGGAGTTCAATGCCCGCTATGTGAAAAGTGAGGATATGCCGGGAAGGGAAGGCCGCGGATATCAGGGAAGATAAGGAGGAAAATCAAATGAGTTTCGTAAAAGGAATCCATCATGTACGTTTGAAAAGAAGCCGGATTTGAAAAAAGAGAGTGCGGGCAGCTTTGGCAGCAGATGTTGAAAATTAAAGTCAACTAAAATTTACGAAAAAACATTTATCAAACCCACCAGGACATGGTATAATGGTAATTTCTGTGCCCTCATGTTTATGATACGCTGGAAAAATATAAAAATCCCACAGTGGGTGATCCATCTGCTTCTTGTGTTAAACATGGGATTTTATGTTATGATCGCAACCGTTGATTATCATCATCTATACTATAAAGATTACTGGCTGGCTCCTTCGAAGGCAAACCTGAACGGATATACGCTGGAAATCTCTCCAGCACCAATGTACTATGTCTATATGGCTTTCTTACTGGCAGAAATCATGACTACGATCGGCATCATCATCTCTTCCTACTGCTCTCAGAGAAGTATGCCCAATAAAGGAAAAATCCATTTCCTTATGATCGCAGCGATGCTTTCACCAATGCTCCTGTTGTCTCTGCGCATTTTAAAAATTCTAAAAGGAGATGATCCAACACCTCTTGGAATTCTGTTGTCCTGTATCTTTATGAGCATTGCCGTTGTAAAATACGGCTTGTTTGATCCTGTCAAAAATGCAAAAAATTATATTATTGATAATCTGAAAGAAGCTGTCATTGTAACAGATGCGGATCACCGTTTCCTTTTTTTAAATTCGATGGCGGATAAAATTATTACTTCTATAAATAAGGAACAGGGATATAGCACGGATGATAAGATATATGCATTTATTCAGGGCAGTCAGGATTTTTTTGACTGGAAAGACCGGCATTATCAGGTGGAAGAAACGGTATTAAAGGACAATGAACTGATACAGGGATATATGATGACGATTGTTGATGTGACAAAGATCATAGAGCAGAACCATCTGATGAAGCGTCTTGTATTACAGACGGAAGATGCCAACCGTGCCAAAACCAACTTCGTTTCGAATATGTCACATGAGATACGTACGCCGATGAACTCTATTGTGGGAATTACAGAGATTTTACTGCGTTCCCGGCATTCACCGAAGGAGCAGGAATATCTGCTGAATATCCAGAGTTCCGGGCGTGTGCTTCTTACAATCATCAATGATGTGCTGGATTGTTCAAAGATGGAAGCCGGTAAAATGCAGCTGTTTGATGAACCGTATGATACATGTTCACTGTTTCATGATCTGAGGATTAGTATGGAAAACAGGATCGGACATTCCGGTCTGGAACTGATCTATGATATTGATCAGGATATTCCATGTAAGCTGAAAGGGGATATGGGGCGTATCCGTCAGGTCATCATAAACCTGGTGAATAATGCCATTAAATATACAGAGAAAGGCAGCGTCCGCTTTTCCGTGCATGTCAGACAGAAAAATACGGATAAAGTAATGCTTTATTATGAGGTGGCAGATACCGGGATCGGAATCCGCAAGGAAGATCAGAAAATTCTGTTCGATGCGTTTCAGCGCGTGGAGATGGACAGAAACCGTTATGTGGAAGGAACCGGACTGGGCTTGACAATTTCCCAGAATTTAGTCAATATGATGGGAGGGGTTATCGAAGTAGAAAGTGAATACGGAAAGGGAAGCAGGTTTTTCTTTACGATAGAACAGACAATCATTGATCCGACGCCTGTTTCTGCGGTAAATTATAATGGGCAGAAAGATAATGTGACGGAAAAAGAAGCGGAATGTCTGTTTATTGCCCCGGAGGCACACATTTTACTTGTGGATGATAACGAATTGAATCTTGTGGTGGCAAAAGAACTGCTAAAACCTCTCCGGATGCAGATTGATACGGCAGAAAATGGACTGCAGGCAGTAAAAATGGTCAGGGGCAGCCAGTATGATCTGGTGCTGATGGATCACATGATGCCGGTTATGGATGGAATAGAAGCTGCAAAAGCTATTCGTGCACTGCCGGAGGACAAGTATCAGAAGCTTCCGATCATTGCACTCACTGCGAATGCAATGGTAGATGCCAGAAAGGAATTCCTGAATGCAGGAATGAATGGTTTTGTTGCAAAACCGATTGATTTTGCACGGATCTGTAACCAGCTGAAACTGTGGCTGCCAAAAGATCTTGTGCGTGATGTCCCGAAGGAGGAGGCAAAGAAGCTTCTTGCAGATGATCTCTCTGACCGTGAGATACAGCCGGAAGATCCACAGATGGGATTTTCATTCGAGGAGGGGGTAAAGCACTGTGGTTCGAAAGCTGCACTTATGAAAACGATCCGGATATTTTACCGTACGATCGACAGTAAGGCAAATAAGATCGAACAGTGCCTGAAAGAGGGCCTGATCAGTGATTATGTGATTGAAATACATGCGTTAAAAAGTTCTGCACTTCTGATCGGTGCAGTACCGTTGTCGGAGGCAGCAAAGGAACTTGAGGATTATGGAAAACAGGGTAAGACAGAGGTGTTAGAGGAAAAAACACCGGATGTGCTTACCCTGTACCGTGATTTAAAAAATATATTGCGCCCCTATGCAGAGAAGGAAGAGGATGCAAAAAAAGAGTTTTCGGACGGAGAGTGGATCACTGCATTACAGCAGATACACCAGTGCATAGAACAGTTTGACCTTGATGGAGTGGATCAGATCATGGAACAACTTGAAGAATATCAGGTTCCGGAATGCATCAGGGAATCCATGGATCAGCTGCGTGTTTATGTGGCGGATGTATCGCTGGAAGAGATTATGGAATTGACAGATACCATGACAGGGTTATTGCGGGATTAAAGGCGGTTGGGGTTAAAGTGATCGTAGATCATGCAATCAAGCATAAAACACCTGTGTTTGTCATGGGAAATGTGGAAGAACTTGAGAAACTCTGGGAAACACTTCCAAAACAGATGTTTACCGATATTTTTATAAGACCGATCAATGTGGTTGAGATGGTGGAAAACATCAAAAGGCAGATGGATGAATATGATAAAATGAAAAAAAGAACCATTTTAGCGGTGGATGATTCAGGAGTGATCCTCCGGAATATTAAAACACTGCTGGAAGATAAATATCAGGTAATTCCTGTCAATTCCAGCGAGATGGCGATTAAATATCTTGCCTTAAATATACCGGATCTGATCTTGTTAGATTATGAAATGCCAATCGTGGATGGCAAACAGTTTATGCAGATGATTCGTGAAGATACGGAATTTCAGAACATTCCGATCATTTTTCTTACCGGAAAAAACGATGCACAGACGGTTATGGACGTGATGTCGTTAAAGCCGAATGGTTACCTGTTAAAAAGCATGGATGCGCAGAAACTGCATGCAGCGATCGATGATTTCTTTAAAAAACAGACAAAATAAAGGCTGGCCAATCAATAGGAAACGCACAAAGATATGTATGATCCCCCTTAAGCAGACAGGGTAAATGTTTCCAAACTGCTTAAGGGGGATTTTATGTATATAAAACTATATTCCGTAAATGAAAAAGAAAAAAACTAAGAAAAGTTTAATCTTCACAAAATTGACAAATCTGTATGTAATGATAGAATAACTTTGTTGAAAAAGAGACGATAAAAGATGGAAATATGAGGAAATCATGAAGATAAAGTTATATTTTGAAAAAGAGAATCTGATCCGGCTTGCCGTAGCAGTGGTATTTGCAGCAGTGCTGTTTGCAGTGATAAGGTTTCCGGTATGGGTACTGTTCGGGTTTGGGGTACTTTATTTTGGAATTAAAAGTTTAAAGATTGAATTAAACGAAAAGCTTTCATGGCTGTGGAGTGCGATCATGCTTGGGACAGGCGGCATTTTTACGGCGTATCATATCCAGTATCTGTTACTGGATGCGGAACTGAGAGCAAAAATATCCGACAATAAAATGCTGTTAAATGTATTGTGCTGTCTGGTAGTTTTTCTGGCTGTTCAGGTATTTACAAACAATACAGGACTGACCTGTCTGATTTCGCATATTGTGCTGTTGTCCCTTGCCGGGATCAACTATTTTGTATATCTGTTTCGTGGAAATGAGTTTATTTTCAGTGATTTAAAGTCCATCCAGACCGGGCTTTCTGTGGCGGGAAATTATGAATTTGCCCTGGATGAGCGGGCAGGGTATGTAATACTCCTTTCCACGCTGTACATTGCGTTTATCCGAAAGTTACATGTTTCCTTTCAGAAAAGGATTCCGATGTCGATCGTGTGCATTTCACTTGCCGTGCTGTGCTGTGCATACATTGGAAAGCATACGCAGGGTGTTGTGACGGAGACATGGGAACAAAAAGGAAGTTACAGAAACGGCTATATCTTAAACTTTGTGTTAAGTATCCGCGACTGCTTTATTGCGCAACCGGATGGGTATTCGAAAGAGGCAGTCAAGGAACTTGAGGATCAGTACAGCAAAGAGACGGATACAGTCGCCGGAGAAACGGAGAAGAAGCCGACCATTATTGTGGTTATGAGTGAATCCTATGCGGACCTTAGTGTGGTGGGTAATTTTTCAACCAATATCGATCTGACACCGTTTTACGATTCACTGGAGGAAAATACGATCAAGGGGCATGCGCTCTCTTCCGTGTTTGGCGCCAAAACACCAAACTCCGAGTGGGAATTTTTGACGGGAAATTCCATGGCATTTCTGCCGAGCGGTTCGGTTGTCTATCAGCAGTATATCACGGATACACCGACTTCTCTGGTGTCAAATCTGAAAAATATCGGTTACACCTGTGTGGCAATGCATCCTTATTATGATACCGGATGGAGCCGCAATATCGTATATCCGAATATGGGATTTGATGAAACGCATTTTATCGATGATTTTGACCAGACGAAGATATTGCGTGATTATATTACAGATCAGGAATTGTATGAGAAGATCGTCGACCGTTATGAGAGTAAGAAATCCAACGAGGATTTATTCATTATGAGTATTTCCATGCAGAATCATGGCGGTTATACGGAGAAATATGACAATTTTGATGAAAAAGCGCGTATGCTTGGCATCAATTATCCGGACGTGAACCAGTACCTGTCATTGATCCACGAGAGTGATTCGGCATTAGAGTATCTGATCTCCTATTTTGAAAAAGTGGATGATCCGGTTGAGATCGTCTTTTTCGGGGATCATCAGCCGAGTTTGTCATCCAGTTTTTATCCGTATCTGAATGGGAAAGGATTGGGCGGACTGACGCTGTCTGAACTTGAAAATCTTTACACCGTACCGTTTTTTATCTGGACGAATTATGACAGCGGCAAAGAAAGTGTGGAACTGACAAGCCTTAATTATCTGTCAACGTTGGCATTGGAGCGCGCGGGCATTGCGCTTCCGGCATACAATCAGTTTTTAGCCGACATGATGGAAGAAATTCCGGCAATCAATTCGAGAGGATTTTATTCCAAATCGCTGGGCAGATTTTTTCATGTAGAAGATGCGGCCGGCGAGGATGCAAAATGGCTGAAAAATTATGAGATACTGCAGTATAATAATATGTTTGATAAGCGGAATAAGAGCGAGTTATTTTTCCCTTATTTAAAACAATAGAATGTTCGTGGGTGTGCATTCTGTTGCATAGATGATGTTGGGCGCAAATAGTGGTTAAAACACGATTGATTTAAGGAGGAAAACGATAAGAGTTATGGAAGCGGTAGTTTTAGGAAGTACAGGGATCAAAGTAAATAAGAATGGATTTGGCGCACTGCCGATCCAGAGAGTCAGCACGGAGGATGCGGTAAAACTGGCGAGAAAAGCGTATGAAGCGGGCATTACGTTTTTTGATACGGCGCGGTTTTACACGGACAGTGAGGAAAAATTAGGCGAGGCATTCGACGGAATGCGTGAAAAAGTCTACATTGCGACCAAAACGGCGGCAAAAAATGCGGACGAATTCTGGGAACAGCTTGGGATTTCCTTACATAATTTAAGGACGGATTACATTGATATCTATCAGTTCCACAATCCTTCTTTCTGCCCGAAACCGGGAGATGGAACAGGACTTTATGAGGCGATGCTTGAGGCAAAGGCGCAGGGGAAGATCCGTCATATCGGTATCACGAACCACAGGCTTGCGGTTGCCGAGGAGGCAATCGAATCCGGGCTGTATGAGACACTGCAGTTTCCGTTCTGCTATCTGGCAACGGATAAGGATATTGCACTGGTGGAAAAATGTAAAAAGGCAGACATGGGATTTATCGCAATGAAGGCATTGTCCGGAGGTCTGATCACGAACTCTGCGGCAGCCTATGCATTTGAGGCGCAGTATGAAAATGTACTGCCGATCTGGGGTGTGCAGCGGGAAAAAGAGCTGGATGAATTTATTTCATATATTGATAATCCGCCAACAATGACGGATGAGATCCGTGCACTGATCGAGAATGACCGAAAAGAACTGGCAGGCGATTTCTGCCGCGGCTGCGGTTATTGTATGCCGTGTCCGGCGGGCATTGAGATCAACAACTGTGCGCGTATGTCGCTTTTGCTGCGCCGCTCTCCGTCTGCACTGCAGCTCACACCGGAGGTTCAGGCGAAAATGAAAAAGATCGAAAACTGCCTGCACTGCAATAAATGCAAGAGCAAATGTCCGTATGGACTGGATACACCGGCGCTCCTTGCAAAGAATTACGAAGATTACAAGCAGGTGCTTGCGGGAAACGTGAGTGTCAATTAGAAAAAGGAAATATGTGTGGATCAAAAGATTTATCACAAGCAGAAATGAGGATTATTATGAAAAAATATGAAACAGTCGTATTTGACCTGGATGGAACCTTATTAAATACGTTAGAGGATCTGGCAGATGCCACAAACTATGCGCTGCGAACGATGCAGATGCCGGAGCGCACGATCGGGGAAGTGCGTGCATTTGTTGGGAACGGTGTGCGTCGTCTGATGGAGCTTTCCGTTCCGGGCGGATTTGACAATCCGAAATTCGAAGAAACATTTGCTGTTTTTAAAAAGTATTATGGAGAACACTGCAATGACAAAACGAGAGCTTACGATGGTGTTGTTCCGGTGCTCCGCAAATTAAAGGAAAAAGGTTATGCGCTTGCAATCGTTTCGAATAAGATTGATTTTGCAGTCAAAGAGTTAAACGAGATTTATTTCGAAGGCATTGTGCAGGCTGCGATCGGGGAGCGCGAAGGTGTGGCGAGAAAACCAGCGCCGGATATGGTGCACACGGCGCTTGCAGAACTTGGAAAACCGGCGGATACGGCAGTCTACATCGGTGATTCGGATGTGGATGTCATGACGGCAAAAAATTCAGGACTGCCGTGCATCTCAGTGCTTTGGGGATTCCGTGATAAGGAGTTCCTGATTGAACACGGGGCGACAAATTTTGCAGAAAAACCGGAAGATATTGTGAAGTTTTTGGAGCAGTAGATGCTGGCAGACTAATTTATCTATAAAAGAAAAGGAATTCAGTGTAAAAAACTGCGCAGAAAAGGGGATCTATATGAGAAGAAGAAATCTTATATTAATTACGGTATTATCACTGTCACTCACGTTTGCAGCAGGCTGTGGTGAAAATAAAAACACTGGTGCGGCAGGCTCTATGGATCAGCAGAAAACCAGTGAGACTACAGTACAGAATGAAACGGAGCCAGAAACCTCACAGGTTTCGGAGGATTCAGAACAGGACGAAACAGAAGCCGCTGCCACAACAGAGGCAGGGCAGGACGCACAGTCTGATTATCAGATAGAGATGGTAAGCTACAAAAAGACGGATCTGATTGATATTTCTTATCCGAAGATTACAGGCTGGAGTGATACCGAAAAACAGGAAGAATGGAATACTTACTTTGAAAATACGGCAAAAGAAGCTGCCGGGGAAATGACGGGAGATACGGAGGAGATGAACCCTGGTGCAAGTGATTCCGTGGTGCTCACATATACCGTGCAGGAACAGACAAAGGATATGCTTTCTCTGACCTGTCAGAGTTATTATGATTATGAAGGATCAGCGCATCCTTCTGCAGCACTTACTTCCGTTAATATTAACATGAAGACCGGAGAAAAAATGACATTTTCTGATTTTGCAGATCCGGATGAGACGGCTAAAATTTTATTTGCCGGAAAAGACAATACAGATACTGCACAGGGCTATACCGTGCTGGATCCGGAAGGAAATCCGACTACTGAAATTACGATGGAAGATATTTTGGAATTTAATTTCATCTGGATGGAACCGACGGAGGAAGCACTTGCGGCAAGTCTTACCCATTTTGACGGAGATGTGGACGATTACGGAGCCGATGAGACGATGGGAGAGTCTTATGTGCACGACGGAAAAGTATATGTGATCTTTTATGTCAGTCATGCCATGGGCGATTATACAGTGGTAAGAATAGATTAAATTATATGAAATAAAGGATTATTATGCAGTCAGTACAGGAAAAATATAAAAATTTACAGGAATATTTAAAGTCACTGGGCAGTGTTGCAGTCGCTTTTTCCAGCGGCGTGGATTCGACATTTCTGCTTGCAGCGGCAAAGAAAACACTTGGTGCGGATCATGTGATCGCAGTTACGGCATCCTCCTGTTCTTTCCCGAAAAGGGAGTTAGAGGAGGCAAAGCAGTTTTGCAAGGAGCAGGGAATCAGACACATTGTATGCAAGTCGGAAGAACTTGATATCGAGGGATTTCGCCAGAATCCGAAGAACCGTTGCTATCTCTGCAAACATGAATTGTTTGAGAAAATACTGGAAATTGCAAAAGAGTATCATATCAATGCCGTAGCTGAGGGATCTAACATGGATGATAATGGTGACTATCGACCGGGACTGGTCGCAGTTGCAGAGCTTGGTATCAAAAGTCCGCTCAGGGAGGCTTTGTTGAACAAAGAAGAGATCCGTACACTTTCCAAAGAGATGGGACTGCCCACCTGGGACAAGCAGTCATTTGCATGCCTTTCCTCCCGGTTTGTCTATGGGGAGACGATCTCCGAAGAAAAACTCGGCATGGTGGATAAGGCGGAGCAGCTTTTGCTGGATATGGGCTTTCATCAGGTGCGCGTAAGGATTCATGGGGATATTGCGCGTATCGAGGTGCTGCCGGATGAGATCGCAAAACTGGTAGAAGGGGAAAACAGGAAAAAGATTTATTCTTACCTGAAACAGCTTGGATTTTCCTATGTGACGCTTGACCTTGGCGGATACCGTATGGGAAGTATGAATGAGACACTTGATATAGAGAAAAAATAATTTTGTACAAGAGGCAAGAATGAACTTCCCGATATGGAAAAAGTAATTTTGTACAAGAGGCAAGAATGAACTTCCCGATATGGAAAAAATAATTTTGCACAAATGATAATAGGAACTAAGAGATAAGGAAATAACAGGAGAAAAGCACAGGATATGTTGAATCAGTTTTCAAGAACCCAGTTACTGCTGGGTTCAGATAATATGGAACGGCTTGCAAATGCAAAAGTTGCAGTTTTTGGAATCGGCGGAGTCGGCGGTTATGTGGTTGAGGCGCTTGCCAGGAGCGGAGTCGGTTCTTTTGTGATCGTGGATGACGACAAGGTCTGTCTGACGAATATCAACCGTCAGATCATTGCGACCAGAAAAACGGTTGGAAAATATAAAGTTGATGTGATGACGGAGCGTATCTTAGAGATCAATCCGGATGCAAAAGTGGAAGCGAGAAAATGTTTTTATCTGCCGGAAAATGCGCATGAGTTTGATTTTTCTGAGTATGATTATGTCGTGGATGCAGTAGATACGGTCACTGCAAAATTAGAGATCATCATGCGCGCAAAAGAGTGCAATGTGCCTGTCATAAGCTGCATGGGAGCTGGCAATAAATTAGACCCGACCCAGTTTGAGGTGGCTGACATTTACAAGACGTCAGTCTGCCCGCTCGCGCGTGTCATGCGCCGTGAGTTAAAAAAACGCGGGGTCAAAAAATTAAAGGTCGTATATTCCAAAGAGCAGCCGACAAGACCGATCGAGGATATGAGTATCAGCTGCCGGTCACATTGTGTCTGCCCTCCGGGAACCGTCCACAAATGCACCGAGCGCCGTGATATCCCTGGAAGTATTGCGTTTGTGCCGTCTGTGGCAGGACTGATCCTTGCAGGAGAGGTCATCAAGGATCTTACAAAGTAATATTGACTGTATTTTTGCATGGATTTGTTGTTTTTAGTTACAAAACTCCAGTTTGAGAACTGCCCTCCGGAAGTTAGATGAAAAATCTAATGGCTGGAGGGCTTTTTTTCTTTATAGGATTAGGGTGTCAAAAGGTGGTTCATAACTTAGCGATTGTCAAATTGCACAAAGCCGAGACTGTTTTTGTGACTTTGGGAGAAAATTAGAAAATCTTAGTATGCCTGTCTATTTACAGTAATGTTCTGCCACGGACGGCAGAACAAGGCTTCACGAGCCATGGAAGGCTCGTTGAATGCCGTTTACGTCACTCTGTGAAAAACTGATTCAGGCATACTTAGTTTTTCTTATTTTCGGACAACGGAACAAAACAAGTTCGGTTTTGTGCAATTTGACAGACCCAAAATTGAAAACCACCTTTTGACACCCGAATCTTTATAGGATGACAATAGTACATGCAAGATTTTTGATTGACAAACTGCACTATTTGAGCTCAACATCATAGGATTAAGGTGGCAAAAAATTTTAAAATCATGATTGTTTGAGTGAGGGAAAATAAAAGCTATTCACCCATTATATTAACGGAAAATAGTACGAAAGTACAAAATGTATAACATAATACTTGCATTTTGTAATGTGATGTGCTAAAGTGTTATCAGCGTAAAGGGGCGCAGAGGAAAAGAGCCATCTTTGCGCATTTTTATTAAGGAGGAAAATCCTCTGTTCCTGCAAGAGGCACATGCTATGCAGGCATAGCAGACATTTTGCTCCGCAAAACAAGGAGGAAAATCCTCTGCTCCTGCAAGAGGCACATGCTATGCAGGCATAGCAGACATTTTGCTCCGCAAAACAAGGAGGATTACTATTATGAAAAAAACCAAAGCAGTTTTGGCTATTTTGATGGCCGGAACAATGATGCTTGGTCTTGCAGGCTGTGGCGGGAACAGTTCTTCTGCAACACAGGGAACAACCACAGGCACAGAGACAGGCAGTGCAGCAGGTGATGCTGCAGGAACAGATGCCGCAGCAAGCGCATCAGACATGAATGTTATGCTTGAAACTCCGGTCGAGTCACTCGATCCGCAGCAGGCTACCGACGGAACATCCTTTGAGGTAATCGCCGATTACACCGACGGTTTGATGCAGATGGATGCAGACGGACAGGCAGTTCCGGCAATCGCAGAAAGCTATGATTTATCAGACGATGGTTTAACTTATACATTCCATCTTCGTACCGATGCAAAATGGAGCAACGGCACACCGGTTACCGCAGCAGATTTCGTATTCGGATGGCAGAGAGCTGTTGATCCGGATGTCGCATCTGAGTATGCATATATGTTAAGCGATATCGGTCAGATTAAAAATGCAGCAGAGATCATCGCAGGTGAGAAAGACAAGAGTGAACTTGGTGTGACAGCAGTAGACGACAATACACTTCAGGTCGAACTGAATGTACCAGTCAGCTATTTCACTTCTCTGATGTATTTCCCGACTTTCTATCCGGTAAATGAGGAGTTCTTTACTTCCTGTGGAGATACATTTGCAACAAGTCCTGAGACAGTATTATCAAACGGTGCATTTGTGCTGGATTCTTATCAGCCGGCAGCAACTGCATTCCATTTAACAAAAAATGCAGACTACTATGATACCGACAGAGTAAAACTTTCCGGATTAAGTTATCAGGTAATCCAGGATTCACAGCAGGCATTAATGAGCTACCAGACAGGAGCGCTTGATACAACATTAGTAAACGGTGAGCAGGTTGATCAGGTAAAAGATGATCCTGAATTCACAACCGTTGGTGCCGGTTACTTATGGTATGTCAGCCCGAATATGAATTCTGTTCCTGAACTCGCAAACTTAAATATACGTCTTGCAATGACAATGGCAATCGACCGTGATTCCATCACAGCAGATGTATTAAAAGATGGTTCCGCTTCTACATACACAGCAGTTCCGATGCAGTTTGCAGCAGGTCCTGACGGATCTGACTTCTCCGAAGATCAGACGAAATTCTCTGATGTGTGTGTATATGATACAGAAAAAGCAGCAGATTACTGGGCAAAAGGTTTAGAGGAACTTGGAGAATCTGAGATCACTTTAGACATCGTAGTAGATGCAGATGACGCACCTCAGAAAGTAGCGCAGGTATTAAAAGAGCAATGGGAGACAACTCTTCCTGGACTGACCGTAAATCTGGTTGTTGAGCCGAAGAAACAGCGTGTGGAAGACATGCAGAACGGTAACTTCCAGTTAGGTTTAACACGTTGGGGACCGGACTACGCAGATCCAATGACATATCTTGGAATGTGGGTAACAGATAACTCTAACAACTACGGTCTGTGGAGCAACGCAGATTACGATGCAATCATTGATGAGTGTACAACCGGTGATCTTTGCACAGATGCAGAGGGACGCTGGGCAAGACTTTACGATGCTGAGAAGATCGTTATGGATGAGGCAGTTATTTATCCGCTTTACACACAGTGCAACGCAGAGATGCTTTCTTCTAAAGTAACAGGCGTTGAGTATCATCCGGTAGCTATCAACCGTGTATACAAAGATGCTGTAAAGACTGAATAAAGAAATTTAGACAGTAGAAATCCTGTTTTACAGGAAAATGAATATAGCCGCACTAAAGTGCAAAACTTTGGTGCGGCAATTTCATCATATTGTTGACGCTATAGGAAATGAGGCAGGAATTTCCTATGTCGTGAACGGAAAAACAAGGAGGATTAGAACGTGAAAAAATATGCACTTAAGAGAATCGTAACGTCTCTGTTTACGCTGCTTGCAATTTTACTCGTTCTGTTTATTTTGATGCAGCTGATGCCGGGTTCTCCATTCAACGATGAGAAGTTAAATGCAGACCAGAGAGCAGCACTGTATACGAAATATGGACTGGATCAGCCATTGCCGGTACAGTTTGTGAAATATGTAGGCAATATGTTAAAAGGAGACCTTGGCGTAAGCTACAATATCTCAAAGAATACACCAATCTCCCAGTTGATAAAGACGAGACTTCCGATCTCCATCAGTATCGGAGGATATGCGGTGTTAATTGGTGCCGTGGTCGGGCTTCTGCTCGGGCTTCTTGCGGCGTTAAAGCATGATACGATATGGGATTCGTTAGCGACGATCATTTCGGTTATCGGTGTGTCGGTGCCATCGTATGTGTTTGCGCTGGCACTCAGCTATAACTTCGGATTTAAATTAGGATGGTTCCCGATGCTGTTTTCGGAGAGCGATATTTTCGGATCAAGCGTGCTGCCCAGTATCTCACTTTCGATGTTTACGATGGCGTCAATCGCCCGTTTTACACGAAGTGAAATGTTAGAAGTGCTCGGCAGTGATTATATGCTGCTTGCGGAGAGCAAAGGAATTTCAGGTTCAGCGCTGATTTTCAAACATGCGCTTCGAAATGCATTGATCCCGATCATCACTGTGCTTGCACCGCTGATCGTCGATCTGATGACCGGTTCTCTGGTTGTTGAAAAAATATTTGCAATACCGGGTGTCGGAAGTCTTCTGGTAAATGCCATTCAGTCGAACGACTACAACGTGGTTATCGCATTAAGCTTTATTTATTCTGCAATGTACATTGCCATCATGCTTGTGGTAGATATCCTTTACGGAATCATTGACCCGAGAATTCGTCTGGCAAAGAAAGGAGACTGATATGGTGTCACAGGAAAATACCATGAATGTGGGAAATGATGCTGCCGGCTACATACCGGTCGAGGCAGATTTTAAATTTAAACATACGGATGGCGAACTTGCGTTAGATGACAACTTTGCAGCACAGAGTTTCTGGAAAGACGTATTGATCCGCTATTTCAAAAAAATCAGTGCAGTGATCGGTCTGATCCTGATCATTATCATTACGGTATTTGCAATTATTGGCCCGGGGATGAATGATTTCAGTTACTCCGAACAGTCACTGACACAGAAGAACTTTGCACCGAGGGTAAAAGGTCTTGAAAAACTTGGTATCTTCGATGGTAGTGAAGGCATGAAAACAACGACCGGAACCAAAAAGATCAATTACTATGAAGAAAAAGGTCTGGATGATCTTTACTACTGGTTCGGAAGTGATAACTTCGGACGTGATATCTGGACACGTACCTGGTCCGGTGCACGCGTTTCCCTGATTATCGCCGTAGCAGCCGCTATCATCGATATGGTGATCGGTATGAGCTATGGACTGATCTCCGGATATTTTGGCGGGAAAGTCGATATGTTCATGCAGCGGTTTCTGGAGGTCGCGAACGGTATTCCGCGTCTTGTAATCGTAACACTTTTGTTACTGGTACTGCAGCCGGGTATGCTTACCATTATTTTTGCATTGATGTTGACGGAGTGGGTCGGCATGAGCCGTATCGCAAGAGCTGAGATGCTGAAATTAAAAGAGCAGGAATTTGTACTTGCATCACGGACACTTGGAGCAGGAAATTTCTTTATTATCTTTAAAGAAGTTCTGCCAAATATCATTGGACCGATCATTACACAGGTAATGTTCTCCATCCCGACGGCGATCTTTACCGAGGCGTTCTTAAGTTTCGTAGGTCTTGGTATTCCGGTGCCGCAGTGTTCACTTGGTTCACTGATCTCCGAAGGATTTAACAGTTTTACCACACATCCGTACCAGATCATTCCGCCGATCGTTGTAATGGCGCTTCTGATGTTAAGCTTTAACCTTGTAGCAGATGGTTTACGTGAAGCATTAGATCCGAAGCTGAAAGAAATGTAAGAAAGGGGATTCGTATATGTCAGAGACAAAAGAACAGATTTTAAAAATACGGGACCTGGATATTACGTTTCAGACGACTGCAGGAAGCGTGCACGCCATCCGTGGAGTCAATATTGACCTGATGAAGGGCGAGACAGTTGCGATCGTTGGTGAGTCCGGCTCCGGTAAATCCGTAACAATGAAAGCTGCCATGGGTATTTTGGCATCCAATGCGAAAGTAACGGGCGGTACTATAGAATTTTCCTATCATCATGCGGATGGAACACCGCAGACGGTAGACATTTTAACAAAAGATAAAAAGTGGATCAGACGACATATCAATGGAAAAAGAATTGCTATGGTATTCCAGGATCCGATGACGAGTCTTGATCCGACCATGACGATCGGAAAACAGATCATGGAAGGTATGATCTGGCATTTTAAGACACCGAAGAAAGAAGCCTGGGATAAGGCAGTAGAACTGTTAAAAGAGGTTGGTATCGAGGATGCGGAAAAACGTATGAAAAACTATCCGCACCAGCTCTCCGGTGGTATGAGACAGCGTGTGGTCATTGCCATCGCGCTTGCCTGCAACCCGGATCTTCTGATCTGTGATGAGCCGACGACTGCACTGGATGTTACGATTCAGGCAAAAATCATCGAGCTGATCCGCAGGGTACAGAAAGAGAGAGGCATTTCCGTTATTTACATCACACATGACCTCGGCGTGGTTGCCAAAGTGGCAGATTACGTCAATGTCATGTATGCCGGAAAAATCGTTGAGAAAGGTATGATCAATGAGATCTTCTATGATCCGAAACATCCGTATACCTGGGGACTGCTCTCTGCAATGCCTGATCTTGACACTGCGGATGAGAGACTCTACACGATCCCTGGTTCGCCGCCAAACCTGTTAAACGAAAAACCGGGCGATGCGTTTGCACCGCGTAACCAGTTTGCGCTTGAGATCGACGACAAGGCAGATCCACCAATGTTTCAGGTGACAGATACACATTATGCGGCTACCTGGCTGTTAGATCCGCGGGCACCGAAGGCAGAGATGCCGCCTGAATTAAAAGAGCGTATTGCGCGAATGAAGAAGGAGGCAAAGATCGATGACGGTGAATGAAAACAGTAAGCCTCTTCTTACCGTGAAAGGCTTGAAACAATATTTTAAGGTAAGTAATAATTATACCGTGCATGCGGTGGAAAACGTAAGTTTTCAGATCTATCCGGGTGAGACATATGGTCTGGTCGGGGAATCCGGTTCCGGAAAATCAACGATCGGAAGAAGTATCATAAGACTTTATGATCCGACCGCCGGGGAGATCAATTTTAATGGAATGGACATCAGCGGCAGGATCAATAAGGCAAACAGCCAGGCACTGCGCACGCAGATGCAGATGATCTTCCAGGACCCGATGGCATCCTTAAATCCAAGAAAAAAGGTGCGCGATATCATCGGCGAGGGGTTAGATATCCATCATATGTACAAGACACGCGCAGAGCGTGAGGAAAAGATCAAAAACATCCTGGCAAAAGTTGGACTTGCGCCGGAACATGCGGGCCGTTATCCGCATCAGTTTTCCGGTGGACAGAGACAGCGTGTCGGAATTGCGAGAGCGCTGATCATGAACCCGAAACTGATCATTGCAGATGAGTGTATCTCTGCGCTGGACGTTTCCATTCAGGCACAGGTCGTTAACCTGATGAAGGATATCCAGCAGGAGACAGGAACCGCGTATCTGTTTATCGCACATGATCTTTCCATGGTCAAATATATTTCGGATCGCATCGGGGTACTTCATCTGGGACATCTCTTAGAGACCGGAACAACGGAGGAAATCTTTGAGAATCCAATCCACCCATATACGAAGAGCCTTCTTTCTGCGATACCTGCACCGAATCCGGTCGTGGAAAAAAATCGTGTGGCACTGAGCTACGATTACAAGACTTCCGGCATTGATTATAATAAGGGAACGGATCATCTGGTGTCCGGGACACATTATGTGAAATGTACGGATGAAGAATTTAAGAAGTGGACAGAATAATATAGCAGGAAACCATCACAAACCGGGAGCCGGGGAGTGGTGGTTTTCTTTTTTAGTAAAAGTGCTGAATTTTTTTGCGTGGGATGTGCTGAATATTATGCGAAAAGTAGAATATGAAAAATTGAACCGAAACCGTATTGACTTTAAAAATGGAATTTGGTATATAAGAGTAAAAATTCAAAAATTCAATAGAGAAAGGAAATAACAATCTATGTTGTCACAAAAGAGTACAATGAAAGACAAATTGGAAAATATGCATCTGCAGGAGAGGATAAACTATGGCTACGGAAAAGTCATTAGTATGATGTTGATTTCGGGTCTGTTTTCTATTGTGGTCATAGGTGTGTTATTTGCTAATATGTTACATTATATAGATGATGTCAATGCTGCGGATCAGGCGGTAAAAATCTGCAGGATCAATGTGAATACGTCAGCGAGAAATATCAGGGAAATGGCATTAAATAATGATACATCTGCTTATGACAGTTATGAGCAGAATGTAAAAAAGCTGCTTACAGAAGTGGATTCGCAGCTGGAAATATTAAAGAAAACCAAAGTCTTACCGGATGAGGAATATAATGAGTATGCATCTGCTCTTTCTGATTGGGGAAACATTGGTTATTCGATTATAGAAGAAATTAAAAATGGCGAAAAAGAGAAAGCGATTGATGAAATTTTTAATAGTTGTACACCTGCATTAAATAAACTTGTGGAAATTGCCATAAGATTAGATGAGATCACAGATGAAGTAAGTGAGCAGTCTGCAAGAACTACAATTATTTTTGCTGTTGCAGGAATGGTGTGTATTATTATCTGTCTGGTTTGTGCATGCACACTGGCTAAGGTAATAAGTAAAAAGGTACTTGAAACAATTCTGGATCCGTTACATGCAGTGGAAGACGTTGCAAAGGAACTGACAGAAGGAAATTTACACAGTACGCTGGAATATCATTCGGAGGATGAGATTGGAAGACTGGCGCACAGTATGCGCAAATCAATTCGTATTTTGGGAACTTATGTAGATGATATTGATCGTGCAATGAAACTGTTCTCAGAAGGAAATTTTGATGTTCAGCCGGAAGTAGAGTGGAAGGGAGATTTTGTCGGTATTTTAAATTCTTTCATGTCATTTGAGAAGAGTATGGCAGAAACGATCAAAGGAATTAAAAATGTTTCGAGTGAGGTTTCAAGTGCAGCAGACCAGGTGGCATCAAGTTCCAATGATCTTGCAGATGGAGCTACGAATCAGGCAGCGGTTGTAGAAGAACTGACGGCTACAGTTGCCGGGGTTTCTGAACAGGTAGAAAAAAATTCGCAATCTGCAAAAGCAATCAGTGGAAGAGTGGATGAACTTGGAAATGCCATTTCAGACAGCAATGGTAAGATGCATGAAATGGTTGCTTCTATGCATGAGATTAATGAGGCATCAAAAGAGATTGATAAGATTATTGCAACAATTAATGAAATTGCTTCCCAGACAAATCTGCTGGCGTTGAATGCTTCTATTGAAGCGGCAAGGGCCGGAGAGGCAGGAAAAGGATTTGCAGTTGTAGCGAATCAGGTAAATTTATTAGCTGAACAGAGTGCCCAGGCGGCAAAGGAATCAGCATCACTGATCGAAACATCTGTGAATGCGGTAGAAAAAGGTATGATAATCGCGGAAGAGACTGCGGCACAGCTGGAGGAGGTAGCAGAGAACTCCAAGCTGATTACGGAAGACGTTACACATATTGCGGATACATTAGAGACACAGACAACAGAAATCCAGCAGATCAATGAGGGAATTGAGCAGATCAATGATGTTGTGCAGACAAATTCTGCAACATCTGAGGAGTGTGCGGCTGCCAGTCAGGAGATGAGCAGTGAGGCAGAGAGTCTGCAGGGAATGATCCAGAAATTTAAAATTCCGGAAATTGAAAATGTAACAGAATAAAAATACTTCAACTATATTACATGAAATTATCACTTGTTTATTGCATGAAAGAGACAATCTATAGTATGATAGAGAAAGTACAAACTAAGGATGGAAAAGGTATATACTATGATAGTCTCGGTCATTGAAAAGATCTACGCATTTTTATGGGGAGATCTGATTACGATCCCTTTGCCGCAGGAAAGCAGCATAGGGATTTCTTTACTTGTAATTCTTCTGATTCCGACAGGAATCTATTTTACGATCCGCACAAGATTTTTGCCGGTCAGGCTTTTCCCGGATATGATAAAAGCACTTATGGCAAAAAAGGAAACGAAGGACAGTCTTTCCACATTTCAGACGCTGATCGTCTCGACGGCTACCAGAGTCGGCATGGGAAATCTGGTAGGCGTTGTGGCGGCAATCTCGGCAGGCGGTGCCGGTGCTGTGTTCTGGATGTGGCTGACTGCGCTGATCGGTTCCTCGACCGCATTTGTGGAGGGGACGCTCGCACAGTTACACAAGGAAAAAGATCCTTTGTATGGCGGATATCGCGGAGGTCCCGCATATTATATCCATCATTTCTGTGAAGAAAAATTGAAAAAGAAGAAAAAGCATGTGCTGATCGCGGTACTTTTTGCAATTTCAGGACTGATCTGCTGGTGTGGCATCAGCCAGGTCATCAGCAATTCCGTGGTATCTTCCTTTGAAAATGCATTTGGCATCCCGCCACTCTACACAACGATCGTACTGGTTGCGATCGCAGCGGTGATCGTCCTTCGGAAAAATGCGACGGTAAAAGTGCTTGACGTGGTCGTACCGGTTATGGCGGTCTGCTATTTTGCAATCACGATATTTATTATCCTGAAAAATATTGGAAGCATCCCGGCGGTTTTTGGTCGGATTTTTGAGGAGGCGTTTGGGCTAAGACAGGCAGTTTCCGGCGGCTTCGGCGCTGTCCTTATGAACGGCATCAAGCGTGGACTGTTTTCAAACGAAGCCGGTTCCGGCTCTGCTCCTTGTGCAGCCGCAGCAGCCGAATGTGAGACACCGGTCAGCGCCGGACTGACACAGGCACTTGGCGTATTTGTCGACACCATTGTGATCTGCAGCTGCACTGCTATGATCATGCTCACTGCACCGGAAAATGTCGTGGCGGGAAAAGAAGGCATGGATCTGCTTCAATCGGCAATGCGCTATCACCTGGGTGAATTTGGCGTCATATTCATCGCAGTGACCCTGTTTTTATTCAGTTTCTCCACATTTTTAGGCATCCTCTTCTATGCCAGAAGCAACGTCGCCTATTTATTTGGAGATAAATGGATCTTTCAGACCCTGTACAAAATCCTTGCATTAATTATGCTATTTATCGGCGGAATCGCCGCCTACACTTTCGTATGGGATCTCGGCGACGTCGGAATCGGTCTCATGACGATCTTCAATACAGGAATATTGTATCTGCTTGGTGGTCAGGCACTTACCGCCCTAAAAGAATTTGAATCCACTAAGTAAAAAAAGAAACGGAGCAAAATAAAAATGAAAAGAGAATCCTTCAAATCCCGCCTGGGCTTTCTGCTCGTAAGCGCCGGCTGCGCCATCGGAATCGGAAACGTCTGGCGATTCCCCTATGTGGCTGGACAAAACGGCGGCGGCATCTTCGTCCTGTTCTACCTGATATTTTTAATAGCAATGGGACTTCCGGTGCTCACCATGGAATTTGCCGTGGGGCGAGCCAGCAGAAAAAGCGCCGTGTTAGGTTATAAAGCACTCGAAAAAGAAGGCAGCAAGTGGCATATTCACGGCTGGATCGCAATGTTTGGCTGCTATATGCTGATGATGTATTACACGACCGTATCAGGCTGGATGGTATCGTATTTCTTTAAATTTTTAAAAGGCGAATTCCAGACCGGCATGACTGCGGACGATACTGCGGCAGTATTTTCTAATCTGCTCGCAGATCCGGGACAGATGGCGTTCTGGATGATAATTACCGTGATACTGGGATTTTTTGTGTGCAGCAGGGGACTGCAGAACGGACTGGAAAAAATAAGCAAGATCATGATGAGCGCGCTGCTGATTCTGATTGTTGTTCTCGCGGTGCACAGTATTACACTGCAGGGTGCAGCAGAAGGCGTGAAGTTTTATCTTGTCCCGAATCTGGACACGGTTGCAGAGACAGGGCTTAAAAATGTGATCACGGAAGCCATGAATCAGGCATTTTTCACACTGAGTCTTGGCGTTGCCGCAATGGAGATCTTCGGAAGTTATATGGGCAAAGATCACTCGCTTGCCGGTGAGGGCGCAAGAATTTGCGGTCTTGACACCTTTGTGGCGATCATGTCTGGACTGATCATTTTCCCGGCATGTTTCAGCTATGGAGTGGAAGTGGATGCCGGACCGAGCCTGATCTTTATCACGCTGCCAAATGTGTTTGTCAATATGGCTGGTGGGCGGATCTGGGGATGTCTGTTTTTCCTTTTCATGACCTTTGCAAGTTTTTCGACGGTCATGGCAGTGTTTGAAAACATTATGTCATTTTGTATGGATATGTTTCACTGGAACAGAAATAAAGCTGCATTTATCAATGGAGTGATCATCCTGTTCGCAAGTCTTCCATGTGTACTGGGTTACAATGTGTGGAGCAGCCTGCATCTGATAGGCAGCCGCAATGTGCTCGACAGTGAGGACTTTATCGTCAGCAACCTGCTTCTTCCGGTCGGTTCACTGATTTATCTGCTGTTTAGCGTAACAAAGTGGGGCTGGGGGTTTGACAGATATATCGACGAGGCGAATTCGGGAGAGGGCCTTAAGATTTCGAAAAAGTTAAAGCCATATTTCCAGTTTATACTGCCGCTGCTGATCCTGATTATCCTGATTCAGGGGCTGGTGTAAAAAAGGAAAGTAATTAAGAGAAAAATAGTGAAAGAATAGTGAAAAATAGTGTAAAAATAGTGTAAATTTAATGGAATAAATTACGGGAATGAAAGGACCAAAATGATAAATCGCGACGACATGTTAGAACTGACCAGGCGCATGACTCCCGCACAGGCATCCATAGACCGGATCGCAGGCGCATATTTTGACGAAGAGGGATATGTGGATGGAACATTCAATACGCATTTCTTAAAACTGTCTGCATCCGAAAGAGCCAAAAACTTAGAACTTGCCAAGACGGTGCTGATCTCAAAAACAAATGAACAGTTAAGAGAATACCGGATCCCGGAAGAAAAAAGAAAGCCGGGCAGTATCTGGCAGCTCTTTGACGGGATCAGGGAGACAGGTCTGAAAGACGATGCATTCCCGGATCTTTTCTATGAGCTGCTTGGAGAGAAATATCAGCCGGGGTGCCCATATGCGTGTTTTTTGTTCCACGGGAGATACGATGTCCCGGTCAAAGGGACCGATAAGGCATGGCAGGAGGGCTCAGAGGAAGTGTACGAATATCTGATCTGTGCGGTCAGTCCGTTAGAGGGCGAATATGAGCCGGGCGTGCCGGAGAGAGGTTTTTTGTACCCGGCATTTAAGGATCGCAGCACGGCGGGAGAGTATATCAATTTGTATGAGAAAGATGCCGGTCACAGTGAGAGTGTGTGGCAGAAGCTGCTAAAGTGATATGTCAAAAATGGATGAATACATGGTCGTGCTGCCGGAGGCACATCCGCTTTGCGTAAAAGAAAAGATTGAAATTGAAAATCTGGAAAATGAGCCGTTCATGCTGTCAGAGCACGGTGGAAAAACGGCGTTCACCCGCAGAAATAATTTTCTGAAATGAAAAGCAATTCTGTGGTATCAAAAGTGATTTTAGTGTGCTAAGATAGAAAAAAATAAAAAAGAAAGTGAATGGGAAATGGAATTAGACATTATTGGTCTGCTTGGTGCATGCTCTTATGCACTCGACTGTGTCGAAGCGGAACTGACCCATGTTGCGACAAAACATGGAAAAAGAGTTGCATATATGAGCGTATGCACAGCACAAAAAATGGGAATTACAGGAGATGCCCTGCAGGATCTCGCGGCGTGTTCGCTGCTGCACGACAATGCGCTGACGCAGTATATTTATGAGGAATTTCACAATGACCTTACAAAAAATAATACGGAAAATATAACGTCAAAGCAGCTTGGCATCCACTGCATTTACGGGGAGGAAAACTTAAAAATGTACCCGTTTCTGACGGATGTGAAAAATGTGATTTTATATCACCATGAAAATGCTGATGGAAGCGGACCATTTGGAAAAACGTGGGAAGAGATCCCTCTTTTTGCAAGGATCATTCATCTGTGTGATATTTTAGATGCGTTCTGCCGGACGCCGGTATTTGATGATGCCGTGTGGCAGCGCGCGAAAGATTATCTTTTGAAAAATAAAGGGACAAAATTTGATACTGCATGCGTAGATACTTTTTTGGAAGTGTTTGGGCAAGAACATTTTTTGAGTCTTGGAGATGCAGATTTAGAAGAACGGCTGTGGAATATTGTTCCGAGAAAAAAGCGGGATTTAAGCGATGAAATGTGCAAAAATTTTGCCAATCTGTTTGCAAAGATCATCGACTATAAATCCGAATTTACAAGCCGCCATTCACTCGGTGTTGCGGAAAATGCAGCCAGATTATCCAGATATCTCGGTGATGACGAGGAGACGGTGCTGAAAATGTACCTGGCAGGCGCACTGCACGATATCGGGAAAGCAGCAATCGGAAATGATATCTTAGAAAAACCGGGACGCCTGACGGACGAGGAGTTTTCTAAAATGAAAAATCATGCGGGATACACATATCTGATCTTATCACAGGCAGAAGGAATGGAAGATATCCGTGACTGGGCGGCGCTCCACCATGAAAAACTCGATGGCACCGGGTATCCGTTCGGTAAAACTGCCGACGAGCTAAACAGGCAGGAACGTATCATGGCGTGCATTGATATCTATCAGGCACTGACGGAGAGCAGACCGTATAAATCCGGAATGACGCACGAGGCAGCATGTGAGATATTGGAAAATATGGTGCAAAAGGGATGGATAGACGGTGAGATCACAGAACAGATCAAAAAATGTTTTGCTTAAGAGGAAGCGGCATTGAGCCTGCTCCACTCGTTTTACTGCTGGGGCTGCACGGGTGCAGTTCTGCTTTTTAGTTATAAAAACCGTGCGGATTAAAATTACCGCACGGTTTTTTGGGATTAAATATTAATTTGTATATAGTTCATATGATTTACAGCTTAAACTGTTTCATATCTGCAGAAAGTTTTTCAATATCATCTGCTAAAGCAGATACCAGATCCGAAGATTTACGGACAACGGCATCGAGCTCGGTTGCCATTGCGGAAGTTTCTTCTGTGGAGGATGCATTGTCGGTTGCAAGCTGTGTCAGGGTATCGATACTCTCTGTGACAAGCTCACGCTGAGAATTGACATTCTTGATCTTTCCTGTAATGGTCTGGATGGACGCCATACAGGAATCGAGAGCACCTTTTAAGTCTTCAAACATCTGCTGTGTGCTTTCAAGAGCTGCAACCTGTTCGTCGGAAGCCTCACTCATTTTCTTCATCAGCTCCATAGATTTTTCGGAGTTCTGGCTTAACTCACTGATGATATTGTTGATCTCACTGACCGTCTGCGCAGACTGGGTGGCAAGTCCGCCGATTTCTTCTGCAACAACCGCGAATCCACGTCCGGCTTCACCGGCTCTTGCTGCCTCAATGGAAGCATTTAAGGAAAGCAGGTTGGTCTGGGATGCAATTTCGCTGATCAGGGTAGCTGCCTGACTGATCTTGTTGACGGAATCATTTGTCTGGGCAGTCTGGTTATACATAGAATCAATATCAGTCTTGGTTGTAGAATTGACATCAATCAGTCTGTGTAAAGTTTCCATGGACTTATTGGAACGATCCTGCATCAGCTGTGCATTCTGATCAAGGGATTCCATTTCTGAGGAAGTATCTGCGATGCCATCGGCAATCTCAGCAATATTTTCAGAGGCACTTGAAGTTGATGCTGCCTGAGAGTTACTGTTTTGGGCAATTTCATTGATTGCAGTCGAAACGTTCTGGATAGATTCGTTCATGCTGTCAAAATTCTTTTTGAAATCCGAAACGGCGGACTGTAAATGAGAGGAAACTCCATCAATGTTGGAGATAAGTCCGACAACCTCCTGCTGTGCAAGATCAAGTGCACCGGCTGTTTTTCCAAGTTCATTGTTACTTGAAACATTGACTCCGGTAGTCAGGTCTCCGGTCGACATCCTGTTTGCAAAATTCTGAATCTCGATCAAAGGTTTGCAGATCGTATTACCGAAAATACGGGAAGCAATGAATACGATAACTGTAAAAATCAGATCAATTATAATTATGACTGTGATCATAGTATGGTATTTCGCCTGAACTTCGTTTTTGGAACTATTCATTTCCGCTTCCATATCATCTACATAGTTACCGGTGGAAACAACCCAGTTCCATGGGGTAAAGATTTGAGAGTACGCGATCTTTGGTGCTACGGTAACACCGTCGGCTTTCGTAAAATAAAATTCATTGAAGCCGCCGCCGTCAGAACCGGTCGAGACCTTCATGATCTCCTGAATGATCTTGACGCCATTCTGATCAGTCAGATCGTAACGGTTATTGCCTTCCTGATCGGTTAAGATCGGATGCATAATGAGGTTGTAGTCGGTATCATCAATCCAGAAATAGCCGCTTTCATCATCCCTGTAACGCATGTTGCGGACGATCTCTGCTGCTTCTTTTTTTGCTTCGTCTTCAGTCAGATCACCGTTTTGGGATTTGTCGTATTCTGCCTGTAAAATAGCGATGACAGACTGTACCTGACTTTTGATCTCAGTATTGTATCCATCTAACCTGGCATTTTCATAATTCTTGTTTGCCGTGGAAGTCATAGTGCTGATATTTGAAATTGAAATACCGCCAATGACTATGACAGATACAAGAACGGTCATAAGACACATTAGTGTCAGTGAATTTTTTACGCTTTTGCTTTTCATGGATATCAAGCTCCCTTTCCTATAGGTTAATTACACTTATTTTACTATTTTTTGACAAAAAATGGTAGACATAAATTAAAAAAATATGGTACTTTGGCTATGAAATTGTGGGTAATCACGAAAAAGTGTGAAAAGAAAAAAGGAAACACAAATATAAAGCAAATTGTGTTTCCTTTTGGAAGAGCGGAGACGGAGGGATTCGAACCCTCGTGCCCCGGAGGGCTAACGCATTTCGAGTGCGCCCCGTTATGACCACTTCGATACGTCTCCAGATATGTTTTTGCAAATACTTGATTAGTATACCATATTTTGAATGATTTGCAAGAGAAAAGTGGTTGTTGTAAATAGGGAGTGGATATGCTAGTATATTAAAAGTTTCATAGAGAAGATAATTGGTGCCGGCTGTTTTTATCCGGGAAATGGAGCAGTACATAAAGTACAGTATATTTTTCATATTAAAAATAGGTTGGTTAAAAGGGAAACAGGTGCGATTCCTGTACGATCTCGTCACTGTGATTAGGGAGTGCAGATTCCAAAGATAAGTCACTGATGTACTTTGCAGTATGTTGGGAAGGCGGAATCTGTGTGATGATCTTTCAGCCAGGAAACCTGCCAGTTGTCTGGTACAGGGAAATATTTCCCGGATCACGAGTAATTGGTCGTACCGTAAATGTAGGCTGTCAGATTGTCAGCTTATTTATGCAGACTTATTACTCCGCCCTCAAATAAGGCGGAGTGTTTCTTTGTGTGGAAAAATTCCACTGTGTACTATGAACGATACATTATATTATAATAAGGAGAGCATTATGAAGAAAAGAACTATCGCGTTACTTACCACATTAGCGCTTGCAACAGGTATGGTCGCCGGATGCGGAAGCAACACAGCAGCAACAGACACAGCAAAAACCTCTGAGACAGTATCTTCAGAGAAAACAGAGGCAACAGAAACCGTAGAGAGCACGGAAGTTGACGATCAGGCGGCAGCCGATCACGTCGCAGAACTGATCGATGCGATCTATGTTCAGACAAGAAATGATGATACGGACGCACAGTGTGCAGAGGCAAAAGAGGCATGGGATGCATTGACAGATGCACAGAAGGAATTAGTTTCCGGCGAGAACGCAGATCCGGATTATTTCGGAAGAGATACAGGAGATGCCTCAAAGGATGATCCGTTAAATGAAGATAATATCGGAGAAAATGAACTTCTTGTAGTAAGTTTTGGTACCTCGTTTAACGACAGTCGTGCCGAGGATATCGGTGGAATCGAAAAAGCACTGGAAGCAGCATATCCGGACTGGTCTGTAAGAAGAGCATTTACCGCACAGATCATCATCAACCATGTACAGGCAAGAGATGACGAAAAGATTGATAATGTGGATCAGGCATTAGAGAGAGCTGTTGACAACGGAGTAAAAAATCTTGTTGTTCAGCCGACACACTTAATGCATGGTGCAGAGTATGACGAGCTGGTAGAGACACTTGACAATTATAAAGACAAATTTGAGACAGTTACCGTTGCAGAGCCAATGCTTGGTGAAGTAGGATCTGATGCAACTGTGATCAATGAGGATAAGGCAAAAGTTGCAGAAGCAATTACAGCAGAGGCAGTAAAGACAGCAGGATATGATTCTTTAGATGCAGCAAAAGAAGATGGAACTGCATTCGTATTTATGGGACATGGAACTTCTCATTCTGCAAAAGTAAGCTACAGCCAGATGGCAGCACAGATGAAAGATCTTTCCTATGATAATGTGTTTATCGGAACTGTTGAGGGTGAGCCGGAAGAGACAGCATGCGAAAATGTGATTGAGGCAGTAAAAGAAGCCGGTTATACAAAAGTTGTTTTAAGACCTCTTATGGTTGTTGCAGGAGATCATGCAAACAACGATATGGCAGGTGACGACGAAGATTCCTGGAAGAGCCAGTTCACAGCAAGTGGATATTTTGACAGCGTTGATACACAGATTTCAGGACTTGGAAGAATCGAAGCAATCCAGCAGATCTATATTGATCATACAAAAGATGCAATCGATTCCCTTGGAGACCTTGAGTCAACATCCACCACAGAGAGTACCGTTGGTACTCTCGAGGATGGTGTTTACACCGCAAAGTTTGATACAGACAGCAGCATGTTTCATGTAAATGAGGCAGATGAGGGACGTGGTATCCTTACCGTAGAAAACGGAAAAATGACGATCCATATCAGCCTTGTTTCAAAAAAAATTGTAAATCTGTTTGTCGGAACAGCAGATGATGCGAAAAAAGACGGTGCTGATATTTTAGAGCCGACAACGGATACTGTAAAATACAGTGATGGAACCACCGACGAGGTATATGGTTTTGATGTGCCGGTAGAAGCATTAGATGAAGAATTTGATCTTGCAATCCTCGGCACAAAAGGCGAGTGGTACGATCACAAAGTAAGCGTTTCTGATCCGCAGGAGACAGATAATTAATAAATGGAGATTTGTATGAATAAAAAGAGAGTGACCGCAGTAATCTTATCCGCAATGATGTGCATGCAGATATTCACGGGATGCGGTGCAAAAAATAATGCCGCTGCAGTAGAAGGCGGGGCTGGTCAGACAGCCACGGAAAGTGCACAGGGAGCGGCAGGTACAGTCACAGAGGAAAATGCACAGACAGCAGAGGAAAATGTGCAGGGAACGGCAGATCAGGATGGAACAGAAGAAAGCATGACTGGAAATGATGCCGCAGAACGGGCAGACAGCACAGAAGTTTCAGTTCCTGAGGATGGCGAATATACGGTGGAAGTCACATTAGAAGGCGGCAGCGGAAAAGCAACTGTGGATTCACAGGCGAAAGTTACTGTAACGGATGGAGTGGCATATGCGACGATCACATGGAGCAGTACGCATTACGATTACATGATCGTGAACGGGGAGAAATATCTCAATGAAAATGAGGGTGGAAACTCTACATTCACATTTCCAATCGATGGAATCCCATGTGAGATGGATGTGATCGGTGATACGACGGCAATGAGTACGCCGCATGAGATTGATTACACCCTGACTTTTCAATTTCCGGAAACGGCAGGTTTTAAAGACTTAGACTGTAATGGGCGTATGGAGTTATCCTGCGCCGATCAGTTTGAAGTAGAACAATATGGTGCTTATAAGCTGATTACGATCGTGGATAACGGTCGTTTTTTGCTTGTGCCAAAAGGTGTCAAAGTGCCGGCGGATGTTCCGGCAGATGTGACAGTTTTACAACAGCCGCTTGAAAATGTATATCTGGTGTCGAGTGCGGTGATGGATTTAGTCTGCCAGATCGGTGCTGTCTCCGATCTGAAATATACAGGAGTAAAAGAAAAAGACTGGTATGTAAAAGAGGCGGCAGATGCGATGGCAGCGGGAAATCTGATCTATGCCGGGAAATACAGTGCGCCTGACTATGAACTTTTACTTTCCGGTGGATGCACGTTTGCGATTGAAAATACGATGATTACGCACAACCCGGAAGTGAAAGAAAAATTAGAAGAACTTGGGATCAAGGTCATGATCGAGCGCTCCAGCTATGAAAAGCACCCGCTTGGAAGACTCGAATGGATAAAGCTTTTTGGCGTTTTGTTCGGGAGAGAACAGCAGGCCAAAGCGTTTTTTGATGCGCAGGCAGCACATATTGAGCCGATTTTGGAAAAAGAAAAAACGGGACTGTCGGTAGCATTTTTTGCAGTTGCATCGGATGGAACGATTACGGTACGGAAACCAAATGATTATGTATCATCAATGATCGAACTTGCGGGGGGCACTTATTCCTTAAATGGTTATGTCCCGGAAGAGGAAAATGCACTCTCCACATTAAAAATGCAGATGGAAGATTTCTATGCGGCCGAAAAAGATGCTGACATTCTCATTTACAATGGTACAATAGAGGGAGAACTGACATCGATCGATGAACTGGTACAGAAAAATAGTCTGTTTGCCGACTTTAAAGCAGTAAAAACAGGACAGGTCTACACAACCGGAAGCAATTTTTACCAGCAGACCAGTGGAACCTGTGATTTCATTGAGGATCTCAATAAGGTACTGAATGGGGAAACAGATGCAGAGTACCGGTTTTTGAAGAAAATCAACTGACAGGAATTCATATAAACCAGAGGAAATCATGAAAAAACGTTATATCATCTCTTTTGTTGTTGCAATTATCATATTATCGGTATTGTTTTTATGGAATGTCGGGGCGGGAAGTGTGGACATATCCACATCGGATCTGTTTGCAATCCTTGCGGGAAGTGGAAAAGATGAGACATTTTCACAGATTGTGTGGAAAATCAGACTGCCGCGCATCCTTGCTGCGATCTTGTTAGGAGGAGCACTGTCAGTGTCGGGATTTTTACTCCAGAGCTTTTTCCAGAATCCGATTGCAGGACCGTATGTGCTTGGAATTTCATCCGGCGCAAAACTGGTGGTGGCACTTACCATGATTTTCCTGCTGGAAAAAGGCATTATGATCAGTTCCTTTGGCATGGTTATGGCTGCGTTTGTGGGTTCCATGCTTGCCATGGGATTCGTGCTTTTAATTTCATTTCGCGTGTCAAAAATGTCGCTGCTGGTGGTCTGTGGGATCATGATCGGTTATATCTGTTCCGCCATCACGGACTTCTGCGTCACATTTGCCAGCGATTCGAATATCGTCAATCTTCACAACTGGTCGATGGGAAGTTTTTCCGGCATGACATGGGAAAATATAAAAATGATCGTCGTGATCGTCGGTGTAGCAGTGCTTGTGACTTTTTGTCTGGCAAAACCGATCGGGGCATATCAGATGGGGGAGGCATATGCCAGAAATATTGGTGTCAATGTAAAAGTATTGAGGGTCACGATGATCCTTTTATCAAGCCTTCTGTCTGCCTGCGTGACTGCATTTGCGGGACCGATCTCCTTTGTCGGAATTGCAGTGCCGCATCTGGTGAGGATGGCGACAAAAACAGCGCGCCCGATTATCCTGATTCCGGGGTGTTTTTTGTGTGGTGCAGTTGTGACACTTTTTTGTGACGGAATTGCAAGAACCGTGTTTGCGCCGACGGAAATCAGTATCAGCTCGGTCACGGCACTGTTTCTGGTGCCGGTCGTGATCGCAGCAATGTTGAGAAAACAGGAGGGGAGGTAGTCATATATGCAGGAGATCCGCACAGAGCATCTGACTGTCGGCTATGATAAAACACCTTTGATCGGGGATGTGAATCTTTCTGTCCGGCCGGGGGAGATACTGACACTGATCGGGCCGAATGGTTCCGGAAAATCCACGATCTTAAAGACGATTACAAAGCAGTTAAAGAAACTGGATGGAACCGTATTTTTGGGCGAAGCATCCATGGATGAATTAAAAGACAGCCAGATTTCCAGACGATTGTCCATGGTCATGACAGAACGCCTCCGCACGGAGCTGATGAGCGGCAGGGAAGTGGTTGCCTCCGGGCGTTATCCTTATACGGGAAGATTTGGCATCCTGTCAAAAGAGGACTGGGCAAAAGTGGATGAGGCGATCGCGCTTGTCCATGCAGGTGAAGTGCAGGATCAGGATTTCATGAAGATCAGCGACGGACAGCGCCAGCGTCTGATGCTTGCGCGGGCAATCTGTCAGGATACAAAAATCCTGATCTTAGACGAGCCGACCTCCTATCTGGATATGGGCTTTAAGATGGATATACTTACAAATATCCGCATGCTTGCAAGGGATAAAAAGATGGCGGTCATTATGTCACTGCATGAGCTTGACCTTGCGCAGAAAGTTTCCGATACGATCGCCTGTGTCAGAGGCGACCGCATCGACTGCGTCGGCACACCGGAGGAGATTTTTGCCGGAAATTATGTGCAGGAATTATACGGGGTGGCGGATCAGAGTTTTGATCCGGTGACGGGGCAGATTTTTTTGTGTACGGGACATGAGAAGGCAGTTGTTTCGAGAGATTTTAGTGCAGAGAATTGCTCTGGCAAAAATTTTGGATGTGGTAAGAAGAATCCAGATCCGGTCAGTCCACAGTTTTTTGTGATCGGTGGTGCGGGCAGCGGCATCCCGGTATACAACAGGCTGTGGCGCGAAAACATTCCGTTTGCAGCGGGAATCCTGCAGGAAAATGATGTAGAGTACAAGGCAGCAGTGGCACTTGCTTCAGAAGTTGTGGCAGAAAAGGCATTTTACCCGGTTGGACAGGATAAGGTGCAGGCGGCAAAGCGGCTGATTGACAGCTGTAAAAAATGTATCTGTGCGGTGGAAGAGTTTGGGCCGTTAAATGAAGCGAACCGGGAGCTGGCGGAGTATGCGAGGAGGATTGGGAAGACTGGCAAAAACATATGAACAGTATACACAGAGATATCTTCAAAGCTATCCACGAAGGAAAATGGCTGAAAATTGAATATCTGAACAAAGAGGGCAGGCACACGAACTACTGGATCGGAATCCGGGACTTAGACCCACGGAACAAGACTTTAAAAGTGGACGGACTTCATCTCAACCGGTGCTCGATTGAGGGATACGATAAGATCTATATCGATTCCATCCTCTCGACCGAGATCGTGGAAGGCTCGTACTGCCCGGAGAATGAGCGGCTGATCGAAGATATCGCGCTGCACCCGGAACGCTACCAGAACCTTTTTGCAAACACGGCAAATTTAAAAATACTGAATTATCTGGAAATGTGCAGCAAACTGGATGCCACGCCGTATACGACCGATTATGAACTGGTGCGCTATATCGACGGAGATCAGGTGCGTGACGGGGAGTATCAGTTGTCGGAGGAACAGTTTAAAGAGATCGTGACAAATTTTCAGCGGCGCATGAACCGGGGCACGCAACAGGGGAAAACGCTTCATATTCAAAAGCTGGCACTGAATATTTTAAGTATCCATACAAAAAATGGATTGTATGTGCTGGCATACCGGAATCTGAATCTGGATGTAAAAAACAAGGCATTTAAACCGGATGAAGATATCACGATCTGCACGCAGTTTACCATAGGGGGAGAGCAGGAAAATATCCGAAGGTATTTAGATGCGGATGAATATGAGCTGTTATCCGATTTTGAAAAAAATCTTGAAAAGATAAAAGATGCGATTACAGAAAAAAACGGTGCACGGGCGGTTGTGGATGACATGCCCTATGTCATCGGACTTGGCATGGACTGTGCATTAAATCTGCATGAAGAGTATAAGGCGATTCTTGACATGTACGAAAAAGAGCAGGTGACTTTTCCAATCCGGGCATTTTTCGGCGATCTTTTGGAACGTCCGCGAAGAACGAAGGCATATCCGATCGCACTGTTAAACCAGAACATCAATCTCGACCAGCTTCTTGCAGTCAACAATGCCATGAAATATCCGCTTGCCTATATTCAGGGACCACCGGGAACCGGCAAGACGAATACGATCTTAAACACGATCGTGACGGCATTTTTTAACAATATGACGGTACTGTTTGCGTCTTACAACAATGTACCCATAAACAATGTATTTGAAAAATTAAGTTCCCTGACTTATAAGGGAAAACGGGTCGCATTTCCGGTACTGCGCCTTGGAAATCAGGAAAAAGTAAAAGAATGTATCTGTTACATCAACCAGCTGCGGAGAGAGGTGCATGGCATTAAAGTATTTTCTTCCACGTTAGATCGTCGAAAAGGTGATAGAATTGACCGGGCGAAACAGCTTTCCGGCAGGTTAAAGGAATATGAGGAAGTCTTAGACCTGACGGAGCGCAAAGAAACGTTAACGCAGGTCATGGAGTATCAGGAACGGATGAAAAATGTGGCGACGCTCTTTCATTTCCATACGGATCTGCAGGGGCGTCAGCTGCGGAATCTGGATGAAAAAATCCAGAAGATCGGTGAGATATCTGAGCGGGATGCAATGGCTCTATTAGACCGCAATGAGGATGAATTTTACAGTTATCTGTATTATACCTCCGCAAAATACATCAAGGAGCTGGAAAGTAACAGGTTTCAGGATTTACGGAAAATTTTAGATGATGATGAAGATGTGAATGAGCAGGCAGCAGCATTTAACAAGTATCTGCAGAAATCGGAGAATGTAAAGAAGCTGCAGAAGGTATTTCCAATCATGATAACGACCTGCATTTCTTCCCATAAACTGGGTGAACCGGAACCGCTGTTTGACATGACAATCATGGATGAGGCGAGCCAGTGCAATGTTGCGGTCTCACTTGTGCCAATCATCCGGGGTGAAAAACTGATGCTGGTGGGAGATCCGCAGCAGTTAAAGCCGGTTATTTTATTGGACGAACTCACGAACCGGAAACTGCGCAGAAAATACCATGTTGCGGATGAATATGATTACCGCGAAAATTCCATTTATAAGACATATCTTGCCTGTGATGCGGTCAGCGATGAGATACTTTTGCGAAATCATTACCGCTGTAATAAAAAAATCATAGACTTTAACAACAAAAAATATTATAACTCCAAACTTCAGGTGCAGTCTGACAGCAGGGAAAGACAGCCGCTTGTCTATGTCAATGTGGATGGCGGGCCGGGTGACATGAAGAATACCTCTCCGGCAGAGGTGGAGGAGATCATGCGCTATGCGGGGGAAAATCCTGATAAAAGTATTGCTGTCATCACACCGTTTGTGAATCAGCGGATACTGATCGAGCGAGGAATCAAAGAAAACGGATTTGAGCATGTCGTGTGCGGAACGGTACATGCATTTCAGGGAGACGAAAAGGATGTGGTGCTGTTTTCCACGGCGTTAAGCGACCGGACTGGAAATGGAACTTATGACTGGCTCAAAAATAATAAGGAACTGATCAATGTTGCAACGTCGCGGGCGAAGGACAAGCTGATCCTTCTTGCGGACGGGAAAGAATTGGAGCGCCTTCATCAGGGAAATGAGGATGATGATCTGTACGAGCTGGTGCAGTATGTGAAAATGAACGGGGAATCCAAAATTACGGAAAAGCATATCAGTTCGAGAGCACTTGGAATCCAGCCGTTTTCCACGGAAACAGAAGCGGCATTTATGAAAAACCTGACACATGCGCTGGAAAATATCTGGCTCACCCGGAATAAATATACGATCCACAAAGAGGTTGCCATATCCCAGGTGTTCCATGATAATGTCACTTATGATAATCTGTTTTATATGGGAAGATTCGACTTTGTTGTCTATGAAAAGAGGGGAAAAAGCGAGCTGCCCGTTTTTGCGATCGAACTCGACGGCAAGGAGCATTTTGAGGATGAAGTGGTACGGGAGCGGGACAGACAGAAAAATGAGATCTGTAAGGCGCACCATATGCAGATCATCCGTGTGGAAAACTCTTATGCAAGACGCTATCACTACATCAAGGAAATTTTGAATGACTATTTTGCGAAGGCACGTTAAAAATTTTGCGTTCAAACATCCGGCAAAAAGTGGTATGATGTCTTTATGCATCACACAGGACAAAGGAGAAAATAATACAATATGGAAAAAAAGAGCCGGGAATTATTAGCACCGCATGTGGAAGAAGAACTGATGGATTATATTTTGCATACGCCGGTGAAAATAGGTGAGAAACTGCCAAATGAGTTTGAACTGGCAGAGCTGTTCGGCGTTGGGCGGAGCACAGTGCGGGAGACGGTAAAAAGCCTGGTTTCCAAAGGTGTGCTTGAGGTCCGCAGGGGTTCCGGGACTTATGTGATCGGGACGAACCGCTTAGAGGATGATCCGTTAGGGCTTTCAGGGTTTACGGACAAATATGAACTGGCGTTAGACCTCTGCAATGTGCGCCTGATGTTAGAGCCGGAGATCGCCATGCTGGCAAGTGAAAATGCGACGGACGAGGAAAAGGCGGAGTTAAAGCGGCTGTGTGATGAGGTGGAAAATCTGTATCTTGCCGGGGAGAACCATCTGCAGAAAGATGTGGAATTTCACACTTACATTGCGCGGTGCAGCAAAAATAAAGTCATTGAGAAACTGGTACCGATCATTCAGTCGGCGGTCATCACGTTCGTGAACCTGACACACCGCCAGTTAAAAGACGAAACGATTGATACCCACCGTGCGATCACGGATGCAATCTTAAATGGAGACAGTGCGGGTGCAAAATATGCGATGATCATGCACCTCAATTATAATCGTCAGATGATTTTGAAAAAACAGGCAAAGGCGCAGCAAAAAAATGAGTAAGGGACAAAAACTCCAAAAACTGGTAAGACGTCATATGACATGATGCAATATCGGAAAAATATACAAAAAACAAGGTGCTTTTTTAGGAAAACACCTTGTTTTTTTGTCTAAAAGAGAGGTTTTAGCAAACTAGACATCAGATGTATTGACAAAAAATGATCAATAAAATACAATAATCGCAATGAAACATCAGACGTCATACAAATATCAATAAGGAGGTATATCATGGGTAACGTCGCAGAATTAGATACAACCCGGCTGGTTATTGCAGCAATTATCGGACTGGCATTGTTGTTAGTTTTGATCATCAAATTTAAGGTTCACGCAATGCTTTCGATCTTAATCGGTGCGATTGCAATCGGACTGATCGCAGGAATGCCGTTTGAAGAAATCGTAACGGCGGTGGACGATGGTATAGGAAACACGCTAAAGGGAATTGCCCTCCTGGTAGGACTCGGTTCCATGTTCGGTGCGATACTTGAAGCATCGGGTGGAGCACAGACTTTAGCAGTTACAATGGTAAAGAAATTTGGGGATGAGAAGGCTGCATGGGCGCTTGGAATCACCGGCCTTGTTATTTCTATCCCGGTATTCTTTGATGCAGGACTTATCATTTTAATTCCGCTTGCATTTTCTCTTGCAAAAAGAACAAAGAAATCTTCCCTGTTTTATGCGATCCCGCTTTTAGCAGGACTTGCCGTAGGACACGCATTTATTCCGCCGACACCTGGCCCGGTATTAGTTGCCACAATGTTAAATGTGGAACTTGGATGGGTTATTTTAGTCGGTGTATGCTGTGGATTTTTTGCAATGATCGTTGCAGGTCCGGTCTGGGGAGCTATCTGCGGAAAGAAATTTTATGTTCCGGTTCCGGATCAGATTGCAAACCAGGAAGATATTGATGAATCCAAACTTCCGAGTTTTGCATCGGTCGTTACCATCATCATGATCCCTCTGGTCCTTATCATATTGAAATCTGTCGCAGGAGTGGTCCCGGCATTGGCAGGAGTGGCACCGTTATTTAACTTTTTAGGACAGCCGTTTGCAGCACTTCTGATCGCAACATTAGCCGCAATGTTCATCCTTGGAACAAGACATGGATACACGATGCCGGAATTAGAGAAGATCCTTACAAAATCTTTAGAGCCGACAGGACTGATCCTTCTTGTGACAGCATGTGGCGGCGTGCTCCGTTATATTTTACAGTATTCCGGCTTAGGTGAGATCATTGGTAATGCTGTGGCATCCATAAATCTTCCAATCGTTGTTGTAGCATTTTTAGTTGCAGCACTGGTAAGAATCTGTGTAGGTTCTGCAACCGTAGCAATGACCATGGCAGCAGGAATTGTAGCAGCAATGCCGGAGATCGCATCCTTATCACCGATGTATCTTGCATGTGTGGTTGCAGCAGTTGCCGGTGGAGCGACAGTCTGCTCACACTTTAACGATTCCGGATTCTGGCTGGTAAGATCACTGATCGGACTTGACGAGAAGACAACGTTAAAAACCTGGACGATCATGGAGACATTGGTTGGTGGAACCGGATTTATCGTTGCACTGATCATTTCTTTCTTCGTGTAGAAGAAACGGTAATGACAGAGCAGTCACAGAGCATGAAATTTAGTATATTATAGATTTTCACGGTAAAAAGCAGCGCAGGAATGGAGGCTATCATGGAATTAAGAAGTCAGAAAGTAAGAGAACTTGCACCGGAGATGGACCCGCTTCGCATGGGTATGGGATGGAAGGCGGAGGAGCTTTCCAAACCACAGATCATCATTGAGAGTACTTATGGAAACAGCCATCCGGGTTCAAGCCATTTAAATATTTTTGTGGAAGAAGCAGTAAAAGGTGTTGATGAAAACGGCGGAAAAGCAGCGCGTTATTATGCAACAGATATGTGCGATGGAATGTCCCAGGGACACGATGGAATCAATTATTCTTTAGCACACAGAGATGCGATCACAAACCTTGTGGAGGCGCAGGCAAACGCTACAACGTTTGATGGTGGTGTTTTTATCGCAAGCTGTGACAAGGCAATGCCGGCGATGCTTATGAGTATCGGCCGTTTAAAAGAGATGAGCGCGATCGTTGTGACCGGTGGTGTTATGGAAGCAACGGTTGTAAAACCGGAATATGTGGAAAATGATCCGGGCTGTAAGATCAATGAGCTTTTAACCTTAGAGCAGATCGGAAAATTCAGCGCGCAGTATGAGCGTGGTGAGATCCCGGAAGAGCAGCTCCGCTATTACAAACACAATGCATGTCCAAGCTGTGGCGCATGTTCTTTCATGGGAACCGCTTCCACAATGCAGGTTATGGCTGAAGCACTTGGACTGATGCTTCCGGGAACAGCACTGATGCCGGCAACTGCGCCGGAATTAAAAAAGGCTGCCTATGATGCCGGAAAACAGTTAATGAAATTAGTTGAAATGGGAATTGCTGCAAAAGATATCGTCACAATGGAAAGTCTTGAGAATGCGATCATGGTACATGCTGCAATCTCAGGTTCCACCAACGCGGTCATGCACATTCCGGCAATCGCACATGAATTTGGTTTTGAAATTGATGCGGATACGTTTGACAGAATGCACCGCGGTGCACATTATCTGCTAAACATCCGCCCAGCAGGAGACTGGCCGGCACAGTATTTCTACTATGCAGGCGGTGTGCCGAGAGTCATGGAAGAAATCAAGAGCATGCTCCACCTTGATGTGATGACAGTTACCGGAAAAACACTCGGTGAGAATTTAGAAGAGTTAAAAAAGAACGGTTTCTACGAGCACTGTGATGCGATCTTAAAAGAGAAATCCGCACTGATCGGAAAAGAGATCAAACGTACCGATATCATCGCTGATTTTGACCATGCGATCGGTACAGAGGGAAGCATCGCAATCCTGCGCGGCAACCTTGCACCGGAGGGAGCAGTCATTAAACACACTGCCTGCCCGAAAGAAATGTTCCATGCAAGATTAAACGCAAAACCGTATGACAGCGAGGAAGAAGCGATCGATGCGATCCTGAAGGGAAAAGTAGTACCGGGAGATGCCGTATTTATCCGCTACGAGGGACCGAGAGGCAGCGGTATGCCGGAGATGTTCTACACCGGCGAGGCAATCTGTTCTGACCCGAAACTTGCAGCCAGCGTTGCACTGATCACAGACGGACGTTTTTCCGGCGCATCCAGAGGACCGGTCGTAGGACATGTATCTCCGGAGGCAGCAGCCGTCGGCCCGATCGCATTTGTGGAAGAGGGAGATCTCATTGAACTTGATGTTGAGAACCGCCGTCTTGCGATCGTAGGTGTCAAAGGCGAGGAAAAGACCGGGGAAGAGATCGCACAGATCTTAGAGGAACGTAAAAAGAACTGGAAAGGTTTTACCAGCAAATATAAGAGTGGTCTGTTAAAATTGTATGCACAGCATGCGACCAGCGCGATGAAGGGTGCCTATATGGACTAAGTATCCAGACCATAAAAAAATCCGGGTGTTGCTGCCCGGATTTTTTGTATTCATGTACGATGTCAGCTCTGCTTTTTTAATTCATAGGAAATTACGTCCTATGAATTAAAAAGCCCTCCGGGCGGGATGCGCATCTCGCGGAGTAGAAGTTAGCTGTAAACAGCACCGCCAGGGCGCGAAAGAGTCGCAAGCGACTCTTTGTTCAATATCAACTGATAGTTGATGCGTAAAAAGAAATAACAACCGGCACATGCTTGAAAAATCAACCATTAGTTTTTATAATGAAATTAGAAAAACGAGATGGGGGATGCGAAATGTTTGATATCATGACAATGGCGGAAAACATCAAAACATACCGGAATAAAAGAGGACTGAATCAATATGAATTTGCGGAAAAATTAGGAATCAGCCCACAGGCGGTATCCAAATGGGAGTGTGGACAGTCCTGTCCGAGTATCGAAAATCTTTGTGTGATCTCAGAGATTTTAGATGTTTCCATCGATACGCTGATCGGTGAAAACAGTGACAGTGAAAAGATGATGATCGGAATCGATGGCGGGGGAACGAAAACAGAGTTTGTTTTATTTTCGGAAAGCGGAAGAATTTTAAAACGGATCGTCCTTGACGGCTGCAATCCGAATACGGTAGGAATGGAGGAGGCAATGAACATCCTGCAGCTTGGCATTGATACGCTCATGAAGATCAAGGGGAAGATCAGCGGAATCTTTGTGGGTGCTGCAGGATTAGATTCCGGAAACAATACATCAAAGATCAAAAAGATGTTAAAAGAAAAATATCCGAAAGTAAAAATCCAGTGCGAAAATGACATCTATAACGTCATTGCCTGTGGAAAAAATCTTGACCGGTGTGTGGCTGCAATCAGCGGAACCGGAATGATCATTTACGCAAACCAGAATGGAAATTTAAAGCATTTTGGCGGGCGGGGATATCTGCTTGATAAAGGCGGCAGCGGCTACCACATCGGACGGGATGCGATCTGTGCAGCGCAGGATGCAAGGGACGGGATCGGAGAACATACGATACTGACGGATCTTGTTGAGGAAAAATTAGGGAATACGGTATGGGAGAGCATCCAGGACATCTACAGTAAAAACCAGTCCTATATTGCTTCGTTTACGCCGTGCGTATTTCTGGCATATGAAAATGGGGATAAAATCGCAGAGCAGATTTTAAAGAACAATGCAGCATGTTTAGCGGAACTTATCAATTTTGCCGTGGATCATTATGATATCGGAAAATATGTGGTTGCATCCGGCGGAATTTTAAAACAGAAACCGGCATTCCGGGAAATGTTAAAAGAGATGCTGCATCCGGATATTGAATTAGACGTTCCGGACTATCCGCCGGTATATGGCGCATGTATCATGTGCTGCCTGTTATGTGGGGTTGATACAAAGCCGGTAAAAGAGCGTTTTATGATGTCATATGATTCATACCAGTAGGGAGAGGGAGGAAAACAACATGAGAATTATTAAAGTAAAAAACTATGATGAGGTTTCTGTAAAGACAGCAAATTTGATTTTAGGACAGGTAAATTTAAAACCGGATGCGGTTTTAGGACTTGCTACAGGTGGTTCACCTGTGGGGGCATATAAAAAGATCGTGGAAGCATATAACAACGGTGAGGTTGATTTTTCCGGAGTTACAACGATCAATCTGGATGAATACAGAGGAATCAAAAGAAACCACGAACAGAGCTACTGGAGTTTTATGCAGGAAAATCTGTTTAAACATGTAAATGTAAGGGAAGACCACATTTTCATTCCAAACGGAGAAAATCTTAACAGTGAGGAAGTCTGCAGGGAATATGACAAGATCATAGAAACAGCCGGTGGTATTGATATGCAGCTTCTTGGAATTGGTCTGGACGGACACATCGGTTTTAACGAACCGGCGGATCATTTTGAAAAAAATACACACTGTGTGGAACTGACGGAGAGCACGATCGAGGCAAACAAGAGATTTTTTGAGAGTAAGGATGAAGTTCCGCGTCAGGCATATACCATGGGTATCCTGCCAATCGTACAGGCAAAGAAAGTCATCATGATCGCAAATGGAAAAAACAAGGCGGATATCATCAAAAAAGCATTTACCGGACCGGTCACACCGGAAGTCCCGGCATCCATTCTGCAGATGCATCCGGATTTCACACTGATCGCAGATGAGGATGCACTTTCGGAGATTTAAAAGGGGGAAAATCCAAAATGATCATAAAAAATGCATTGGTTTATACAGAAGATCATAAGTTTGAAAAGAAAGATGTCAGGATCGAAGATGAACGGATCGCAGAGATCGCAGAGAACGGTCAGATTACTGCCACAGATGAGGATGTGATCGACGGGGAAGGCATGTATGCGATACCGGGACTTGTGGATATTCATTTTCATGGGGCGGTAGGCTATGATTTCTGTCAGGCATCGAAAGAAGAACTGTTAAAAATAGCAGAATATGAGGCAAAAAATGGTGTTCTTGCCATCTGCCCGGCGACAATGTCCTATAATGAAGAAATCTTAGGACATGTCATGGACAAGGCGGCAGATTACAAAGAAGATACCGGAGCAGATTTGGTCGGCATCAATATGGAAGGACCGTTTATCAATCTAAAAAAAGCCGGGGCGCAGAATCCGGAATATATTATGCCGGCAGATAAAGAAATGTTTCTGCGTCTGCAGGAGAGAAGCGGCGGGCTGATCAAACTGGTAGATATCGCACCGGAAGAAAAAGGTGCGATGGAATTTATCGAACAGTGCCATGACCAGGTAAAAATCTCTATCGCGCATACCTGCAGTGATTACGATACGGCGCGCGAGGCATTGGAAAAAGGCGTGGGCCATATGACACATCTCTATAATGCCATGCCGGGGATCAATCACAGGGAGCCGGGACCCATCATAGCGGCACTTGAGGCAGGAGCCGAGGTGGAACTGATCGCAGACGGTATTCATATTCATCCGGCGATGGTGAGAACGACATTCCGTATTTTCGGGGCAGATAAAGTTATTCTGATCTCAGACAGTATGGAAGCTACGGGACTTTTGGACGGGGACTACCAGCTTGGCGGGCAGGGCGTGACCGTAAAAGGCAGAAAAGCCGTCCTGACAAAAGATCCGGGTGTTATCGCAGGCAGTGTCACAAACCTGTTTGACTGCATGAAAAACTGTGTACTGAATATGGGAATACCGCTCGAGGATGCAGTCCTGGCAGCAACTGAAAATCCTGCAGAATCGATCGGTGTGGAGAAAGATTACGGCAGGATTGCAGTTGGAAATTATGGAAACCTGCTATTGCTGGATAAAGATCTGCAGATAAAAAACATCGTTCAAAAAGGGAAAATAATGTCCGTATGAAAATTACAGACATGGTCGTAAGTGCACAATTTTTTAATTTTTTTAGTGATTTTTCGTGATCTTAAGGCAGAGGCTTGAACTTGCAGATATTTAATAGTATAATCACTTAAGCTAAAAAATTTTAAGTACCTAAAAATATATTTATGGAGGAAAATGCGCGATTCTTATGGAGCGGGTATTTCTCTCTGAAAAACAAGGAGGACATTATGATTACCTGGAACAACTTAGACACCCTTGATTCCTATAAGGAACTTTCAAAGGCTTCCCGCGTAAACCTTGCAGAAGTAATGTCAGGCGAGAACGGTGCAGAGCGTGTAAAAAATTACAGCATTCCTATGGCTGAGGGATTTTCTTACAATTATGCAGCAAAAGCTGTTGATGATGATGTGCTTGATGCACTCGTAAAACTTGCAAAAGAGGCACAGCTTGCAGAAAAATTTAAAGCTCTCTACAATGGTGAAGTTGTAAATACCGGTGAAAAACGTCTGGTACTTCATCATATGACACGTGGACAGCTTGGTGATGCAGTAAACGCTGACGGCGTGGACAAACGTGCTTTTTATGTAGAGCAGCAGAACCGCATCGCTGATTTTGCAAACAAAGTACATGCAGGCGAAATCACAAACGCAGCAGGTGAGAAGTTTACAACAGTTGTTCAGATCGGTATCGGCGGCAGTGATCTTGGTCCTCGTGCTATGTATCTTGCATTAGAAAACTGGGCAAAGAAAAACAACACATTCAAGATGGAAGCAAAATTCATCAGCAACGTTGACCCGGATGATGCAGCAGCAGTTTTAAATTCCATTGATGTGGCACACTCTATTTTCGTACTGGTTTCCAAATCAGGTACCACACTTGAGACATTAACAAATGAATCTTTCGTAAAAGACGCATTAAAGAAAGCAGGATTAGATGCTTCGAAACATATGATCGCAGTTACCAGTGAGACATCCCCGCTTGCAAAGAGCGATGACTACCTGGCAGCTTTCTTCATGGATGACTATATCGGAGGACGTTTCTCTTCCACTTCCGCAGTCGGCGGAGCCGTTTTATCCCTGGCATTTGGACCGGAAGTATTTGCACAGTTCTTAGAGGGTGCAGCAGCCGAAGATAAACTTTCCGCAAATGAAGATGTATTAAAGAACCCTGAGATGCTTGATGCACTGATCGGTGTATATGAGCGAAACGTTTTAGGTTATCCTTGCACTGCAGTATTGCCATATTCCCAGGCATTAAACCGTTTCCCTGCGCATTTACAGCAGCTTGACATGGAGTCAAACGGTAAATCTGTAAACCGCTTCAGTGAGCCGGTCAGCTATCCGACAGGTCCGGTGATCTTTGGTGAGCCAGGAACAAATGGACAGCACTCTTTCTACCAGTTATTACATCAGGGAACCGACATTGTTCCACTTCAGTTCGTTGGATTTAAGAATAACCAGATCGGAACCGATGTTGTGATCCAGGACAGCACAAGCCAGCAGAAACTGTGTGCAAACGTTGCAGCACAGATCGTTGCATTTGCATGTGGTAAATCCGATGAGAACCGCAACAAGAACTTCGAGGGCGGCCGTCCATCCAGCATCATTATCGGTGATCAGGTAAATCCTGGTTCTCTTGGTGCGTTATTAGCACACTTCGAGAATAAGATTATGTTCCAGGGATTCTTATGGAATGTAAACAGCTTCGACCAGGAAGGTGTTCAGCTTGGTAAAGTCCTTGCAAAACGTGTTCTTGCACATGAGACAGACGGTGCACTGAAAGTATTTAGTGATCTGCTGAATATCTAGTAGATACGGATGATGGTGTAAACTTGGGATTCTATGTAATTTAGGATTACATGTAATTTAGAATTACATATAATTTGGGATTACATGTAATTTGAGATTACATGTAATTTGAGATTACATGCAGTTTGTCAGTGAATACAATTTCAGATGAAGTAAAAATGCTCTTTTCTAAGCAGGCGGGTAAATGTCTCTCAGAAGAGGGCATTTTTTGTGTTGTGGGATTTTTTATAATGCGCAAAGCAATCAGGCATTGAATTGTTCCAATCCAGCAATTATAATGAAAGACATTAGTTGCTGATGGAAAAGGATGGTTTTGAGATCATCATAAGAAATATTTTTTTGAAACCATGATTTGGAAACAGAAAGGACAGACATATGGAACAGGAACAGCAGACACCGCACAAGAGGCGTGTACGTTACAAGGGAAAATACCCCAAGAAGTTTGAAGAGAAATATAAAGAACTTCAGCCGGAAAAATATCAGGATACGATCGAACATGTCATCAAAAAGGGAAATACGCCGGCAGGAATGCATATTTCCATTATGGTGCAGGAGATCCTTGATACCTTAAAGATCCAGCCGGGCGAGACCGGTTTTGATGCAACGTTAGGATATGGAGGGCATACAAAAGCAATGCTTGCCTGTCTGAACGGACAGGGGCATATCTATGCAACCGATGTTGACCCGGAGGAGTCCGCCAAGACGAAAAAGAGACTGGAAGAACTCGGGTACGGAGAGGATATCCTGACGATCCGGCTGCAGAATTTCTGTACGATCGATGAGATCGCAAAAGAAGTCGGCGGTTTTGATTTCATTTTAGCGGATCTGGGTGTATCTTCCATGCAGATCGACAATCCAAAGCGTGGATTTTCATTTAAGGTGGATGGCCCACTTGACCTGCGCTTAAATCAGGAAGCAGGAATCAGCGCGGCAGAACGTCTTGATACCATCACAAGGGAGGAACTTGCCGGAATGCTCTATGAAAATTCCGATGAACCTTACTGTGAGGAGCTTGCGAAGGCGATCACCGACGAGATACGAAAGGGCAGCCGGATCGACACGACGACAAAATTGCGCGAAGTGATTGAAAAAACACTGGATTTTCTGCCGGAAAAAGAAAAAAAAGACACGATCAAAAAGACCTGTCAGCGTACATTTCAGGCACTCCGCATCGATGTGAACCGTGAGTTTGAGGTCTTATATGAATTCATGGAAAAACTGCCAGACGCCTTAAAACCAGGTGGACGTGTGGCGATCCTCACGTTTCATTCCGGGGAGGATAAACTGGTCAAAAAAGCATTAAAAGAAGGCTGTCGGGCAGGAATTTATGCAGATTATTCAAAAGATGTTGTAAGACCGAGTGCACAGGAATGTGCACAGAATGGAAGAGCGCGGTCTACGAAGATGCGCTGGGCAGTCCGGGCATAGAAGATTTATTGGTGCTGATATGGTATCATGGATTGAAATAAAAAATGAATGCTCAGATCATGTTAATTACAAACTGGCATGGCTGAAAAAGAAAAAACTGGATGTTTTCATGCATCCAGTTTTTTCTTATACTTCATAACATCAGGATCCGGAAAGAAATTGATACAGAGTAACTGTTTGAAAAACTGCGCAGAAAATCAAACTGGTTGTCTGAAAAAGGAGAAAGTTAGTTATGAGTAATATAAATAATACAAAAGAGCAGTATGAATTAAACCGTGAACTGGCACAGATGTTAAAGGGTGGTGTCATCATGGATGTCACAAATGCCGGGCAGGCAAAGATCGCAGAGGCGGCAGGAGCATGTGCGGTTATGGCATTAGAGCGGATTCCGGCGGATATCAGAGCAGCGGGCGGCGTGGCAAGAATGAGTGATCCGAAGCTGATCAGGGAGATTCAGGGTGCGGTTTCCATTCCGGTTATGGCAAAATGCCGAATCGGTCATTTTGCGGAGGCACAGATCTTACAGGCATTAGAGATCGATTACATTGACGAGAGTGAAGTGCTTTCTCCGGCAGATGATGTTTACCACATTGACAAGACAAAATTTCAGGTGCCGTTTGTCTGCGGAGCAAAAAATTTAGGAGAGGCACTCAGAAGAATCGCTGAGGGTGCAGCGATGATCCGTACCAAAGGGGAGCCGGGAACCGGTGATGTGGTTCAGGCGGTACATCATATGAGACTGATCAACTCCGAGATCGCGGCAGTTGCGGCAAAGCGTGAGGATGAACTTTTTGAGGCGGCAAAACAGCTTCAGGTTCCATATGATCTTGTAAAATATGTGCATGACCACAAAAAACTTCCGGTTGTAAATTTTGCGGCAGGCGGTGTGGCAACTCCGGCAGATGCAGCATTGATGATGCAGCTTGGTGCCGAGGGCGTATTTGTAGGTTCGGGTATTTTTAAATCCGGCAATCCGGCAAAACGTGCAGCAGCAATCGTACAGGCAGTGACCAATTACAATGATGCAAAACTGATTGCAGAGTTATCTGAAGATTTAGGAGAAGCGATGGTCGGCATCAACGAGGACGAGATACAGCTGCTTATGGCAGAGCGTGGGAAATAAATTGCTCAGAAATGGAGATTAGTGTGAAAAATAAGATTTTTCACACGCAAGATTTGTGCTTACGCACAAACTTGAGATGCGCAAAAAACAGCGCAAGAATGGAGAATATCATGTCAGAAAAAGTATCAATCGGAATCCTTGCGGTGCAGGGCGCATTTGCGGAGCATCAGGCGATGCTTGACGGGCTTGGCGCAGATACATTCCTGATCCGTCAGAAAAAGGATTTGGAAGAGTCTGTGCAGAATGGCGGACTGCAGGGGATCGTGCTTCCCGGAGGTGAAAGCACGGTACAGGGAAAACTGCTTAGAGATCTTGGCATGTCTGACCAGTTAAAAGAACTGATCGAAGCGGGTACACCGGTGCTTGCGACCTGTGCAGGGCTGATCCTTTTAGCAGAGCGTGTTTCCAACGATGACAGAGCGTATTTAAAAACCCTGCCGGTAAGCGTGAAGCGCAACGCCTATGGCAGACAGCTCGGAAGCTTTGTCACGGACGCAGAGATTGCACACATTGGAACTTATCGGATGAATTTTATCCGTGCACCATATATTGATGAAATTTTAAATCCGCAGGTGGAGACATTGGCGATAGTGGATGGCAATACGGTAGCAGTCCGCTACAAAAACCAGCTTGCGCTCAGTTTTCACCCGGAAGTGAGTGAAGATGCAAGGGTGCACGCGTATTTCTTAAATGAAATCGTGCAGGGTGTATAAGAAAGAAAAAATTGGCGAAGTGAACGGAAAATGAAAGAAATTCATCCATTTTTACCGAAGTCTAATGGAGATTTAGAAGAGAATGGGCGAAATGAATGGAAAATGAAAGAGATTCCCCCATTTTTATCGCAGTTTAATGAAAATTTAGAAGAGAATGGGCGAAAGCGTTATAAGGATGAAGCCAATAGCCCACGAAAATGAAAAAATCAGGGCGAAAACAGGAGAACAGAAGATGTTTTCGCCCGAAATGGCTGTGAAAATGTTAAAAAGAAAGAAGAAATGGGCGAAAGAGACTTGGACAAAGGAACTTTCGCCCATTATATATTGAGGATAATATCGGTGTAGAAATGGTAATTCGTGTGAAAGCGTTTTTTCATGAAAAACCACCGAAAGAAAGGAGAAAAAATGAACGAAAATGAACTGATGAGCAGCCTTCCCGTCCCGAAGGCGGTTGCAAAGATGGCGATCCCGAGTGTGATCAGCAGTCTGGTAACAGTTGTATACAACATGGCAGATACTTTTTTTGTCGGACAGACCGGCGATCCGCTGCAGGTGGCTGCAGTCAGCCTGACAAACCCGATCTTTATACTGTTTATGGCATTTGCCAACATGTTTGGAATGGGCGGCAGTGCGGCTGCATCCATGGCGATGGGAGAGAAAAATGAAAAAAGAATGAAACAGGTATCCGCGTTTGTGACATATGCATCCCTGGTCGTCGGTGTAGCACTTGCAGTCATTTTAATGGTATTTATGACGCCAGTTTTAAATATGTTCGGAGCAAACGAGCAGACGTTTCTCTATGCAAAAGGATACACTTTTCACATTGCATACGGGGCGCCGTTTATCATCTGGTCTGCAGCGGCAAGTTTTGTTGTGCGCGCGGAGGGTGCAAGCAAGGAGGCAATGATCGGCAGTATGATCGGCACCGTCGCCAATATCGTGTTAGATCCGGTGTTGATCAGCGGTATGGGGATGGGAGCTGCGGGAGCCGCAGTTGCGACGACAATCGGAAATATTTTGGCAAGCATCTATTACCTGTGGTATTTTTTAAAGAAAAGTAAATGTTTTTCCATCTCTATCAAATATTTTACCTGCAAAGACGGCATTTTGAGCGGAGTATGTGTGACCGGACTGCCGACCGCTGTTTTTTCCATGCTGATGAGTGTGTCCACGATCGTGTTAAACCAGATCTTAGTGGCATACGGCAATGCGCCGGTGGCGGCGATCGGCATCGTGTTTAAGGCAAACATGTTTATCACATTTTTACAGATGGGACTGGCAAACGGAGTGCAGCCGCTTCTGGGATATAACTATGGTTCTGGAGATCACAAGCGGTTTGTTTCCGTGGAACGGTATACAAAAAAATGCTGTGTCATTGTCGGCATTTTAGCTACGGCGCTGTTTTTTGTTTTACGGGAGCCGATCATAAGGCTGTTCATCAGTGACGGGGAAGTTGTGTATTATGGCGTGAAAATGCTGATCGCCTACATGCTTTCCGGGCCGGTCATAGGGCTGTTATTTGTCAATATGAACTGTATGCAGTCAGTAGGAAATTCATTTCCGGCGACGATACTTTCCGTTATGCGTCAGGGACTGCTTCTGATACCGCTTTTGTACCTGTTAAATGCGTGTATGGGGTTAAACGGTGTCATTTACGGACAGGCATTGACGGATTATGCAGCAGTTATTTTGTCGGCTGTTTTATGGAGGAGAATCAGAAGACGGATTGAAAGACGGTAAGATCGGGCGTATAATAAAGGTGAACGAGCAATTTTGAAACCGGCAGTTATGAAAATTAGTAGGATGAATTTCGTATTTGTCGCATATTATCTCAACTGTAAAAATTGGCATATTGAATTGCAGATTTGCCGTATGATGAATCCTGGGTATAAAAGACCTATGGGGATGGAGGGGAGGAGCGTTATGATCGGTGGCGTGGATGGATACAAATGGAATATCACAGATTCCTATGATAATAATTTAAATCAGCGGAATAATGTTAATAATAAAGATGAACTGGGACAAAAAGGCGCAGTCGATAAATCTAAGACCACAGAGTGCCAGACCTGTAAAAACCGCAAATATGTTGATGGCTCTAACGAAGCGAATGTTTCCTTTAAAAATGCTGCGCATATTTCACCGGAAGCGGCATCTTCTGCTGTCCGGGCACATGAGGGGCAGCATGTTTCCAATGCGTATCACAAAGCTGCCACGCAAAACGGCGAAGTGGTATCTGCATCCGTCAGAGTCCAGACATCGGTCTGCCCGGAATGTGGCCGTTCTTATATTTCCGGTGGTGTGACGGACACACAGATCAGATATTATAATGAGTCGAATCCATACCAGCAGGATTTAAAACAGACAGACGGAATTAAACTGCGTGGGGCAAACGTGGACGAGATTGGCTAGATTTTTCGCACGAAAGTCCCGGTTTGAAAACAATATAAGAATGGAGAATTTTATGTGTACAGCAGCAACTTACCTGACGAAAGACTTTTATTTTGGAAGAACATTAGATTATGAATTTTCTTATGGCGAGGAAATTGCGGTGACACCGCGGAATTATCCATTTCATTTCCGTCACACGGAAAATCTGGAAAAACATTATGCGATCATTGGCATGGCGCACATGGCAGGAGATTATCCGCTTTATTATGATGCGGTGAACGAAAAAGGCGTCGGCATGGCGGGACTTAATTTTGTCGGCAATGCATATTATCATAAGGAAGAAAGCGGTAAAAAAAATGTGGCATCCTTTGAATTTATTCCATGGGTGCTTGCGCAGTGCGCAACGTTAGATGAGGTGCGGGAGCTGATTGCAGATTTAAGTATTGTGGATACGCCGTTCAGTGAAAATCTGCCGTCCGGCATGCTACACTGGATCATCTCAGATAAGAGTGGATCGATTACAGTAGAATCCATGAAAGACGGACTGCATATCCATGAAAATCCGGTTGGTGTCCTCACAAACAATCCGCCATTTGAGCAGCAGATGTTTATGCTGAATAATTACATGGGACTGTCACCAAAACAGCCGGAAAATCATTTTACGGATAAACTGGATCTGAATATGTACAGTCGTGGCATGGGGGCATTAGGACTGCCGGGTGATCTTTCATCAGCTTCCCGTTTTGCGAGAGTCGCGTTTACAAAAATGAACGCAGTTTCTGACGATTCCGAGGAGGAGAGTGTGGCACAGTTTTTCCATATCTTAGGATCTGTCGACCAGCAGAGAGGCTGCTGCGAGGTATCCGATGGAAAATATGAGATCACGATCTACACCTCCTGCTGTAATGCAAGCCGTGGAATTTATTACTACACCACATATTCCAACAGCCAGATCACGGCGGTGGACATGCACAGAGAAGATCTTGACGGAAGTGTTCCGGTGCATTATCCAATGCTCACAAAACAACAGATCCTGTGGCAGAATTAATCTGGTATCATAGGATACTCACATTCTTTTAAAACAAATTCACAAAAATTTCTTACGGCAGGCGGCATAAACGCCTGCCGGTCATGAATCATATACAGATTACGCTCCCATACAGGCGCACTGATCTGCAGAATCTTCACATCCAGCTTTAATAAAAGATCCATATAAGGAACGACGGCAATGCCAAAACCCTGTGCAGTGAGTCCCGCAATCACCTCGGCTTCCTCTGTCTCATAGGCAATCTGCGGTACTGCATTGATCTGTGAAAACAGATGGTCCACAACGTCACGCATACCGGAACCGTGGGAAAAATAAATCTGTGGATAGATGAGCGTTTCCGTCAATGCAACGGACTGTTTTGCTGCCAGTGGGTGATGGTCTGGAACGATAAGTACCAGATCCTCGTGGGTGATCGGCACAGTGTCTAACGATTCTGTCTCCGGCGGCATGGAACAGAAAATCAGATCATAATCCCTTGCCGAGAGACCGTTGACAAGATCGCCGGTCGAGCCGGTATGAAATGTAAAACGCACATCATGCTCAGGATGGGATGCCAGATAACGCGCGGCAAGCTGCGGAATGAAACTGACACCGAGGGAACGCAGCATGCCAAGCCTGATCAATCCGTCACCGCGTGCGCTCCGCTGCAGGGATGAAACTCCGGAATCCAATGTGGCAAGCGTGCGGTTTGCGCAGATTAAAAACTCTTCCCCAAAACTTGTGAGTGTAGTATTGCGTCCGCTTTTTTCAAAAAGTGCCACGCCAAGTTCTGCCTCCAACTGCGAGATCGCATGGCTTAAACTCGGCTGTGTGATACAAAGTTCATGTGCAGCCTTTGTGTAGTGCTGCATTTTTGCTAAAGTTACAAAATAACGAAGCTGGAATAAGTTCATGGCAATCCTCCTTGTTTTGCGAAGCAAAATCCAATTTTACATGGTAAAATTTGCCCAATGGCGAGGAGAAGATTTTCCTCCCTGTTTTGCTCATTTTATCACGATTAATAGATACTGTCTATCGAACTATAAAAACTATTGATTTGTTAAATGAATTAGAAAGGTGTAAAGTGTTTCTGAAATTTGGGGATGACCATAAATGCAGAAGCAGGACTTCTGTAAAAACTTCCCCGGGAGGAAATATTTAAAATGAAAGAAACAGAAATACAGAAAGAAAAATCCCGCCGCACGGTCCGCGGGGAACTTGCACTCATGGTCGCAGTTGCCATCAACAGTCTTGGTGTTGTACTGATGCTGCATTCCGGCGCAGGCATCTCGGCAATATCAAGCGTGCCGTATGCATTTTCCGAAGTTTTCACACGCGTATCGCTTGGAACCTGGACTTATATATTTCAGGGACTTCTGGTGCTAAGCCTCATGATCCTGCGGAAAAAATTTGTGCCGCAGTATCTGTTCAGTTTTGTAGTGGGATTTGCATTCAGCGAATTATTGGATGTGCATGAGAGCTGGATCAATGTTTTGCCGCTGACGCCGGGATATCGTGTAATCTATTTTCTGATCAGTTATATTTTGCTCTGTATTGGAATTGCTTTGTCGAACCGATGCAAACTGCCGATCATACCGACGGATTTATTCCCGAGAGAATTGTCAGATATCACATCCGTTACCTATTCTAAGATCAAAGTTGGATTTGATGTTACCTGCCTTGCCGTGACAGCCGGACTGACCTTTGCATTTTTAGGACATCTTGACGGCCTTGGGATCGGAACCATTTTAGCCGCATTTACTATGGGAAAAGTGATCGGACTGATCGGAAAATGGATGGACAGACATGCCTGCTTTGTATCGTTCATGACACAAAGACAGACAGCCTGAACTAGTGTAATGTATCATTCACATTTCGTATAATTACTTGCCTGAATTTTCATCTGCTGTGGCAAATGAAAATTACAAATTTTTCTCAAATGCTTCCACTGCCTTTGCATCTAAGATAGAGGTGCAATGCGGGCAGCGGTATTTAACGCTTTCACCAGTATAAATACAACAAAAGCCATGATCAGGAAATTCATCACGGCAGTCAGAAACTTTCCGTAATTCAATGTGACATCCCCAACAATATTCCAGTGCAGCTTGTCAAAATTCATGCCACCGAAAATTCCAAGAAACGGGTTGATAATATCCTCGACCAGTGACGACACAATACTTGTAAAAGCACCGCCGATAATAATACCGACAGCCATGTCCATCCGAATCGAACCCATCCACATAATTATATCGGCTCAAAATCCCCCCACAAGACTGTTCATAACAAAAAAGTGTGCTATAATCAAAAACAGGAAATAATTTGAACACAAAAAGAAATAGATAACACAAAAAACAGCAAAAATAGAAGCAAAAAAGAAGGTGTGACACACATGACAATGCAGGAAGCGGTCATAAAAAATATTGATACGGATTACTCGTACCAGCTTGCAAAACGGATGGAGCAGTTTCGCTCAAACGAGAAACTCGGTTACCGTCCTGCGGGTTCGAAGGCAGAATTCCTGACAGGGGAAATGTTAAAGGATGAGATGCAAAAACTTGGACTGTCGGATGTATGTAAAAATGCGGTTACCGTGGATGGCTGGGAGTTTGAAAATGCGGAGCTTACGTTTGAAACGAAAGAGGGAAAAAGGCATACCGCATTGCTCGGGGCATATCAGACAGATTTTGTAACGGACGGTGAGCAGGCATTTTCCCTGATGTATCTTGGAAAGGGAACAGAAGCGGATTATGAAGGGAAAGATGTAACCGGAAAACTGGTGTTAGTGGATATCAACCAGAGAGATGAGTGGTGGATCAATTATCCGGTTTATCAGGCACATTTAAAAGGTGCGGCGGCAGTGATCGCTGTGCAGTGTGGCGGTTATGGAGAAGTCGATGCGAAGGCACTCAACGCACAGGATATCGCCGGACCGGAGGATGCACCGGCATTTTCCATCTCAAGGGAGGATGCTGCATTATTGCGGGAACTGCTGGATGGAGAGAAAGAAGCAACCGTATGGTTGAAAGCCGACAGCCGGGTAAAACGTGACTGCACGACTTATAACATTTCAGGCTGTATTCCGGGAAAACACCCGGAGCGCATGGTATTGTTATCTGCACACTATGACTCCTATTTCAGTGGATTTCAAGATGATAATACGGCAGTCGCCATGATGTTTGGCATTGCAAAAACGCTGATTGAAAGCGGATTCAAGCCGAACAACACGATCGTGTTCTGTGCGATGGCGGCAGAGGAATGGGGCGTTGTTGATTCCAACTTTGACTGGTCGACCGGAGCTTACGAGCAGATTTTTACCGCACATCCGGAATGGGTCGGAAAAGTGATCGCAGATCTGAATTTTGAGCTGCCGGCGCTGGCACACGGCACGCGTGCAAGAATCCGCTGCTGTTATGAATATGTACATTATATAAAAGAATATTTAGACGGACTTCCGGAACTGACAAAGGCTTATCCTGAGATGACAAGCGTGACGGCACCGATCGAAACCTGGTCAGATGATTTTTCGATGGCAATCGCAGGAATCCCTTCCATGGTCAATGATTTTACCGGCGGAAGTTTCATGGAAACACATTACCATTCCCAGTTTGATAATGATGATTTTTATGATGAGGCGGTTTACCGGCTGCACCATGAGCTGTTCACACTGCTGATCTTAGCACTGGATGAAACGGCAGTTGTGCCGCTTGATTTTACACCGGTGTTAGAGCGCATACTTGCCGGAGGCAGTGAAATCACAGCGAAAGTGGAAGAAACACAGGAACAGATCGCTGCAATCACAAAAAAATTAATTCAGGTAACAGAAGAGGCACAGGAAAAAGCAAAACAGTCTTACGAAGAGACTGCCGCTATCAATACCCGCTACTACGCACTTCTTGCAGAAGGTAACATGCAAGAGGCAGAACAGCTCTTTGCGGAAAACAGGGAAAGAGAAAAACAACTGCTTGTAAAATTCAAACAGGAGCAGGATCATTTTGTCCGCATTGATTGGTATGGAGAGGTATTTTTCCCACATGAGATATTGTGGAAAAATATTGGCTTATTGCAGGACTCTGTAAACGCTCTGGAACAATCTGATGTGGATAAAGCACTGGAAAAAATATATCAGGTGGATAACAATGCGTATGCATTTATGTTTGATGAATATGTTTACCGCCATTTTACGGACTATGTGTTCAATCAGCCCAAAGATCGTCTGAAATGGGGTTACGGCAGGCTGTTAGGGCATGAAGATCTCTACCATGTGGTGAAATGCCTGCTGAAAAAGAGAAAAGAAGCAGACACAGATTACCGGGAAGAACTGCATTACTTAAAGGAATGCTATAAAAAACAGACCAGACGTCTCTGCGAGACTTTAAAAGAAATCAGTCAGACGGTAAAGGAAATGTTCTGACACAATAAAAAGGGGATAAGAAAAATATGAAATCGGACAAATTATACCGGGTACAGCGCGAGGATCTGCCAAAATTAGAGCAGCTTTTATACCGCTGTTTTGCGCATGATCCACTCTATGAAACGCTGATCCCGGATGCCGAAATAAGAAAACGGCTGATGCCGGAATTATTTCAATGTGATATGGATGAATTTTATGAGACATGTGAGATTTTTGCGGACAGTGAAGAGTTAAACAGCATTCTTGTCGTGTCGGATGAGGCGGAACACATTAATATGTTCCACTTTTTTCTGACGGAGTCATGGGCGACGATCCATACGGACGCTTTCCTGATCAAGGAAGATCCGACACTTGCGACGTTCCACAATTTTATCAAGGGTGGGGATTACCTGAACTCAAGCTGGACCGATCAGCTGCACCAGACACAGAGACTTCATATTATTTATCTTGCAGTCGATCCGGAAATGCAGCACCATGGGATCGCTGCGAAACTGTTAGATGAAACGATCACATATGCGCAGGAACACCACATGATGATATCGTTGGAAACACACAATGAAAAAAATGTAGATTTTTATAAAAACTTTGGATTTCAGGTGTATGGAATTGTGGAGAAGAACTTCCCACTGAAACAATACTGCCTGATCCGTGAATACCAGTAGAAAAATGACAGGATACTGCGAAAAGTGGTGACCTGTCATTTTCTTTTTTCATATTTGCGCTAATGAAAAAAATGATTCGTCCGATATAAACACTAGAAAGCGAATTTCAAGGAAGAAAGGAGATGCCATTATGCGAGTAGAAGCTTATAATCAGGTGGCACAACTTTACAATAGAGAGAAAACGCAGAAAGTGCAGAACACAAAGCAGATGAGCACCGGACGCGATGAAGTGCAGATCTCTTCTATGGGACGTGATTACCAGATCGCAAAGCAGGCAGTGGCAGATGCTTCGGATATCAGGGAAGATAGAGTCGCACAGCTAAAGGAAAGGTTGGACTCTGGTAATTATAACGTGGATATGAATGATTTCGCGAATAAGTTATTAGAAAAGTACAATGCTTTAGTAAAGTAAAAGTGAGGATGAATCTGTGGCTAGTTTAATGGAAGAGCTTTTGGATGTGCTGGGTAAAGAGGAGAAGCAGTATCAGGAACTGATCACACTTGCATCTGAAAAAACAGATGCAGTGGTGCAGGGCAATATCGAACATCTTACGGATGTTACGACGAGAGAGCAGGATGCTGCGAGCGTGCTTCTTAATCTTTCCAATAAAAGAAACCGTGTCCTGACGGATATGGCGACTGTCTTAGGTCAGAGCCCGGAAGAGATGACGATCACAAAGATGATCGGATATCTTAACAAGCAGCCAAAAGAACAGGAAGCACTTACCAGACAGCGTGACAGGCTGCTTGAGGCCGGTGCTAAGATGCAGCAGCTAAACAGACAGAATGAAGCACTTTTAAAACAGGCATTGGAGATGGTGGAATTTGACCTTACCTTGCTGAGAAGTACGCGACAGGCACCTGAGACTGCCAACTATGATAAGAATGCCTATAATACAGGCGATATCTTAGGCAGCAGTGGATTCGACGCGAAGCAATAGTAAAAGCAGGGAGGAACTACCATGGCAAATGGTTTTGGAAGTATGTTTATCGGCGTAGCCGGTTTACAGAGCAGTCAGAATGCACTTAACGTAACATCAAACAACCTGGCGAACTTAGACACAACAGGATATGTGCGTCAGAGCGTTTTGTTTGCAGACCGTGACTATGTCACATTTAATACAACAGCAGCAATCAGCAATCAGCAATCCGGTCTTGGTGTAACGATCGGAGATGTTGTCCATTCAAGAGATGTATTCTTAGATCGGTTATATCGTACGGAATCAAGCCGTCAGTCTTTTTATGCATCGACCAGTGAGGCACTGACAGAGGTGCAGAACTATTATCAGGAATTAGAGGGACAGGCTTTTCAGAATGCATTAACCGATTTCTGGGGCTCATTTCAGGAGCTATATAAATACCCGGAGGATAGCGTATATCAGAATCTTGTTGTTCAGAAGGCACAGCTTTTTACCAGCAGATCAAGTGCTGTTTATTCTGGACTGAAGAGTTATCAGTATAATATCAATTCACAGATTTCCGACGACATTGATCAGGTCAATGAACTTGGAAAGACGATCAGTGAACTAAATCTGCAGATCCAGAAGATCGAGGCAGGAAATATTGAAACTGCAATGACACTGCGTGATGCAAGAGATTTAGCACTGGATGAGTTAGCAAGTCTCGTTGATATCTCCTATAAAGAAGAAGTAAACGGTGTTGTGCGCGTCAGCGTGGAGGGCAACGAGTTTGTCAATGAGAACGGCTACTATAAAGTAGAAAAACAGACGGACAAAGTGACAGGATTTGTGACACCATACTGGTCACATCTCTCTGACCCGGACAAGGGTGAGTATACCTATCTGTTTAATTTTAACCGTGATATTTCCACGGAAAATAAAAACGATATGGGAGAGATCAAAGCTCTTGTGCTTGCGAGAGGAGATAAAGTTGCCAATTACAAGGATATTCTTGGAGTGGACGGCAAGACTTATGATGATACGACAGGCATGTCTGTTATGCTCCGTGCAGAAGCACAGATGGATCAGCTGTTCCATGGAATTGCAACAGCGATCAACGATATTTTATGCCCGAATACAGAAGCATCAAATTATATTACAGGCCTGACAGGAAATAATTCCGTTACCATGACCGATGCAGACGGCAATACCTATACCGTGACAGCAAATACGAAGATCTTAGATGCAGATAAGTGTGCAGTTGGATCGGATGGGAAACTGCCACCACAGGAGTTATTTACAAGACTTGGAACAGAACGTTACACAGAGGTTACATATACAGATACAAGTGTTAATCCACCGACAACGAAGACGTATTATTTATATAATGAAGAAGATCCGACAGACACGACAAAGCAGTACACCATGGCAAGCACCGGAGTAAACAGTGCACTGATCACAGATGAGACATTACTTCCACATTTACAGCAGAATGGAGATGTGGATCAGTCATTGATGGCGACACTTGCAGCAGTGTGGGATAAAGAAAGCCTTACAGTCAATCCGAATGACACAAAGGCATACAGCTTTAAGGGCTATTATACAGCTATGATCGAAGAGGTTGCTACCTACGGAAATGTATACAATTCTACTGCAACAAACCTGTCCCAGACGGTACAGTCAGTTGATAACCAGAGACAGCAGGTAATCGGAGTTTCTTCGGATGAAGAATTGACTTATATGATCAAATACCAGAACGCATACAATGCATCCAGCCGTTTTATTAATGTTATTAATGAGATGATCGAGCATCTGATCACACAGCTTGGATAGCAGCATAGGAGGTTAACATGCCATCAACATTTTTTGGATTAACGATTGCATCTTCAGGATTAAGTGCATATCAGGTTGCCTTAAATACGAGTGCAAATAATATATCGAATGTACAGACAAAAGGATACAGCAAACAGCAGGCAAACCGTGTTGCTTCCGAATCCATCCGTGCCTATGCAAAATACGGCAGTATGGGAACCGGTGTTACGACCGAGTCCGTAAAACAGCTTCGCAACCAGTATTATGACAACAAATACTGGTACAACCAGTCATCTGTCGGTTTATATGAGACGAAGCTCAATTACCTGAAGCAGATTGAAAATTATTTTATTGATGATGATTCTTCCAAAGGTTTTTCAACAATCTTAAACACGATGTTTAATGACTTAGATACCTTAAAGAACAATGCCGGAGATGTGAATACACGTCAGCAGTTTATCGGAAGTGCCCAGAACTTTGCAACATTCTTTAACAGCGTTGCATCCGGTCTGGGAGATATTCAGAATAATGCCAACGAGGAGATCAAGTCCACGGTTCAGAATATCAATTCCATCGCAGAAAAGATTGCAAGTTTAAATCATCAGATCAACGTCATTGAGATCCAGGGCGGTTATGCAAACGAGCTTCGTGACCAGAGAGCACTGTTGATCGATGAGTTATCCGAAATTGTTCCGACAGAGGCAGAGGAACTTCCGGTACAGAATTCAAATGATCCGGAACTGCCAACAGGTGCCAATTACTTTACAGTTAAGATTGGTGGACAGGTCTTAGTCGATACCTACGATTATGAAACATTACAATGCGTTGCAAGGGAAAATAAAGTAAACCAGTCCGATATGGATGGCTTATATGATGTTAAATGGGAAAAAACCGGAAACAGTTTCAAAGCGGGAGCAAGTTCCATGTCAGGTACCTTAAAGGCATTGTTTGATATCCGTGATGGTAATAACGGAGAGAACTTTACCGGTGAGGCAAGAGTGATCGACAGCAAACATGTGAAAGTTGTCAGTCCTTCCATCACAGACATTGAGGCAATGACGGTGCCTGAGAGCGGTACACTTACCATTTACGGAAAAGATTACAATTATACAAACTTTACTTTTGAGACAGACGCCAATGGCAAGATCACATCCTATACATTTGAACTTGAAGATGCATTAAGCCAGCAGCAGTCCAATAAGGTAGATGGAATGCAGGCATCCATTGGAAACTCTGTTGATACCATGGGTGTTCCGTATTACATGTCACAGATGAACCAGTTTTTACGTTCTTTCTGTTCTTTGTTTAATGATATTATGTTAAAAGGACAGGATTTAGACGGAAATGCAACCGATTATTATTCATTCTTTACCGGGGCAGATCAGGTAACCGGCGAGGAATATGCATTAGGAAAGAGCGATAAGAATAATGGAAACACAACAGACTGTGGTGCCAGCTCATATTACAAACTGACAGCATCCAATATCTGCGTTTCTTCCATTTGTGTAAAAGATTCATCTAAACTTGCTGCACAGTATAAGACCGATACAGAAGATGGTGTAGATAAGTATAAACTGGTTGAAGATCTGGCAAAATTAAAGAGTGATACGGTTTTATTCCGTGCAGGAAATGCATCAGGATTCCTGAAATGTATGATTTCTGATATCTCCATTGATACACAGCAGTCTACGATCTTCAGCAACAATTATACAAATATACAGGCGGCGCTTGAGACACAGAGAATGTCTGTTTCCGGTGTGGATGAGGATGAGGAAGCACTTGATCTGATCAAGTTCCAGAATGCCTACAATTTATCATCCAAGATGATCTCAGTTATGGCAGAAGTATATGACAAACTGATCGAGGAAACCGGAGTATAAACGGATTTATAACAGGAGGAAATGGCAATGCGTATTACAAATAATATCATATTGCATAATACATCCATTAATATCAATGGAAATAAAGGAAATGTGGACACACTGAACAATCAGATGACCAGCCAGAAAAAAATACAGCGTCCTTCTGATGACCCGGTAACAGCGATCCGTGCACTCCGTCTGCGCAGTACCTTAAGTGAGATCGACCAGTACTACGAGAAGAACATTCCGGATGCAGAGTCATGGTTAGATGTAACAGAGACTGCGATCACCAGTATGCAGGAAGTGATCAAGACGATCCGTACCCAGTGTGAATACGGTGCCCAGGATTCCCTGACGACAGATAACCGGAAAACAATCCTGACACAGCTGGAAAAACTTCGTGACAAAGTATATGCAGAGGGAAATGCAGACTATGCCGGCAGAACAGTATTTACCGGATACCGCACAAATAAAAAGCTGACATTCACGGAAGACGAACAAAAGACTTCATACGAGATCGACCAGAAGATGTCGTATGCTGATCTGCAGGAACACCGGTATTATGGAAATGATGTTACAGTTCCGGGAAATAAGGCAGATGTGTTAGATGGCACAAAGATCGCTTCTCCAACCCAGGCTGCTTATAATAGAATCCGTCTTGGCTATGACAGCATTGACAGCCTGGATGTGACAGATGCAGCAGGAACTACCACAAAAACCTCTGCAAATGGCAGCACGGTAACGATCAGTTACAATTATACAGATACAACAGGGACAACGCCTGTCAATAAGACGGGAAATATGAATGTTACCGTATATGATTCTTATGATAAATGGTTAGAAGCATCCACGAAAACACCAAAATCATATGACATTGCAGATGGAGAGGCAGTGCTGATCCGTAATACCGGAGAAATGGTATTCAGCAAAACAGCAGCAGATACACTTTCCACTAATAAAGCATCTTTGGATATTTCCTATACAAAGACCGGATTTACAAATGGTGAACTTCGTCCGGAATATTATTACAACTGCACGAATATTACAGATACGAACAATAAGTTAAAGTATGAGAAATATGATAAAGATGGCAATCAGATCTATCAGGATATCGATTATGTAGTGGCTGCAAACCAGACACTTACTGTCAATACAGAGGCATCAAATGTATTTGATCACGGACTCAGCAGGGATGTGGATGAGCTGATCGATGCTGTACAGCGTTCGCTTGACGCAGAACAGAAAGTGACAGATTTAAATGCCATGAAGAAAATGCAGGAATATTCTTCCGATGACTGTCAGGCAAAATTAGAAGAGTGGATCGCGGCAGCCGAAAAAGAGCGTGATTATGCCAATGATAATATGCAAAAGCTCTATAACAGCTACATTGGAAACTGCGATACCTATCTGCAGAAGGTCAATCTTGCATTAACAGATGTCGGAAGTAAAGGACAGAGTCTTGCGTTGACGAAAAACCGTATGTCAAATGAGCAGGAAACGATGGAAGAGTTAAAGTCCAAGAATGAAGACCGAGAACTTTCAGATATCATTCTGGAGTATACAGCGGCATATACTGCTTATCAGTCATCACTGCAGGCAGCTTCCAAAGTAAATCAGGTGACACTGCTCAGCTATCTGTAAATTATATTAACAGCAGAAATAACGGCAATATTCTTAGAATACATGTCGTGACCATACAGATTGCACCAGGAGGAAAAGGGAATGAAAGCAAATACAAGGCTTTTTGGGGAGATAGATATTGACGAGGAGAAGATCATTACTTTAGAGAATGGAATGATCGGATTCCCGGATTTAAGAAAGTTTACCCTGATTTTTGATAAGGAAAAAGAGAGAACACCGTCCTCAATCATGTGGTTTCAGTCCATGGACGAACCGGAAATTGCATTTCCGGTCATGCATCCGAATGAGATCAAACCTGATTATGCACCATCGGTAAGCGATGAGATGCTGACGCCACTTGGAGATCTTACAGAGGATAATACCTACATACTTGTAACGCTCACAGCAGCGGCGGATAAAAAAGATACGACTGTTAATCTAAAGGCACCGCTGGTGATTAATACAGACACCAGAAAAGGCTGCCAGGTGATCGTCGAGGATGATTATCCGATCAAGTTTAATGTATATGAAGCTGTAAAAGGCAGAAAGAAAGCAGAGGAATAAAAATGCTGGCATTGACACGAAAAAAAGGTGAATCTCTGGTGGTAAACAATAACATTGAGATCACAGTGCTTGAAATCCGCGGAGATCAGGTAAAGATCGGCATATCAGCACCCAAAGAAGTGCCGATATACCGCAAGGAAGTATATCTTCAGATTCAGAATGAAAATAAGGCAGCTCTTAATATTGATGCGATCGCATCTTTAAAGGATCTGCTTTGAAAAATACCGGAGCTCATAATTCAGGATGATAGAATGACCGCAGCGCGTGATTTCTATTGATTCAGACAGAAAAATGCGGCTCCGGTATTAATTTTATCTGCAAAGAAACCGATATAAATTGCAGATTAGGTAAAAGTATGCGCATAGTTTGGTATATAACTGACAAGCGCAGATAGACACAGGGAAGTGCAGGTTACAGCAGAAAGAAGCTGAGAATACCATGGAAACGGAGGTCAGGATCATGGGAGTTCAACGGATACAGGAAACATCGACAGCATCTTACGGCAAATCCGTAGAGGCAGCTGCAGTAGGAAGCAGCAATGCTGCGGGCAGTGGTGGCACTGCAGGCAGCAGTACAGCACAGACAGTGGAGAATATTACAACTCCATGGAAAACAGACACGAAAAACAGTACTGATACCAGAAACAGCATGAGTGCCAGAACAGACAAGGATGAAGAACAGGAAACACTCATTGGTGCAGGAAACAACACCCAGATCCGGAAAGCCGTAGAAGAGATCAATAAAAAGGCACACAATTCAGAAGCAATCTTTGGAATACATGATGCCACAAACCGTGTTATGATCAAGATCGTGGATAAGGATACCAAAGAAGTCTTAAAAGAATATCCGCCGGAAAAGACACTTGATATGATCGCAAAAGTCTGGGAAGTTGCAGGACTTTTAGTGGATGAGAAAATGTAAACAAAAATAGAAATAAAGACAGCACAGACTGTCTGCAGCTATATCAAATACAGGAAGAACAACAGATGAAAATTTTCATCAGATAGGAGTGATAATATGCCAATCAGAATTACCGGTCTGACATCAGGTCTTGATACAGAAGCGATTATTTCAGCTCTTGTATCTTCATACAATTACAAAACGAATAAATACAAAAAGGCACAGACAAAATTATCCTGGAAACAGGATGCGTGGAAATCTTTGAATACGAAGATTTACAGTCTTTACAGCAGCGTCGGCAACATGAAATTATCTACCGCATATAATTTAAAATCAACAACTGTTTCCGATTCTACCAAAGCAACGGTAAAGGCAGGAAATAATGCACCGACCGGAACACAGCAGTTAAACATTATTAAAGTTGCACAGGCAGGTTATCTGACCGGAGCGCAGCTTTCAAACAGTACAACAACATCTACAACGCTTGCAGAACTTGGCTACACAGGTGGAGATGCAAAGATCAACCTGACCAAGGGTGATGGTACAACAAAAGAAATCACATTAACACAGGGATCAACCGTTGGTGATGTGATTGCATCATTAAAAGATGCCGGTGTCAGTGCAAACTATGATGCAACAAATCATCGTATCTTCATTAGCTCAAAGGATACCGGAAAAGATAACGATTTTACCCTGACCGGTGCAAATACAGAAGGTGCGAGAGCACTGTATCAGATGGGACTGGCTGTTGGTTCGGATGCAACAAATGCAACATACAAGTCTTATACACAGTACTATGATGCAAATGGCACTAAGTTAGAGCAGAATGTAGTGGATGCCATTCAGAAATATCAGGATGCGCAGAAATCATATAAGACAGCATCTGCACAGAATACAAACCTTACATCTGCATATGGATATGCAACAGCATATACAGAGATGATGGATGCGTTAGAGAACAGTGGGTTATCAGATGATGATCAGAAGAAACTTAAGACTTTACTTGGTATGAGTGCAACCCAGAGAGTGAATTCTGTGATGGATGCGGCTGGAAATGTATACACAGAAGCAGGCAAAGATGCAGATGGCAATACGATTTATGCGTATGATAATAATGGAACCAAACAGTATATACAGAAAGTTGTAACTTATCAGGGAAGCGATAATCTTACATATAAAGCGAATGATGACGGAACCTATACAGATAAAGATGGTCATGTCTGGACAGCAACCGGTGATAAGGATGATGATGGAAATGCAAAATATTCTTATACCTCAGATGATGGTACGACCACGACAATCAGTATAAAAGAAAATGTGGCATATTATAATGCTACAGGTACATCGCATAAGATTGGGGATAAGTATACAGATAAAAACGGAGTTGTGTATACACCGAATGATAACGGAACATATGCAGGAACAGATGGAAAAAATTATATATTAGACGGAACCACTTTTAAGGAAGTAGATAGTGATAAAAATGTAGTCAGTGGTGGAAAAACAGTTGCTGTGTCAGATTGTACAACAGAAGATATTACAGAGATGAAATATACACAGGGAACTGCAGCAACAGGTATCGAACGTTCCGCAGATGTACTCAGTAAGATTAGAGAGGATAAGAAGGATACACTTACCGATGAGGTTGTTTCTAAATTGACCTCTAATATTGAGAAAGTCAATGTGTATGAAAGTGCAGAGGATTCACTGGCTGTTGATGATGAATATTCCAGAAAGAATATCATTGATTCCATTCAGCAGGCATATAAAACAGGTAAAGCAAGTGATGTTACAAAGGTGACAAACAAATATGCGGAGGTCATTACAAAGAATCAGACGACCATGACCACAGCACAGAAAACGATGGATGATAATTCGTTACTTGCAGATCTGGCTGCAATGGATTCAACTTCATCAGACTATACAACAGCATTAGCTGCATTTGTAAAGAAAGTACAGGATTCAAAAGAAATTATGGATCAGAGCTCTCAATATACCAATTCAGGTGCAATGAAGATTGATGGCTGTGATTCTGAAATTAAATTAAACGGTATTACATACACCAGTTCACTGAATACCTACTCCATCAACGGTCTTTCCATTACTGCAATGCAGGCAACCGGAGATGGAGATACCAATGCGATTACCGTCACAACTGCGACCGATACACAGGCAATTTACGATAAGATCAAGAGTTTCCTGACACAGTACAATTCTCTGATCAACGAAATGACATCACTTTACAACGCAGATACAGCAAAGGGATATGAGCCTTTGACAGATGATGAAAAGAGTGCAATGTCTGATTCTGAGGTTGAGAAGTGGGAAGAGAAGATTAAATCTTCATTGCTCCGTCGTGATGACAGCCTGGAAAGTGTCATGAATCTGATGACGAATGCCATGAGTCAGCCGGTTACGATTGATGGCAAGAAATATTATCTGTCAAGTTTTGGAATCAAGACACTGGGTTTCTTGAATGCACCGGAGAATCAGCAGAATGCATATCATATTGACGGTGATGAGGACGATACAGCAACTTCCGGAAACGAAGATAAGCTGATGGCGATGATAAACTCTGATCCGGATACGGTCGTTTCCTTTATGCAGCAGCTTACGACCAATTTATACGATGCGATTGGAACGAAGATGAAGTCTTCTTCTGTAAGCAGTATTTATAAAGTTTACAATGATAAAGAAATGGCTTCTGAATACAGTGATTACACCACTACGATCAAGAAGTGGGAACAGAAACTGCAGGATCAGGAGGACGCATACTACAAGAAGTTCTCTGCAATGGAGACTGCGTTGTCTAAATTACAGAGCCAGACATCTTCATTATCCAACCTGTTTGGAAGCTGATAAAATTGCTGAAAATGATGGTAAAATAAAAGAGAGAGTGATAAAATTTAAATATCTGCCCCGCATAGATGTGGGACAGATATTTGTGACATGAAGTAAATTATATCTAAAATCATATAACGCATGGAGGAAATGATTTATGCTGGCTAACAGAGGATACGCAGCGTATGCAAACAATAAGGTTATGACTGCATCACCGGCGGAACTGACGCTGATGCTTTATGAGGGAGCGATAAAGTTTGCAAATATCGCGATTGAAGCAATCGAAGCAAAAGATATTCAAAAAGCTCACGATAATATTATGAAGGTAGAACGTATTATTGAGGAATTTCAAAGTACGCTGAATCATAAATATCCGGTGGCAAAGGATTTTGATGAAGTATATAACTATTTGTTGGTACGTCTACAGGAAGCAAACATAAAAAAAGATAAGGAAATCATGGAAGAAGTATTAAAACATCTTCGTACCATGCGTGATACCTGGAAACAGGTTATGAAGCTGGCACATACACAGCAGTAAGGATATGGAAAAGATGGAGAAAAACCAATATATTCCGGTTATGATACAGAGCCTGAAAAAAAAGAGTGAGATATTAGATGCTATTATGGAATTAAATATCAGGCAGAGCGAAGAATTGGAAAATCCGGCATTAGATCCGGATGATTTTGATAAGACAGTAGAGGAAAAGTCAAAGCAGATCGAACAGCTGGATCTGTTGGATGATGGTTTCCAGGAACTATTTGACCGGGTAAAAGATGACTTGAAGAATCATCAGGATATTTATCGTGATGAAATTGCACAGATGCAGGATTATATCCGCAAATTAACCAGCAAAAGTGCAACCATACAGGTACAGGAAGCACGCAATAAAGATTTAATGACAAAAAAATTTGCATCTGTACATAAACAGGTCAGGGAGGTCCGCAAGAGCCAGCGTGTTGTAAATCAGTATTATAAAAATATGATGAAGACAAACTATGGCGAGCCGGTGTTTACGGACAAGAAAAAATAAAGATAGAAAAAAGAAAAAAATTTCTTTTTTACTATAAAGTATCGAGATGAACATCCGATATATAATACAAGTAAACAAAGTGATGATGAACATTACTTAACAAAGTTACTTGGCAGTGGAACGGAATGGAGCGTACGGCCGGGAAGGAAAGCTGCAAAATTAAGACGATGCGGCATGGAAGCCGCAGTAAATTCAAGGAGGAAATGAATTATGGTAGTACAGCACAATATGACCGCAATGAATGCGAACAGAATGTTAGGCGTTACAACAAGCGCACAGGCAAAATCTTCAGAGAAATTATCTTCTGGTTACAAAATCAACCGTGCAGGTGATGACGCTGCTGGTTTGACAATTTCTGAGAAGATGAGAAGCCAGATCCGTGGCTTAAACAAAGCTTCTGACAACGCACAGGATGGTATTTCCTTAATCCAGGTTGCTGAGGGTGCATTATCTGAGACACATTCTATCTTACAGCGTATGAACGAGTTAGCTACTCAGGCTGCTAACGATACAAATACAACTGCTGATAGAGGAGCTATCCAGGATGAGATTAACCAGTTAACATCTGAGATCAACAGAATTTCTTCTACAACTCAGTTCAATACTCAGAACCTTATCGATGGTAAATTCACAGCTAAGAACCTTCAGGTTGGTTCTATCTGTGGACAGAGAATCACAATTTCCATCGACGCTATGTCAGCATCTGGTATTGGTGTAAGCGGACTTGATGTTACATCTTTCGCAACAGCTGGTAAGTCTATGTCTGATATTCAGGGAGCTATTTCTACTGTATCAGCACAGCGTTCTTACTTAGGAGCACTTCAGAATCGTCTGGAGCACACAATCTCCAACTTGGATAACATTTCTGAGAATACTCAGTCTGCTGAATCTCGTATCCGTGATACAGATATGGCTGAAGAGATGGTTACATACAGCAAGAATAACATCCTTGCTCAGGCAGGACAGTCTATGCTTGCTCAGGCTAACCAGTCTACTCAGGGTGTATTATCTCTGTTACAGTAATCTGTATTACAAGCAATTTAAAAGCCGGCAGTTTTATACTGCCGGTTTTTTTTAATCTATAGGGAGACGATTTTGATATGAATCAGACAGAGTTAATGCAAAGTGTCTCTGATACGGCAAAGATGCTGTATCAGAACCGGGAACATGATGGCTTAGAACAGGCAGAGAACATTATAAAGTCTCTTCAGCAGCTGGTAGAAAACCAGTCTGAGGAGCAGATGCGGACGACAGGCGCATTTTCTGTTGCAATGATGCGGGAATTGATGGAAGCATATCAAAACAGTGATGTGATGGCAGTGGCAGACTGCCTCATGGAAAAAGCAGCGTTATTTATCCCGTTCTATTTTCAGGAAAATGATTAGGGCAGAAGGGAAATAGAGAAGATGGATTTATTTGAAAAGAACATGTCCGCATTGGAAAAGAAAAATAAGGAATATGCAGATGAAATAAGGAAAATTACGATAGATAAAATCTCCGACCGGATTGTGGTGAGTGAGGCATCAAATGGGATGCAGATTGTTTCAGTGCAGGAAAAAGGGCATCTTTGGAACTTAAACAGTCGGTTTGACCCGGAACTTGCAGCAGAACTTTACTGGGAACGTTATGAGATTCCGCTTTACGGAATCTATTTTCTATATGGATGTGCAGATGGACGGCACTTAAAACAATGTCTGGAGAAATGCGATGATACAAACCGCGTGATTATTTGTGAACCAGACATGGAAGCATTTTCAGCGGTATGCCATTTCCTGGATTTGACAGGGCTCTTTAAGGATGACCGTACTTACTGGTATTTTCCGGAAATAAGAGAGGTTGATATCCAGCATATTGTAGATGAGGTGGTCAGTTATTCTCAGACAAAATTATTGGAATTTTGTATTTTGCCGGGCTATGATGTCCGTTTCCCTGAAAAATGTCAGCGGTATATGGACATGGTCTTAGGAAAAGTGGAATCACTGATGGCCATTAAAGCCACCTATCTCGGATTTAACCGTATGATTCCGAGACATACTTTGTTCCATATTAAAAATTTAATATATAATTGCAATATTGAACAGATAAAGCGGAAACTGAAGGAGTATGATATTTCAGGGATTCCGGCAATTATCGTATCGGCGGGACCGTCATTGGATAAAAATGTGCAGGAGCTGCGGAAAGCACAGGGGAAAGCGTTCATCATTGTGGTGGATGCAGCATTGCGCACACTTTTAAAGGCGGGAATCCGTCCGGATATTGTGTATACAATCGACCCGGAATCACCGGACAGGTTCTTTGAAAATCTGAACCTGGACGGATTACTTTGGGCATGCTCAAGAATTGCCCGGCCGGAAGTAATCAAACAGTATGCAGGGAAAATCTTTTATAACGGGTTGTTCTGGGGAAAATGGAATGCAGAAATCAGCGAAGAACTGGGATATATTTTTCCTTGGCTTATGGTGGGAGGCTCAGTTACCTCCGAGGCATTCCAGTTTGCGGCATATATTGGCTTTAAGAAAATGATTCTTGTGGGGCAGGATATGGCATTCACCAATGGAATTTCCCATACAAAGGGTATTGAGCAGGCATTTGGCGACAATAACGAGTACATTGAAAGCCGTCTGCTGATGGATGTGGAGGGGAATGATGGAACTATGCTCAAAACCGACTACCAGATGTATATATATAAGCATTGGTTTGAAAATCTGTTTCTTGCCAATAAAGATAATTATGAAGTGATTAATGCAACCGAGGGTGGTGCCAAAATCAAAGGAACAAAAATTGCAGCTTTAAAGGATACTATTGCAGTGGAATGCCAGAAGAAACTGGATATTTACGGTATTTTGGAAGAAATTCCACCAATGTTTGACAGGGAGCAGCAGGAACGCCTGCTTGGAAAGCTGAAAAATATGCCTGATGAAGTAAAAAAATTTCAAAAACACCTTGATGAAGTGATTTCAGAGCAGGAAAAACTTTTAAAGCAGATTGAAAATAATGAGATTTCGCAAAAGGAGCTTGTCAGACATCTAAGAGAATTAATTCGGCAGAATGAAGAAATCAACAAAGAACCGATGCGGGACATGGTAATTCTCTATGCGCAGAAGGAAGAATATGAGGTTGGGGAGGATATCTATCAGGCAGATCTTGGACCAAAAGAACTTGTGGAAAAGAGTCTTTTGCTTTTACGAGGATATCAGAATGGCTTCCAGCTCTTTGAGGAGGACATTGAAGATTACATTATGAAAGATTAGTCAGACAAAACCTGAAGAATCGATGTTACACGATGGCAGAACGTATGACGTTCTGCCATTTTGCTGAGCGCATTTGCTGCGATTTGCTGCCGTTCTTTCTCATGAGAGAGATAATAACCAATTTTTTGAACAAAATCATCCTCACTTTCATAGAAAACAAAGTCTTCTTCGGGAACGAACAAATCAAGCAAATCTTCCTGATAGTTCGTAAGCAGAAAACCACCGCTTCCCAAAATGTCCATACAGCGAAGCGGGATACCGGTGTGAATGCTTTTTAAGCTTATATTTAAGTTGATACGGCTATGTCTGAAGATAAGTGGCATTGTGGAATACCAGTCCACAGGTCCCATAAACTGTGCATGGGGAAGTTCGGGAACTGGGTTATGCGTGTATAACTTTAACGAAAAACGATCAGAAGCCTGCTTTAACAGGGAGAGTCTTTCTCGCGCAGTAATCTTTCGGCAAAGAAAATAATTTGCATATACATAGGCGGCAGATTCAGTGCCGTCTGACATTGGAGTATAAGGTGCTGCTTTCTGTAAATCGGCAATAATGTCCGGAGTCAGCAGATCTTCCAGAAAAAAACTGCCATAGACATTCTGTTGTGCGTGCATGATGGCATCCAGGTAGCCGCGGGTAAAGTCAGAGATAGTTTCTAACCGGTCAAAAAAATTGTGATCTTCGTTGTAGAGTGAACCTACAAAAGAAACGTCGGCGGAGAGCTTTTCTGTCAGTGCATCCGGGCAGACCATGGCAGAGAGACGGGATACATTTGCTGCAAGTGGAAGATAATATACGGTATCAATACCAGCATTTTTGAAGGTAAGGTAAACTGACTTATCAAACAGAAAAACGTAGTTGCATGAATTGATCAAGGTATAGGAATAAAGAGCAACTAATGGACTGTCATAGATATAGGAGACATATTTGATGTTGTGGTTCTGACAGCATGCAGAAAGAATCGGGGAATAATTAAAAGAAAATACAAACGCATAGGATGCATTTGTAAGTGCAGCAGCAAATGCTTCTTCAAATTCTTTGCTGTGCCGTTCTTTATAATCTTTGTGGTAAAAAAGGTCACAGGTAATCTGATTCGCCTCAAACGCATCAATCATATCCTGTTTAGCAAAAGCAGGAGAGTCAAGAAATAATATTTTCATAAGTAGCCTTTCTAAATCGCATCTAATCCATAAGCCAGAGATATCATTTGCAGCAGACGCTCCGGATAATTATGGTATTTTTCGAGAGCAAGATAACCGTTGTGTGCAATTTCTTTTCGGTCGTTTTCGTGTGTCAGGTAATATTCTGTCTTAGAGAGTAAATCATCTTCTCCGGTATAACATTCCAACTCTTGTCCCGGAGTAAAATAATCCGTCAGTTCCGACTGATAATTTGTCAGCAAAAAACCTTCGCAGGCGAGCACATCAAACAGGCGTAATGGCAGTCCTGTCCGGATGGACTTGGCAGTAGGGTTTAGATTAATCCTGCTGAAGTGGAAAATAAGCGGCATTTCTGTCAGTGTTTTTGCAAGTCCACAGTTGTGGACAGGAAGTCCGGTCGTGTCGCTTGCGGTGTATAAGTTTACGGAATATTTGGAGCCAAGCGTCTGCATTAACCAGAGCCGCTCCATAGCAGTCACCTTTGCTCCAAGGTATAACTGCGCCATTGTGGCACGGTCATTCCGGCGGAAGCCGGTCGGCGGAGTATAAAAACCTTCTAGAGAATTACGAAACTCTTCTACGAGGGAATCCGGCAGGATTTCCTCAAGAAAATTATAACCGTAGACCTTTAACTGGGCTGCCATAATGCCTTCCAGATAACCAGTAAGGTATCCTGGTTCTTTTTTTAGACGGTCATAGGGACTTTTTTCAGTATAGAGTGAACCCACAAACGAGATATCACCGGAAAAACGGGAAATATCATCATCCGTGGCAGAAGATATTACTTTTTTCCAGCGCGTTGGATTACTTGCCAGCGGCAGATGAAAAATGCAGGAAGGGTTGTAGCGGGAAAATTCGTTATACTGCGCGCGGTCAAAGAGAAAAATCCGGTTCCACGGATTGCGGATGGAATCGGAATAAAGTTCCATGACCGGACTGTCCACGGTCCAGCAGAGATAGCGAATCTGAAAAATGTTGCAGACTTCTGAGATAAAGGGGTAGAAGTTGATGCTGAAAACAAAATCATAGCTTGCCTTTTGGAGTGTTTCATTTAAAAGTGCAACACCTTCAGAGGGAAGTAAATTTTTGTTGTAAATTTCCTCTGTAATTGTGACAACTTCATTTCCAAGTTCGCAGAATCCATCGATAATATCTGGTTCACATATGCTTCCATAGCGGTAAAATAATATTTTCATGAAAAATTCCTTTAATCCTGTCTGATTGCAAATTGAATATAGTTATTATATACTAATAAACAAAGCATTTCTACCTAAAAGGTTATGATTATAGGTGAAAAGTTCGATATAAATAATATCATGACAGCAGGATGCTGTAAGAGAAAGCAGGAGGCTTAAAATATGTTAAATGGAAAGACAATCCTTGTAACAGGGGGAACAGGTTCTTTCGGAAACCAGTTTGTAACGTATGTTTTAGAAAATTATGATCCGAAGAAAATTATTATTTATTCCAGAGATGAGTATAAACAGTTCATCATGGCGAATAAATTCAAAAAATATGGTGATAAGCTGAGATTTTTTATTGGCGATGTTCGTGATAAAGAAAGATTATACAGAGCTTTTGACGGTGTGGATTATGTGGTTCATGCAGCTGCATTAAAACAGGTTCCAGCCTGTGAATACAATCCGATGGAAGCTGTGAAAACCAATATTGACGGCGCAATGAATATCGTGGATGCAGCACTTGACTGTGGTGTGAAGCGAGTAGTTGCATTGTCTACGGACAAGGCAGTAAACCCTATTAACCTTTACGGGGGTACAAAACTTGTTTCTGATAAGTTGTTTATTGCAGCAAATGCATATGCGGGAACGAAGGATGTATGTTTTTCAATTGTACGTTATGGAAACGTTGCTGGAAGCCGTGGCTCTGTTATTCCATTTTTCCGTAATATCGTAGCAAACGGTGGAAAAGAGCTTCCGATTACTGACTACCGTATGACACGTTTCTGGATTAGTCTTGACGAGGGTGTGCAGCTTGTCATTAAGGCACTTTCAGAGGCAAAAGGTGGAGAAACCTTTATTTCCAAGATCCCTTCTTTTAAGATTACAGACCTTGCACAGGCAATTTTGCCGGGATGTGAAATGCCAGAGGTTGGTATCCGTGAGGGTGAGAAACTTCATGAGATTATGGTAACAAGAGAAGATTCTATGATGACTTATGAATATGATAAACATTTTATTGTATATCCACATTTTGACTGGTGGGATAATTCTAAAATACAGCCGGGCGGAAAGAAAGTTGAACCAGGATTTGAATATAGCTCGGGAAAAAATACAGAGTGGCTGTCAGTAGATGAGATTGCAAGACGGTTAAAGGATGTGAAAGAACATTGAAACCGCTCATTTCAGTGATTATCTGCTGCCACAATGTGGCAGATTTTCTGCCGGATTGTATGACATCGCTTGCCAACCAGACTATTGGAATAGAGAAATTACAGCTTATTTTTGTGGATGACGCATCAGATGATGGAGGAGAGACATGGAATTGTTTACTGGAGTTTGAGAGTCATTATCCCGAGCAGGTAACCGTGGTACATCTTGATGAAAACATACGTCAGGGTGGAGCGCGCAACGTGGGGTTGGAATATGCGCAGGCAGACTATATTGGCTATGTGGATGGAGATGACTGGCTGGAGTCAGCCATGTATGAACGGTTATATCAATGTATGAAAGAATATAATTGTGATATCGTGGACTGTAGAATGATGAGGGACTATCCTAATGGTCGGACTTATATATACCATAAGATGCCGAATCGTCTTGATGCTGAAGAAAAGAGTATCATGGAAGGTGGAACGCATTGGATTGACAGATTCGGAGAGGAAGGATATGGCGGAGGTGTTGTTACTGGACTTTATAAAAAAGAACTGCTATTGAAAAGCGGAGTCAAGTTCCCAGAGAAAATCCTTTATGAAGATAATTACTGGGTAGCGATATTAATGTTGTATGTAAAACGTTATTTTCATCTGGCAGAGGATTTGTACCATTATCGTCAACGTGAGGATTCCACAGTACATAAGAAAAATGCAATGCATCATGTAGACCGCCTTGCAATAGAGGAAATGAAATTAAAGACATACCATGATTTACATATATATGAAAGGTACCGTGAAATTATAGAACAAGATTTTTTAAGAGAATATTATTGCAGAACACTTCTTACGATGCTTGTAAAATATGACAATTCTCCGTATGATGTGTTTTGTCATATGAACAGACGGGTGATGGAGCTGTATCCAGACTACAAAAAAACAGAACTGGCACAGAATGAAGGCATAGGGAAGATATTGCTTGGGCTGATTGATCGCGATCTGGATGAAGTGCAGTTTATGGAAATCAAAAAAATAATTTTATCCTATTATGGAAGATAGAAATGACATCAGGAGGAAAAAGAATATGATTCAGTATTGTAAAAGATGCTGCTTACCAAGCACAAAGCCGCATTTATCATTTGATGAAGAAGGTATCTGTAATGCCTGCCGTAACTATGAGAATCGTAAGAATGTAGACTGGGATGAGCGTAAAAAAGAATTGATGGAGATTCTTGACCGTTATCGTTCTAAAGACGGAAGTAACTGGGACTGCATTATTCCGGTCAGTGGTGGAAAGGACAGCACCTATCAGGTTATCACTATGTTAGAACTTGGAATGAACCCACTCTGTGTAACAGCGACAACCTGTGACCTCACTGATATCGGAAGAAGAAATATCGAGAATATCAAAAAAATGGGTGTTGATTACATCGAAGTAACCACTAACCGTGTGGTACGTGCGAAGTTAAACCGTATCGGACTGACAGAGGTTGGTGATATTTCATGGCCGGAGCATGTAAGTATTTTTACCGTCCCGGTGAGAATGGCGGTGAATTTCAATGTACCGCTTATCATCTGGGGAGAAAATTCCCAGAACGAGTACGGCGGACCTGCAGCAGCCGTTGAGAATAATGTTCTTGACCGCAGATGGTTAGAGGAGTTTGGTGGTATGCTTGGACTTCGTGTTAACGATCTTGTGGGACAGGAAGGAATTACAAAGAAAGACCTGATTCCATTTACCTATCCGACAGATGAGGAATTAAAACGTGTTGGTGTGACCGGCATTTTCCTTGGATACTACATCCCATGGGAAGGTTTACATAATGTGCTTGTGGCAAAAGCGCACGGATTTGAAAGCTGGGGCAAGGTTGTAGAAGGCGATTACGATGATTATGAGAACCTTGACAATTATCAGGCTGGTATTCATGAATATTTCAAGTATCTGAAATTTGGTTTTGGACGCTGCTCTGACCAGGCATCCATGCACATCCGCCGCGGACGTATATCAAGAGAAGAGGCAATGAAAACTGTAAAGGAGCGTGATGGCGCATTCCGATGGACTTACCTTGATAAGAAGCTTGAAGATATCTTAGAACCAATCGGTGTGACAGTAGACGAGTTTATCAAAATCTGTGATGAATTTACGAACAAAAAACTGTTTTTGACTGATAAAAACGGTAAGCTGATTAAGGACAAAAATGGTAATCTGACTAAGATTAATTATGACAATGTAGAAGAGGACGAGAACAAATAAATGGAAACTGCGATTATCGACTATGGAATGGGAAACCTGTTGTCTGTACAGCGCGCATTTGAAAAGTGCGGTTCGGATGCAGTTATTATCGACAATCCGTTAGAACTGCGGGATGCAGAGCGTATTGTACTTCCTGGAGTTGGCGCATTTCCGGATGCTATGGACAATCTCCGGAAAAATGGCTGGATAGAGGAATTAAACCGGGCGGTTTTGGAAAAAGAGACACCGATTCTTGGAATCTGCCTTGGAATGCAGCTCCTTGCGGACAAGGGTTATGAGGTGCGGGAATGTGACGGACTTGGTTATATTCCCGGAGAAATTATCCGTTTTACGCAGACGCAGGAAAAGGAACGGATTCCGCATGTGGGCTGGAACGAGATTTTAAAGCGGGAGGATTCGCCACTTTTTGATGGAATTGCAGACGGTACAAATTATTATTTTGTGCACAGCTATCATTTTCGCGTAGCAAATGAAGAAAATATTGCTACAGTGACACCTTACTGCGGAGAATTTGTGTCCTCTGTCATAAAGGATAATATTGTGGGGACACAGTTCCATCCGGAGAAGAGTCAGAAGGCGGGGTTTAAGTTGATTAAGAATTTCCTTAGTATGTAGAAAAAGAGGTCGCAAAATGTTAAAGGTACGTGTGATTCCAACGTTATTATACAAATCAGTGGGACTGGTAAAAGGAGTCGGATTTAACTCCTGGCGTCGGGTGGATACGGTGCTGCCCGCCATCAAGGTTTATAATATGCGTGAGGTGGACGAGCTGATTTTGCTCGACATTGAGGCAACCAATGAAAAAAGAGACCCGGATTACGATGAAATCCGGGATTTTTCACGAGAATGTTTTGTGCCGTTTTGTGTGGGCGGCGGGATTTGTCATATTGACCAGATTAAGAATCTGCTTCGTGCAGGTGCGGATAAGGTTGCAATCAACAGTGCGGCATATGATAATCTGTCTCTGATTACGGAGGGTGCAAAACTGTTTGGCTCGCAATGTATTGTGGCAAGTATTGACTGCCGTAAGATTAATGGAGAGTATCATTGTTTTTCTCACAATGGCTCGGTGGATACCGGCTGGCTTTTACAGGACTGGATTGTAAAAGTGGTGGAGGCAGGTGCAGGAGAAATTCTGCTGACTTCTGTGGAACTCGACGGGACGATGGAAGGATATGATGTTGAAATGATAAAAATTGCAACGTCACTTGTGAATGTTCCAGTCATTGCTTCCGGGGGAGCCGGGAACTATGAGCATATGCGCAAGGCAGTGCAGGAAGGTGGTGCTTCTGCAGTAGCGGCGGCAAGCATTTATCATTTTACAGAGCAGACGCCGAAGGAAGCAAAGGAATATCTTGGGGAACACGGAGTTGCAGTGAGAATGATTTAGCGTATCTGCGCAACGAAAAAATGTAAGGGCTGCGGAAGAATTCAACATAGGGAGCGTTATATAGAATTTGGTTAGACAAAAGGATGGAACATATGCAGAAACTGACACTAACAAGAGCGACAGAAGAAGATTGTCGCTTTTTATATGATTTGCGTAATGATGAGGATGTCAGAAAAAATTCGTTTCAGACAGAGACATTTTCTTATGAAAGCCATGTGGCATGGTATAAGGAGAAACTTGGTGATAAGCAGACGCAAATTTATGTTTTGAAGCTGGATGGAGAGAACATCGGACAGGCTCGTGTGGATTTGCACGGAGTGGATGGAGAAATTTCTTATGCGCTCTGCCAAAAGGCAAGAGGATATGGATATGCTAAATGGATGTTAAGATGCATGGAAGATAGACTACGGGAGCAGGCATTTTGCAGAAAAATGACGGCTGAGGTTAAAAGAGAAAATATTGCATCACAGAAGATATTTGAAGGACTTTCATATTCGTCAGTTTCAACGGATTACGGATATATTTATGAGAAGGAAATACCACTTTTTACCATTATTATGTGTACTTATAATTCTGCACAGACAGTGGATGCAGCAATATCATCCGTGAAAAACCAGAAGTTTGATGGATGGGAAATGTTAATTCTTGATAATGGCAGTTCCGATGCAACTGTGGAGAAATTGAAACAGTATGAGAGGCTTGATGAAAGGATAAAATGCATATACCGTAAAGACAATATTGGTTGGTGTAAGGGAATCAGTGAGTGCCTGAAAATGTCGGTGGGAAGCTATATGATGTTCCTTGGAGCGGATGATTTTATGACAACAGAACAGACATTGTCAGAGGTCGCAGGGGAAGTTGTTAAGCACCATCCACAGGTTATTTTCACAGGAAGCTATTATGCGAAATATGAGCAAGGTAGATTTCGGATAGTAAATCAGACATTGCCGGAGTATAGGGTGTATAAAGAAAATAGAGACAAACTGACATGTATGGCAGAATTGATGAAAAATGTCTATTACAATTCTGTGATGCACTACGTGAAAATCGACTTTTTAAAAGAAAATGGGATTGATTTCTATTATCCATTTTATGGGGATTGCCAGGGAATGACGGAAGCAATCGTGAGGGCAGAAAAAATTGTGGTTATGAGTCAGCCGGAGTACGTATTGACACTAAATACATCGCAATCGTCAAAAAGATGTGGATATAATCATGATGAGAAACGTCAGTGGGATAGCATAAAAGCAATTATACCAGATAAGTTTGATGCAAAAGATATCAGAATTCAATATATAGCAAGACGGGTGTTAGACAATCTTACAGAGATGTATCAGAATATCGCGCTTGGAGAACCTCTTTGTGACAGTTATATGAATGCAATAGAAAAGAGTTTGCCGGAACGTTTTGCACGTGTAGAAGAAATGATTTCTACACAGGAGATGGGTGAGATGATCAATTATGCCGGACGGGAAGAGTATGCGGAGTGCCTTATCGGGGCTGCGGGAGTAAATTACTGGATTTGTAAGAAAAATAAGATGTTATTAGACGAAATTTGCCGTAACAGTAAGTGGTTGGCGGAATTTGTGGAAGCTGCAATGGAAATGGATGAGACGGCAGGCATGGTTATATGGAAAAAACGGTTTGACAGAGATGCGGGTGAGAGGCTGTTACAGATTTGTCAGAATCCGTGGAATCGTTTTAAAACAGGTGTTGAGTTACTGTTAAAAGACGATGTCTGGTATGAAGACACCAGAATAAGGGAGAAACTGTGCGAAGTAAAAGAAAGTGGTGTGATATATGCAATGCACAGTTTCACTTAATCGGTATAAATATTACAGAATGCCTGATTTTTTCAAAAGAAGCTCATACTGGTCAAGAATGTGATAGAGCTGAGCGTTTTCCTGCTGCAGCTCACTGACATAAGTATTGACAGTAGAATCCATCATAATCTCACGCATGGTATCTTCCATGATTTCATGATAAAAAGGTGTTTTGGATGCGTAGTCCCACCAGAGCTGTTCAATATCACAGTGCAGAAAATTTCCCTGCCAGGGTTTTGCGGTTGCGTAATGGATAACAGTTGTATTTTGTTTTACATCCTCGTAATGTAAGCCTTTATCAGTATAGGCACGTCTTGCATAGAGATTGTACTGCATGGAATCAAAAAACAATACGTCATTCCGATGGCAATAATTTAAAAGATCCTGGTCAGGAAACTGGATTTTATAGTTTAATTCCCGGACAGTGTCCATATAGCGGTTGAAATTGTATTCGCCACGCAGTGCAGAAAGGTCAAACAGAGTAATACCAGCGTTAAAGTAAGTAAACCCTTCAGGGATTACGTCACGGAAAGTATCATCCCGATAGTCGCCGAATGGAGCTTTACAGATAAAATCACGGCAGGCGGCAAGGCGTTTTCCCTGTAAATCGCAGTAATAAAAGTCCTCGAGGGAACGGTTTATGATCATATCCGAGTCGATATAAAGGGCACGATCGGTACTTCCTGGGAGCGCATCAAGGATTGCCAGCCGGAAGTAGGTCTCGATACCCCAGGAGTTGGAGGCACGGACATCTGACGGTGGCAGCAGTTCTTCAGTCAGTCTGCAGTAGTGAAAAGTGACAGGATAGCTCTCGGAAAGCCTGCTAAATATAAGCTCGTCCTCTGCAGTAAGGTCGCAGTGCAGGACATAGACATCAACCGGATCAGGATTATTTAGAAGCAGGGAAGTAAGCATGATATAGGAATAGCGGACGTAGCGTCTGTTTACAGCAATTACGATATTCATTGGATTTCGTTTCATGTGCACCTCGCGAATAGTTTGATATCTATTTTATCGGAGAAATAAAGAAAATATTTAGAGGGGGCGCCCTATGAACAGAAAAATCAAGGTTCTTTTTGTATTTACCGCAAATCAGTATAATGTATTAAATGAGATGCTCTGGAAACTGGCGGATTGCCTGGAACAGAAGCATGGATATATGGTTGGAAAATATCGGTTGGACGATTATGAGATAATATGCGGATTTGAGTGGGATGTTGTTTTCTGTGGGCAGGCGATTGAATTTTCCCGGTTGCAGAAAGCGGATGGAAGAGTACATATGACCTGGTTTGTGGATCATCCGCGCTATCTGTTTCCGAGGATTCTTCCATATGAACAGAAGGAGAATGTCTGGATTGGTTGTGTGGATCGTAGACATATGGAATTTTTAAGGAGATATTATGGAATTCAAAATACATTTTTTGCCCCACATTTTGGATGGAAAGCGAAAAAACTTTTGGCAGAGCCAAAGGCTTCTTATCAAGACCGGAAATATGAACTCTTTTTTCCGGCTTCTAATGTGAGATGGGAAGAAGATGTTGCGTATCGCTATCCAGGTCTGACCGGGGCACTTCGCACGATTGCGGAAGAAACAATTCGGTTCCTTTTGGAACATACAGAATTTTGTTTGGAGGAAGCGATGGAAGCAGTGCTGACGCGGTATGGCGAGACGGAGGTACTTGAGCTGTCAAAAGAGTGTCTTGAGGCAGCAGGGGAATATATTGATTTTTATGTAAGGATCCATGCGAGAAATCAGGTGATCCGGTCGCTGCTAAATGCGGGAATGACGGTTACGGTATGCGGAAGAAACTGGAGTGAATTTCCGAAAAATGAGATGGAAAAAACACATTTACAGATTCTTGGCGAAGAACTTCCATATGAGGAAGTGATCGAGGTGATGGCGGACAGCAAGGTGGTATTAAATGTGATGCCGTGGTTTAAGGACGGAAGTCATGAACGGATTGCGATGGGAAGCATGAATGGAGCAGTCTGTGTGACGGATGCGAGCAAATATGTCCACGAAATCTGGGGCGAAACAGGAGTGGTTTATTATGACTGGCGTAAGCCGGACGAGCTTGTTAAAAAACTGCGAAAATTATCAGAAAACAAAATAGAGGCAGAGCGGATTGCAGCGGAAGGGCAACGGATTGCAGAAGAAAATATGACGGTTGAAAGATTTACTGAAATTATAAAAGAAAAAATAGAGTCAGTTTTGAAAAATGCACAGGATAGGGAGGAATAAGCATTGAATGAATTTTTGACACTGATTTGTGATGTGATGGAACATATGAAAATTGGCGGTTTCACTAAATTGCGTGAACTGGAACCGGAATTAAAGAGGCAGTATGATGTATTAGATCAACAGAGTCAGTGGGATTGTCTGGGGGGCGTGGCAGAAGCTATAAAACAAAATAGAAAATTTCAAATGCTGCTGTTTTCATACCTACTGAGTGCACTTAGAGATGAAAAAGAGGAATATTTTATAGAAAATCTGTTGATAGAAGAAAGTACACCACTTTTGAGCAGAATAAATACCATCCGTCAGCTCTGGAAAGCAGTTTTCAGTTTCCCGATGGTTACAGATGAAAAGCGTCATTATATCATTCAAAATAGCATTTATATAGATTTGATAGCACAGATTCGAAAAGAACTTAATATGAAATTGCAATATGTTCCATTTGCACAGAGAAACAAAAAAAGAGTTGTACTTATGATAGAACCTCTTCTGAGTGAAGTTCATGCGCCGACTCAAAAAATGGTAAATATTTATTGCTGGTTACAAAAGCTGGGATATGAAGTTTATGTATATGCCACAAATATGAGACAAATAGAGAATTCAGAGTATTGGAATTGGTATAACTCCCTGGTGGATGTATGCTGTTATCCGGAAACGGGGAGGATGGAATTAAAACTTTTAGGGGTACATATAAAAGGATACAACCTGAATTATACAGAAGAGAATTATTTTGAAGAATTGAAAAATGCAATACATGATATTAAAGAATATAACCCGGCATTTATACTGACGGTTGGAGATTCTAATATCCTGGCAGATCTATGTGGGGATTTTACGACGGTCTGTGCGATGGCATGTGTGAATCAGCCGGCTCAGACGGCTTCGTCTGTGATTGTAAGATACTTTCGATGTACGGAGGAAGAAAATAGAAAATATTTAGAATGGACCAGATCAGACCAGAAAATATTTGAAATGGTGTGTGTGGATGAACTGAATGCAAATGTAGAAAGTGATGTCGATAGAAAAGATTTTGGAATTACGGAAGATAAATTTGTAATTCTGATTGCAGGTAATCGTCTGGATACAGAAGTGACCGAAGAAGTAAAGCGGGTATTTCAAACGATTTTAGAACAAAATGAGGTGCTGTTTGTTTTTATCGGAGATTGTCCGAAACTTGAAAATGAGTTAGCAAAAGAGGCAGACCATTACCGCTTTTTTGGTGCAGTGAATGATTTTAAAGGGATCATGAGGATTGGAAATCTCTTTTTAAATCCGCCGAGACAGGGAGGAGGAACTGGAGCATTTTATGCGGTGGAAATTGATGTCCCGGTATTGACTCTGCCAGATTGTGATGTGGCACAGGTGGGGGAGGCATTTACCTGTGAAAAATTGTGGGATATGCCGGAAATCGTAAACCGTTACATTCATGATGCTGCATTTATGGAACAACAGAAGGGAAATTGCAGAAAGAGTGCGGCAGCTATCTATGGAGTAGACAGCCTTGGAAATATCAAAAATTTTTGCAAAGAATTGCAGGAATATATTATAGAAAACGAGAATAACAGGGAAGGTTAGAGAAAACAGAGGAAGAAAGATGGATGATAAAATACTTGTAACACAAAGCTCAATGCCTCCATTTGAGGAATACGTGGAAATGATAAAGCCACTTTGGGAAAGTCATTGGCTGACTAATATGGGGGATTACCATAAACGTCTGGAAGATGAATTGAGAACTTATCTGAAAGTGCCGGAGATATCGTTGACGGTAAATGGGCATATGGCATTGGAATTGGCGCTTCAATCATTAAATCTTCCAAAAGGTGGTGAAGTAATTACGACGCCATTTACCTTTATTTCCACTACTCATGCGATTATACGCAATGGACTCGTACCGGTGTTCTGTGATGTGAAGGAAGATTATACCATTGATGAGAGCAAGATTGAAGAACTCATTACGGAACGTACTGTCGCTATTGTGCCTGTGCATGTGTATGGAAATATTTGTAATGTAGAAGAGATTGAGCAGATTGCATACAAGTATGATCTGAAAGTTATTTATGATGCGGCACATGCATTTGGAGAAACTTATCAGGGAAAAGGGGTCGGAAGTTTTGGCGATTTATCGACGTTCAGTTTTCATGCAACAAAAGTATTCCACACAATTGAAGGGGGCTGTGTTTGTGCGAAAACAAGAGAACAGTATGAAAAGCTGTATAATCTCAAAAATTTTGGAATACGGAATGAAGAATTAATCGTTTCTGTAGGGGCAAACGCTAAGATGAATGAATTTCAGGCAGCAATGGGACTGTGCAATTTAAAATATTTGCAGCAGAATATTGAAGCTAGAAAAAGAGTTGTGGAACGTTATTGTGAAAACTTTTCGGGAGAGACGAAGCTTCGGCTGAATCAGTATCAAAAAGGCGTAGAGCCGAATTATGCTTATATGCCGGTATTGTTTGAAACGGCAGAATTACGTGATAAAGTATATACAGGACTGCGTCAGAAAAATATTTTTTCAAGAAAATATTTTTATCCGATTACTGCAGATGCAGCCTGCTTTAGGAACAAATACAAAAAGAATGATTTAGAGCACGCGAGAGATTATTCTAACAGGATTCTTGTTTTACCGTTGTATGCCAACTTGCGGATAGAACAGGTGGATATGATCTCTAAGGCGGTTCTTGAGATACAAAAAGAGGGATAAAGTGTGAAATTCCTTTTGGTATTGAAATGGAGAATGTGATGAAAGTTGGAATTATGCAGCCGTATTTTTTTCCGTATATTGGATACTGGCAACTTATGAATGCGGTAGACCGATATGTAATTTATGATGATGTTAATTTTATTAAGGGTGGTTGGATTCATAGAAACCGTATACTGCTTGGAGGAGAGGCAAAATATATAAATGTGCCGATGCTTGGAGCGAGTTCTTTTAAAAAAATTAATGAGATAATGGTTCATCATGAAATAGCACTTGAAAATAAAAACTTAAGGATGCTTGAAAATGCATATGGAAAAGCACCATATTTTCAGGAGATATTTCCGATATTAGAGAGGATAATCCGAAATCCAGAGGAATCACTTGCATTGTATTTGGCGGATTCTATCCGTGAGATTCATGATTATCTGGAAATGAAATCAGAACTTGTTTTGTCATCTGATTTGAAAAAGGACTGTAGCAAACGTGGACAGGAAAAGGTACTGGAAATTTGTAAGTTGCTGCAGGCAGATACCTATTATAATGCAATTGGTGGTCAGGCACTTTATTCTTTTTCTGATTTTAAAGAGAATGGGATTACGCTTAAATTTTTAAAGACCGGAGAAATAAAGTATCAGCAGTTTGGAGATAAATTTGTTCCGGGACTTTCCATAGTAGATGTGTTAATGTTTAACAGTAAAGAAGAAGTTCGTAAACAATTACAGAATTATGCACTGGTGCAGGAAGAAGAATGAGAGAATTTGGCGGATATATTGAAATAGAACATTACAAAGGAAATGAATATCACACAGAATGTCTGGCATTAAACAATGGCAGAAATTGCCTGAGATATCTGATCCGTACGAGACGGATACGAAAAATAATGCTGCCGTATTTGCAATGCCGGGTGATTGAAGAGGTATGTAGGAGAGAAGGCGTACAGATACAGTGGTATGAGGTAAAGTCGTTTGAAAAACCTTATCAGGGGAAATATCCGGAGGAGGATGTTTTTTTATATCTCATCAATTACTATGGACAGCTAGAGAAGAATTATGTGGAAGAATTGTTTGCTGGGCATAAAAGAATCATTGTAGATAATGCGCAGGATTTTTTCTGTAAGCCAATAGATGGTGTGGATACAATTTATACCTGCCGGAAATTTTTTGGAGTGCCGGACGGTGCATATTTATATACGGATGTGCAAGCGAAAATTACCTTACAAGCAGATTTCTCTTATGACAGAATGGAATTTTTGCTTGGAAGATATGAATGTGGTGCAGAGAAGTTTTACCGGAATTATCAGGAGAATGAAGCGTGGATGGACAAGCAGGAGCTGTTTGCAATGTCGGCACTGACACATAACATCTTACGAAGCATTGATTATGAAAGAGTAAAGAAAACACGTACCAGTAATGCAAAGAGACTAGATGCAGGGTTGGGTGAAAAAAATCTTTTGACGGTAAAGAATATGACAGGTGCTTATTTATATCCTTATTTTTGTGCTGATGGGGAAAGGCTTCGAAGAAAATTAATTGAACGCAAGATTTTTGTGCCAGTTTTATGGCAGAATGTGTTAGAAGATTGTGAAATACATACTGCGGAATATAACTATAGTAGAAATGTGGTGCCGCTTCCTTGTGACCAGAGATACACGGAGAATGATATGGATGAAGTAATAGCGGTGGTCAAAGAATTGGAGGAAAGGTAGAATGAAAAAAATTATTATTTTTGGGGCAACGGGAAATGTAGGGGCTTATGTTTTGAAATATGCGAGAGAATATTTTAATCCAGAAGAATATGAGGTAATTGCATCCGGAAGACGTAGAACGGATTTTTTCGAAAAACAGGGAATTCCGTATTATTCTGTGGATATTTCTCGTGAGGAAGAGTTTGAGAAACTTCCGAAAGAGGATGTGTATGCGGTAATTTATTTAGCTGCAGTCATTCCTTCTTACATGGAGGAGTACAATCCGGAGAGTTATATTAAAACGAATATAGTTGGAACATACCATGTGTTAGAGTATTGCAGACGTGTTCATGCAGACCGGATATTGTTTTCCACGACGGTGTTTGATATTTCACTTTTTGCAACGGACGGCACAGTTTTAAAGCCGGATTTGCCATACAATTTCAGTTATAAGGGAGACCATGCAGTCTATGTTATTACGAAAAATACAGCGATTGAGCTGTTAGAACATTATCATCAGGAATATGGTTTGAAAAAGTTTGTTTTCCGTTTCCCGACAATCTACAGTTATAGCCCATATCACTATTATTTTCCGAATGGTAAAAAGACATTGCGTCCGGTATACCGTATGATTGAGCTTGCTATGAAGGGAGAACCAATTGAACTGTGGGGGAATCCGGACTATTCTAAAGATATGGTGCATGTTTATGATTGTGCTCAGATGCTTTGCGAGGCGGTAGAAGCAGATCGTGAAGAAGGTTTTTATAATGTGGGTACCGGAATTCCAGTGACGTTAAAGGAACAGATCGAGACAATTATTGAAGTGTTTTCACCAAAGGATCATCCATCCCAGATTGTATACAGACCTGATTTGCCAGCATCAGGGGGATTCCTGATGGATGTCGAAAATGCGAAAAAAGAGCTTGGATATGAACCGCAATACGATTGCAGAAAATTATTTGAAGATTATAAGGCGGAAATGAAAATCAATCGTTTTAAGGAATTAAGGAAGCAGGATTAGAGGAAAACTATTATGAAACAGACAGAGCCGGTCAGCATCATATTGCCGACTTACAACCGGGCAAATCAGGTTGGAAAAGCAATTGAAAGCGTGCTTGCGCAGACCTATGAAGACTTTGAGCTGATTGTTGTGGATGATGGCTCTACGGATGAAACAGAGAAAGTGGTTACTTCGTATAAGGACTGCAGGATTCGTTATCACCGGATGCCGGAAAATGGGGGACAGTCAAGGGCTAGAAACTGCGGAATGAAACTGGCACGCTATGATTATCTGGCATTTGAGGACAGCGATGATTTGTGGCGTCCGGGAAAATTAAAAGCACAGATGGAAGCAATGCGTAATGCCGGGGCGAATGTGGGGATGGTTTACCATAAGTTCCGCTACGATCTCGGAGCAGGGAGAGGCATGGTGCTCCCGGATGAAAAAATTCCATATGAAAAGAAAAGCGGGGATATTTATGCACAGCTTTTGTGGGACAATCTGGTAGGAATTCCGACAATGTTGTTAAAGAAGGAATGTGTTGAGGCAGTCGGGGGACTTGATGAATCGTTACGATGTCTGGAAGATTATGATTTTGCCTTGCGGATTGCAAAAAAATATCAGGCGATTTTTCTGGATGAGATATACCTTGATGCCAGTTACTCGGTTTCGGGAGTATCAGGCGGTGACAGTGGACAATATCTCATCGCAAGCTGTCTGCTGCTTGCAAAGTATAAGGCAGACTATCTTGCGACCGATACTTTTAATCACAGAGTAGAAATTATTTTACGGGATGCCGGGCGGCTTGGTGCCACGGAACAGATTGTGGAACTGTTAGAAAAAGTATTGCAAATGTAAGGATTAATTTACACACCAGTCATCTTTAGAGTAAGGAGCCTTTGACATTGCCCAGTCAAACGGGACGTCGGCACTGCAGTAGCGGCAGGATTCCATTGGTGTAATCAGACGTTTCTGGATTTCCCAGCCGGTGAGTCCGGGTTCGTACAGGTCGATGCCCTCTTCCTCCGGAAGGTTCTCGTGGAAATAGTCGTTAAAGTAGTGAACAACGAAAGGCTGGCAGCATGCCGCCATTTTACCCTTTGCGAGATACGTACAGTTTCTGCGGATACAGTTTGCAAAGACCTGTTCCTTATCGGAGTCCCCCTGCGGATTTAAATACTTGGAAAAACACTCTTTTCCTTCACGCAGATCAGCGGAGAGGGCATGTGCCTGGATAAAAGAAATAATTTTATCACGGTCAAGGCAGGTATAGTCTGAAATGCTGATGTGTACACGATTTTCTTTGATCATCTGAATGACTTCTTCCTTTAAGGAGAGAAGAAGCAGTCCGTTTGTGACAATAATCAGATTCGTATAGGGAAATGCTTTGCGTACAGTGTTGATGTAGACACCGATTTCCGGGTTTAATAACGGTTCGCCTCCGAGCAGATAAAAATCATGAATCTGCGAGAAATAGCCGGTAAGTTGCTGAAGGTCGCGCACAAACTGTTCTTTATCTGGAAAGACAGGCTGTGGCACGAGGTTGGAAAAATGGCTGCATCCCTTGCAGTTTAAGTTGCAGTGGTCGGCAAGGTGAAATTCAAGCTGCATCAGCTCTGGGAGTACTTCTTTATAAGGATAAAGAATGGCATCATCGTCAATGGATTCGGAAAGCTCGAGTTTCTGGTAAAGAGTATGTGGAATGACATAGATATTTTCAATGCCAAGTTCTTTTAACAGGCGGAAATAGTAGGGATTTTCCCCTTGAATGTTAATGACGCCGTCAATCTGGTGTGAACGGTAGAGGGCTGCGGTTTCCTCTGGCGTATAGGTCACGGAAGAGGAAGCAAACTGCCCAAGGGAAACGCTCGAAAGTCCGGCGATAAAGATATCCGGCCGGTAGGTCTGAAGTAACTGTATGCTTCTATTCCAGTTTGGAATATCTCCAAATAAAATCAGTTTCATGTAAATTCTCCTGTAAAGTATAAGATATCGATGATGCAGTGATACAAAGTATAAAGTGCATATCTGTATATATCGGAGAAAAGAGCGGAAATGTAAATGGATTTTAGAACATTAAAGAAGAAAAATGATGTAGCCGATATAAAAAAACAGTATGGGACGTTGTAAGGGGGAGATTTATGAAACGGGTTTTAAGACAGGCGGCAGAAGGAATTTCGTTTTTGGAACTTTTGTTAGATGAGACGATCTGCGAGGGAGATATTCTGATCCCAAAAGAACTGATCCTGTTAGCGGGTGACAGAAATGACCGGCTTCCGGCGAAAAAAAAGTATGAGCTTTTACTTCGGATTGCACAGAGAACGTCATTTGATCTGACAGAGGAGCCGTCCGGGGACATGGGAATGGAACTTTTGACGAATGACACCGCAGAAGAGACGGCAGACGGCTGGAAAACAGACTGTTACATCATCGGAAAATACAGTCAGATATTACAGGAAAATCAGGTGTTTGAAATGGCGGTGGCATCTGTGCTTGAGGAGGCACAAAGCCATGGGCATTATGAGCAGGCGGTTTCCTTTTTGGAGGCAATGATAGGGCATGCGGAATTGTTTTATGAACTTGACGCGCCAACAGAGCCAGTGTTGATTTACAAGGGAGATGATGTGTGCCACAATGTGCTGACCGTGTTTGCAGAACAGTTCGGGGCGGCACTGGGGAGAGCGGGAGCACAGATCATCTGGTATGATATGGCAAACCAGCCGCTAGAGGAACTTTTGCAGTACCGGAACCGGCACTTTAAGGCGGTTATCGGCGTACAGAGTTATCTGTTTTCTGTGAAGATGAAGGATGAGATTCATTATCTGCACGAGACAATTTACGGGCCGAAATTTAACTTCATTTTTGATCATCCGGTGTGGATGAAAAAACATTTGGAACATCAGTATCCTGATTTTTATGTGCTCACACATGATGCGGACTATGTGGCATTTGTGCAGAACTATTTCAGAAAAAATGCAGTGTTGTTTCCACCAGCCGGGATTGAGCCGACGTGTAAGAACGAGGTCACCAGAAAATATGATCTGACATTCGTGGGAACTTATGGAAATTACTGGAATGAAATATTACTGATTCACCAGATGGAGCGAAAGGAGCGTTTCCTTGCAAACCGGTTTTTGCTTGTGATGCGAAAAAATCCCGATTTGTCATCGGAGGAAGCACTGAAAAGAGCGCTTATATTTTACGGCAGAAGCGTGGACAAAAAGGAGTTCGTGGAAATTTTATATGGACTGCGCCGAGTCATTTACTGCGTGATGCACTATTACAGAGACCGGGTGCTCCGGGTTCTGTTAGACAGCGGACTTACGGTGAATGTGTTTGGTGACAGCTGGAGGAACAGCCCGCTGGCTGCGTATGAGAATCTGATCTGTCATCCGGATGTCACAGTGGAGGAGAGTCTTTTGATCTGGCAGCAGTCGAAGCTTTCATTAAACATTATGTCGTGGCATAAAGCCGGGTTTACCGAGCGGATGGTAAATATTATGCTAGCAGGGGCGGTGCTTGTGACGGACGATACCAGATATTTGGAAGGAAGATATGAAAACGGAAAAGATTTGGTAAGTTTTGGACTTGCGGAGCGGGAGACACTACCAGAGCGGATAAAACGACTGCTTTCCGATGAGGCGGAAAGGGTACGGATTGCAGAGAGCGGAAGAGAGAAGACAAAGCAGTTTCATACCTGGGATGTTCGGGCAAAAGAATTTTTAGAATTGCTTGAGACACTGAATAAAAATGGGAGGTAATATAAATACGATGGAAAAATATAAAAAGCGCTTGGACGAGGAACAATGGGGAGAACTTTATAATAAAGAGCAGGTTATTAATGGAATACTGACGGAGCAGGTGTTCTGTTGGACTGAGGAGTTATTAAAAATTTCTGCCGAGGGAGACAAGATGTGTGAGGTTGGCTGTGGTTCAGGTCAAAGTGCCGCATATCTGCAAAGGCATGGAAGAAAGGTGACAGCGCTTGACTTCTCCAAAGAATGTGTAGAATTGGTTAATGTGATAAACAGCCATCTGAATCTTGGAATGAATGTGGTCTGTGCAGATGCGACAAAGCCGCTTCCGTTTGAGGAAAAAGAATTTGACTATATTTATCAGTGCGGACTTCTGGAGCATTTCCATACAGATGAGAGAATTGATTTGTTAAAAAACTGGAGCCATTATACGAAACACATGATTTCCATGATTCCGAATGCGGCAAGCATCGCATACCGCACTGGAAAGGCAATGATGGAGCAACAGGGCGTCTGGTCATATGGGTTAGAATTACCGCAGTACAGTCTTGGCAGCGAGTTTGAGCAGGCTGGGATCCACAATGTGAGAGAGTATACGATTGGCGCAGAGCACGCACTTGCATTTCTGCCGGAGGAGCATTATTTAAGAAAAGCATTGCAGCTGTGGCTGCTAGAGAGCAGACAGCTTGGGATGGAGGATATCTGTGGACAGGGGTATCTTCTGGTAACAATTGGGGATTGCGAATAAATTGCAACGTCTTTTGGGATTAAACTAAGGAAAATGTCACTTTATGCCGATATAATATTTAAAATGTAAAGAGAAAGGAACGCCAAATGGCATTGCTATTGTTGGCAGGGAAGAATCATGGAAGATAACAGAAAAGAGCAGATTGAGGCACTGGAGGTGCTTTTGGAGTTCAATGAACGTCTTGTAAAGAATATGAATATTATTGTGAAGGAATTATCCGGCAAGCGTCTGGATGATACCGATAAATTTTTAAAATCCATTGTAGATGCTATCAACTGGGAAATTCAGGTGGTAAATGGAACCTTGGAAGTGATCAATGACGGAGAGGAACGCCTTGATAAAGAAGCATTTAACAAGGCAGTTTCCGCATTGGCAGAGGCAATCAAGGCAAAGGATGATGCGGCAATGGCAGCGGAGTTCCAGAATGTGATTCCGGTGTTTGAAAAGCTGGGAGAGATTGCTGCGAAAGTAGTAAAATAGAAATTTGAAACTGTCATGTTAGCGCATATACTAATGTGACAGTTTTTTGCTTATAAAAAGCTTTGAAACAGGACGGAGGAGCAAATATGAATCAGAAAAGCCTGGCAATTATCACTGCGCGTGGGGGAAGCAAGCGGATTCCGCGTAAGAATATCAAGGACTTTTGTGGAAAGCCGATTATGGCATATTCGATTGAGGCGGCACTTGAAGCAGGATGCTTTGATACGGTCATGGTGTCGACCGATGATGAGGAAATAGCGCAGATTGCAAAAAAATATGGTGCGGAAGTGCCTTTTTTGCGGAGCGAGCGCACAGCGGGAGATTTTGCAACAACAGCGGATGTACTGATGGAGGTGTTCGAGGAATACGAAAAGCGTGGAGAAAAGTTCGACCATGCGGCGTGCATCTATCCAACAGCACCGTTTGTAACAGCACAGAAGTTAAAGGCCGGAATGTCACTGTTACAGGAGAAGCAGGGGACGATGCTGATGCCTATTGTGGCATTTTCGTTTCCACCGCAGCGCAGTGTTGTAAAAAAAGGTGAATTTCTTGAGTTCTGCTACCCGCAGTACCGCAACAGTCGTTCGCAGGATCTAGAGACGATGTACCATGACTGTGGACAGTTTTACTGCTATGATGTAGAAAAATACAGAAGCGTCAGAGGACAGATTGACACCGGAATCATTCCATATATCGTATCGGAATTGGAAGTGCAGGACATCGATAACGAGACAGATTGGAAATTGGCAGAAATGAAATACCGAATGATGAAAGGGGAATAAGGTGGCAGATCATAAGGTTTCAGTTATGAAACTATTATTTTTTGAGTGGCATTCTTTTATGAATAAGGGAATCGAGCGGGGATTGAAGGAACTGGAAATTCCGTATGATACATTTTTTTATCAGTTTAACGACTGGGAAAAGGATGATGCTTTTTTAGAGCAGTTTCGAGCTTATTTAAAGGCGGGAACTTATACGGACGTGCTGTCGGTCAATTTTTCGCCATTGATTTCGATGTTGTGTGAGGAACTTGGAATCGTATATACGGCATGGGTATATGATTCGCCACTTCACATTCGAAATCTGGAGAGCCTTAAGAATTCCTGCAACCGGATTTTCTTTTTTGACAGGGGACAGGCAGAGGAACACCACAAAAATGGAGTCAATGCGATGCATCTGCCGCTTGCGGTGGATACGGGGGTCTTTCGTATTAATGCATCGAAACGGGAAAAAGAAGACTATCGGACGGATATCTCTTTAGTTGGAAAACTTTACCAGACAGAGTATGCATATTTTACGGCACCGTTACAGGGCTATACAAAGGGGTATCTGGAAGGAATCGTAAATGCACAGGGCAAAGTGTACGGTGGTTATCTGATACCGGAATTAATTACCGATGAACTGTTGGCGCAGATGAATGCCGATTATGCGAAGGTGGCAAAGGACGGCTTTGTGATGGGCAGAAGAGAACTTGAATTTATGCTTGCTTGCGAGACGACTGGAAGGGAACGTTATATGGCATTGGCACTTTTATCTGCACATTATCCGGTGGATTTGTATTCAACGGATGTGGATAAAAGGTTAGAAAAAGTAAGATATCGTGGATACGCAGACTATTATTCACAGATGCCGCTTGCATTTTCCCAGAGTAAAATCAACCTCAATATTTCGCTCAAGACAATCCGTACCGGAATACCGCTTCGTGTCATTGATGTGCTTGGCTGTGGCGGATTTGTGCTTTCAAATTATCAGGAAGAACTTTTTGAGTACTTTAATGTTGGAAAAGAATTGGTTGTATATGAGAATATAGAGGACTTGTTTTATCAGGCAAAATATTATCTCGAACATGAGGACGAGAGAAAACAAATTGCACTTGCGGGATTTGAGCGTGTGAAGCGTGATTTTACATTCCGGGAACGACTTGAAAAAATGTATCCCAAAAACTAAAATTTTATGAAATAAATTTAAAAAAAGAGGAAAAGAATGGAAATTTCAGAACAGTTGGCCAGACAATTATTAGAATCTATTGAAAACGGATTTATAAACGAAACGACGATATCAAAATTTCGATATTGGCATCTGGATGCGGTAATGAACATGACAAAATATATGGAACATGGCAGAGAAACCTTTTGGGAAATTAAATCCTATCTGGAGCAGATGAATATTGAAAGGCTTCAAAAACAGGAAAAAATAATTGTTGGTTTTATTACGTCATCGTCACAGGATTGGATTGGAGATGAATTATACTGGCTGTTAGAAAAATCAGAAAAGTTTGAACCGTATATTTTTGTGATGGCAACATATTTAAATGGCAGGGGGAAACCTTTAAAAAGGGATTATTGTGAGACCATAAATTTCTTTCAAAAACGTGGATTGCGAGTAAAACAGACCTTTGATGTGGAGACAGAGCACTTATACACCTGGGAAGAGATAGGGATGAAACCGCAGCTTTGTATTTGGCTGACACCTTGGGCAGATGGTTTTAAAGAACATTTTCATTTGTTATATTATTCTCTGGATACGATTCATGCATATATCCCATATGGTTTTATGATAGCAGGGAGTGAGGACGGAAGGTTTATCGAAGCACAGTATAACCAGCTGATACATAATATTGCATGGAAAATTTTTGAGGAAAATAAAATTGCAGTAGAATTGGCAGATAGGTATTCTTTTGTGGGAAACAGAAATACCGTTTATCTTGGATATCCCAAAATGGATGGTTTTTATGGAGAACGTGAAAATTGTACAATTTGGGACCAATTGAAAGAAAAGGTTGGAAATCCAAATGCAAAATGCGTGATTTATGCACCACATCATACACTTGACAAAGATAAAGAACCCGTGTGCTTTTCGACTTTTGCGCAGAATGGGAAAAAGATGCTGGAATTTGCACGCAAATATCACAAAGATACGGTATGGGTATTTAAACCGCATCCATTATTAAGGACCAAGTTGATTCGTAACGGGATATTAAAGGATGAGAGTGAGTGGAAGAGTTATATAAAACAATGGGAAGATTTAGGAAATGCAGCGTATGTAAATGATGGAATGTATCAGGACATGATGTGTAAATCAGATGCAATGATATTGGATAGCATATCTTTTTTAGCTGAGTATATGTATACAAGCCACCCGATGTTGTTTTTGCAGAGAAAAGAACAGCGCTTTAATGAGTTCGGGAAACTGGTAGTGGAACAGTTATATCAGGCAGAAGGAAATGATTTTGCGGCAATAGACGAATTCCTTCAAAAAGTAGTTTTGAAAGGAAAAGACGAACAGTTAGAGAAGAGAAAAAAATTTTTTCTTGAAAACCTTGATTATAAAAATATGAATTATAAAAACGCAAATGCAGCACAAAGTATATATTGTGAAATAGAGAACACGTTTGGGAGAATGACAGAATGAAAAAGACGGCGGAACAATTAGAAGCTTACAGGATAGCAAGACAGGAATTACAGAATACATTAAGTGGTGATGCGGAAAAAGACTGCCAAATCTATAACGATCTATGGTATTTGGATTTTATGGAGAAGGGTGGAATTATTTCTGAAGATGGAGGGTTTTTGACGGACTCAGAAGAATTGATTAAGAAGGTAAAAACAAGATATCAGAATGACAGTATGACTGCGTGGTGGACGAAACAAAAGAATTGGACTGTAAAGAATGGTGTAAATGGTTTCCTTGATGAACAAATAAGGAAATGGTTAGAGGAGATGTATTTGCCTTATATCGATGAAACACAGATTGTAGGAGATCTGGACTGTGCAAGTGGGCAATGGAGTTTCCTGATAGCAAAGAAGGCAAAACAAGTATATGCATTTGATTATTCAAAGAGTATGATAGATTTTGCAAAAGATAAAGCAGAAAAGTTGAATATTAATAATATAGAATTTGTGCAGGCAGATGCTATAACATTAAAATTTGATCGGCAATATGATAATTTCATGATGTTAGGATTGCTGACTTGTATAAATAATGAGGAAGAGGCAGAACATATTATACGAAATGTATATGAAGCTTTAAAACAAGGGGCAAGATTAATTGTCAGAGATAGTCTTACTAAAACTGATTACAGAGAGATTTTTTTATATAATTTTATCAGTGGATATCAGGCAGTATACAGAAACGTGGAGTGCTACAGAGAGTTATTTGTAAGATGCGGTTTTGAAATCGAATCAGAAATTGCATTAAAAGAAGAAGTTACGGATGGAATTGAATATGTAAATTATGGTGCAATATTAAAGAAAGCATGATTAAGATGTCACAAGAGGGTAGGAAATTTTATGCAGGTAATAAAATATGCGTTCCAGCAGCATGGTGATGACAGGGGAATGTTGGTCGCACTGGAAGAATATAAAGATATTCCGTTTGAAATTAAACGTGTTTACTATATGTATGATACGAAAAAAGATGTACATAGAGGGTTTCATGCACATAAGTCGCTGGAACAAATTTTAATCTGTATTCATGGTTCCTGTAAGGTACTGTTGGATAACGGAACGGAAAAGAAGATTGTCTCGTTGGAAAAACCATATGAAGGTTTGTATATTGCAAATAACATGTGGCGTGAAATGTATGACTTTTCTGAGGATGCAGTCCTGATGGTACTGGCATCAGAATACTATAAGGAAGAAGACTATATCAGGGATTACAATGAATTCCTGCGGATGGTCGGGGTAGAGAAATAAGATGAAAATTCCATTTGTATCATTTGAACCGATGCACCGGGAAGTGGATGCAGAACTGAAAAACGCACTCCTTTCGGTATATGAGGCTGGCTGGTTTATCCGTGGCGAGCGGGTAACACAGTTTGAAAAGGAATTTGCGGCATATTGTGGAGCAAAATATTGTATTGGATGTGGAAATGGGCTAGATGCTCTTTTTCTGATATTAAAGGCATATGGAATTGGTGCAGGTGATGAGGTAATTGTACCATCACACACGTTTATTGCAACAGCCCTTGCAGTGACATATGCTGGGGCAGCTCCTGTTTTTGTGGAACCGGATATGGAAAGTTATACGTTAAATCCGGCACAGATAGAGGAGGCAGTTACACCATACACCAAGGCAATCATTGCCGTGCAGTTATATGGGCAGGCAGCCGATATGGATGCAATTAATGTAATCGCAAAAAAGCATGGGCTGAAGGTGATTGAGGACGCAGCGCAGGCACACGGTGCCTTATATAAAAATAAAAGGATTGGAAATCTTGCGGATGCTGCAGGTTTTAGTTTCTACCCGGGAAAGAATCTTGGTGCATTTGGGGATGGTGGAGCTGTTGTGACATCTGACAAAGAGCTTGCGGATAAAGTACGCGCATTGGCAAATTATGGATCGGATTATAAGTATCATCATATCTATCAGGGAAATAATTCAAGACTGGATGAGATACAGGCGGCAGTACTTTCCGTAAAATTAAAAAATCTGGATCGATGGAATGAAAATCGTCGGGATATTGCGCAGAGATATTTAACAGAAATAAAAAATGAAAATCTGATTTTGCCCGTTGAAATGCCGTATAATTCTCATGTATGGCACATTTTTGCGGTTCGTACAAAGGAGCGGGACAGGCTGGAAGCATATCTGAACGAGAATGGGATTGGGACAACCATTCATTATCCAACTGCGATACACAGACAGAAGGCATACGAGAATCTTGGACTGCTGGAGGGAAGTTATCCGCTTGCGGAAGAGATTGCAGCAACAGAGCTTAGTATACCGATGTATTATGGAATGACCGAAGAACAGATTAGGTATGTAATTGACACATTGAACCGATGGAGATAAACGGAGGAAGTATGGAACCATTAGTAACAGTATTGATAAGCAGTTATAACCATGCAAAATATATAGCAGCAGGACTGGAAAGTGTTTTAAACCAATCTTATAAAAATTTACAGATTATTGTGGTGGATGATGGCTCACAAGATGACACGTTGGATCTTCTTCAGTCTTATGAAGATGAGAGACTGACCGTTTTAACGGCAGAAAGGAACACAGCATTCCGATTGTATGATACGGCGAAAAGTAAAATACAGGGAAAGTATGTTGCAGAACTTGCATCAGATGATCGATGGACATTGGATAAAATACAAAAACAGGTTGATTTTCTGGAAAATCACGGAGAAATTGGACTGGTATTTTCATGGTGTGAAGTTTTGACACCGGATTTAAAGGAGAAAGAGCGACTAGAGAGTGTATTTAATGTTCAGAATAAGGAAATGCATGAATGGTTCTGGGAATTGATTGTTGAGGGCAATAAATTTAACAATCCATCCGTTATGTTTCGGACAGAAGTTTTTCAGAAATATGATGGCTATCGTTTTCAATACAGGCAGTTACAGGATTTGGAATTGTGGCTTAGGATGTTGCCGAACGAAAATGTTTATATTATGCCGGAAAAACTGACATATTACACATGGCATCCGAAAGATAATGTTGGAAATATGAGTGCAGATACAATGGAGAATATGGTGCGCTTGGATATGGAAATGTCATATATTCTTTTTGATGTTTTTCGGAATATAGACGGGGCCTTTTTTAACCGTGCATTTGCAAGGGAACTAGAAGGTGATGTGTCACTGGAAAAAGCGGATATAATATGCAAAAAATTTTTGATATTGGCATGTTTCAATTCATCTGTTTTTCAGGATGCGGCAATTTTATTTTACCATGAATGTATCAGAGAAGATGGTGTATTGGATACTCTTGAACATAAATATGGATTTTCAAGGGCGGATTTTTGGAAATATGAAGGGGAAAAGGGAAGTGTTCATGATATGAGGGCATATAGGGATTTAGCGGTTAAGTGGAGAGAAAATTATTATAACTGCCAGAGATAACAGGAGATATGGATTGGAATGAGAGATATACAAAGATACGCGGATAACTATGGGCAGATAAAGGATCCTGCCAACAAATTTGAAACGAAATATCAAGTGAATTACCGTAGAAAAAAAGTATTGGAAGAATTAAAAAAGTATCCGTACGATAAGATTTTAGAGGTTGGTTGTGGACTTGATTCCTACATGAATTATATAGATGATTTTAAGGAAGCTGTCATTGTAGAACCAAGCACGAAATTTGCTGATAAGGCACGAGATGATTTAAAAGGGGATAACCGAGTTACCGTTATTTGTGCAACTCTTCAGGATGCCGTAGAAAAGTTGAAGAATAAAAGATTTGATTTTATTATTATCAGTGGTTTATTGCATGAATTAGAGCAGCCGGTTGAATTTTTAAGAAAAATAAATGAACTGTGTCTGAGAGATCATACGATTGTGCATGTAAATACACCGAATGCAGAATCAATGCACCGCTTGCTGGCAATGGAGAGTGGGTTGATTCATGATACATGTGAACCTTCAGCCCGAAATGAAAAGTTTCAACAGCATACGGTTTTTTCAATGGATAAATTAAAATATGCAGTTCTTAAGTCGTGTGAGGACGGACAGATAGAAGTGCTTAATGCTGGAAGTTATTTCATGAAACCATTTTCACACAGCCAGATGATGCAGTGCTTAGAGCAGGGAATTATCACAGAACAGGTCATTGAAGGGTTGGATAGAATGGTAAAATATTTTCCAGAGAACGGGTCAGAAATATTTATAAATTATCGAATAAAGTAGGAAAGCGTGATAAAGTGGTATTAGAAATTGTTGATGGAAAAACATATCAGAAAATAATAGGTGATTATAAATATTTTTATAATAGTATGGCATTTCATGAACTGAACAGGAAAAAAGCGGATGAGGTGTTGTTTTTTTTGTTCAAAGGAAAACATTATAAAATGGGCATTGCTGGAGGAGTGATTAATCAAGAACTGCAATTCCCTTATTCGGCGCCCTTTGCTATGCCAGAGATTATAAGAGAAAGTCGGTTAGGGGAGATGGAAGAAGCGATACAGTTACTGGATACATATGCGCAGACAAATAAAATGGCGTCTGTAACTTTTCGACTTCCTCCTTTTTTTTATGATGAATCTAATATATCAAAGATGCAGACAGTCTTGTTAAATGAGGAATATCAGATACAGGAATGTGATTTGAATTTTCAATTTTATATGAACAATCAGGTGCAGTATATAGATATATTGCAGAGAAATGCAAAAAAAAACCTTCAAAGAGCACAGGGAGCAGACTTTGATTTTGTTAAGTGTATTGGAGAAATAGAAAAAAAGCGTGCATATCAGGTGATTCAAAAAAACAGATGTAGAAAAGGGTATCCGCTTAGAATGAGCTGGGAACAGGTCCAGGAAACAATCCGGATTACGGAACATGATATATTTTTACTCAATAAAAAGGGAAAAGACGTTGCTGCTGCAATTGTTTTCTGTGTAAATAAAGATGTGTATCAAGTGATATACTGGGGAGATATTGATGGATATTCTGAAGAGCGTCCAATGAATTTACTTGCAGAAAATGTTTATGAGTTTTATCAGCAGAAGGGAATACATGTATTGGATATTGGTCCTTCGACAGAAAATGGTGTGCCAAACTATGGATTGTGTGATTTCAAAGAAAGCATAGGGTGTCAGTGCTCATCAAAGTATACTTTAAAAAAATTTTTTCAATAAAAGAAAAGAGAGTTGAAACTGGAGAAAATATATTATGCGAGTTAAAGAGAAAATAGAAAATATTGATTATAATGAGACAAAACAATTTTTTAAAAACAGGGCTGGTAAGTTTAGAACAGATAATCCATATGCGGTAACAATGTATCAGGATCATAATGAAAAGCTGGTAAGAGAACGAAATGAAAAGGAAGTGCAGAAATTAAAACCACTACTTGAACTGAATGAACAATCCCGAATATTGGATATTGGATGTGGAATAGGTAGATGGGGAGATGCAATTTCGGAGAAAATTGAGGAATATTGTGGACTGGATTTTAGTAGTGACTTGATAAAAATTGCGAAAAGCAGAAGTGGAAAATCAAATTATTTCTTCTATGAAAGTGCAGTGACAGAAATAGAGAGAGTTTTGTCGGAAAATAAAAAGCAAAATTATAATACGATTTTGCTGATGGGAATATTAATGTACATAAATGATGAAGATATGGATATTTTTCTTGAACAGTTGGAACATCAATGTATGGAGCAAACAAGAATTTGCATCCGGGAGCCTATTGGAGTGGGGGAGCGTCTTACGCTAAAAGATTTTTTCTCAGAAGATTTAAATGATAATTATAATGCAATTTATCGGACAAGAGACGAACTGGTTCATTTCTTTGAAAAAGAATTATTGCAGAAAGGTTTTCAGATTGAGCAAGAAGGTTTTTTGTTTCAGGAAAAGGGGTTGAATAATCGCAAGGAAACAACACAATATTATTTTATTCTGCAACGATAGTGACCTGTAAGAAAAATATTTGGAAAATGCAGGGAAAAAGACGTGTATTCTGAAAAATTGAAATTATTGGTGGCTTTGAGGCTTATGCTGGGTTGAATTTCTAGAGGAAGTAATTATTAACTTAAAGAGAGATTTACGGTAAAATGAACAGCGGGAGAAAAGGTATGAGAGAGTATATTTTCGTATTTAATTTGGATGCAATAGTGCAAGATAAAAGCGGTGAAAAAAATTGTGGTATATTGGAGTTTATCAACGATAATGCACAACGCTGTTATTTTAAGCAAGATTGCATAGACAAAAATCGGGAAAAAACGGTTGTTGCAATTAGTAATTCTGAATCTGACATTGCAATGATGAAAAAGGCAGATATTAGAATTGGATATGGTGGAATAAAGGAAGTTATGCCTGAGATACTTTCGATTGTCGATTATGTAATTTATGAAGAAAAAAAATTGGTAGATTTTTTGGGACGATTATTGCAGGAAGAAAAAATGGCATTATCAAGGACTGTGATAATAAGTTGTGCTGGAATGGGAAATCGCCTCGGATTAGGAACAACAAAGGCATTATTGGAAGTGGATGGAAAAACATTGATTGTGAGATATCTTGAACAACTACAGGAAGAAAAAGATGTTCGTATTGTAGTAGGATATCAGGCATCTTCTATGATAGAAGCAGTGCTAAAGTATAGAAGTGATGTGACATTTGTATTTAATCATGAGTATCAGAATACTGGGACAGGTGCAAGTGTTGTACTTGCAGCAAAATATGCAAATGAATATGTGTTGTCTCTGGATGGAGATTTGATTGTCCATCCTGAAGATATGAAAAAAATATTGGCATGTCAGGGCGAGTTTGTGGGGGGCGTTGTGACAGAGTCAGATGATCCTTGGATGCTTCAGACTTATATACAGGAAGGTACGGAATATGTTCGTGCTTTTGAAAAAAATAATGGAAATTATGAGTGGAATGGAGTAGCACAGGTAAAGAGTGAAAGATTGCGTGACGGGTCGGGGCATGTTTTTCAATTAATAGAACCGCATCTTCCGATACCTTTTATGTTGTTAAGAACACGGGAGATTGACACGCAAAATGATTACGAAGTGGCACAAAAGTGGGTGAAAAATGGATTCTGTTAAAGAAAATTATAAAAATGTTTTTTCTACGAAATTTTCAATAAAATGTTATACAGAAGAACAGGAAGAAAACTGGGATTCTTTTGTAAAAAAGAAAAGCATGAATGGAACATTTCTGCAGACAAGAAAATTTATTAATTATCATCCAAAGAATAGATTTAAAGATTGTTCTCTGATGATTTATAAGGGAAATACGCTGACTGCCTGCGTTTTAGGGTGCGAATGGATAGAAGATGGAAAAAAGTGTTTTTCTCACATAGGGGAACAACGTTTGGTGGGATTGTAATTGGAAAGCAGATATATAATGCTACAAGTATCAATGAACTTATGGACTGTATGGAAAATTATCTGAGGGAGAAGCAATATGATAAGATTTATCTGAAAATGACACCGGCGGTTTTTGAACGGGAAAATACGGATTTGTTGGATTATTTCCTATATCAGAAGGGGTATGAACAATATACCGAGTTGAATTATTATATGCACCTTAACCGCTATCGGGAAAATATTCTTTCACAGTTTTCAGCGGGGAAAAGGCGTGATTACAGATATGCATTAAAAAACAATCTTATATTTGAAAAACTTGAAACAAAAGAGCAAGTTATGCAATTTTATGATGTCCTGCAAATAAACCTGAACAAACTTGGGCTAAAAAGTGTACATTCCTATGAGGATTTGATTGACTTAAAATATAACAGATTTGTACAGGAAATAGAGTTCTATGGCGTTTTTCTGGAGAAGAAAATGATTGCCGGAAGCATGGTATTCCTTTTTGATGGCAGAATTATGCACACACAGTATCTGTCCTCAGATGAACAGTACCAGAAGCTTTTTCCGATGGATTTTCTAATTTACCATCTGATAGAATGTGCGGTCGAAAAACAGCTTGAACTGTTTACCTTTGGAATCTGTACCGAGAATCAGGGAAGATACTTAAACTTTGGATTGTCGAGGTTTAAGGAGGGGTTTGGTACGGAATTCTGTCTGAATAAATCATTTGAAAAGCGGCTGTTACCCTCATGAGTGTTCTGAGATGGCGGATACAATATAGTTTGTCAGATGGCGTGCACCTTCAAAGTTTAAATGAGTCAAATCCTGATAGAAATCTGGATTATGCGAAATATCCGTCAAATTTTCAAATCGCAAAACATAAAGTTTGCGTAGTTTTCCTGAAATGAAGAGACAATGTTTTCAAAGTGAGGTTTCCAAAGCTGATTTACAGTCTGTTCTGTTTCCTCTACAACATAATATTTTGGCAGCAGAACACCAATGACCTTGATATTAGGATTGATGCAGTATACCAGGTGGAGAAACTCTGCAAAATTTGCAATCTGAAACTGGATGGTTGGTTCATACACATGCCGTTGAATGGATGAAAAAACGGGAGTGGATGGAGATAAATACGCAGCAATTGCATCCTGGTGAAGGGTGGTGTCAGGGCGCATCAGTTTTCGGTATTCATTGTGGTATTCCCGAACATCCGGGCAGTGTATCTGCGGAAAAAGAGTAAGAAAGCGCTGGAACGCAGAAGTATCAGAACGGAGTGCAAAAATTTCTGTCAGGCAGTGATTGATGTCGTCAACACTTTGCGAGTGGTGATAGTCGTGGCGATTTTCACAGAAGAAACCATTTGCAGTGAGATAATTTTGAAATTCGTTCGTTAAAATAGTGTCAAAATTGAAATAGGTATAGTCAAACATATCGAAAATGATATACTTTGTATGACAGATAGCATTATATGATTCTTCAGTAAGAGCGGATAAAATTTTAGTGTTAAAATAAATATCCTGCGAACTGGAACAAAAATTTAGGACATTGCCTGGCAGTAATTCTTCAAGAATACCTGCTTGACCGTGTGAAATGCCGAAAATCATGCCATCCAGAGGAGCAGTACAACTCCTGATAATCTGTTGATATTGTTTAATCGGAAGTTTGTGCAGATAGAGCTGATAAATGTCCAATATCTGCGAAGAATCAATACCTAAAATGGATAAAAACTGCCGGATGACAGCTTGTATCTGAAATTTTGAAGTCATGAGACAGATGGTCAGATTAGTTGTCTGAAAAAGTGAAAAATGAGTCTGGATATAGTCTGCGACAGCAGGTATGGTATTACAGGGAATCCATGCGAGAATTTTGATATCATCGCGAATAGACTCTTTTAATAAGTTTTCATAAAAGGATTGGTAAAAAATAATTAGTTTTTCCATAGATAAACTGTCCCCCTGCCATTAAAAAGTTACAGATATATGATTAAGGATATTATAAGAAAGAGAAAATGGCAAGAAACAATTTTATATGGACATACCTGGAGAAGAATACATGAATGAAAACAAAATTGCATTTATCATATGCACAAACAATCAATTATATTTTAATGAGTGCTGCTACTACATAAATAGACTATTTTTGCCGGAAGGATTTGAACGGGATGTCATCGGCATTGAGGGTGCACCGTCGATGTGTGCAGGATACAATGCCGGGATGCAGAGCAGCGACGCGAAATATAAAGTATATCTGCATCATGATGTGTTTATCAAAGAACCGAAATTTATTTTTTATCTGTTAGAGCGGTTTCGCAGTGCACCGGATGTCGGCATGATTGGAATGGTCGGCGGATGCGGGATGCCAAAAACCGGAGTTGCCTACCTTGCGTGGAACGAGGGCACTGTGGATTGCAGGGAGCCGGATTTTGCATATCAGCTCATCTGCGACCCGGCACAGCAGGCAGACTGTCCGGTGGATGCGGTGGACGGACTTTTGATCGCGACACAGTATGATGTGGCATGGCGGGAAGATTTATTTGTGAACTTTGATTTTTATGATGTATCGCAGTCCTTTGAGATGCGTAAAGCAGGATATCATATCTTGGTCCCTTATCAGAAGACACCGTGGGTGATTCACGACAGCAGTTTTGCAAAGTTGAATCATTATGATGAGAATCGAAAAATTGCACTTGAAACGTATCCGGATTTTTTTACGGAGGAGGATGGATTTTCATTCGTCTATGAGGAGGAATGGGAGAATCTAAGCGAGGCGCTGGCAGATGAGGTGCGCAGACTAATTGATGTGGGGAATTGGGAAGATGCTGGAAAGATCATAGAGTTGTATCACAAAAACCAGATGAAAAACTCTGCGTTAGAACTGTATGGTGTAATGTGTGAAATCTATGAAAAAGAGCAGGAGTGTGGTATAAAAGAACACTTTTTTGATAAGACAGGTGGCTATGAGGCAGCCTACCAGAAATACATGACCGTAAGATTTCTTTTGCGCCGGGTAGAGTGCGAAATGGAGAGTGCGGCTTATTCAGAGTTAAAGGATGCAGTGGTGGAAGGAAGAATTTCTGCGGAGACACTTCTTTTAATGATTTTGCACGGAAGCTATGATAAGGCGACAGTGCTTCGAAAAGTCATCCCATGGTGTGAAGCAGCGGGAGATAATGACGGTGCACAGAAACTGCAGGCATTCTATGACAGGGTAAAAGGAAAGAAGCTGCCATTTGCATACAGTAAGCGGGTTTCTGTAAATCAGTGAATGATTTGAAAAAAATGCCGATATTATATTCAGAAAAGTGAATAAATGCATAAAGGAGCGGCTATGAATTTATATGAAAAAATGAAATCCGGCGTTTATGTTATTGCGGAGATGTCTGCAAACCATGCCGGAAAGATTGAAAATGCATTTAAGATTATTGAGGAAGCTGCAAAAGCTGGTGCTGATTGTGTAAAGATCCAGACTTATACAGCGGACACGCTCACGATTGACTGTGACGACGAACCATACCGGATCAAGGGCGGGTTATGGGACGGATATAATTACTATCAGCTATATCAGGAAGCTTATACTCCGTGGGAATGGCAGCAGCAGTTAAAGGATAAATGCGAAGAAGTAGGTGTAGATTTCCTGTCCACACCGTTTGACCGCACTGCGGTAGATTTTCTGGAGGGGATTGGAATTGAATTTTATAAGATTGCCTCGTTTGAACTGGTAGATATTCCGTTGATCGAATATACGGCGGGCAAGGGAAAACCGATGATCATGTCCTGTGGTATGGCATCGGAGGAAGAGATTGCGGAAGCACTTGCAGCATGCAGGCGACAGGGAAATGAACAAGTCGTATTGTTAAAATGTTGCAGCCAGTACCCTGCACAGTATGAGGATATGAATGTGTCTGTAATTCCGGATATGAAGGAAAGGTTTGGCGTACCGGTTGGTCTATCTGATCATTCCATGGGTTCCCTTGCAGACGTGGTGGCAGTTTCTCTTGGTGCGCAGGTAATTGAAAAACATGTGTGCTTAAGTCATGAGATTGAGAATCCGGATGCAGCGTTTTCAATGGAAATGAAAGATTTTGCCCATATGGTACAGGAGGTCCGCAATGCCTGCCTTATCAAGGGTAGACCGACTTACGAACTGAACGAGCATGAGAAGGGCAGTTTAAAATACAGACGCTCACTTGTAGCAGTAAAACCGATTGCAGAAGGAGAGTTGTTTACGGAAGAGAATGTAAGAAGTATTCGACCGGCAATCGGAATCAAGCCGAAATATTATAAAGAATTGCTTGGCAAACCGGCGAAGAAGGCATACCGTTTTGGGGAACCAATTGGGCAGCTGGAAGTGGAGCAGAGATGATCATATTTCGAGCAGATGCTAATGAGACGGTAGCGACGGGACATCTGATGCGCTGTATGACAATCGCAGATGCCTGTCGGGAAAAAGGCGTGGAATGTGAATTCTGGCTTGCAGAAGACAAAGAGACCGAACGGCTCAGGCAGGCAGGATTTTCTTACCGGATCTTAGGAAGCCAATGGGATGATCTTGAGAAAGAACTTCCGTTTTTAGAGAGACAGCTTGATGATTTAGACAGGCAGGGGAAAAAAGTTACATATCTGGTAGCAGACTCGTATCAGGCAACTCCAGATTATCTTGGAAAATTGAATGACAGAATTCCGGTACTTTATATTGATGATATGAGAATGCAGATATATCCGGTGGCAGCAGTGTTACAATATATTCCGGTCAGAGCGGAAAATTCATTGAATAAAGAAGAGCCAAAGCAAAATACGCCAGTTTATTTGCGTGGGTTTAGATATGCACCTCTGCGGAAAGAATTTTTAAAATCACATGGGGAACAGAGAGAAAAAAGCATTCTGATTACAACTGGGGGGACTGATACTTATAATATTGCCGGCAGGCTGTTACAGGAGTGTTTGGATAAGGATGTATTTCAAGGGTACAGATTTCATGTAATTGTTGGAAATATGAACAGTCATGAAGCAGAATTGCGCAGGCTTTCAGAGAGTAATAAGAGGATCTGTATTCATAAAAATATTTCTAATATGAGTGATTATATGCGCACCTGTGAACTTGCGGTTTCGGCAAGCGGTACAACGTTATTGGAACTGTGTGCCTGCGGAATACCGACGATATGTTTTTCTTTTGCAGATAACCAGATGGAATTTGCAGCCAGTATGGATAATTACGGAGCTGTGTGCTATGTGGGGGATGCAAGGGAAGAAGAAAACATAGAAAGAATTATCTGCATGCGACTTACAGAACTGGCGGGACAGGAAAAGCTGCGAAAAAGGCAGGCCGCCTGTATGGAGGCACTTGTAGATGGAAGAGGCGCAGAACGGATTGCTGATTTTCTGATCTGCGGAAATTTGAACGAATGTGACGATATACATAAATAGATGATGAAAGGGTGATAATTATTATGATACCATATGGAAGACAGACAATTGAAGAGGATGATATTCAGGCAGTTGTGGATGTGTTAAAGTCGGATTATCTGACAACAGGTCCGAAGATTGCTGAGTTTGAGAAGGCAGTGGCAGATTATGTGGGGGCAAAGTATGCGGTCGCTATTTCCAATGATACTGCAGCACTTCATGCGGCATGTCATGCAGCAGAAATCGGAGAGGGCGATGAAGTCATTACTACTCCGATCACATTTGCAGCATCTTCAAACTGTGTGCTCTACTGCGGTGGAACACCTGTTTTTGCAGATATTGATCCTAAAACATACAATATTGATCCGGAGGATATCAAACGCAAGATTACGCCACGGACAAAGGCCATTATACCGGTGCATCTGGCAGGTCAGCCATGCGATATGGATGCCATTCATGAAATTGCGAAAGAACATAATCTGATAGTGATCGAAGATGCGGCTCATGCACTTGGTTCTGAATACAAAGGGAAAAAGATTGGTGGTCTTTCAGATATGACGACATTTAGTTTTCATCCGGTAAAACCGATTACAACCGGTGAGGGCGGCATGATCGTTACCAATAGTGAAGAATTGTATAAAAAACTTGTCTTATTCCGCAGCCATGGTATTACTAGAGACACCAGTCTGATGACACGTAATGAGGGACCGTGGTTTTATCAGCAGTTAGATCTTGGTTATAATTATCGCATGACAGATATACAATGTGCATTAGGCTGCAGCCAGATGAAAAAATTAGATTATTTTCTGGCAAGAAGAAGGACCATCGTAGCACGTTACAATGAAGCCTTTGCAGATTGCCGGAATATCGTGACACCTTATCAGATGCCGGATACTAACAGCGGGTGGCATCTTTATATCATCCAGGTAAAAAATCGAGACAGGAAAGAAGTTTTTGAAAAACTCAGAGAAAGAGGAATTGGTGTCAATGTACATTATATTCCGGTATATGAACATCCATATTATCAGGAACATGGATATAAAGGAGTGCATTGTCCGGTAGCAGAAGAAGTGTATTCACATATCATCAGCCTGCCTGTCTTTCCACGACTTACGGAGGAACAGCAGGAGGAAGTAATCAAGGTGGTAAAACAGGTGGTTGAAGAATAGAGGAAAGAAATATAAATTTAAAATAAAATAAAAATGATATGTTAATTTTCTAAAGAAACCGGTGAAAATGTTCGATATAATTTATAGTAGTATAGCATAAATTCTCAGGGAAGAGGTAGGATAACATGGTAGTTAATCATAATATGGCATCGATCTGTGAGAGCAGACAGTTACGATGCAACGTGAAGAAGATGGAGAAGTCTTCAAAGAAGCTGGCGACAGGTTATAAATTGCTTGGAGCGAATGATGATGCAGCAGGGTTGCAGATATCAGAAACCATGCGTCATCAGACCAGAGGTCTTAACAAAGCATCCAGAAATTCGCAGGATGGAATCAGTATGTTGCAGACAGCAGATGCAGCATTACAGGAGACACAGGAAGTGTTGGATCGTATGGTAGAATTAACAACGCAGGCAGCTAATGATATCAATACGGATGAGGATCGTGATGCGATTCAAAAAGAGATTGATCAGCTGAACCAGGAAGTAGATCGTATTGCATATACGACGAATTTTAATCAGCAATATATACTTGCGGATGGAACACCACAGGCGAGACCTGGATATTATATGATTCAGGCTGGAAGTTTGAACGGTCAGAGTGTAAAGATTAAGTTTGTCAATGCAAGTAAGGAGAGCCTTGGGATAGATAAGGTTGATGTATCTTCTCATGCAAAAGCCACAGAATCTATAGCTACGGTACAGAATGCTATTGAACAGGCTGCGTTATGGCGTGATACTTTTGGTGGACAACAGGAACAGTTGGAACATGCATTGCGTGGAACGGATAACACATCAGAAAATACACAGAGAGCAGAGTCAAGTAGACGGGATACCAATATGAATATGGAACTGGTACTTTATTCCACAAATAAAATTCTGGTAAATGCATCGCAGAGTATTTTGGCACAGTATAATAATGATGCAAAATATGTGTTGGAGATGCTGAAATAAGAAATATAAGAAAGAGATCAGTGTATAAACTGGTCTCTTTTTGACAATAAAACATAGTGTATTGAAACACATAGTTATAAAGGATTAAGTCAGAAAAAAGAACGGCATATAGATGAACGTATTTGGAAAGGTGAAAATCTTAATATGAACGAGAAAGAGTTATTAGAATACGCATGTCTAAAGTTTGAAGCGGGCAGGTATGGCGAAGCACTGGAAGCATTTATATTGGCATATCAAAAGGGATATGAAAAAGAATGGATCTTGCAGACTTTATATGAGTGTTATATAAACCCTAATACGGATGAATTTTATAAAAATTATCAAAGCAATATTTCTAGAATTCAATGTAAATATGAAGAGTGTATCCTGGATTTTTTTCCATATCTAGAGGGAAAATATTATATTTTTGATCGTGAATTAAAAACGTTTCTAGGGATTTATGATGTAGAGGCGTGTTATGGATTAAATCCAAAAGAAACATTTATGAAAGACGAATTCAGCAGTGTGGTAGCGGAATTCGACTGGGATTACAGAAAAATTACGGACTTCATATCTGCAGCAAGGGAAAAAAGTGTTTATCTGATTACCACGGATAGCAAACGTGCTGATTCTTTCTGGAAAATACCGGAGTTTGCCGTGGCAATGCAAAAAGTAAAGATATTTGAAAGTGCGGAGGATTTTCAAATTTTTTTTCATACCCATACTGACGTATATCTTCCAAGACAGGTGTTTACGGAAAATAACCAAAGACTGAAAGAATTAAGCCAATTAATAGAGAAAGAACATCAGTACAGAATTACTGCAGAAGGAAGAAATACCGATCATATTATACTGACAATTGGAATTCCCACACATAACAGAGGAAATATATTATTAAAGCGATTAAAAAATTTGATGGAAATGCCGTATGATGCAGAAATTGAGATTGTGGTTTCAAAAAATGGAAATGCATTATATCAGGAAGAATATCAAAGGGTAAGTCAAATTGAAGATGCGAGATTAAGATATTTTAATATAGATCAGGAATTAAAACCGCATGAAAACTGGTATAATGTTATAAAAAATTCCAAAGGTAAGTTTGTGTTGCTTATTTCAGATGAGGATGATCTTAACATTGATGCATTAGGGCACTATTTGTATCTATTGAAGAAAAACCCGCAATTAAGTCAGGTGCGTGCAAAAACAACAGGAGAATATGCTAGATTAGAAAAAGCATACGGGGAAAAAGGTGTAGATGCGTTTTCAAAGGTTTTTCTGCAGCAAAATTATTTGTCAGGATTAATTGTAAACAGGGAGATATTTTTAGAACAAAATGTTTTAAAATATGACAAGTATAAGGATAATGTTTTTTATCAGAATTATCCGCATGAATGGTGGTGTGCAGCTTTAAGTATGGCCGGGGACTGCATGAGGGAACCAGTGACATTGGTTATTGAAAATGATAATGTCCTTGAAGAAGAAATTACAATGTATGAAAAAATGGGACTTGTGGAAGAAGGAACACTGATAGATAAGGTTAATAAATTGGTATTCTATGCAACATATGAAAGTCGTTTTGAACAATTTCAGGGACAGGTTGAATTTTTAGAGCTTTTTATGAAAGATAATCAAAGTGGAACGCAGATAGGATTAAGAATGGCAATTCATAAGCTGGCATATTTATTGAAATTAGCTCGTCGACAGGACTATAAAAAGGAAATATTTGAAGATGTAGTGGAGGAGTTTGTAAAAATTAGTGAAAAGGGAATGGATGAGCTTAGATTAAGTGATAAAGAGCAGGTACAAATATTAATGCTTATAAAATACGAAGCAATTGAGATGATCAATTATAACAATGAACTTCTTGAAAATGAGAGGAAACCGATATAAGATGGGCGAATTGAAATTATTGGATTGCACACTACGGGATGGTGGATATGTAAACGACTGGAAATTTGGACATAATAATATTGTAAGTGTGTTTGAACGATTGGTAGAGGCAGATATAGATATTGTTGAGATTGGTTTCCTGGATGAGAGAAGAACATATGATAAAGACAGAAGTATCATGCCGGATACAGATGCAGTGAGAAAGATATATGGAAATCTAGACCGGAAAAACAGTATGATAGTAGGGATGATCGATTATGGAACATGTGGATTAGAACATGTACAGGATTGTGAGGATTCCTGGTTGGATGGAATCCGTGTGATATTTAAAAAACATCTCCGTCGTGAAGCAATGCAGTTTTGTCAGGGATTAAAAGACAAAGGATATAAGGTTTTTGCACAGTTAGTCTCTGTTACAAGTTATAGTGATGAAGAAATGCTGGATCTTATTTCTTTGGCAAATAAAGTAAAGCCGTATGCAGTATCAATGGTTGATACCTATGGTTTAATGCATCAGGATAATCTGTCACATTATTTTGAATTGTTAAATGCAAACTTAGATGCACAGATAGGTTTGGGTTATCATGGACATAATAATTTTCAGATGGGATATGCGAATTGCATTGCCATGCTTGCAAAAAAGACGGATCGTATGATTCTTGTTGACGGAACGCTCTATGGAATGGGAAAAAGTGCAGGTAATGCACCGGTTGAACTGATAGCAATGCACATGAATCATACATATGGGAAAAAATATGATATCAGCCAGATGCTAGAAGCGATTGATGCAAATATTTCGCAATTTTATACGGGTGCTACCTGGGGATATAATATGTTTTACTATATTGCTGCTTCGAATGATTGCCATCCGAGCTATGTAAAGTATCTGATGGACAAGCACACGCTTTCCATTAAATCTGTAAATGAAATACTGAAAGAATTACAGGGCGAAAAAAAGCTTTTATATGATCAGGATTACATAGAAAAATTATATGTGGAATATCAGAATCAGGAAATTAATGATCAGGATGATATCAGGAGATTAAAAAGTCAGTTAGCAGGAAAAGAAATATTATTAGTAGGACCGGGAATCTCAGTTAAACAGGAAAAGGATAAAATACAAAAATATATCAGGGAGTCAGAACCAGTTGTAATTTCTGTTAATTATATTCCAAATGAAATAGAACCGGATTATATCTTTGTAAGCAATGCGAAGCGTTATGTACAGATGGCAACGTCATTGAGTCGGAAACACTATAAAGTGATCGCAACATCAAATGTGGCGGCAATTTCCCCAAAAGCATTTCAATTCCGATTAAATTTTAGCCGGCTGATGGATCCTGATGCGAAGGTTTGTGATCATTCGTTAAGAATGATTCTAAAAGCATTGATTGTGTTGGATTCCCAAAAAGTAACGCTGGCTGGATTTGATGGATATTCTAATTGTGATGAAAATTATGCCGAAAAAGATATGGAATATGATTTTGTAAGGGATATGGCAGATTATTTTAATGAATATGCCCGGATTTTTCTGACAGAGTTCCAAAAAGACATTGAGATATATCCGTTGACTGAATCAAAATATATCATAGATAAAAAGAATCAGTGTGAAAGAGGGAAATGAAAATGCGAAAGGTGTTAGTTACGGGGGCATCCCGGGGGATAGGTGCGGCAATTGCTGAGATATTTAAAGTACATGGGTATGAGGTAAGTGCTCCAAGTCACCAGGAATTAGATCTTTCTGATGAAAAAAGTATTGAAAAGTTTATACAATCACATCAGGATGTTACATACGATGTTATTATAAATAATGCAGGAATTAATGATATAAATGAGATCGAAAACGTAAAAGACATCGAGATCGACCAAATGATTGCCATTAATCTGACAGCACCTATAAAGTTACTCAGAGGGTTTGTGGGAAATATGAAACAGGCACAATATGGACGGATTGTTAATATTGGATCTATTTGGGGAGTTGTCTCGAAAGAGGGACGGTGTGTTTACAGTGCTACCAAAAATGGAATTCATGGAGTGACAAATACACTGGCAGTAGAACTTGCAAAGTATAACATTTTAGTAAATACCGTATGTCCGGGATTTACTTTGACGGAATTGACAAAGAAAAATAATACTGCAGAAGAAATAAAGAAAATATCTGATGAGATACCTATGGGAAGAATGGCAGAACCGAAAGAGATAGCACAGGTTGTTTACTTTTTATGCAGTGATGATAATACATATTTAACAGGGCAGAAAATAACAGTGGACGGAGGATATGCAGAAAGATGACCATTAAGTCGAGTACGAAACAGTACCAGGTAAATATTTTTGAAGATTTTTCAGTAATAGAACATCTGGAAATAGATGATAAGACATTTGTTGTGATTGACCAGAATTTGGTGAGATTGTATGGAGAAAAGTTGTTTGGGCGGATTGCACCGGAGCAGTGTTATATTTTAGAAGCACTCGAAGAAAATAAAACAATGGATACCGTATTGGAAATTTGTGAGAGGATGACGAATATACCGGCCAAAAGAAATGCGAGACTGATTTCTTTTGGAGGAGGTATTGTTCAGGATGTGACAGGGGTCGTGGCAAATCTTCTTTACAGAGGAATAAAGTGGGAGTTTTATCCGACGACTTTACTGGCTGCGTGTGATAGCTGTATTGGTGGAAAGACATCTTTAAATTATAAAGGATATAAAAATCTTCTGGGAACTTTTTATCCGCCGGATCAGATTAATATTTGTACACCTTTTTTCAAAACGTTAGAGGAGAGAGATTTTCAAAGCGGATTGGGGGAAGTTGTAAAATTTAATATTATGTTTGGCCGTAGTGGAATTGAGAGGATGGAACAAAATATATCATACCTGTTACAGCGAAACGATGCAAAATTATGCGAATTTGTAAAATCTTCGCTGGAATTTAAGAAAGATTTTATTGAGGAAGATGAATTTGACAAGGGTGTTCGGGTACATCTGAATTTTGCACATACGTTTGGACATGCGTTCGAGACGGTCAGTCATTATAAAATTCCACATGGAACAGCGGTGGCGATGGGCACTATTGTGGCAAACCGGATTTCATTGGAAAGAAAATGGCTGGAAAAGGAAGATGTGCTGAGAATAGAAAATGTTCTTGGTCGTATCATAAACATAGATATAGAGAATATTGAGTTAAATATCGATAACATCGTAGATGCAATTCACAAAGACAAGAAACAAACCAGCCGACAGATCACAGCAGTATTGATGTATGATGATATGAAATTACGAATTGTAAACGATGTTAAAGTAAATGAGATTGTTGATGCTGTGACATATTTATTAGATTTTTTGGAGAAGAAATGAGAGTGAAATCATGAAAATAAAAGTTTCAAAATATATTTCAGAATTTTTCGTAAAGCACGGTATTGTTGATTGTTTTATGGTGACTGGTGGAGGTGCTATGCATTTAGATGATGCAATAGGGCATCAGGAGGGAATAAGATGCATTTTTAATCATCATGAACAGGGATGTGCGATTGCTGCTGAAGCATACGCAAGAATGACCGGAAAAATTGCAGCAGTATGTGTGACTAGTGGACCGGGAGGAACGAATGCTATCACCGGGGTGATGGGGGGATGGCTCGATTCCATACCAATGTTTGTGATATCAGGACAGGTAAAAAAAGAAGTGACGATTTATTCCTGCCCGGATGTAAAGTTGAGACAGTTGGGCGATCAGGAATTTGATATTGTTCATACGGTTCAGAACATGACAAAATATGCGGCTGTGGTAATGGAGCCGAATGAAATAGCGTATCATATGGAAAAGGCGCTGCATTATGCAGTAACTGGGCGGAAAGGTCCGGTTTGGCTTGATATCCCATTGGATGTACAGGGGGCTGTGGTCGATACGGAGCAGTTAAGACATTTTGATCCAGAGAGCGAAAAAATATGGGATATTCCTGATCCAGATAAAGAAACGGTCAAAGAGATATTTGCGAAAATAAAAGAAGCAAAAGCGCCGCTGATATTAGCGGGGGCAGGAATCAGACTAGGGGATGCGGAAAATGAATTCCTGGAATTGGTACAAAAATTGAAAATTCCGGTTGTTACAGCTTGGAATTCAAATGACGAACTTGCGTTTGATAGTCCATACTTTGTTGGAATGCCGGGTACATTAGGAACACGTTCTGGTAATTTTGCAGTGCAAAATTGCGATTTGCTGTTGAGTCTTGGATGTAGGTTAAATTTGCGGATGATCGGTTATAACCATTTTGATTTTGCAAAAAAAGCCTATAAAATACTTGTAGATATAGATAAAAATGAATTGATCAAACCAACGATCAAACCGGATATGACAATTCATTCAGATGTGAAAAAGTTATTACAATTGTGCAACAGCATTGAATATATTCCGAATGAAAATCATGATAAGTGGCGAAAATGGTGTAAAGATCTGTTGAAGAAATATCCGGCAGCATTACCGGAGTATTTTAACGGTGGAGATGCAATTATTAACCCATATGTTTTTATTGACAGGTTATTTGATGCATTAAATGAAAGGGACAGGATTATCTGTGGAAATGGAAGTGCGTGTGTAATTACATTTCAGGCCGGAAAGATAAAACAAGGGCAAAGAATGTTTACAAATTCAGGCTGTGCAGCGATGGGATACGGATTGCCGGCGGCATTGGGCGTTGCAGTGTCAGATAACTCGGACAGAGTGATCTGCATAGATGGAGACGGCAGTATAATGATGAATATCCAGGAACTGGCGACGATAGCCCATAATCACCTTAACGTTAAAATAATATTGCTCAACAATCATGGGTATCACTCGATCAGACAAACACAGCAAAATCTTTTTAAAGAGCCATATATTGGAATAGATGAGAGTAGCGGAGTAGGGTTTCCGGATTTTCAGTATATAGCAAAAGCATTTCATCTGGATTATTATAAAATTGAAAGTGAGAAGGAGTGCGACAAAGTAATATCTGATGTTTTAAATACCGGAGATCCTGTCATTTGTGAAGTTTTTGTAGACAGCAGACAGAAATTTGAACCGAAATCATCATCAAAGATTCTTCCAGATGGGAAAATTGTTTCGCCATCTTTAGATGACATGGCTCCATTTTTGCCAAGAGATGAATTTGAAAAAATTGTGTATAGGGAATAGGAATATAAATGAATGAATATAAGATAAGAAAAGCTGTAATAACAGGTGGAAGCGGGGGAGTAGGTATTGCCCTTATACAAAAATTAATTTCCGAAAATGTGGAGGTTGTTGTATTTCAGAGGAAAGATTCAAAAAGAAAAAACAATTTGCCGAAACATAAATTGTTGAAAATAGAATATTGTTCTTTAGAGGAATTAAAGGACTATTGCCCAAAAGAGACAGGATATGATGTTTTTTTTCATCTGGGATGGGCAAACACACAACGCGCAATGCGTAACAATATTGATGAGCAAAATAAAAATGTAATTTATTCATGCTATGCGGTTGAGGCTGCGCATAAAATGGGGTGTCATACTTTTATTGGAGCAGGAAGTCAGGCGGAATATGGAAGGTGTGAGGAAGCACTCAGTGCAAATACTTTGTGTAGACCAGAAACTGCTTATGGCGTCATGAAATTATGTGCTTGCTATACAACGAAAATGCTATGTGAAAGGTATCATATTAGGCATATATGGACCAGGATTTTAAGTGGGTATGGAAAATTTGACAATCCTGATTCAATGCTTATTTCAAATATAATCAACAGCATAGAGAAAAAACCGTTAGCATTTTCAAAAGGAGAGCAGATATGGGATTTTGTATATATGGATGATATAGCAGAAGCGATGTTTTTGCTTGCCCAAAAGGGAGAAAGCGGAGAGATTTATCCAATCGGAAGTGGAGAAGCACGCCCATTAAAGGAATATATTCATATTTTATGTGAAAAATTAGAAGAAGATCCAAAAGCTTTTATAGGAAAGATTCCCTATTCGGATAAGCAGATTATGCATTTGGAAGCGGATATATCCAAGTTATATGCGGACACAGGATGGCTTCCTAAAGTGTCATTTGAGGAAGGAATCGAAAGAGTAATAGAATTTGAAAGAGAAAAACGGAGTCGCAAATGAAAGTAATCATATTGGCAGGAGGGTTGCCAAGTACCCTTATAGAGGAAGATGAAAAAATGCCGAAACCCATGGCGGAAATTGGCGGAAGACCAATGTTATGGCATATTATGAAACAGTTTTCATATTTTGGATACAATGATTTTATAATATGTACCGGATATAAGGGAAATGTGATCAAAGACTATTTTATGAATTTTTATATCTATCAGTCCGATATTACAGTGGATCTTAGGTCAAACGAAGTTCAGGTACATAGAAAGCAGACCGAGGATTGGAATGTTTCGATTATTGATACAGGAAAGGATGCATCTGTTATGGAACGGTTGTTACAGGCGGGTGAATATACGCAGGGAGAACCGGTATTTGTGGCATATGGTGATTGTCTGTCTGATATTGATGTAAATAAGTTGCTCGAACATCATAAAGGACAAGGGGCGTTGGCAACCTTTGCCGTAGCGCATCCGACAGGACGAAACGAAATTTTGGCCATTGATTCGGATGGAAATTATCGCGGGATCAGACAATATCAGACGAGACAGGATGCATGGGTAGATGCGTGTTGTATGGTACTCGAACCGGAAGCTTTTATGAAATTAAGGGCGGGCATGGGAAAAAAAGAATCGGTTGGTATGATGGACTGTTTTGCAGGCGAGACAAAGGTTCAGACCTATTGCCACGACGGATTCTGGTCACCGGTAGAGACTGTTCGTGATAAAACAAAGCTGGAAAACTTGTGGGTTTCCGGAAATGCACCATGGAAGGTGTGGGAAGACTAGTGTGTGGAACATAAGAGAATACAGGTTATGACAAAGCTGTTTGCAATGCTGTGAATGAACCATGGAGGGTAAAATATATGGAAAGTCTGGAGTTTTATCAGGGTAAGACGGTGCTTGTCACTGGACATACCGGATTTAAGGGAAGCTGGCTGTGTGTGATGTTACAGATGGCTGGCGCAAATGTGGTGGGTTATGCATTAAAACCGGCAGAGGAGCAGAAGTTATTTCAGTTATCGGGCATAAAAGGGCGGATGAACTCCATAGAAGGAGATATCCGGGATCTCAACCATTTAAAAGCTGTTTTTGATGAGGTTCATCCGGAAATTGTGTTTCATCTGGCAGCACAGCCGATTGTGCGTGAGAGTTATGAAACACCGGTTTATACATACGAGACGAATGTAATGGGAACGGTAAACATGTTGGAGTGTGTGAGAACAACGCCGGGAGTGAAATCGGTGTTAAATGTAACAACAGATAAAGTATATGAAAATAAAGAGTGGGATTGGGGATACAGGGAAACGGATGTATTGGATGGTTATGATCCATATTCAAACAGTAAGTCCTGTTCAGAACTTGTCACACACAGTTACAAAAAGTCTTTTCTGAATGAACAGAAAATCGCAGTTTCAACAGCAAGGGCTGGAAATGTGATAGGAGGAGGCGATTTTGCAAAGAACAGGATTATTCCGGACTGTGTGCGTGCCTGTATGGAGGGAAATGAGATTTTAATCCGTAATCCTTATTCTATCCGTCCATTTCAGCATGTATTAGAACCGTTGTATGCGTATCTGATGATTGCGGAGCAGCAGGCAAAAAATGCCGATAAACAGGGATATTATAATGTAGGACCGGAAGAAAGTGACTGTATTACGGTTGGAGAATTGGCAGAAATTTTTTGCGAGATATGGCAGGGGGGAGCGTCCTGGAAAAATACATGCGAAATGGGACCTCATGAGGCATCTTTTTTGAAATTGGATTGTTCTTTGATAAAAAGTAAATTAGGATGGAGATCACATTGGGATATTCGGATGGCTGTGGAAAAGACGATCGAATGGACGAGAGTCTATGAAAAACAGGGAGATATCAGAGCCTGTATGGAGAGACAGATCAAAGAATTTATGACGAAAGAGCAGATGTAAGTATGAAGGTTGTTATTTTAGCAGGTGGCAAGGGAACAAGGATCAGCGAAGAATCAAGACTCCGCCCAAAGCCTATGGTAGAGATTGGTGGAAAACCAATTTTGTGGCATATTATGAGACAATATGCGTACTATGGTTTTTATGAATTTATTATATGCTGTGGTTATAAGGGGCATATGATAAAGGAGTATTTTGTAAATTATTATCAGAATAATAGTCAACTGGGAATTTCGTTAAAGGATCAGAAAGTTCAGGTATTAAGAGGAAACAGTGAGCCATGGAAAGTGACGATGGTAGATACAGGACTTGAGACGCTGACGTCGGGAAGAATTTTAAAGGTGCGTGATTATATAGGAAATGAACCATTTTTTCTGACTTATGGAGATGGTGTTTCAGATGTAAATATAAACAAATTGTTGGAATTTCATAAAGAACACAAAAAGGTTGTCACAATTTCCACAACGCAGCCGGAAGGAAGATTTGGGGCATTGCGCCTGGATGGATCTGGAAATGAGGTTTTAGGATTTAAAGAAAAAGCCAGAGAGGATCAGGCATGGGTAAATATCGGATTTATGGTCATGGAACCGTCTGTGTTTTCTTATCTTGGAGATGGGAGAACCATGCTTGAAACAGAGCCATTTGAACGGCTGGCATCCGATGGGCAGATGGCGGCTTATAAGCATACCGGTTTTTGGTCGCCTATGGATAATATTCATGACAGAGAGTATTTGGAAAAGTTATGGAGCAGTGGACAAGCTCCGTGGAAAGTTTGAGGATGAGAGGTGGACACAATGTTTGAACATAAGACAGAAGCAGAGGCGCGGGAAGAGATTCTTTCCATGGTGGGGGAGTACTGCAAAACGTTTCATTTAAAAGAAAAAGAGTATCACGAGGGGGACAGGATTCCTTATGCATCAAGAGTTTATGATGAGAGTGAAATGAAGAATCTGGTAGATAGTGCATTGGAATTCTGGCTGACTTCCGGACGTTATACAGAACAGTTTGAACGGGAACTGGCGGAATATATAGGCGTAAAATTCTGTTCCCTGGTAAATTCAGGTTCTTCTGCAAATCTATTGGCATTTATGACATTAACATCTCCGCTGCTGGGTGACAGAAGGATTAACCGGGGAGATGAAGTGATTACAGTTGCAGCAGGGTTTCCTACGACAGTGACTCCTTATTTACAGTATGGTGCAGTACCTGTTTTTCTTGATTTGACGATTCCGCAGTATAATATTGATGTCAGACAGTTAGAGCAGGCATTGAGTGAGAGGACGAAAGCAGTAATGATTGCTCATACACTGGGAAATCCGTTTGATTTAAAAACAGTTCGGGAATTTTGTGACGCACATGATTTGTGGTTGGTGGAAGATAATTGTGATGCGTTGGGAAGTGAGTATTGTCTGAACGGAACATGGAAGAAAACAGGTAGTATTGGGGATATTGGAACGAGCAGTTTTTATCCGCCTCATCATATGACGATGGGAGAAGGCGGAGCTGTGTATACAGATCATCCGCTGCTACATAAGATTATCCGTTCCTTGCGTGACTGGGGGCGTGATTGCATGTGTCCATCTGGTAAGGATAATCTGTGCGGACATCGGTTTGACAAACAATATGGAGAACTTCCACTTGGTTATGATCACAAGTATGTGTATTCCCATTTTGGATATAATCTGAAAGCAACGGATCTTCAGGCTGCTATTGGATGCGCGCAGTTAAAAAAACTACCATCTTTTGTGGAAAAAAGAAGACATAATTTTGAACGGCTGAAAGACCAGCTGTGCGATCTGACCGATCAGTTTATTTTGCCGGAACCATGCCCGGACTCAAGACCTTCATGGTTTGGTTTTTTGATAACATGTAAAAATGGTATTGATAAGAATCATATAGTACAGTACTTGGAATCACATGGCGTGCAGACAAGAATGCTGTTTTCCGGTAATTTGATTAAGCAGCCATGCTTTGATGAAATGCGGAAAATGCAGACTGGCTATCGGAAATGCAGTTCTTTGGAAACGACAGATTTGATTATGGAACGTACTTTCTGGATTGGAGTGTATCCAGGTATGACTGATGAAATGATCGATTATATGGCAAGAATGTTGCGGGAAGCGGTGCGAGCATAGCCAGATGTATCTTGTTCAGTTATAAACTTGGATAATGAGATAACGGATGGAAGAGATACAGTTTGGAAAACATATTAACAACTGCAAAGATAGTAGAAAATGCTTGCATAGAATGCACAATAATGTTACAATTGTAAATGCTATTGAAGTTCAAGAAGGTATCGTGGTGATACATGGTAAAATACGTAACAAGAGGAGAAATATGGAAGAGAAAAGAGATGTGATATATCTTTCTTCCAGAGAGGCTTTTTTAAAAGTTTGTGTACTGGCACTTACTATTGGCATAAGTATAGTTGCATCATTGTTTGACTATAAATCATGTTATGTAACTATATTGGTGCAGGCATGTAATAATATGTATGATTTTTATCAATTTACAGACAATAAAAAGTATTCAACTATGGTAAAAAGAGAATCAATTGCTATTGTGTGGTTTGCAATTATTGCAATCATCGTATCCATAGTTGCAATACTTGAATTATATGTTGTTATGAAGTCTATTTGGATAAAATTACTGGTAATTTTTTTTGTAACCATACCGTTAGCAGTCGTATATAATGACTATAAGATTAATATAGAGAAAGAGAATAGAGCGGAGGCTTGAAAATATGGCAAATGAAATTGTGATTGTTATTGGTTTCATTTTTACTATAGCTGCAATGTGTAAAGTATGGAATTTATATGCAATGAAACAATATAGTGAATCCAAAGAAAAAAAAATAGAATTGACATATGGCTTTTATGTAGACAATCTGAAATTTGTTGAAATCGAAGGAACAGGAAATGATGAAAATGGAGATTATGATATCGCAAAGGCCATTAAGAAAATAGAAATGCCAGATGATGTAAGGATCAAAGCATAATGAATAAAATAGATTTTTTAGAATTTTACAATGGTGTAGTCAAAAAACTAGGGGTGCATTTAGAAAATGAGTACAGGCAATTTCGTTTTTGCGATAATCCGGATTCATTGTATGAAGAATATCTCAATCAAAAGACCATATTAAGAGTTTTATACCAAAAAAAAAATGGTGAAAGTAAAACTTTATTAGACCGGCATAAAGTATGTGCCTGTATGACAGCTGCAATCATTAAGGTCAGGCTGGTAAGCGGAAATATCCAAACAGATGATGGTTTTTCTTTATCCGCTGCATCCAGGATTAACGAACAACTGGCTTTTATGAGTACGTGGGAGTTATTTTTGGGTTTCATAAGGCTTCACAAAGAAGAAACGGACAAAAATTACCGATTGCCAGACACTTATCATAATAATTCTTTTTTGGATACTATTACAAGATCATTATTTATGGCTAATCAGTTAAATTCCTTATCTACTCCCTTAATAGCAAATGTTTTCTTTTTGCTGGAAAAGTACTTTGAAGTAGAAGAACAAAATAATATTTTAAAGACGCAATTAGAAGTTATAGATAAAAAAGATGGGCATATCAGATGTTAGATGATCTGGTATGCTTTTTTTATAATAGGGAGTGCCTCACAGCCGCTCCCAATACTCCTTAAACTTCACCTCCGTCATCCCCTCCCCGATCATCCGATACAGCTCCATCTGCTTCGGAATCAGAGCACTGTAAGTGGACTCATCATAATCCGGAACCTCTGTAATCACCGTTTTTTCTAATTCTTTGTAGAAAGCATAGGAGGGTTTAAAATCCCGGAGTTTTGCAAAATACAGTGTCTCATACAGATAGGTATGGAGAAAATATAGTTTGATTTCATCATAGTATTCTTTGAAAAATGGAGTTTTTTTCATGAAATTCCAGACAGCAAGCTGGACGTCGGCATGCATTTTTAGGGTTTCTTCCTGTCTCATATCATTTCGCATGGTTCCAGAATCATTTTGTCTGTAATAATAGTAGGCATCGTTTAAGATTACGATTTTATTTGCAAAATATAAAAGCGGGTATACAAAAAGTGGCTCCTCATAAATGACATGTTCTGCGTAGGCTGTATGAGCCTCTTTCAGCAGAGTGTGGCGGTAAAGTTTATTCCAGCAGCCATAGGTAACTTTTTCTGAGATTAGAAATTTTTTTCGGTCACTGACAGAAGAAATTTCAATTACTTCCGGTGTAATGTTCCGACCGGAGTCCACGGCACCCAGACGGTCTGTATAATAAAAATATTCAAACTGGATGATATCAGCATCCGATTCTTTGGCTTTTTCATAAGTTTCCAACAGAAAATTCTCAGCGACAAAGTCATCAGCGTCAACAAATGCAATATATTCACCCGTTGCATACTGCAGGGCAACATTTCTTGCACCGCCCTGGCGCATATTTTCCTCAAGTTTTAAGATCATAATGCTTTCCGGATAGGCGCGTTCAAATTCCTGCAGCATGTTCCAGGTAGCATCCTCATCTGTGGATGCATCGTCTACAAAGATCAGTTCGATCTGGTCAATTCCGATTGTCTGCTGTACAAGTGACATAAAGCATTTCGGAAGATATTTTGTTGCATTAAAACATGGGATGATGACACTTACTTTTTTCATAGATCGAAATTCTCCTGGTAAAAAGGTTACATATGGTATAATAAACAAAAATGGTATATTATTAGTTTATCACAACAAAAAGGAACGCACAATATCAGTCTGAAAAGCAGGGAGGTCACAATGTCTGGAAATATAGCGATCGGTATACAGGATTTTTCCACAATCATCCAGGGAAACTATTTTTATATAGATAAAACGCCTTTTATTAAAGAATGGTGGGATTGCGGAGACAGTGCGACTTTGATCACCCGTCCGCGTCGTTTTGGAAAGACACTTACAATGAGTATGGTGGAGCAGTTCTTTTCCATAGACTATGCCGGCAGGTCAGATTTGTTTGAACATCTGGCGATCTGGAAAGAAGAAAAATACCGTGAGCTGCAGGGAACTTATCCTGTCATCAGTCTGTCATTTGCGCGGATTAAAGAGAGAGATTATGAGAAAACAAAACAAAAGATGTGTGAGGTGTTAAGAAACATATATATAAAGTTTTGTTATATTAAAGACAGTGAAAAGCTTACAGATGCCGACAGAGCATATTATGAGCGTATGTTGGAGGAAAATATAAAAGAGACGGATGCGACATCTTCTTTATATCAGTTATCAGATTTCCTGTATAGATATTATGGAAAAAAAGTTATCATTTTGTTAGACGAATATGATACACCCATGCAGGAAGCATTTGTGGATGGTTACTGGGATGAACTTGTCGCATTCACCCGAAGCCTGTTTAATTCGACATTTAAGACGAATCCGGCACTGGAACGTGGAATTATGACGGGAATCACAAGAGTAAGTAAGGAATCCGTTTTTTCAGATTTGAATAACTTAAAGATAGTTACGACTACATCAAATGAATATGCTTCTGTATTTGGTTTTACAGAGAAGGAAGTCTTTGATGCATTGGAACAGTATGGTCTTGAGAAAGAAAAAAAAGAGGTAAAAAGATGGTACGATGGTTTCATTTTTGGGGGACACAAAGATATTTATAATCCATGGTCAATTTTAAATTATCTCGATACACAGTTATACAAAACATTTTGGGCAAATACAAGTGCAAATAGTCTGGTAGGAAAATTGATTCAGGAAGGAAACCGTACAATTAAGGAAAAATTTGAAAAATTATTGTGCGGAGAATACATCTGGTCAGAAATTGAAGAGCAGATTGTATACAATCAATTAAATGGAAATGAAAAAGCAGTTTGGAGTCTTTTGCTGGCGAGTGGATATTTGAAAGTATTATCTTATGAAACGTATCAGGATATTGAGGAGGGGAAGATGCCGAAATACCAGCTTGCGTTGACGAATCTGGAAGTAAAGTTAATGTTTCAGGGTATGGTACATGACTGGTTTGCTCCTGTACAACCAGATTACAATGATTTTGTAAGGGCAATGTTACTTGGTGATGTGGATGCGATGAATGAATACATGAATCGAATTGCTATACAGACATTTAGTTATTTCGACACCGGAGAGAGGGCATCTGGGGCAGAGCCTGAGCGTTTTTACCATGGTTTTGTATTAGGTCTGCTTGTTGACCTGCGGGATAGATATTACCTTAAATCCAACCGTGAAAGTGGGTTTGGCAGATATGATGTAATGTTAGAACCGAAAAATTCAAAGGAATGCAAAGCAGTTATTTTAGAATTCAAAGTTCGAAATCCACGAAAGGAAAAAAGTATTCAAGAGACAGTTCTGTCTGCCTTAAAGCAGATCTGTGAGAAAAAATACGATGCAGACCTGCTTGATAAAGGAATCAGAAAGGAACAGATATATCATTATGGATTTGCATTTGAAGGCAAAAAAGTTTTGATTGGGACAGACAGGGAGGAGTGAATATGCCCACCAATATAGCGATCGGCACACAGGAGAACAACCACATGTTATCAGTCTGCATCATCACCAAAAATGAAGAACACAATCTGGCACGCTGCCTGAAATCATTCCAGAACACCGGATTTGAACTGGTCGTAGTAGATACCGGATCGACAGATCAGACAAAAAAAATCGCCGCAGAATATACGGAAAATATCTATGATTTCCCATGGTGCGATGATTTTTCGGCAGCAAAGAATTTTGCGGTTTCAAAAGCAGCACATCCGTATGTGATGGTCATTGACAGCGATGAATATTTACAGCAGATTGATCGGGTACAGTTAGAGAAAATGATTGCCGAACATCCAGGTGAGGTTGGCAGGATCCGGAGAATCAATATTATTTCCGGAAAAGATGGAAAGCAGGAAAATAAAGAGTGGATCAACCGCATTTTTGCAAAAGAAAGTTTTCATTACACGGGAAGAATCCATGAGCAGGTAACTGCCTGTGACGAAAAGGAATATCGTACATACGAAGCACCGGTCGTCATCGGCCATACGGGTTATGATCTTCCGAAGAAAGAAAAAAAGGCAAAAGCGCTGCGCAACATAAGACTGTTAGAGCAGGAATTAAAGAATTCAGGATGGGATGAAAAAGTGCATGCCACGCAGTTAGATCAGAATATCGCAAAGCAGGATACGGATGCAGAGCAGAAATCTAAAATTACGGATGCAAAAAAAGAGCAGCAGATCCCGTATCTATTGTATCAGCTTGGAAAAAGCTATTACATGGCAGAAGATTATAACGAGGCATGCTTCTGGTTCGCCCATGGGCTCAGTTATGACCTTGAACCAAAGTTAGAATATGTCATCGATATGGTGGAAACCTACGGCTATGCCTTGATCAACAGCGGACGCGCCGGGGAAGCACTTTTCTTTGAAAATATTTATGAAGAATTTGGAAATAGTGCGGACTTTCAGTTCCTGATGGGACTCATTTATATGAATAACGCTATGTTTGATGCAGCAGTTGGAGAATTTTTGAAAGCGGTCAAACACCGGGACTGCAGGATGGCGGGAGTAAATTCCTATGCAGCTTATTATAATGTTGGAGTTATTTATGAATGCCTGGAGAAAATCAGTGAGGCAAAGTATTATTATCAGAAGTGCGGTAATTATGAGCCGGCAAAAAAACGTTTAAAATTGATAAACAGTTAAATTTGTTATAGTCAGCTTATTGGAGAAACAGAGTGAAAAATATAATTTTTCAAATGCAGAATGGAGATTAGAATGGGAATATATTTAAATCCGGGAAATGAAGAATTTCAGAAAGCACTTAATTCTAAGATATATGTGGATAAAACCATGCTGATTTCTGAAATGAATCAGAATCTGAATACCGAACATCAGAATATATGCGTAAGCAGACCTCGCCGTTTTGGAAAATCTATGACTGCAAATATGCTTGTAGCTTATTATAGCAAGGGATGTGATTCGAAAAGCATGTTTGCGGATTATAAGATTGCACAGGATGAAAGTTTTGAGGCAAATCTGAATAAATATAATGTCCTTCATGTCAATATGCTTGACTTTCTCAGCCGTGCGCAGACAGTGGACGGAATGATCGATTACCTGCAAAAGAGGCTTTTGTGGGATATCAGGCGGGAATACGGAGATGTAGACTGTTTTGACCGGGAAGATCTTATTGATGTATTAGAGAACATCTATAGTCAGAAAAAACAGAAATTTATCATCATTATCGACGAGTGGGATTGCATATTTCGAAAGTATCCGGGGGATGATGAAGCGCAGAAAAAATATCTGGATTTCTTGCGCCTGTGGATGAAAGATAAGCCATATATTGCGTTGGCTTATATGACGGGAATACTGCCGATTAAAAAGTATGGCGAGCATTCAGCTCTCAATATGTTTGATGAATATTCCATGACCAATCAAAGGGAACTCGCTGAATTTACCGGGTTTACGGAAGAGGAAGTTCAAAGTCTGTGTGTGTCATATGGTATGCCTTATGACAGGATGAAACAGTGGTACGATGGATATGATTTAAAGGGCATTCAGATCTATAATCCAAGATCAGTAGTCATGTCATTGCTGGGACATGATTTTGACAGTTATTGGACGAAGACGGAGACCTATGAGGCACTAAAAAAATATATCCAGATGGACATGTATCACTTGAAGGCGTTAATCACACAGCTTATATCAGGCAGCCATATAAGGATTAATCCGGATAAGTTTCAGAATGATATGTCCACATTTGCGAGCGTAGATGATGTATTTACGCTTTTAGTGCATTTGGGATATCTGACCTACGATTTTGAGAACAAGACTGTTTCTATTCCAAACCAGGAGGTGCAGAAAGAGTTTATTAACTGCATAGAGGATGGCGGATGGGAACCGGTCATGGATGCGATTCGTAATTCTGAAACACTGCTTCAGGCAACTATAGATGGAAAAGAAGAATATGTTGCGGAAATGATCGAGCAGGTGCATCAGGAAAATATATCCATTTTAAAGTATAATGATGAAAACTCTATGTCATGTGTGCTTTCGCTGGCATATTATGCTACAAGAAAAGATTATGTGATGTATCGGGAACTCGCCGGGGGAAAGGGATTTGCTGACATTGTGTTTGTCCCGAGAAAATTTAGAGATGTGCCAGCGATCGTGGTGGAATTAAAATGGGATAAATCGTCAGATGCAGCGATTGCACAGATAAAAAAGAAGCAGTACATGCAGAGCCTGAAAGATTATCATGGACAAGTGATCCTGGCTGGAATCAATTACGACAGCACAGATTCCACAAAGGATGATTATAAAAGGCATAGCTGCAGTATAGAAAAAATAAATCTATAAAAAGTACAGGAGACCACCATGCAGACAACCATCATTTACATCACCGGTGTCTACGACACCCTCGACTTATTCACCCAGGAACTGAAAAATGCCTTTGAATCCATGGGATATGCTTCCTTTACCTATGATGCCCGTCTCGAAGAGGTGAGCAAGCAGGCGCTGATTGAATGTATCGGAGATGGTGCAAAAAAAGATCAGAGGTTTTTCTGTGTGACGTTTAATAACCTGGGATATAATCTGTCACTTCCGGCAGGCATGACCGGAACAGGGATGCTTTTGAAGCAGGACATTTTCCAAAGTACAGCAGGATCAAAAAGAGCAGGTTCTGCGGAAGAAGAGCCAAATCTCTGGGAAACTTACAATATTCCATATATCAATATCCTGATGGATCATCCGTTTCACTATGAAAAACCACTGCAGAATGCACCGGCAACATCTGTTGTGCTGTGCACGGACCGCAACCATGTCCGGTATATCCGCAGATATTTCAAAAATATCCGGTATACGGATTTTCTGCCACATGCCGGGGTGGAACTTGGCAGCAGGCATAAGCCGCTCGCGGAGCGTGGAATCGATGTTTTATATGCGGGGGCACTTCCGATCTACACAGTTGCGAAGATGATACCGGATCTGTCATCCATCCCGGAAGTCGATGGAGAGGAGATGGCACAGGCTGTGCTGTCAGAACTGGTGCATCATCCTGACCGGACAACAGAGGATGTGATAGAAGAATATTTAAAATATAAGCGGAATGATATTTCAGAACAGCGTATTCATGAGATCATCGTGCAGATGCGTTTTATTGACTCGTATGCCACGTCATTTTTCCGTGAACAGGCTGTCCGTATTCTGGTGGAAAACGGAATACGGGTAACGGCATATGGAACAGGCTGGGATCAGTGTGAGTGGAGTGACAATCCGTATCTGGTGTATGGTGGAAAAGTACTTGCGCCGGAAATATTGCCACTGATGAACGATAGCAAGATTGTCCTGAATACGATGACCTGGTTTAAAGCCGGAGCACATGACCGTATTTTTAATGGAATGCTTGCGGGGGCAGCAGTTGTGACGGATGATTCCACTTATCTACGAAGAGAATTTACGGATGGAAAAGAGCTTGTGATGTTTTCAAGAAATGAGATCCGTACCCTGCCGGAACGTGTATTTGATCTGTTCGGACACATGCAGTCCACACAAAGGATGGCAGACTGTGGATATCAGTCAGCAAAAGAGCATCATACGTGGAAAAGCAGAGCGGAGTGGATACGGGAAGCCTGGATGTAGAGCGGAGGTTCTCATTCCCTCCCTGCAACAGGTTTTACATACAGATGAAAACGTTATTTTGGCTGACACGGCACAGGAATGGAGATTATTATGCACATATTAATGTATCGCTGGAAAGCTTATAATTACAGAGACATAGAGCAGACTTTTTTATTACTGGGGCATACGGTGGATAATATCGAACAGCATCTTGGCAATTATGATATCGATCCGGAATTTGAAAAAATAATTGAGCACAAAATACAGGAAACGCATTATGATATGGTATTTACGGTCAATTATTTTGCACTGATCTCGAATGTCTGTCAGAAGATGGGAATAAAATATGTATCGTGGAGCTGTGACAATCCGCTGATCAGTATGTATCACGAATCCATTTTTCATCCCTGCAATTATATATTTACCTTTGACAAGACAAATTATCTGGAATTTCGGGAGATGGGAGTAGAGCATATCTGGTATCTTCCGCTTGCGGTAGATACAAACCGGATGGATATGGTGATTGCAAATTCGCCGGAAATACAGAAATACAAAGGGGATATCGCATTTGTTGGAAGCCTTTATGAAAGAAATTCTTATGATAAGATAAAAAGCAGGCTGCCAGAATATCTACGGGGGTATTTTGACGCAGTGATCGAGGCACAGTTAAATATCAGTGGTGCAAATATTGTGGAATCTATGCTGACCACGGATATACTGGAAAAACTTCAGGAATATTTTGAACTGGAAAAATCAGAAGGGTCGTTTTCGGATCTTGGACTGATCTTTCAGACGACCGTACTTGGATTTAAAATTGCGGAAGTGGAGCGCAGACGTGCATTGATCGAACTGTCAAAACGTTATCATGTCAATGTGTACAGTAACAGTGATATAAGTGATATGCTGCGGATTCAGTACTGTGGTTCGGTTGATTACTGGAGTGAGCTGCCGCAGGTTTTTCGTATGTCAAAGATTAATCTGAATTTTACGATTCCGAATATCAAGAGCGGCATACCACTCAGGGTATGGGATGTGCTTGGGGCAGGAGGCTTTCTGATGACAAATTATCAGGCGGAGATACCATATTATTTTAAAGAGGGGGAAGACCTGATATGCTTTGACGGAATCGAAGATCTCTGCGAAAAGGCGGGATATTATCTGAGTCACGAAGATGAGCGTCTTGCGATTGCAGAGAACGGTTATCGTAAAGTAAAAGAGCATCATAATTATATAGAAAGAATGAATACAATGCTGGAGATTATAGAAAAAAACAGTTTCTGAAAAAAGGACACCACAGAAAAATCTGCAGGTGTCCTTTCTAACAATATCTGTCTAACATCATTCCGGAATAAACGGAGGTCAGGTAAGGGCAGGAAAAATTCTTATGACCTGGTTTTTTGTAAGTGATCATCGTTTTGCTTGCATAATTTAACGGGTCAACAGAGACGGTTCCGGCGGTCGTTCCAAGATCGTTTTTAAACTTATTTAATGTTGCAAAGCATTCTTTTGCATCCGCGGAAGTGACTGCATCCGTCAGAAGATGTGTATCGACCTTGATGGCACCGTCATCTGAAAGTTTTAATCCATACGACTCAAATTCATTGTAATAAGGTTTTACCACCTGTGTAAAATCGCGCCGCAGTTTATCTGCTTCCTGTGTGCTGTCATAGCGATAGCTTAACTGGATCAGATTGTTGTATACATTTACCAGAGACTGGACATTGTCTACAATGGAGTCAGCTGTTGTTTTAAAGCCGATCTGTACAGGGTTTGCCTGGGAGCTTGGTTTATTCAGTGTCAGTTCAAAAGCATTGTTGACAGTAAAAGTATTTGACAGAGATGCATGCTCCGTACCGTTTAATAAGAAAGAAGAATTACTCGCTGTCTGGGTAACACAATCAATACCGAGTGTCTGCATTGCTTTTTCGGATGCATGATCGGAACTTGGGGTAACTTCAAACAGATAGGACTGACCGTCTGCAAGACCGGTCTGACTTGAAGTTAAACGCAGGGCAATCTTGTTACTGGCATTTTTGGCAAGATCGGCATGAATCCCGGCACCTGAAGAATTGACCAGGCGTGCAAGCTTTTCAAGAATATGCTGGTTGTCATCATTTCTGCTTACGGTATACTGAAACTCATATGAACTTAAATCAGTTGATATATCGAATGTGTAAGTACCTGTTTTGAAATCGCATTCATCAGGGTAAAGAAACTTTCCGACATTGATCTGTGGGGCTGCAAGCTGTTTTACCTCCACATCAAAATGCAAAGAATTATCGAGACTCTGATCCTCACCAATGTAGGTAACATTGACAGAAGATTCGTCGGAAGACTTTGCAACTTTTTTGTTGAATACATTTTCAATCCCCTCGTCGTTGTCAGAAAGGGCAGCGATTACATTCTGGATCGAACGGGTATGTTCTTTCAGGTCAATCGCAAATTTTTTCACATCCGTGGAATCTGGAATTTTATACAGAGGAGTATCTTTATTTGTTTTTACAATCTGATTATAGACAGCACGAAGCTGACTCTTCTTATGGGTATCATAACGCGATACCTTCGAAGTGCCATAAGTGCTTAAATAATAATGATAGGCACTGTCAATAGCAGCCAAGAAAACCCCTCCTTTCTTCCATGAAATATATACATTTATCAGGTTATAGGACAGCATCCTTGCCGCCTGGCATGATAAATGTGGGGATTTTAATTATATTTTTAAAGATTCTTTAAAAGTATTTCGGTCTAACTATATAAAAATATTATACCATTTGAGAAAAAAATGTGAAATAGGAAAAAATAATCAAAAAGGTTTAAAAGGGTATAATATACAAAAAAAGATTGACGGAAACAAGTGGATATGATATAGTAGACAGGCGATGGAAGTAGGTCTTTTTTTTATGCCTTTTTTTAAGGACTGTCGCTGATCCTTAAAAAACGTCTCACTACGGAGACCGGGGCAGAAAAAAGCACAAAGAATTTTAATGGAGGTGGAAGTTGTGCGCACAAAAATAACATTGGCATGTACGGAATGCAAAAACCGTAACTACAACATGACAAAAGACAAAAAAGCTCATCCTGACAGGATGGAAACCAAAAAGTATTGCAGATTCTGCAAGACCCATACGTTACACAAAGAAACCAAATAAGACGCGCGTGGCAAAGGAGTGAAAAAATGGGAGAAACCGAGAAGTTAGACAAGGCTCCAAAAGAGAGCTGGTTTACCGGTCTTTCGGCTGAATTCAAAAAGATTATTTGGCCGGAGAAACAATCACTTGTAAGACAGACCACAGCGGTTATTGCTGTATCCGTTGTATTAGGTCTTATCATCGCGCTTTTGGATTTCGCAATTCAGTATGGCGTTGATTTCCTTGTTGGTTTTAATTTTTAATGGAGGCAGAGTGATTTATGGCAGAGGCACACTGGTATGTTGTTCATACCTACTCAGGATATGAGAATAAGGTAAAAGCGAACATTGACAAGACAATTGAAAACAGACATCTGGAAGATCAGATCTTAGAGGTCCGCGTTCCGATGCAGGATGTTGTCGAAATGAAAAATGGCGCAAAAAAATCCGTATCAAAGAAAATGTTTCCGGGATACGTTCTTATCAATATGGTTATGAATGACGACACATGGTATGTTGTCAGAAATACCCGTGGTGTTACCGGATTTGTTGGTCCGGGAAGCAAGCCGGTTCCGCTTACCGATATGGAAATGAAACCTTTGGGAATCAAGAAAGAGAACATTGAAGTTGACTTTACAGAGGGAGACACCGTTGTGGTTACCGGAGGTGTTTGGAAAGACACTATCGGAGTGATCCAGGCGATGAATCACGGAAAGCAGAGTGTGACGATCAATGTTGAATTGTTCGGCCGCGAGACGCCGGTAGAAATAAGTTTCGCAGATGTAAAACTTAACAATTAAAGCACAGACCAGGATCTGTGCGCAGGCATGAGATTATGCCTGAAACATTGGATTAAGGAGGCAATTCCAAATGGCAAAGAAAGTAGAAGGATATATCAAATTGCAGATTCCTGCTGGCAAGGCTACACCTGCTCCTCCAGTTGGACCTGCTCTTGGACAGCATGGCGTTAACATCGTTGAATTTACAAAACAGTTCAACGCAAGAACCGCTGATCAGGGAGATCTTATCATCCCTGTAGTTATTACAGTATACGCAGACAGAAGCTTCAGCTTCGTTACAAAGACACCGCCTGCTCCTGTATTAATCAAGAAAGCCTGCAACATTAAATCTGGTTCTGCAACACCGAACAAGACAAAGGTTGCTACACTTTCCAAAGCAAAATTACAGGAAATCGCAGAATTAAAAATGCCTGACTTAAATGCAGCATCTTTAGAGGCAGCTATGAGCATGATCGCTGGTACTGCAAGAAGTATGGGCGTTACAGTGGAAGAATAGAATTTACAAAAACAGCAAATTCATTGGAAGAATGCAAGAGTGGCATTCTTCTGAGAAATTCTGCAAAAATTAACGATATTTATTAACGATTATGTGGGAGGGCCCTCTCCCGATAATACCACCAGGAGGTTTTTTAGAATGAAAAGAGGAAAGAAATATCAGGAAGCTGTGAAAAGTTTTGATAAGGCTGCTCAGTACGATGTTGCTGAAGCAATCAGCCTGGTAAAGAAAAACGCAACAGCTAAATTTGATGAGACAATCGAACTTCACATCAGAACAGGTTGTGATGGACGTCATGCAGAGCAGCAGATCCGTGGTGCAGTTGTATTACCACACGGAACTGGTAAATCAGTTAAAGTTTTAGTATTCGCAAAAGGAACCAAGGTTGATGAAGCACAGGCAGCAGGCGCTGATTACGTAGGCGGCGAGGAGCTGATCCCGAAGATTCAGAACGAGGGATGGTTAGACTTCGATGTTGTTGTTGCTACACCGGACATGATGGGCGTTGTTGGACGTCTTGGTCGTGTACTTGGACCGAAAGGTTTAATGCCAAACCCGAAGGCTGGAACAGTAACTATGGATGTTACAAAAGCTGTTAACGACATCAAAGCTGGTAAGATTGAATACAGATTGGACAAAACAAACATTATCCACGTGCCAGTTGGAAAAGCTTCTTTTACAGAAGAACAGTTAAGCGACAACTTCCAGACCCTTATGGGTGCGATCAACAAAGCAAAACCTGCAAGCTTAAAAGGTCAGTATGTTAAGAGTGCAACTCTTGCATCTACAATGGGACCTGGTGTAAGATTAAACGTAGTTAAAATTACACAGTAAAAGCAGAAAATTGTTGACAACCATAATATACAATGTTATAATGCATATCGTTGAGCCGGTTTTCCGGTACTCAGCGATTTGCATATATGCCGAAGACAGCAGGTGCCATGTGGCGTAAACGTAAGACGACCTGCCGAGGGGATCTTTATCAAGATTTTTTTGACCGTATCTCTCTGTCTTTGCAGGGAGTTTTTTATTGCAGATTTTAATCTGAATAAAGCGGTTTTATATACCTCAAGTCTTTTATGCAGCAGCAGTGGGAAAATCACTGTGATCCGGCGGATTATCCGTCGGCAAAATAATAAAAGGAGGTGCACGATTCGTGGCAAAAGTAGAACTCAAACAGCCTATCGTACAGGAAATTTCTGAAAACATCAAAGATGCACAGTCGGTCGTAGTAGTTGACTACCGTGGACTTACCGTAGCAGAAGATACTCAGTTACGTAAAGCATTAAGAGAAGCTGGTGTTACTTACAAAGTATACAAAAATACTTTAGTAAGCCGTGCAGTAGAAGGTACTCAGTTCGAAAGCTTAAGAGACGTTCTTGAAGGACCGAATGCTTTCGCTATCTCTACTGAGGATGCAACAGCTCCGGCAAGAGTTTTAGCTAAGTTCGCTAAAACAGCTCCTGCTCTTGAAATCAAAGCAGGTGTTGTTGAGGGTACTTATTATGATGAGGCAGGCATGAAGGCTGTCGCAGCAGTACCATCAAGAGAAGAACTTCTTTCCAAATTACTTGGAAGCTTACAGTCTCCGATTACCAACCTTGCTCGCGTTCTCAATCAGATCGCAGAAAAAGGCGGTGCGGCAGATGCAGCAGTAGAGGCTGCTCCGGCAGAAGAAACAGCAGCTGCAGAAGAACCAGCAGAGACACCGGCAGAGTAATCTATCCGGCGGCTGGATGAAACAGTATATGGGCACGGCAGGAGAGACTGACCGGTGCGACAATAAATTATAATGGAGGAAAATTATAATGGCAAAATTAACAACAGCAGAATTTATCGATGCTATCAAAGAGTTAAGCGTATTAGAGTTAAATGATTTAGTAAAAGCTTGTGAAGAAGAGTTCGGCGTATCTGCAGCAGCAGGCGTTGTAGTTGCAGCAGCAGGTGCTGGCGAGGGCGCAGCAGCAGAAGAGAAGACTGAGTTCGACGTAGAGTTAACAGAAGTTGGCCCGAACAAAGTTAAAGTTATCAAAGTTGTTCGTGAAGCTACAGGCTTAGGCTTAAAAGAAGCGAAAGACGTAGTAGATGGAGCTCCGAAAGTATTAAAAGAAGCAGCTGACAAAGCAACAGCTGAGGATATCAAAGCTAAACTTGAGGCTGAGGGAGCAAAAGTTACATTAAAATAATTGCGGGTGTTTTATACGCAGTGATTGTAACAGGGCGGCTGCCGGATAATTCCGGCAGCCGCTTTTATACTTTATAGGATTCGGGCGTCAAAAGGTGGTTCATAACTTAGTGATTGTCAAATTGCACAAAGCCGAGACTGTTTTTGTGACTTTGGGAGAAAATTAGAAAATCTTAGTATGCCTGTCTATTTACAGTAATGTTCTGCCACGGACGGCAGAACAAGGCTTCACGAGCCATGGAAGGCTCGTTGAATGCCGTTTACGTCACTCTGTGAAAAACTGATTCAGGCATACTTAGTTTTTCTTATTTTCGGACAACGGAACAAAACAAGTTCGGTTTTGTGCAATTTGACAGACCCCAAATTGAAAACCACCTTTTGACACCCGAATCTTTATAGGATGATGCAGGGGGAAGATAGTGCATTTAATACCTCTTTCTACGAGGCTGGTTAAAGGCTGTAAGAACGTAATCAGCCACTTATGGAGCACTTGACCAATTTGGCATCAAAAATGCCTGATTGAGGCGGAAAAAGCGTACAAGCGTAAAAGATAGAAGAAAAAACTGGTATGTTGTGGGTTAAAAAATGAATTTCACTTTGAAAACCATGATTTTGGTAAGACTAAATGTCACAGAAGGGTGAAATTTAACCGCTGCTGTTCAGATGCAAGTGAAAAAAGTATTAAAAAATGGTTGACAGAATAAAATACGAGTGGTATTATAGTCAAGCTGACCGCTGGATAAGACATGATTTGACAGAGGACAACATGATTTTGGAAAGATTTCCAAAATAAAACAAAAAAAATCTTGACAAACAGAACAACACATGATAAGATATCAAAGTTGTCGCGTTTAAGATAAC
>ENA-UONT01000058-UONT01000058.1-human-gut-metagenome-genome-assembly--contig:-CS20-NODE-58-length-156142-cov-134.201407_pt1 | contig 156142 bp, 145 predicted proteins | sample MGYA00242459_ERZ724006 | MGnify/ENA metagenome assembly ERZ724006
TTCCGGTGCTTATTTAGCATAAGCTGTTCTTACATTATCTAATTTTCAAGGTACACTCTTGCTCTCCGCAACGCGGTGAGCTTTTATATATTAGCAGATTCGAGACGGCTTGTCAAGAACTTTTTTCAAAACTTATTAAGTTTTCTTTTTCGCTCTTTTCGGTCATTTCCCGAAGTGCTTAGATAATATAGCACCGCAAACGCCAAATGTCAAGCTGTTTTTTGAACTTTTTCGCAAGTTTTTTTCACGATTTTTCAGATGCAAAATCTTGTGTTTTTTACTCTCGCAGACCGCAAAATATGCTTCCGTAAATTCACAGCCGGAGCTTTACCCCGGCCGATTTAGTTCATTATGCTATTGTGTTCTCCAAAACGCCGATGCGGTCGATCTCGCAGCGGACTACGTCTCCCGATTCGAGATATTTCTGCACCTCGGGCGCCATACCGAGAGCGACACCGCTCGGAGTGCCTGTTGCAATGACCGTTCCGGCCTTTAGCGTCATTCCGGCCGACAGCTCTTCAATTATATACGGTATATCGAATATCATCATGCGCGTGTTGCTGTCTTGACGTTTTTCGCCGTTGACATAGCAGCGAATATCGAGTTCGGGCATTGCGCCTACTTCGTCGGCAGAGAGTATGCACGGCCCCATAGGCGTAAAATCGTCAAGACTCTTGCCGAAATACCACTGCTTATGGCGCGTCTGGAGATTGCGCGCCGATACATCATTTACGATAGTGTAGCCAAAGATATACTTGCCTGCGTCGGCAGCTTTGACGTTCTTTGCGTCCCTGCCGATGACAACGCCAAGCTCGACTTCGTAGTCCAGGCTGTCACAAATGTCAAAATGTCCGTCGATCTTATCTCCGGGCGCGACCGCGCGCTGAAGTCGCTTTGAAAAATACACGGCGTCGCCGCGTTGAACGTCAAAAACAGCATCGGCGCGTGTGGCCTCCTCGACGTGATCGCGGTAGTTAAGGCCGAGGCATATCACGTCCTGACGCGGCTCCGGGATCGGCGCTTCAAGCTTGACATCGGAAAGCGCTATTGATTTTGCCTGCGTCGGCGTTGCAGGATAGCTTCCGTCAAGCTCTTCGATAAGCTCAAGCATGCTGCCTGCCTTGAGGCCAAGCTCTGATGCCGGTATCACGGCAGTCTCGTCCTCGGTCAGGACGCCGACGCATTCAGCACCATTATATTTATATGTAACAAATTTCATGTCAGAGCGCCTCCATAATTGATGAGATTATCTGGCCGATGAAGGGCACCGGCTCTTTTCTTCCGAAATACGCATTTCGCGCGCCGAGGAACGCGAGGATAACAAGCAGCATCGTGTTGAGCTTTTTCACGGGCTTTCCGAGGTACGGCACAACGCCGATAACGCCGTTTAGCATGTGCATGACAAGCAGCATAGCCGACTGCTTAGCATGGTATCTCACAAGCTCCGACGAACTGTTTTTTATAAGCGAATAAAGGAACACGGGGCCAATGTAGCCGACGGCTGCAAGGTCACGCTCCTTGAACTCATCGGGTATTTTGTCGTCCTCGGTCATTTCGGGGCTTGCCTTGTCGAAGGCTTCCTGCATATATTTAAGTATCGGATTATCCATGAAGCCGTCGTCCGAGCCGGGCTTCCAGCCGCAGGACAGGCAGACCTTGCCGCCGTCAGGGATATATGTTCCGCATCTTGGGCATTTGTTCATCGCTCTCACCTTTCTATGTACGGCGGCAAGCCGCCGTCTGTTTTCTTATATTCTATTATTATCCCCATTTTAAGTCAAGCGCAAAATATGTGGCTTCCGATGGTGAGCATCTGCGGCCGCGACCATATCCATTTGCTCGTCGCCGTCGCCGGGTTAAAATAGTATATCGCGCCGCCGGTGGGATCAGAACCGGCAAGAGCCTCGCGTGCGGCTCGATAGGCGCTTTCGGCTATAGGCTGATCAAACTGCCCATCGTCGAGGCAGGAGAACGCGCCGCGCTGATATATGACACCCGACAGTGAGTTCGGGAACGACGGATGGTCGATCCTGTTGAGGACGACCGCCCCGACCGCGACCTGCCCGATATACGGCTCGCCGCGCGCCTCGGCGGATATAAGCCGCGCAAGTAGATACACGTCGCCCGACGCGGCAGAGCCGGAAGACGGCGGCTCATATATCCCCAGTGCCGCGAGGGTCTTGTCCCCTGCCTGACCGTCAACGTTCAGGCCGTTTTTGCGTTGAAAGTATTTGACGGCGCTCTCAGTCGCGCTGCCGTAGATGCCGTCTACGCTGCCGCTGTAGTAGCCCCAGCTTTTCAGGCGTGTTTGTATCTGCGTGACCGTTGCGCCCGATGAGCCGCGCTTATAAAGCGCCGCATCGGCAGACTGCGCAAGCGCGATTATAAGAATGTTCACGGCAAACAGCATTGCAACGGCAAGAATTATTTTTTTGTGCTTAACGCTCATAAAATCACCCCCGATGGCTTTTTTCGTATTTTGCCACGGTAAGCGATATTTATACAAAAAAATTACCTGAACGGAAACCGTTCAGGTAATTTAATCTTTGGTTTTTATCAGTTCTGCACCTTGATGATGTGGCGCGGGCAGATGTCGGAGCAATGTCCGCACTGAACGCACTTGGAAACATCGATGCGAGCCAGACTGTCCTGAATAACGATCGCGTCGGCAGGACACTCGCGCTGGCACTTCATGCAGCCGATGCAGCCCTCGTCGCAGACCTTCATGACGGCAGCGCCCTTATCGCAGCTGGAGCATGCAACGAGAACGTGCTGATCATAAGGAACGAGCTTGACGATCTTCTTCGGGCAGGCGTCAACACACGCGCCGCAGCCGACACACTTTTCGCGATCGACCTTCGCAACGCCGTCAACGATGCTCATCGCGCCAAACTGGCAGGCATTTGCACAGTTGCCGAGGCCAATGCAGGCAAAACGGCAATCCATGTTGCTCTTGCCGCCGAACAGCATTGCTGCCTGGCAGTTTTTCGGACCACTGTAGTTAAAGCGCTTAGAAGCATGGCCTTCGGTGCCCGAGCAGGGAACGAAAGCGACCTTTTTCTCCACATCGCCTGCGGAAACGCCCATGATCTCTGCGATCTTTGCAGCGGCTTCGGGGCCTGCCGCGACGCACTTGTTGACAGGAGCTTCGCCCTTTGCGACCGCAGCGGCATAGCCGTCACAGCCGGGGAAGCCGCAGCCGCCGCAGTTTGCGCCGGCCAGGCACTCACGAACCTGCTCCTGCTTGGGGTCTACCTCGACGTGGAATATCTTCGACGCAAACGCAAGGATCGCGCCGAAAAGAGCGCCGAGGGCACCGAGAACGATAACACCGTAAATTACTAATTGCATATCATCGTCCCCCTATTAAAAGATCTTCATGCCGCTGAAGCCCATGAAGGCCAGAGCGAGCAGAGATGCGGTCACGAGGCAGATCGGGAAACCTTCGAAGCTTTTCGGATACTCTGCAAACTCAACGCGCTCGCGCACGGAGGCAAACAGAACGATAGCAAGCAGGAAGCCGAGGCCGCCGGTGATGCCGTAAACGGTGGACTCGATGAAGTTGTACTTATTCTGAACGTTCAGAAGAACAACACCGAGAACTGCGCAGTTGGTGGTGATAAGGGGCAGGTAAATACCGAGTGCCGAGTACAGGGAGGGGATGGACTTCTTCAGGAACATCTCGACGAACTGAACCAGCGCAGCAATGACCAGAATGAAGGTCAGAGTCTGCAGGAATGCAAGTCCGAGAGGCATGAGAACATACTCATCGACGACCCAGCAGATAGCGGATGCAAGGCCCATAACAAAGGTAACTGCAAGGCCCATGCCGACAGCGGTGTCGACTTTGCTCGAGCAGCCGAGGAACGGGCAGCAGCCGAGGAACTGCGAGAAGATGAAGTTGTTAATGAGGATAGCGCCCAGAGAGATGGAAAGAATACTTGTAAGCATTACTTATTTCCCTCCTTTTCTTTCTTTTCGGCGGACTTACGCAGAGCATACTGCATAAGTGCGATCAGGCAGCCGAGGGTAAGGAAGCCGCCGAAAGGCATGGTCAGGAGCTTTGCGCCGAACTCTTCGGGGAAGATCTGAAGGCCATTGCCGGTACCGATACCGTTAATTGTGTTGATGATGCCCTTGCCGAAGGAGCCGGAACCGAGGAACTCACGAATGATGCACATGATGGTGAGAACGATGGTGTAGCCAAGGCCCTGGAAGATACCGTCGAGCGCGGAAGCTCCGATGCTGTTTTTCGCAGCAAATGCTTCTGCACGGCCAATGATGATGCAGTTGACAACGATCAGGGGGATGAACACGCCCAGAGACTCGCTCAGCGCGGGAACATATGCCTGAAGCAGGAGGTCAACTATCGTAACGAAGCCTGCGATGATGACGACGAACACTGCGATACGGATATCATTCGGGATGATCTTGCGCATTGCGGAGATAACGACATTGCAGCAGGTGAGGATGATAAGTACGGATATGCCCATGCCGATGCCGTTGAAGAACATCGTGGTGATGGCCATTGTCGAGCACATGCCGAGAAGCTGAACCAGAACGGGGTTATTGGTAATAAGGCCGTCCTTGAACTGTTTTTTAATATTCATGTCTGACCTCCTTAACCAAGCGTGCTGACAGCTTCGATAGCTGCGCCGACTGCCGTGCAGACTGCACGGGATGTGATGGTTGCGCCGGTGATGGCGTTGATCTGGCCGCCGTCCTTGGTGACTTTAGCCTGATCGGCTGTGAGACCGGGGAACTGATCCTTGAACTCAGCGTTGCTGGCCTTGGAGCCGAGGCCGCTGGTCTCGGAGCTGGAGATGATCGAAATACCGTTGCAGGTAAGGTCGGCCTTTACGCCGACTGCGACGGTGATCATGCCCTGAGAGCCGGACACTTCGGCTTCAACGATCCAGTCGCCGTTATTGGTCTTGTAGACCTTGGTGACCTCGCTGCGGTCGCCGCTGTAAGAAACCTCGTCATAGCTGTCGAAGTCCATAACGGCACTGTAAGCCTCTGCGGTCTTTTTCTCGTTATAAAGTCTGATGGGCTCTTCGGTGACCATGTTGGTCAGGCCGAGAACGCCGGCAACTATCGCGGAGACGAGGAACAGAATGAGGGTAAGCTTTACTATCTTATTCATTATGCTTTTGCCTCCTTTGCTGCCTTTTTCGCTGCCTTGAGGTCTTCCTTGGTCACGCCGAACTGACGGCCGCGTGTGCCCTTATCAATTGCCCATGCGCACAGGTTCATGATGAGGATAGCGAAGGAAACGCCCTCGGGGAAGCCGCCGAAGTAACGGATGAGAACAGTCAGTGCGCCGCAGCCGAAGCCGAACAGGAGCTGACCGTTGAGCGTTACGGGGCTGGAGGAATAATCGGTCGCCATGAAGAAGGCGCCGAGGAGCAGACCGCCGGACAGGAGGTTGTAAAGCATCCAGTCAAGGTTTGCGTAGCCGTTTCTCGGGAAGATGAAGGTCAGAACAGCAACGGTGCCGATGAAGGCAACGGGGATGCGCCAGTTGATGACCTTGCGGATGAGCAGGTATGCGCCGCCGATGAGCAGTGCAAGTGCGCTTATCTCGCCGATGGAGCCGGGCATGAAGCCGAGGAACATGTCGAGATAATCATAGCCCTGAGCCGCAATGTCGCCGCCCTCTTTGAGGATGCTCAGCGGAGTAGCCATGGTGACGGCGTCGGCCGCGACGGAAACGCCGCCGAGAGCCTTGGGTACTGCCCAGCTTGTCATGGTAGCCGTCCAGGAGAAGAACAGGAACGCACGGCCTGCCAGAGCAGGGTTAACGAAGTTCTTGCCGATGCCGCCGTAAAGCTGCTTTACGATGACGATAGCGAAGAAGGTGCCGATGACGGGCATCCACAGGGGAGCGTCAACGGGCAGGCAGAGCACCAGCAGGATGCCGGTGACGCATGCGGAAAGATCGTTTATCGAGCCGGGCTTCTTCATAAGCTTGCGATAGCCCCACTCGAAGAACACTGCCGATGCAACGCTTATTGCCAGCAGCGCCAGAACCTTAAAGCCGAACTGATACACAGCGAATGCCATTGCAGGCACAAGCGCGATGATAACGTCGAGCATTATGCGCGAGGTGTCGGTCTTGGTTCTTACCTGAGGCTGATAGGAAGCGTCAAACGTATACTCTTTTGCTTTCACTTTTTCTCGGCCTCCTTTGCAGCAGCTTCTGCTCTTGCCTTCTCTTCGGCTGCCTTTGCAGCGAACAGGAGCTTAGCGGTCTTGAACGAATGTGTAAGCGGCATTCTGCCGGGGCAGTTGTAAGAACAGCTGCCGCACTCGAAGCAGTCAAGAATGTGGTACTTCTTCATGTTCTCGAAGTCGCCCTTCTTGAAGTACGCGTACATGTAAACAGGCTCAAGTCCCATGGGGCATACGGTGATGCACTTGCCGCAGCGTATGCAAGTGGGATTTTCAACGTTTCTGTCCTCTTCCTCAGTAAAGAACAGAATGCCTGCCGTACCCTTGATGTTGACAGCATCGATGTTGGTAGCGATAAGGCCCATCATAGGTCCGCCGAGAACTATCTTCTTCGGGGTCTTGACGAAGCCGCCGCACTGCTCGACAATGTAACGGAAGGGAGTGCCGATTCGGCACTGGAGGTTATAGGGCTTGTTGACGGCCGAACCGCCGACGGTGAGTATACGCTCGTAGCAGGGGATGCCGAGATAGCATGCCTTGTAGATAGCGTATGCAGTCTGAGTGCTGACAACGTTGCAGCCGACGCCTGCGGGCAGTCCGCCGGGCTTGACTTCGCGATTCGTTATGGCCTTGATCTGCATTTTCTCTGCGCCCTGGGGGTACTTGACCTCTTCGGGCACGATCTCAACGCCGTACTGTGCCGGATTTTTGGAATTGAGAAGCTCGATGGCATCCATCTTGTTCTTCTCGATGCCGTAGTACGCCTTGTCCAGACCGCTGGCTATGCGTGCAAGCTCGATGCCCCTGAGAAGCTCTTCAGGATGCAGCTTCATAGTCCAATGGTCGCCGTTGAGGTAAGGCTCGCATTCGGCACCGTTGATGATAAGAGTATCGACCTTGCCGAGGCCGCCTCTGATCTTGAATGCGGTGGGGAACATAGCGCCGCCCATACCGACTATGCCTGCTTCGCGCAGACGGGTAAGGATCGCTTCCGGATCCTTCAGCTGCTCCTCAGTCAGCGGAGCCAGATCCGTGCAGGGGGTGTCCTGGTAATCGTTTTCGATAACGATCGCCATTATCATATCGCCCAGAGGATGGGGTCTGGGCTCGATCGCTATGACCTTGCCGGAAACGGGAGAATGCACGGGGGCGGAAACAGGCGCAGGATTATCGCCTATCTTTTGACCCATCGTTACATAATCACCGACCTTGACTATAGGCTGGCAAGGTGCGCCGATGTGCTGTGCCATCGGGATAACGACCTGGGGCGGCGGGGTTATGACCACGACAGGCTCATTGGGAGCCTTCATGTAATCAGGATGCACGCCACCGCGGAACTTATAGGGCATTTACATCACCTCTCTAATTTATGCAACCTTAAATATAGCATAAACTATGTTTTGTGTCTACAATCAATGACTCGATTTTCGTCGAATTTTTGTGATTTTCGGCGCTTTATCATGACAAATGATTAACAATTGCACATATTTTAACGCAATATTTGCTTATTGTGGCTTTCTTGTCAATATTCCTCCTGCATTTTCAATTGTTAAAAATGGGGCTTATCAAAAGCGTATTTATGCTGTATATTATATATACATGTTATACATTATATTGAATACACAGATTTGGAGGATATGCCATGCTTACCCGATGGGGCGAAACGCTCGATAAAAACAACGTTCTCGGCGAATATCCGCGTCCGCAGATGCGGCGCAGCTCGTTTATAAACCTCAACGGACTGTGGGACTATGCTTTCACCGCCGCCGGCGAAAAGCAGCCGGACAAATGGTATGGGAAAATACTTGTCCCCTTCTCCCCCGAGTCCGAGCTGTCCGGCGTAGGGCGCACTCTCTCCCCGGACGAGTACCTCTGGTACAGGCGCGACTGGGCAAAGCCCGATGTAGGCGAAGGGCGCGTTATTCTGCATTTCGGTGCGGTCGATCAAAGCTGCACCGTGTACATAAACGGTCTGCGCGCTTATCGGCACAACGGCGGATACCTGCCGTTTGAATTTGACGCAACCGGCTTCCTATCCAAAGACGTAAACGAGCTTTCGCTTTCCGTACGTGATGTGAGCGACACATCCTATCATTCCCGCGGCAAGCAAAAGCTCAAGCGCGGCGGAATATGGTACACTCCGCAAAGCGGCATCTGGCAGACGGTTTGGGCCGAGTGCATCCCCAAGGACTGCGTGCGCTCGCTGCACATAACACCTGACTTTGACCACGCCTGCGTAAATGTGAGAGCCGACGTTGTCGGCGAAAGCAAAGCCTATGCGCTGTTTGACGGACAGCAGTATCCGCTGCCGGCGTCAATCCCCGTTCCCGGCTTTGAGCCGTGGTCGCCTGAAAATCCAAAGCTCTACGATTTCTCCGTCATCTGCGGCGCCGATCGCGTCGAGAGCTACTTTGCCATGCGCAAATTCTCCGTTGAAGCCGATGAAAACGGCGTAAAGCGCCTGTTTTTAAACGGCAAGCCCTACTTTCACAACGGTCTGCTTGATCAGGGCTACTGGTCCGACGGCATGTACACCGCCCCGTCGGATGAGGCGCTCATCTTTGACATTCAAACCGCCAAGGAGATGGGCTTTAACATGCTGCGCAAGCATATAAAAATCGAACCGCTGCGCTGGTACTATCACTGCGACAGGCTCGGCATGCTCGTGTGGCAGGACATGATAAACGGCGGCGGCAGCTATAATCCGGCCGTTATTTCCGCGCCGCTCGTCACCGGCGTTCACATCAGCGACAAAAACCACAAGCTCTTCGCGCGTGAGGATCTCGAAGGCCGCATGGAATATGAAACAGAACTCAATGAAATGATCGAGCTTTTGTACAATTGCCCGTGCATTGCAATGTGGGTACCGTTCAACGAGGGCTGGGGACAGTTCGACGCTGCACGAATCGCCGAAAAGATTGCAAACGCAGACCCAACGCGCACCATCGACCACGCCTCCGGCTGGCACGATCAAAAGATCGGTGAGACCAAGAGCCTGCACGTCTACTTCAAAAAATACGTTTTCAAGCCCGATAAGCTCGGCCGCGCCGTCATGCTGACGGAGTTCGGCGGCTATAACTACCGCTGTGCCGGACACAGCTTCGGCAGCGCCGATTTCGGCTACAAAAAGCTAAAAAGCCCCGCCGACCTGCAAAAAGCGCTCGAAAAGCTGTACTCCGAGCAGATAAAGCCGGCATATAAGCAGGGGCTTTCCGCCGCCGTATACACGCAATTAAGCGATGTGGAGGAAGAAGTCAACGGCCTTGTGACATATGACCGCAAAGTGGTGAAGCTACCTCCTGAAACAATGCGAAAAATCGTAAATGTGGAGTAACATGATGAAGCTTCGAATTCGTGACCTCCGCGAGGATCACGATTTAACTCAGCAGACAGTCGCAGAGGTTCTTATGTGCGACCAGTCTCTGTATTCAAAATATGAGCGCGGCGAAAGGCCACTTCCGCTCGATCTGGCGATAAAGCTCGCCGATTTATACAATGTAAGTCTCGATTACCTTGTTGGCCGGGAACAATAGATGATGAGCAGCCTAACGGCTGCTCATTTTATCCGCTCTAAGTTTACATAACATTTGAGACGCTGCGTTGCTTGTCTATTGTAATGCTCGGCGCGCTGTGGTAAAATGGTGAAAAAATTACGACTGACGGAGGTCGGTTACATGGCAAAGATAAAGGGTGAATCCGAGCTTACTTTCATGGAGGCTGCAAGCATAATCGTCGGGCACGGCGTCGGTGCGGGCATACTGTCCGTTCCATATCTTGCCGCGCACAACAGCTTCAGAGAAACCGTGCTTATTCTGCTTATCGGCTACGCAGTTGCGCTTGTTCTGCATTTTCTGATAGCTGAGCTGAGCCTTAACAACGACGGCGCACAGTTTGTAAAGTGCTTTGACGCCGAGCTTTTCTCCGGCAGGATCAAAAAGATTTTCACCTGGACGGCGTTTATACTGCTTGGCGTTTCTGTCATCGTAAACGTCAGCGCATTTTTAACAGGTGCCGCAGCTGTATTCAGAAACTGGTTCGGTCTGCCCGATATCGTCGGCATGCTGATATTCTATATTCTCGGCGCAGGCGTAGTGTTCGTCGGCATGAAGCTTGTCGGCATATGCGAAAAGATCGCCGTGTTTTCAATGGTGGGCGTTGTCGGTATTCTGCTTGTTGCAACGCTGCTGCGCGACGTTGCTCCCCTCCCCACAGGATGGCAGGGCTTTAACAACGCGCTTGCTCTGTTCGGCATGGTGTCATTTTCGCTGTCGGCCGTTATGAGCACGCCGCAGGTCGTCAAGGGATTAAAGGGCGACGCAAAACGCATCCGCGCAGCGATAGCGACAGGACTGGGCATAAACCTTGCACTCATATTCATAATAACGCTCATGACCCTGCTCGGCGCAGGCGGCGACATCTCCGAGGACGGCGCGCTGGTCGATCTTTCGCGCCACTTGGGCGGCTGGGTCGCCATAGTCGGCTATATATTCACGCTTCTGGCGCTGGCAACGTCGTTCTGGGCAAACACGCTTAATCTGCGCGATATCGTCGGTGAGCAGACCGGCTGGAGCAAAAATCTCTGCTGGCTTCTGGCCTCTCTGCCCTGCCTTGCGCTTGCACTGTTCGGCGTGAGCAGCTTCGTAGGTTTCACACGCTTTGCGAGCATAATTCAGATAGTCACCGGCATCGGGATCATCATAGCATACAACCGCTCACGCAAACGCACAGGAGCTTCGCCAATATGCGGTAAATTCGGCTCGCTCGCATTCCAGATACTTGTCATCGCTTTCTCGCTGCTTTCGAGCGTGGGCGCCGTACTTCCGGTGAACTGATATGAAAAAAACATGGCTGCTGACTGCCATACCGCCGCTTGCGGTGTGGGATGTGTATAAGTTTATATTCGCGCGCAGCCGTCCGCCGGTTCTTAACGCACTTCTGGATAAGAAAACGCACAGGCCGGAATACTACGTCTGGCGCGATGAGCACTCTGCGGCGCTTGAGAGCAAGGTGCATCTTTGCTACACGCTCGAGTCCGACAGGGGCGAGATTTTGCAGGGCTTCTACTTCCCCTGCGGCAAAAAATTCAGCAAGAAGATCGCGTTTATCGTGCACGGCTATCACTCCGAGCACGCCGAAACTGCCGGCATTCTGCATGAATATTATCACAGCCGAGGCTTTGATATCTTTGCGCCGGACAACACCGCTTCCGGCTTATCCGGCGGCGCCTGGTTCGGCTATGATGTTTTTGAAAGCACCGACTGCTTAAAGTGGCTGAGCTTTCTCGAAGGCGAGTTCGGAAGCGATATTCAGGTTATCATGCACGGCTTTTCGCTCGGCGGAGCAACCGTCATGAAGATGAGCGACCGCGTTCCCGATGTTGTCAAATTCATCGTTGAGGACAGCGGCTTTACCGACGCGCGGCCGATACTGCGCTCGCAGCTCGGGCCGGCGTATAAGCTTATTGCCAAGCTGAACAGGCACATTGCAGGCTATGATCTCGCGGATACCGACGTAACGCAAAGCCTTGCAAACGCTGTCTGCCCTATGCTGTTTGTCCACGGCAAGGAGGATCCGACGGTTCCGTTTGAAAACGCACCGCGCGCTTTCGAGCTTTGCCCGACTGACAAGGATCTGCTGTTCACCGAGGGCACCCGGCACATAGAAACGATGTTCACAAGCAGCGAAGCTTACTCGGCAAAGCTCGATGCATTTATCGCAAAAAATATTAAATAATGAAGGTCAAGGTATGGATTACAAACAGGCACTGGAATACATCAACGGCGCATCATGGCGCGGCTCGAGACTCGGGCTTGAGCGAATAAGCGAGCTTCTTGCACGGATGGGCAATCCTCAATCGGAGCTTAAATTTGTCCACGTTGCGGGCACCAACGGAAAGGGCAGCATCTGTGCAATGCTTGCATCCATAATGCACAGGGCAGGCTTCAAAACCGGACTTTACACCTCTCCGTATCTGCGCCGCTTCAACGAACGCATGCAGATAAACGGCAAGCAGATAGAGGATAACACGCTTGCCGAGATCGTCACCGAAATACAGCGCCACGCAGACGCCATGGACGAGCACCCAACGGAGTTTGAGATGATGACGGCAGCGGCTCTGCGCTGGTTTGCCGATTCCGGCTGCGATATCGTGGTACTTGAAGTCGGTCTCGGCGGCAGATACGACGCGACAAACGTCATCCCCTGCCCGGAGTGCTGCGTCATTGCCAACATCGGACTGGACCACACGGCTATTCTCGGCGGAACGCTGTCCAAAATTGCCTACGAAAAGGCCGGAATAATAAAATACGGCTCGGCAGTCGTCATGTATCAGCAGTTTGGCGAAACGATGGAGGTCGTGCGCGATGTGTGCCGCGAGATGAGCGCCGAGCTTTATGTTCCCGACTTTGACGATATAAGCGTTGAGTTTGACTCTATCGACGGTCAGGTGTTTTCTTATCGCGGTGCAAGCTATGCCATTCCGCTTCTCGGCGAGCATCAGCTGCACAATGCCGCAACGGTGCTCGAAGCGGTATCCGTTCTGCGTGAGCAGGGGTGGGATATCGACGATGAGGCCGTGGAGTCGGGGCTTTATTCCGTCGCGTGGCCTGCAAGATTTGAGGTGCTGCACACGGACGATCCGTGGTTCGTGCTCGACGGGGGACACAATCCGCAGTGCGCGGCCGCCCTGCGCGAATGTCTTGAGCACTACTTCCCCGATTCAAAGCGCGTTGCTCTCGTCGGCGTTTTGAAGGATAAGGACTATAAAAGCATTGCGGCAACGCTCGCGCCGCTGTTTGACGCATGCGTGTGCGTGACGCCGCCGTCCGAGCGCGCGCTCCCGGCAGAGGAGCTGGCAGAGCTGTTCAAGGACAGCTGCCGCGAGGTCTGCGTGGCCGACACGGTCGAGGACGGAGTCGATCTTGCGCGTGATATTGCGCAGGAGCAGGACGCAATGGTCTGCGCATTCGGCTCGCTGTATATCTGCGGTCAAATACGCTCATGCTTTGGACTGAGGTGAAAAAATGAGGATAATGGGTATTGATTACGGTGACGCTCGCACGGGGCTTGCCGTTTCGGATGCGATGAACATTCTCGTCGGCGAGGCGTGGACTGTGAACCAATGGGACGCAAACACTCTGGCAGATGAGATAATAAGGCAGGCCGTCGCACGCGGAGTCGAGCGATTTGTGCTGGGGCTTCCTAAGAACATGGACGGCACCGAGGGCGCAAGAGCTGAAAAATGCCGCGAGTTTGCAGCCCTTCTCGCCGGCAAAACCGACATTCCGATCGTCATGTGGGATGAGCGCCGCAGCAGCGTAGAAGCTCATGCCATTCTGCACGCAAACGGCAAAAAGGAAAAAAAGCACCGCAAAACCGTCGATGCCGTTGCGGCAAGTCTCATTCTTGAGGGCTACCTCGGGACATTATGAGCATCAAAAAAGTGCTGCCTCACAATGAGACAGCACCTTTTTGCTATTTCTTCTTTTCCGGCATGACCTCCACATAGTCGGTCACCTGCGCCGTGCCGGGATCATCTACTCTAAACTTGTCAAATGCTATGATACTTACGGCGATGAGCAGCAGATATATAACAACGACCGCTATGAGCACGGCGGCTGCCGTGCGCCATATGCGGCGGCTGCGGCGGTTTTTTACTGCAAGCTGCTCATTTATACGCGCAAGCTGACGGGCGATATCGTCCGGCTCTTTATCGTCGGGGATCGCCGAGCCGAGCAATGTGCTGACCGGGACCTCAAGCACCTCAGCCAGCCTTGTAAGCAGCTCGGCATCAGGCACAGACAGTCCCTTTTCCCACTTTGACACCGTTTGGCGGACAACGTTCAGCCGCGCGGCAAGCTCCTCCTGCGTAAAACCTTTCTGCCTGCGCAGAGTTTTCAGATTTTCAGACAACATGTTTTTTTACCTCCTTGCGGCAAAATATATACTATCACGCCCCGTTGCCGCAAGCAACGCATAATAACAAAGCTCCACGGCAAAGGCCGTGGAGCTTTAAAACTATCGTTCTTCTCGGAAATATGCAAGTCCAAGCGCGGCAGGCGGCTCGTTCTCGCGCTTTTTGCGCATGGAAACGACCACGAGCACGATGATGGTGACAAGGTACGGGAGCATCTTGTACAGCTCCATCATGTAAAGCTGTGTTCCCGCCGGAATGTAGAGATAAACAATGTACAGTCCGCCGAAAAGTATCGAGGCTATGATCGCGAGGTTCGGTCTCCATATCGAGAAGATGACCAACGCGATGGCAAGCCAGCCTCGGTCGCCGAAGGCATCGTTCGACCAGACGCCGCAGGCATAGTCCATGACATAGTACAGTCCGCCGAGGCCGGCGATCATGCTGCCGACGCAGGTAGCGATGTACTTATATTTATTGACGTTTATGCCGGCAGCATCGGCAGTCGCCGGACTTTCGCCGACGGCGCGCAGATTAAGACCGACGCGCGTTTTCTTTATCACATAAGCGGTTATAAGCGCAATGATAACGGCGGAATAGGCCAAAAAGCCGTAGCTTAAAAACATCTTGCCGAACCAGCCGAGATTATCGGCAAAGGGCAGCGACTTGCTGAAAACCTTGCTTGTTGCCGAAAGGGCGATCGAGGGTACCTCCGCGTCGGTGAGCTTAATGAGCGAGCCGCCGAAGAAGTTGCCGATGCCAATGCCGAAGGTTGTCATTGCAAGGCCGGTGACGTTCTGATTTGCTCTGAGCGTGACCGTCAGGAAGCAGTACAGAAGTCCCATGAGAAGCGAGCCGAGCAGGCAGGACAGCATGGGTATCGCAACGGCGAGGAAGCTGTTAAGCTCCGCTGCCGACTGCTCATACAAAAACGCGCCGATAACGCCGCAGATGCCGCCGACATACATGATGCCGGGGATACCGAGGTTGAGGTTGCCGGATTTTTCGGTTATGATCTCGCCCGTGCCGCCGAAAAGCAGAGGCACGCCCTGCATTACCGCGCGAGGGAAAAAGGATACTATATCAAACATTTTCCGCTGCCTCCTTTCCTGCCGCCTTGCGGAAGCTGAGCTTGTAGCTTATGAAAAACTCACAGCCGATTATGAAGAACAGGATTATACCCGTAAGGATATCGGAAAACGAGTGGTTAAGGCCGAAGTTTGTGGATATTGCGCTTGCGCCCTTATCAAGGAATGCAAGCAGCATGCTGGCAAAGATCATGATTATGGGATTAAACTTTGCAAGCCAGGATATCATGACCGCCGTGAAGCCGCGGCCGCCTGAAAGGCTTGTTGAAAGCGTATGATCAGTGCCGGAAACGAGCAGGAAACCGACTATGCCACAGATAGCGCCCGAGAGGAGCATCGTGCGGATGATGACCTTTTCGACCTTTATGCCGACATAGCGCGCCGTGCGCTCACTTTCGCCTACAACGGAAAGCTCATAGCCGTGCTTGGAGTAATTGAGGTAAACGTAAACGGCAACCGTCAGCACAAGGATTATTATGACGTTAAGCATATATTTATTGCCGCCGATCTGCGGAAGCCAGCCGATCTGGGTGCTCTGGTTTATAATACCGATCTGACCTGCGCCCTTGGGAACTTCCCATATGATAACGAAGAACGCAACAAGCTGAGTTGCGACGTAGTTCATCATAAGGGTGAACAGGGTCTCGTTAGTGTTCCACTTTGCTTTGAAAAACGCGGGAATGCCGCCCCAGATCGCGCCTGCTATGATGCTGGCTACGGCGCTTATGGCGATAAGCAGTCCGTTCGGGACGGTATCTGCAAGGCAGATCATGCACGCGGCCGCCGCAAGGCAGCCGGCAAGGATCTGGCCCTCGCCGCCTATGTTCCAGAACCTCATGCGGAACGCCGGAGTTACGGCAAGCGATACGCCCAGGAGCATTGCGGTATTTTGGGCGAGTATCCAGACCTTACGCTCGCTTCCGAAGGAGCTGTCTATCATGGTTGCATAGACCTGAATGGGGTTTTCTCCCGTCACGGTCATCGTAATGATCGCGCAGACTATAAGTGCGATCACAACTGCCAGAAGGCGTATGCCCCATGCCTTGTACCACGGCAGAGCGCCGCGCTTAACTATGTGGAACAGAGGCTCTTTGCTGTTATTATTCATCTGCCTTTTCCCCTCCCAGCTTTGTCATCATCATGCCGACCTCACGCTTTTTCGCACCGCGGCCGGGAACTATGCCGCTGACCTTGCCGCCGCACAAAACAAGTATCCTGTCGCACAGTTCAAGAAGCACGTCAAGATCCTCGCCGACGTAGATAACGGCAACGCCCTTCTGCTTCTGGCGGTTTATAAGGTCATATATAGTGTAGGACGAATTGATGTCCAGTCCGCGAACGGCGTAAGCCGTGAGCAGAACGGTCGGTGCGGATGCTATTTCGCGTCCGACAAGCACCTTCTGAACATTGCCGCCGGAGAGGCGGCGCACGGGGGTGCTTATGCCGGGAGTTACGACGTCAAGCTCGTCAACGACGTTTTCGGCAAGCTTGCGAGGGCTTTTTCTGTCGGTGAAAATGCTTTTGCCCTTTCTGAATGAGCGCAGCATCATGTTATCCCCGAGATCCATATTGGCAACAAGCCCCATACCGAGTCTGTCCTCAGGAACAAAGGACAAAACGACGCCGAGATCGGCGATTGAAAGCGGATCCTTGCCGAGAAGTTCTTCTCTGCTGCCGTCATCTTTTATGTAGCTTATGCTGCCGCTTTCGGTCGGCTGAAGACCGGCAATGGCTTCAAGCAGCTCCTTTTGGCCGCATCCTGAGATACCGGCAATGCCGAGTATCTCACCGCTGTTGGCAGTGAACGAGACATCATCAAGCTTAACGATACCGTCAATACTGCGCACAGTGAGGTTTTTCACCTCAACTCTCGGCTTGGGATCGACCGGCTCGGGGCGGTCGATGTTAAGCTCGACAGCGTGGCCGACCATCATGTTGGTCATTTCCTGAGCGTTGGTGTCCTTCGTCGGCATATCGCCGATAAACTGGCCATGGCGCAGGACTGCAACTCGGTCGGAAAGATCCTCGACCTCGTGCATCTTGTGGGTGATTATTACTATTGCCTTGCCTGCATCGCGCATATTGCGCAAAACGGCAAAGAGCTTATCCGTCTCCTGCGGAGTGAGAACCGCAGTCGGTTCATCGAGGATCAGTATATCCGCGCCGCGATAGAGAACCTTTACGATCTCAACAGTCTGCTTCTGCGAAACACTCATCTCGTATATATGCTGATCGGGATCCACGTCAAAGCCGTAAGCGTCGCATATCTCGCGGATCTTCTTTGCGGCTGCCTTGAGGTCGAGCTTGCCCTTACCCTCGAGGCCGAGGATTATGTTCTCCGTGGCCGTAAGCACGTCAACGAGCTTGAAGTGCTGATGGATCATGCCGATGCCGAGATTCAAAGCATCCTTCGGCGAGCGGATGACGACTTCCTTATCGTCAATGAAAATTTCGCCCTCGTCTGGGAAATAAATACCCGAGAGCATGTTCATCAGGGTGGTCTTTCCCGAGCCGTTCTCGCCCAGAAGCGCAAGTATCTCGCCTCTGTATATATCGAGCCAAATCTTGTCGTTAGCTTTTACCGTGCCGAAGGATTTTGATATATTTCTCATCTTCACGGCGGCGTTTTTGTTATCCATCTCTTCACTCCCCATGTGTAATAAGTGGCAGCACAGGAAAAAGCACGATGCGCTTCATGCTCTTTCCTCTGCAACCGAATAAGTGGCTAAAGGAAGCTCCGTAAATTGCGGAGCTTCCTTTATTAATACATACTTCGTACTTCTTATTTCGTATATCAGCTGCCGAAGTTGGTGTCGAGCAGATTGATGCCGTCGATCATGACGTCGAAGTAAGGAGCGGAGCGGAACTTGGATTCGTAGAACACACCGTTCTCAACGGCCTCGGTGTCCTTGGTGTAGTCCTTATCGGTGTCAACGTCGGCCATGTAGCTGTCGAGCTTCTTGCCTTCAACGGTGAAGGTCGCGGTATCGAATACGTTCAGGGAGCCGTCCTCGAGCTTTGCCTTTGCCTCGGCAATTGCCTCTGCGGTGCCGGCGGCGGCTGCCTTCTTGTTTACGTCGGTCAGAACGACGGAGCCGGTCTTGAGGGTGCCGGTCCAGTCGGTGTCGATGGTCTCACCGTTCATGACTGCCTTGATCGCGTACTCGTAGTAAGGAGCCCAGTCGATGCGGGAGGAAACGATAAAGGTGTTCGGGCAAGCGGACTCGGTGCTGCCGTTGTAGGAAACGTTGGGAACGCCTGCGGTCTCGCATGCGGTGGGAGCGCCCATGGAGTCGGCGTGCTGGCTGATGAGCTTGCAGCCCTTCTTGATAAGGGTGTTTGCTGCTTCCTTCTCTGCGGTCTCATCGTACCAGGAACCGGTGAAGGTTACGTCCATGGTGACGGTGGGGCAGACGGAACGTGCGCCGAGGAAGAAAGAGGTGTAACCGGACATGACTTCTGCGTAGGTGAATGCGCCGACATAGCCCATCTTTGCCTCGTCTGCGGTGAAGTCGCCGTTTGCGATCATCTCGTTGAGCTTGAGGCCTGCTGCGATACCAGCGAGGTAGCGGCCTTCGTAGATGGAAGCGAATGCGTTGTGGTAGTTAGCGAGTTTCTCGGTGTGAGCGAGAGTGCCGGTGGAGTGGCAGAACTGGACATTGGGGAATTCCTTAGCTGCCTCTATGATGAAGGGCTCGTGGCCGAAGCTGTCGGCGAAGATGATGTTGCAGCCTTCTTCAGCAAGCTCAGCAGCTGCGTCGTAGCATTTCTGATCTTCGGGGATGTTCTTCTTGAAAACGTACTGGCTCTCGTCGAGGCCGAGGTTCTTGCATGCAGCCTCTGCTGCATTCATGAAGTTAAGGTCATAGGTGGAGTTCTCATCATGCAGGAATATGAATCCAACCTTGATCTTGGATGCGTCGGCATTGTCGTCAGTTTTCTTGTCGTCGGAATTGTTGCCGCATGCGCACAGTGCAAAGACCATGACCATTGCGAGCAGAAGCGCTGTAATCTTCTTCATCATCTTTCGGTTATCCTCCAAAATAATCTATTATCAAACTCATTTTTGAGTTTTGATACGAAAATATAAAACGCCGGGCACATGGATCTGTGACCGGCGAATAAAATACCAAAGTCAAAGGAAGAACCTCGGCTTTTCCTCTGTATAAAAACTTCGATAGTCCGGTCATTTACGGCGTCCGGGTAGAGACTTCAAATCCATATCATTTGCTATATATCGAAAATATTCTGTTTTGCGCACCCCTTAACAGGAACATGCTTAGCATATCAACTGCGTCGAAAAAAGTCAAGTCTGGTTTTTAGCCAAGTTTCACACTTTTTCACCGCGTTTTTTGTGCATGTTTATTCCTGGCAGAAAACAATGCTGTCATCGCTCATAGACTCTATGCGGGCAAGCGACTCTATGCGCAGCCCTCTTGCGCGAAGCTTCTCGCCACCGGGCTGGAAGGCTTTTTCTATCGCTATCGCAGCGCCCACGACCGTTGCTCCTGCCTGCTCGACTATATCGCACAGTCCCTCGAGAGCCGCGCCGTTTGCGAGGAAGTCATCGACTATGAGCACTCTGTCGCCGGGATTGAGATAACGCTTTGAAACGAGCACCTGCTTGGACACCTGATGCGTGAAGGAATACACCGTCGTTGCATACACGTCGTCCGATAGATTTATCGTCTTGCTCTTTTTTGCGAAAACCACGGGGCAGTCAAACACAAGGCCGGTCAAAACCGCCATGCCGATTCCCGAGGCTTCGATCGTGAGGATCTTGTTGACGTCCTCGTTTTCAAAAAGTCTGTGTATCTCCCTGGCCATGTCATAGCTCAGCTTGGGGTCGATCTGATGGTTAAGGAAACTGTCCACCTTCAGGACTCCGCCGGGCTTTACCACGCCGTCACGCTTGATGCGCTCGATAAGCTGCTGCAATTTGACCACCTCATGTATTATTTGAATAACACACATTCTATCCGATATCGACATATTTAGCAAGACGGAATTTTGCAGATTATCACGATTTTCCGCCGCCGTCTTTGTGCATGTGCAACAATTTTTCGCCCGAAACTTCATCATGCGGCGCGGCGCGTTTTCCTTGATATTATTCGGCACGGCTGATAAAATGGAAGATACATTCATTATTCGAATAGGAGATTATCATGGAAGATCTCAAGCAGAGGAAGAAAAACCTCATCATGTTCCCGCTCGGAACCGTCGGCAGGGACATGATCTATTATCTGTTCACAAGCTGCATCATAACATTCGTTCTGTTTACGCGAAACCTCACAAATGCGCAGTTTGGCGCAATAACCGCGATCGTCGTCGCCGCGCGAATATTCGACGCGCTAAACGACCCGATCATGGGCAACATCATCGAGCGCACGCGCACGCGCTGGGGCAAATTCAAGCCCTGGCTCGTCATCGGCATACTCTCGACCTCGGTCGTCGTGTATCTTGCGTTCAACACCGATCTTCAGGGCTGGAGCTTTGTGTGGTTCTTCGGAGTGATCTACTTCATGTATTCGATAACCTACACGATGCACGATATATCCTATTGGGGAATGGTTCCTGCACTCTCGACCGACGCAAACGCGAGAAATCAATTTGCATCGCGCGCAACGCTGTTTGCCGGCATAGGCGGAACGCTTGCGAGCGTTCTCATACCCATGTTCACGGTCGGCGACATGGCCATCGGCGGCAGCACCACCGTTGCCTACGGCAAAATTGCTCTTATAATCTGCATAATCGCTCCGCTGTTTTTGTGCTTCACAATTTTCGGTGTGCGTGAAAACCGTGAATACACCGACGCGCCCCCTATAAGCTTCAAAAAGATCTGGACGACCATCACCGGCAACGATCAGCTGCTTTGGATAAGCCTTATCTTCCTGCTTCAGCAGATAGGCAACGGGCTTATCGTCGGCGGCATAGGCTCGACATATATTTATTTTGATTTCGGATATGAGGGTGGCCTGTTTTCGCTGTTTTCGATCGTCGGAATGTCCGTCACAGCATTTTTGATGATCTTCTATCCGGCAATTTCGCGCCATATTAAACGCAAAAAACTCATGACTGTCCTCGCGTGCATCTCGATGGTCGGCTATGCGCTCATGCTCGTTGCCGGACTCGCCCTGCCCTCAACGATGCTCAAATTCTGGGTCGTAACCATCGGCTACGCGCTTTCAAATTTCGGTCAGTACGGCTACTATCTAATCATGATGATCTCCATCATAAACACAGTCGAATACAACGAATACCGCACCGGCTCGCGCGACGAGGCGATCATTACCTCCCTGCGCCCGTTTTTGACCAAGATGTCCTCGGCGCTTATCGTTCTCGTCACAAATCTCAGCTACATCATTTTCGGCGTTACTAAATACACAAACCGGATATCCGATTTTGAAAACGAGTGCGCACGCAATCTCATATCCGAGCAGGATAAGATCATGGCGATCGACAACGTCATTGCCGGCATCGAGCCGGGAAAGACGCTGGCTCTGCTGCTTTGCATGGTCATTGTCCCCTGCGTACTGATGCTGCTCAGCTACTTCCTGTACAAAAAGCACTACAAACTTGACGAGGATGAGTACGACCGCATTTGCAGCGAGATAGCCGCGCGCAAGGAAGCAAAGGCATGAGCATAACAAAGCTTGCGATAAAGCTCGCCTCTCCCCTGCCGCAGCTTGAAGGCTTCGAGCGCTGTCTTTTCATCGGGCCGCATCCTGACGATATAGAGATCGGCGCCGGTGCCACGGCGGCAAAGCTTGCCGAAAGCGGAAAGGCGGTCGCGTTTTTATGCTGCATAGACGGCAGATACGGCTCCGCTTCCGTTCCGCCCGAGGAGCTTATCCCAGTAAGGCAAGCCGAGGCAAAGGCATCGGCCGCAGCCCTCGGCGTGAGCGATGTTCGCTTTCTTCCGTTTTGCGACGGCGGATTTTACGACGCTCGCGAGCTTACGGCCGCCATTGCAAAGGTCGTGGGCGATTTTAAGCCCGACGTCATATTCTGCCCCGATCCGCAGGTGAAAAGCGAGTGCCACCCCGATCACCTGAACGTCGGCAAGGCCGCATCCGAGGTCGCTTACTTTGCTCCATACGAGGGCATAATGCAAAGGCACGGCGCGGCGGCCGCCCCGGTAAAGGCGATAGCATATTACATGACTGCCTCGCCCAACCGATACGTCAAGACCTCGAAAAAGCTTCTTGACCGGCAGCTATCTGCGATATTCAACTGCCACAAGAGCCAGTTTCCCGACGACAGCGCCGATGGCAAAGCGATTGCGCTGTACCTCAAGCTGCGCTCGCTCGACTTCGGTGCGCGCAGGCTGTGCCTGCACGCCGAGGGCTTCAGAGTGCTCGACACGCTGCGCATGCATTGCCTGCCAGAGGCCGGAAAGTAATACTTTACATGCAAAAAAGCTCCCCGTGTGGGGAGCTTTTTCTACGTTCTTGATTATTCTGCGCAGCTTTCACAATCGTGCAGCTTCTTGCTGAACAGCTCGGGATCGTACGCAATGCCGTTGCGGTCATAGTAGTCCTTGACTGCCGCTGCAACCGCTTCCTCAGCGAGGACGGAGCAGTGAATCTTATGTGCGGGCAGACCGTCGAGAGCCTCGACGACGGCCTTATTGGAAAGCTCGAGTGCATCCTCGACCTTCTTGCCCTTGATAAGCTCGGTTGCCATGGAGCTGGTTGCGATAGCGCTGCCGCAGCCGAAGGTGTTGAACTTAACATCGGTGATGATGCCGTCCTTGACCTTGATATACATCTTCATGATGTCGCCGCATTTTGCGTTGCCGACTTCGCCTACGCCGTCTGCATCGTCCATTTTGCCGACATTACGGGGATTCTGAAAATGATCCATTACCTTATCGCTATAAAGTGCCATAACTTAAGTTCCTCCTATTATATCACGATGTGTTGTTTATTAAATAAGATGCTTCTTGGTGCCGTTTTCAAGCTCCTCCCACACGGGGGAGATATCGCGCAGATAGGCAACGACCTCGGGAACGACCTTGATGATGTGGTCGATCTCTTCCATGGTGTTGTATTCGCCGATGGACAGGCGCAGCGAGCCGTGAGCGACCTCATGAGGCAGGCCGAGTGAGAGCAGAACGTGGCTGGGGTCGAGCGAGCCGGAGGTACATGCCGAGCCGGACGATGCGCAGACGCCCTTGGCGTCGAGCAGGAGCAGCAGGCTCTCGCCCTCTATGCCCTCAAAGCACATGTTGACAGTGCCGGGAACATGATGCTCAAGCGAGCCGTTTATCTTGGAATGGGGGATCTTGCTGAGCTCGGCAAAGAGCTTATCGCGCATAGGGATGATCTTCGCGGTGTTGGCTTCCATATTGTCAACGCTCTCCTTGAGTGCCGCCGCCAGAGCGACTATGCCGGGGATATTCTCGGTGCCGGCGCGCTTGCCGCGTTCCTGAGCGCCGCCCTCGATGATATTGAACAGCGGCATACCGGTCTTTGCGTACAGAACGCCTACGCCCTTGGGAGCGTGGAACTTATGGCCTGACATGCTCAGCAGGTCGATGTTCATCTCCTGAACGTTTATCGGCATATGGCCGGCTGCCTGAACTGCGTCGGTATGGAAGGGGATCTTTCTTGCGCGGCAGAACTCGCCGATCTCCTTGATGGGCTGAACGGTGCCGATCTCGTTATTTGCAAACATGATGGTGACAAGCGCCGTATCCTCGCGAACGGCGGCCTCCAGATCCTCAAGGCGAACAACGCCGTCCTCATGGACATCCAGCAGAGTTACCTCAAAGCCCTCTTTTTCGAGCTTTTTGAGGGTGTGCAGAACCGCGTGGTGCTCAAACTTTGTGGATATAAGGTGCTTCTTGCCCTTGAGTGCGCCGACCTTTGCCATGGAAACTATGGCCTGGTTATCCGCCTCGGAGCCGCCGGAGGTGAAGTATATCTCCTTGGGCTGGGCGCCGATTATATCGGCAACGGTCTTTCTTGCATTTTCAAGCGCTTCCTTTGAATTCTGAGCAAAGGCATACAGGCTCGAGGGGTTGCCGTACTGCTCGGTGAGGTAGGGCATCATCGCGTCAAGCGCGGTCTTGCTGACGCAGGTAGTTGCAGCGTTATCAGCGTAAACAAACATTTTTATCTTCCTTTCGCATTTATATATCCTATTAAATCTGTGGGAATTGTAGCACTATGCTTTAGCTAAGTCAAGTCTTATTTCGCCATTTTTCGCCCGTGAGCAGATCCTCAAGGCTGACAGTGTCCAAATAGGCGTTTGTTATATCGTCAAGTTCCTTCCACATCGGAACCGTCAAGCAGCCGCCGGAGTGGTCGCACTGTATCTCGCCCTCCTTTATGCAGGCAACGGGTGCAAGATTATCCTCCATGCAGCGCAGTATCTCGCCGATTGTGTAGTCCTTCGGATCCTTGACGAGCTTATATCCGCCCTCTTTGCCGCGCGTGCTCTGCACAAGCTCGGCTTTTTTGAGATTTCCGACTATCATTTCAAGATACTTCATCGAAAGCTCCGTGCGCTCGGACACGGTCTTGAGCGATATGAAGCCATCCTCCCTGTGCTGGGCAAGGTCGATCATAATGCGCAGAGCATAGCGCCCCTTGCTGGTCACGTTCATCATATCACCTCCGTAATTCCTATGTCTGTTGTGTGATATTAATATACCACTTCCACGATAGGAATTGAAGTACATATGCCACAGTTTGTCCAATTTTGCGGTGCATTTTTTGCACAGCAGCGCCACTATGCCGCAAACTTATAGCCGTATTAATTTTGCTCATCTCAGGCGCGAAAAATTAACTTGAATTTCTGCCGCAAAGCGCGTAAAATCCGCCTTGCGCCTTGAGGCTGAAAGCCTTGAGATTGTGGATTTTTTGATTATTTCAGCAGTGTTTTGCGGGGGGATTTTTTCTATGGATTACAGCTTCATTTTAGTCATCGCAATTATTATGCTTTCAACCAAGGTTCTCGGCCTTGCAAGCGAAAAGGTCAATATGCCGCAGGTCGTCGGCGCACTGATAGCCGGTCTGCTGCTCGGCCCGAGCTGCTTCGGTCTTATAGGCGAATCGGACTTTCTCGTAAAGACGGCCGAGATCGGCGTTATTATATTAATGTTCACCGCCGGACTTGACACCGACGTTCAGGAGCTTAAGCACACCGGCCTTTCGGCCTTTATCATTGCAACGATCGGCGTTATAGTTCCTTTTCTGGGCGGCGCAGGCTGCTATCTGCTGTTTAACGGCGAGCCGGACAGCCTGCGCATGCTCAAGGCCGCATTCATCGGCGTTATCCTTACCGCGACCTCCGTTTCGATAACCGTTGAGACTCTGCGCGAGATGGGAAAACTCAAAAGCCGCGTCGGCACCGCGATAATGGCGGCAGCCGTCATTGACGACGTGCTCGGCATCATCGTACTTACCGTGCTCACCGGCTTTACCGATTCGACGGTTCAGCCCGTTACGATATTCATACGCATCATCGCATATTTCATCTGCCTTGCCATCGTCGCCATAGTCATCCGCAAAGCCTTTGCGCATCTGCGCGCAAGGATCTGGGGCAATCACAGACGCATTGCCATATACGCGCTTGCATTCTGCTTCATCCTCAGCTTTGTTTCCGAGCACTTTTTCGGCATTGCCGACATCACCGGCGCTTACTTTGCCGGACTTATGCTCAGCGACCACGGCGAGACGCGAACCTATGTTGTAAAGCGTATAAACACCATGAGCTACATGCTCTTCTCCCCTATTTTCTTTGCATCGATCGGCATAAAAACCGAGCTTGCAGGGCTTGACGGCAATCTGATCCTCTTCGCTGTCGCTCTCACGATAGTGGCTATTCTCACGAAGATCATCGGCTGCGGCATCGGCGCAAGGATCACGGGCTTTAAAACCTACGACGCCGTGTCCATCGGCCTCGGCATGGTATCGCGCGGCGAGGTCGCGCTGATCGTTGCGCAGAAAGGCAGCATGGCCGGGCTTATATCCGGCACCATGTTCCCGGCTGTTGTCCTCATGGTCATCGTCACAACGCTTGTGACGCCGCTGCTGCTCAAGGTCGGAATGAAGCACCCGACTCCGGACAACATTGAGCCTGCCGCTATGGCAAACGCATGAGACAATAGCATTACAGCGCACCCGATCGGGTACGCTGTTTTTATTTATATAAGTAGCAAAAGCGTTGTGCAGAAACTGCACAGATAATTTTGCAAAAAGGTCTTGCTTTATTTCGCTAATGTGTTATTATAGCAGCGTGATAACAAACTAAACTTAACCACAACGTTTTGGAGGAAAAGAAAATGAAACGAATTATCGCTATGATGCTGGCGCTGATGATGGTCTTTGCACTGTGCGCCTGCGGAAACAACACCAGCAACGACGACAAGCAGAAGGCCGACGACAGCGTTAAGACTCTCACCGTCGGTGTTGACCCCGAATATCCCCCCTACGCTTACATGGGCGATGACGGCAAGTACACCGGCTTCGACGTTGAAGTAGCTCAGGCAGTATGCGATCTGCTCGGCTGGAAGATGGAGATCTTCGCTCTCAACTGGGATCAGAAGCTCACTCAGCTTGACGCAAAAGAATGCGACTGCATCTGGGCCGGCATGACCATCCTCGACAGCATGAAGGAAGCCGGCTACGTCATCTCCGAGCCTTACTATGATAACACTCAGGTTCTCCTCGTTAAGGCCGACAGCGGCTACAAGACCTCCAAGGATCTTGCGGGCAAGACCGTTGCGGTTCAGCTCGGCACTTCCGGTGAGACTCTTCTCAACGGCAATCTCTCTGACCTCAAAGCAAGCTTTGCCAACGTCGTTACCTGCAACAGCTTCCTGAGCTGCTTCACCGAACTCGGCGGCGGCAGTGTTGACGCAGTATTTGTCGACTACCCCGTTGCTGCTGCATACGCTGCAGAAAATGAAGGCTACTACATCATTGATGAGCAGCTCGGCGCAGAGCAGTACGGCATTGCATTCCGTTCCGGCGATCAGAAGCTGTGCGATCAGATCCAGGCAGCAGTCGATCAGCTCGTTGAAAACGGAACCTATGCAAAAATTGCCGAGAAGTATCCCGACATCGTGAACAATCTGATTTTTCTTAACAAGTAATCAAGGCATAATTTAAAAAAGCCGCAGGCTTCCCGGAGGCGCAATGCACCTTCGGGAATGCGTGCGTTTAAAGTGAGGATATCCTATGGATCTTATTACAATGCTAAAGACAATGCTCGACGGCATGGGCGGCACCTGCGCGATATTTTTCCTGACGCTGCTGTTCGCTCTTCCGCTCGGCATGGTCGTTGCTCTGCTCAGAATGAGCAAAGTCAAAGTCATCTCAAGCATAACCCGCGCCGTCATATCCGTCCTGCGCGGCACTCCGCTTATGCTCCAGCTCATCGCGGTCACATACGGGCCGTACTATCTGTTTGAGCTTCCCGTTGCGAAAAACAAGCTCATCCCGGTAGTTATCGCATTTGCGATAAACTACGCGGCGTATTTTGCCGAGATCTACCGCAGCGGCATTGAATCTATCCCTGTCGGTCAGTACGAGGCAGCGGACATTTTGGGCTATTCCAAGATCCAGACCTTCTTCCGCATAATTCTTCCGCAGGTGCTCAAGCGCATCATGCCGAGCGTCACAAACGAGGTCGTTACCCTCGTTAAGGACACCTCGCTTGCATTCACCGTTTCGTATGTTGAGATGTTCACCATCGGCAAGCAGATAGCAAACTCGCAGTCGAGCTTTGTTCCGTTTGTCGTCGCCGGCGTGTTCTACTTTGTGTTTAACGCCATCGTCGATTATGTAATGGGCAAGGCCGAAAAATCAATGAACTATTATCAATAAGAAGGAGGATGTGCAACATGAAAAAGATATTGGAAATGAACCACGTTCAGAAAAGCTTCAATGACAACACGCTGCATGTTCTCAAGGACATAAGCCTCAGCGTATCCGAGGGCGAGGTCGTGTCCATAATCGGGCCGTCCGGCTCCGGCAAATCGACGCTGCTGCGCTGCGCAACGCTGCTGACCGAAATGGACGGCGGCGAGCTTCTCTACGACGGCGAGTACGCAGCCAAGAACGATCCCAACGGCCGCTCGGTTTATTCCGGCAAGGCCGAGCTGAAAAAGATCCGCAGCATTTTCGGCCTGGTTTTCCAGAGCTTTAATCTTTTCCCCCATTACAGTGTTCTGAAAAACCTTATGGATCCTCAGATATGCGTGCTCGGCCGCAGCAAGGAGGATGCGCAGGCAAAAGCCATGGAGCTGCTCGGCAAAATGAACCTATCCGACAAAGCCGACGCATACCCTTGCCAGCTGTCCGGCGGTCAGCAGCAGCGAGTTGCCATCGCCCGGGCACTCGCAATGGATCCGCAGATCCTGTTTTTCGACGAGCCGACGAGCGCGCTCGACCCGGAGCTTACCGGCGAAGTGCTCAAGGTCATAAAAAAGCTTGCCGAGGAGCACATGACAATGGTCATAGTTACTCACGAGATGGCATTTGCGCGCGCAGTATCCGACCGCGTTATCTTCATGGACGGCGGCGTTATCGTCGAGCAGGGTGATCCCGAGGATGTATTCGGTGCGCCTAAGATGGAGCGCACAAAGCAGTTTCTTAAAAATTACGGACAGTCATGAATATAAGCTACACTAAAATCGATCCTGCCGGGAACATCACCGTAATCGTTGACAGCTTTGTACCGCGTAAGCAGCAGAGCCGTGTTGCGTCCGAGCTTATGAAGCGCGACGTCACGGTAGAGCAGGTCGGCTTTCTCGAAAAGCCCGATGATCCCTGCTGCGCCGTGCGTCTTCAGATGATGGGCGGCGAGTTCTGCGGCAACGCCTCGCTTTCGGCCGCGGCCGTGATCTTCAGCCGTGCGGGCTTGGGCAAGGGTTTATACTGCGAGGAGCTTTTCGAGGTATCCGGTGCTGCGGAGCCTGTAAAAATTTCAGGGCACATGGTGAACAGTGCCTGCTTTGAGGGCGAGGTAGCTATGCCTCTGCCCGAATCCATATCCGAATGCAGCTTCCTTGACGGCTTTGAGGGCTATACCTTCCCTCTCGTACGTTTTCCCGGCATATGCCACGCGATAGTGCCGGCAGGAGCGATCAATCCCGAAAGAGCCGAAGCCGTTATAGCCTCGTGGTGCCGTCAGCTCAGCGCGGATGCTTTGGGTCTTATGTTCTTCGACAGGGATAAATGCACGCTCACGCCGCTTGTTTACGTCGCTTCGACCGATACGGCAGTTTGGGAAGGCTCATGCGCGAGCGGAACGGCGGCCGTTGCGGCCTATCTTGCAGAGCTTGACGGCGAATACGCCTCCGCGCGTCTTACCGAGCCTCGCGGAACGGTAAGCGCCGCAGCTACATATTCCTCATCGCAGGTTCGTTCGCTGACTATGAGCAATCGAGCAGTCATACAGGGTGAATTTACTGCCTTGATTTTTTAACATTTTTCGCGTATCATCAAATCCGAAAGGCGGTAGTACCCTATGAAAAAAAGAATTATCTGCGCTGCGCTGGCGCTGGCTATGGTTTTGAGCCTTTGCGGCTGCGGCAGCGACGGAAAATATAAAGTTGTTAAGAGTCTCGGCAGTCAAGAATACTCTATCGGCTTCAGAAACGGCGACTCGACGTATCATTACATTGACAAGGCGCTCAAGGAGCTTGCCTACGAGGGCGTTATAGACGAGCTTAGCACGCAGTGGTTCGGCAGCAGCCGTGCGGTCGATTTCCCGTCGCAGAAGGATGCGCTCAGCGAGCTTGGCTATATCGCAGAGAGAACGTTTATAATCGGCGTTGACCTCGACTCGGCGCCCATGGCATTCACCAAGGGCGAGGAGTACGTCGGCTTTGACATTGACCTTGCCGGCAAGGTGTGCGAAAAGCTCGGCTGGGTGCTGAAAATACAGCCGATACACTCCGAGGATGCCTATGTTGAGCTTAACTCCGGAAACATCGACTGCGCTTGGGGCGGCGTCGTGCTTGACAAGGAAAGCCCCGACTACACGATACTTGAAACCTACATGTCAACGGATGTCGTTCTTGCAGGTAAGGGCAGCGGCTCAAGCTCTGTGCGTGATAAGCTGCTGTACATCGGCACAACGCAGTCTGCACTCGACACCGTAAACGCAAGCAGCTCGGTCAGCCGCAAGCTTGGTCAGATAACCAGAATCAACGGCGGCGCAGCCGAATATTTCAGGGCCCTTGATAACGGTGACTGCGACCTCATTCTTACAAACAAGGCCGCTGTCGAGTACTTCAACACACATTAATTTCATAAAAAGTTCAGCCCACGGGAGGATTTCCCGTGGGCTGTTTTTCATTCGAGGTACATTGATCTCAAACGCGATATTTTGTTCTGCGTGATACCGAGCTTTTCGGCAAGGTATCTGTCAACGCTTCCGCATTGACGAATGCAGCTTTCAAACATTGCCTCAAGATAGCTTTCGTGCGTAGTGTTGAGCCAGTAAACGGACTCCAGCAGCGACTCATCGCCGGTCAGAGAGCGACATGCATCGGTATCGCGCCGAATTTTTTCGGCGCAGCAGATACCGGTGTACATGTAGTCGGCCATGATATCTTTCATCGACGCGCCCAATGCGTACAGCAGCAGCGCCGCGGCTACCCCTGCCCTGTCTTTTCCCATCGCACAGTGGAAGAGTATAGCCCCGTCGCCGTCGTTTTCAAGGACGCAGTCGAAAAACCGCCTGTATTGCTTGACGGCGTTGCTGTTTTCGACAAGGAGCGGATACAGCGAACGCATCTTCGCCATGCCGCCCTCGCGCAGATCCCTGGCATAATCGGTGCGCTTGAGTCCGTCGTAGGGATCCTCGATCGACTCGCGCGTTATGCCGGGAACCAGATCGGACACGACCGGGCAGTGTACATACCGCACACCGTCCGGTATAATGTCCATTTTAAGCGAGGTCTCCGCCGGGCTTCTGAGATCAACTATCGTTTTAAGCCTTATGTGGGTCAGCTTGGCGATATCGTCGTCAGTCACCTTTGAGAGTTCGCCGGATCTGATGAGTTTTTGCTTTGCCACCGTTCTGCCTCCGGCAGCTCTTATGCCGCCGAGGTCACGGGTGTTCATCGCCCCTGCAAGAAAGCATTCGGGCGCGTAGCTCATAAGCCTGCGTCCATCGCCTCGGCGCGCTCGATGAGCTTCTGCACGAATTCATCGGTCCAGAAACCGGTAAAGTGCAGCAGGTCGATGACCGAGAAGCGGTTGCGCATCAGGTGGCAGTTGGTGATCGCCCAGCGAACGGTCTTTTCGTCCACGGGGAAGTTGAGCTTTGAATATCTGGTGGGCGCATTTGCCTTGTGCATGCAGTCGGCAATGTACTCGGGCTTCTTTACCCAGGGCGCTACGGCCTTCTTGAATTCATCGAAGTTATCGAGGAAGGCTTTGAACTCGGCCTTGTGGTCGTGCCAGCGCTGCAGCTTCTTCTGGTAGTCTGCCCAGCACTCGTTAGCGGCATTGTGGGTATCGTCCAGCCAGTCAAACGCGGCCTTCACGCGCGGCTCCATCTCCTCGAAGCTGGGGTAGCACTTATCGAGATCGACCTTCTTCGGGTCAAAGTCGTTGAGAAGCCAATCCCAGATGATCTCGCTTATGATCCCTGAAACGGCTACCTGGGTGCCGTGATAGCAAATGCCGGTCTTGCGGACGCCGGAGGCCATGTCGATAAGATGGCTCATTACATGCTCCGAGCCGGAGGCCGGGGAGCTTTCGTTTGCAAGGCCCATGGAAAGGCCGCTGAGGGTCAGGACATTTGCAAGCTCGCCGAGAGTCTTGGCATCGCCTGCCGCAAGCTTCTCGGAGTTCTCAAGCAGTCTGTCGCACTGAGTGCGGATCATATCCGAGGGTGCGGTGTGGAAATGCTGTCCCATGCCGAGAACATTGCCCAGATACCAGTCAACGGGCGCTGTCCATGTTGCAATAAGGTCGCCGTAACCGCTGACATTCATCTCCGCAGGAGCTGCGGCAACGATATCAAGGTCGATAATAAGGATAAGCGGATAACGTGAATGAACGGTGCGCTTAACGCCGTTTATGAGCATGACCGAGGAATCATCGGAAAACGCGTTTACAGAAAGCGCGGTCTGCACGATTACCAGCGGCAGCGGGTTTTCGTGGTCGTAGTAATAGGTGGAGTACTTGCACAGGTCGCAGATCGTGCCGCCGCCTATGCCGACGACGATATCCTTGCCCTCAAAGTGAGCCTGGATCTTTGCCGCGTTCTCGGGCGTTGCGTGAACTATGCTGTTCGGCTCGCTGATGACCAGCCACTCAACATCATACTCCGCGTCAAGATATGACTTGACCGCTTCCTTAACGTTTTTCCCATCCACATCGACGATCTCGGTCGGGCCTGTTACCATCAGCACCTTTTTGCCGTCGGTAAGGCTCTTCACGGCCTGGCAGACCTTTTTGGCTGCCCCGTGCTCGATGTGGATCTCCTTCATACCGATGCCGCACAGCTTATCGGAATTTTCCTGCGCCTTGAGCATTTCGCGCAGCTCATCAAGCTTTGTTGCGTCGGCTTCAATTAAACGATTGTCAAGCATTTTGATTACTTCCTTTTTAATTATGCTTTGTAATACTTGTTAAAGAACGGCTCCATGGTGTAGTAGCACTCGTAGTAGCGAGCGTATGCTTCATCGTAAGCTGCCTTATTGTTCAGATCAGGCTCGTAGGTCGCACCGAGCTCGACCATTGCCTCTGCGGCCTCGTCAAGGTTTGCAAAGTTGCCCTCGGCAACGGCTGCAAGCATCGCAGCGCCGATAGCCGCGCCTTCGGGGTTCTTCGTTGCGACCAGCGGCTTGCCGAGAACGTCGGCCTTCATCTGGCACCAGAACGGAGACTTTGTGGAGCCGCCGACAATGCGGACGCTCGAGCAGTCCATACCGATCTCTTCAAATCTGTCAACGTTGTCCTTAAGGCCGAAGGAAATGCCCTCGAATACCGCACGCGACATATCGTCGAGCGTGTGGCTGAGCGTAAGACCCGTGAACGTGCCGCGTGCGCTGCCGTTCCAGTTGGGGGTCATTGCGCCGCCCATGCATGGCAGGAAGGTTATACCGTTCGAGCCGATCGGGCTGCGCTTTGCCTGAGTGTTCATAAGATCATAGTTCGGCAGGCGCAGGATGGTGTCCTTGTACCATCTGGTCGATCCGCCGGAAACGAAGCCGGGGTTCTCAATGAGCCACAGACGCGAGTCAGCGGAATGGTGGGTCTCAACGAGGCCCTTCTTGTCGAAAACAGGCTTTGCGGAGGTTCCCGCAACAGGCTCGGCTGTGCCGGTGATATCGCAGACCATGCCGGGCTTTACAAGGCCGGAGCCGAGGCACGCGCTGTGCTCGTCGCCGGTACCGCAGATGACCTTTGTGTTTGTCGTCAGGCCGAGGCGATGTGCAACAGGAGCGGTAAGCGTGCCGACAACGGTCTCTGCCTTTACTATCTTTCCGAGAAGTTCGGGGTCAAGGCCGAAAACATTTGCCATCTCGGGCGACCACGTTTTCTCTGCAACGTTGTAGATCATCGAAGCCGATGCCTGAGCATAGTCAACCGCTGCAACACCGGTCATCCAGTAGACAAGGTAGCTGTCAACGTTCAGGAGGTATTTTGCTTTTTCAAAAACGTCAGGTCTGTTTTTCTTTATCCACAGCATCTTCGCGGCTGTGTGGGTAGAGTCGAGGTTAAGGCCGGAAACCTCAAACACGCGTGCAGGATCAACCGTCTTGGCTATCTCGGCAGTCTCTGCCTCGGCACGGCGGTCGAGCCAAATGATGCAGTTCATAAGTGCATTGCCGTTCTCGTCGGTCGCTATGACGGAGTCGTTTATAGCGTCCATGCCGATCGTTCCGATCTCGGCAGGGTCAATGCCGGAATCGGCAACGAGCTGCTTTATAACGGTGGTGAAAGAGTGGAGATAATCCTCAACGGGCTGCTCTGCCCAGCCGGGATTGGGATATATGGGATCGTGCGCGCAGGTAGCCTCTGCGACGATCTTGCCCTCGGGATCGACAAGCAGGCCCTTGAGCGACTGCGTACCGAGGTCAACGCCGATTACATAACTCATAAACTTTTGCTCCTTTTTTGTAAAATGACAACAGCGGCACCGCCATTTGACGATGCCGCTATGGCGTTTTGGTTAATTATGATGTTTCAAAAGAGCCTATCACTGATCTTCGGGCTCAACCAGGAAGGTACCGTTCTTCTTCTTGCAGACGGCTGCATAGTAGAGCATTGCGATCACGAAGAATGCAACTGCGATGTAGAACAGAGTACCTGCGGTCACTGCGCTGTACAGCGAGCAGAACGCAACGATAAGGCAGAAGGGAATGCCGATGTAGCCGAGCCAACGGGGGCACTTGTAGGGGCGAGGCATATCCGGCTGATCCTTTGCGAGCTTGATCCAGGAGATGAAGCAGCAAAGAGCCATGAATGCGGAACCCATGTTTGCGATAACAACGATAACGTCAACCGAGCCGATGAGGGTAAGGACGATGCCGATGACGGAGGTAACGAGAAGTGCGTTGATCGGGGTGCCGTTCTTATCGAGCTTGCCGAGGAAGCCGGGCAGGCACTTGCAGCGCGCAAGTGCGTAGGTCTGACGGGACTGGCCGATGATGATGCCGTTAAGGGATGCGATCAGGCCGATCATTGCGATGACGATGAATACGATGCTCATCGTACTGCCTTCGCCGAAGAGGTGGTTGATTACGTTTGCGATAGGAGCGTCGTTCTTAAGAAGCTCTTCCTTGGGCAGGAGAGAGAAGGTGGTCACGAGCATGAGCATGCCGCCGATGAGCAGCGTGAAGATGCCGACGATAAATCCCTTAGGGATGTCCTTGGAAGGATTCTTGCATTCCTCTGCGCCCATGCCGCCTGCCTCAAATGCGAGGTAGAACCATACTGCATAGGGGATAGCGACGAAGATGCCCTTTACGCCGCCGAGGTCACCCATCTTGCCGAGCAGGCTGAAGTCTGCGTGGGGCAGGCCGATGCATGCGTAGAAAACGACGCCTGCAACACCGATAATGGTGACGATAAGGCCGATGAGCTGACCGGCTTCGATGCCGCGCATGTTGATGAACAGGAATATCAGGTATGCAACAACGGATGCGACGACTGCCGGAACTACCGGGAACAGAGTGTGAACATATGCACCGACCGCAATGCAGATACCGGGCGTGCAGAACAGGGATTCAACAAGATAGCTGAAGCCTGCGAAGAAGCCTGCGCCGCGGCCAAATGCCTTTTCGGTGTAGGCTGCGGGGCCTGCGGAGCTGGGGATAGCGGTTGCCAGCTCTGCGAACATGAATGCGAAGGGGATGTAGAACAGTGTTGCAATTGCCATTGCGATGAGACAGCCTGTGAAGTTTGTCTCGGATGCGATGTAGTTCCAGCCATAGTAGCTGCCGGAAATAACAGCGCCGACCGCGACCGACCAAATACCTGCGGCGGTCAAGGCTTTTTTAAGTTTGTTGTTTTCTTCCACGAGTATTATACCTCCCTATAAATTATTCAAGCTGCATCACATGCAGTTAAATACGGTTTACTTGGATGCCATGTAGTCGGCAACAGCCTTGAGGTTATCGCGGAAGCTGCCGTCGGCAACGAACTTCTTCTCGAACAGTGCAGAGCCCATGGTGAAGGTCCAGGGTCCGATATCGAACATGGTATCGATGCGTGCATAGCTGTTGATCGAGCCTGCTATGCAGATCTCTGCGTCAATTGCAGCGCAGAACTCGCGTGCGAGCTTCTCGCCGTCAACGACGTGGCGGTATGCAAGAATGTCAAAGCCCTTGATGCCCTTTGCCATAAGGTCCTTTGCGTTCTGGATGATCTCTTCGTTCGTGCCCTCGAGGATACTCGGGCTGCCGGAGACCTTGCCGACAAACGGCAGATATGCCATGCCGTTTTCTTTCAGAAGCTTTGCTACGGAGTCATAGTATACTGTGCCCATCAGGTAGTCAAAGCCGCAGTCAATTGCAGTCTGTGCGCCGTCAAGGCAGCTTGCCTCGTCATAGGTCACGACCTCGAGGAATGTGGTCTTGCCTGCTGCCTTCATTGCTCCGGCTACCTTCTTCATCTCGTCCTTCGGCAGGCCGACATTCTTAAAGCCCCAGAACTTTACCGGCAGATCCTTGCACTGCTCGAATATTTCACCTGCGTCCTTTACGGTCACATCGTGATGGGTCAGCATTATTATGATCTCAGGTTTCATTTTCTTCGTCTCCTTTTCATTTAGTCAAAACCTATCGTTTTGCTGTGCTTTTTACGAGAATAATAATATTTCAGTTTTTGGGGATTGTAAACAAAAATCGTGCGCGCAAAAACCGGCGATTACGGTTAAATTGTCTATGACTCCGTCATTTTTCGCATAACGCTCATTTTGAATGCAAAAATGAGCGTTTCGTTTTTTCATTTTTTACATTTTTCACAAAAACGGAGCGTAAATTTTTACACTTCACTCAGCTAAAGTATGATGCATTTTTAACAATTTCTCGATTAAAATTTGCCGTTTCCTACACGTTCTTTGCTCTTTTGCACAAATAACGCATGTCGTAATTGTTAAAAGCGCTTATATGGAGTCCAACAGGTCTTTTGTAAAAAAATGCACGGAGCACATGAGTGCTCCGCGCAAAACACGCTGTTTTATTGTCAGCCCTCAGCAGCGGTGCCGAGACGGCCGTAGCCGTCGTATGCAAACAGCTGCTTTTTGCTGTCATCGCCGTAGGCGGAAACAACGTCGGCCACAAAAAATGTGTGATCGCCGACCTCGAGCATATCGCTGAGCTTACACTCGAAAACGACCTTGCTCGCTGCAACGACCTTGGGCGATATCATCTTTGCTTCGGCAAGCTCGATGCCAAGCTCGGCAGCCTTATCCGTGCTTCTGCCCGAGCAGCGGCCGCATTGCAGCGCCGAGTCCTTGAGCTGCTCGTCAACGACGCATATCGCAAACTCTCCGCCCTCGCGGATATTTCCGCCGCTGTAGCCCTTATTGCTCAGGCATGCGCCGATCTTCACGGGATGGTTACTGAGATAAGTCCACCACGAGACGGCCATGATGTTGGTCTTTCCCTCTTTATCTGCCGAGGTAAGCAGTGCAAACGGTGCAGGCGCGGTCATCCGCTGAGCCTGACCTATTGTGAGATCTGTCATGATCATCCCTCCTTGTTGACTTACTTTATCATGCCTCGACGGCGTTTGGCAAGCTTATTTTGCTGCCATGTAGTCGGCAACAGCCTTGAGGTTATCGCGGAAGCTGCCGTCGGCAACGAACTTCTTCTCAAACAGTGCAGAGCCCATGGTGAAGGTCCAGGGTCCGATGTCGAACATGGTGTCGATGCGTGCATAGCTGTTTATCGAGCCTGCTATGCAGATCTCTGCGTCGATAGCCGCGCAGAACTCGCGTGCCAGCTTCTCGCCGTCAACCACATGACGGTATGCAAGAATGTCAAAGCCCTTGATGCCCTTGGCCATCAGATCCTTTGCGTTCTGAATGATCTCCTCGTTCGTGCCCTCGAGGATGCTCGGGCTGCCGGAAACCTTGCCGACGAACGGCAGATATGCCATGCCGTTTTCTTTCAGAAGCTTTGCTACTGAGTCATAGTATACTGTGCCCATCAGGTAATCAAAGCCGCAGTCGATCGCCGTCTGTGCGCCGTCGAGGCAGCTTGCCTCGTCATAGGTCACTACCTCGAGGAACGTGGTCTTGCCTGCTGCCTTCATTGCTCCGGCTACCTTCTTCATCTCGTCCTTCGGCAGGCCGACATTCTTGAAGCCCCAGAACTTTACCGGCAGATCCTTGCACTGCTCAAATATCTCGCCTGCATCCTTCACGGTCACATCGTGATGTGTCAGCATTATTATGATCTCAGGTTTCATTTTTTCTTCGTCTCCTTATAAAATATTGATTTGAACTTAAATTTTGTGCTATACTAAATCAACGTTTTTGTATAACACAACGGTACCCTCGGTTAACAAGGGCAGACACGGTTTTGACGGGCAGAAATACGCCCATATCGCGTCAATCCCCTTGACAATACAGCAAGTATTCTCTTCGGGTCTTTCCTTGTCTGTCCGCATTTGGAGCTCCGGCAAAACTGCCTTGCACCTGTCAGTGATGAATTTTCGAGTGATTTTTGTTTTTTTGAGGTGCAGGCGGGCTGGCGCCCGTCAAAGCGAAAAGGGCAAAAAGCGCCGAAAAGGCACGCTGTCAGGCGTGTTTGCCCTTGTTAACCGATGGTAGTTTCCGTACATAAAAATAATCGGAATTTCCGTTTTCGTCAACTCGCGCAACTCGCCTCAAACCGTTCGAAAAGGAAGATTGTTTCATTTTTGCGTGTTTCGCGCAAAAGTTTTTGCGTTTTGCGCGAAATTAAGCAAAAAAATTATTGATTTCTAACAAAAAAACTCTTTATTTTTCTACATACTCGTCATATAATTGTATTAAACGGTTAACACGTTTTGGACAAAACACGAATTTTCATATCTGGGAGTGTTAAATATGAAGACCGGTATTCGTGAGCAGAAAATAATAAGCATACTTGAAAGCCGCGGCGAAATGTCAGTAAGCGCACTGAGCGAATATCTCGGCGTTTCCGTGTCCACGCTGCGCAAGCAGCTTGCGGACATGCAGAGCCGGAAGCTCATCATCCGCACATACGGCGGCGTTATGTCAGCAAACCGTTTCCCGGACGAGACCTTCGACAGCAAGCTGCACAAGAGTGTTTCTGAAAAGCGGCGCATCGCTACAAGGGCGCGTCAGCTCGTTCACGACGGTGACTCCATATCGCTCGGCAGCGGAACAACGGTGTATGCGCTCAGCAACCTTCTTGACGACATGGACTCGGCTACTATATACACAAACTCCATGCAGGCTGCTGACTTCCTCGCCCACTGCGCTTCGCTCGATGTTCACATCTGCGGCGGCATAATCCGCAGCGCGACCGGAACCATCATCGGAAACGAGGCCTACAATTTCTTTAATGGCATCTGCGTTGACTATGCCTTCATAAGCTGCGATGCTATCGACGATGACGGCGAGGTCTACAGCGACAATATAGCCGTTGCGGCAGTGGAAAGTGCGGTGCTCAAAAACGCAAAGCGCAAGTACGTTCTTTGCGATTCCTCCAAGCTCGGCAAGCGCTCGATAGCTCACATCATAAATCTCAGAGAGTGCGACGCGCTCATAACCGGAACAAGCGACAGCTCCGTTGCCGAAAAGCTTTCCTACTCCATAAATGTCGACTACGTCTGACCTTAATAATCGAAATAATCAAATACTCATTGCAGCCGTAAAACCGGCTGCATTTTTATTTTTGCCTATACATATTTGTAATATGTATATCAGCGAAAATCATAGCCGGAGAGCGTCAGGCAATAAACGATGCGTTAGGCAAATTAACGTAAGTTTGGACTGCCTGTTAACCACTTGCAGACACGTATCGGTATTTTCGAGCCGTTTTGACCATGCTTGTGAGCAAACTGTTACCAATTTTGCAGCAAATCACATAAGTATCTGCAAAGAGATTTGCGCTAACCATAAGCAACGAGTTAATATCCCCGCAAAACTATTGTAATCATATTTTTAACAAATAAAATGGTTATCAGCGAAAGCACTATTATTAAAGGAGAGAAAGCTATGGAAAACAATCGCGACTCTTTTGGCTCCAATTTCGGCTTTATCATGGCCGCCGTCGGTTCGGCTGTCGGTCTGGGCAACATTTGGGGCTTCCCGTACAAGATAAGCGCTTACGGCGGATTCGCATTTCTGCTCGTTTATCTTGCACTGGGTATCTTCGTCGGTCTCGCCGTTATGGTCGGCGAATTTGTCATCGGCCGCAAGACAGGTCTTAGCCCGATCGCAGCTTACAGAAAGCTGAGCAAAAAATTCACCTGGCTCGGCTACATGGCAGTCATCTGCCCCTTCCTGGTCCTTTGCTTCTACTTTGTCCTCGGCGGCATGGTCATGCGCTACGCGGCAGGCTACCTGACCGCCATCTTCGGCTGGGACACCTGGGGAGTATCCAACATCGCCGACTTCTTCGGCTCCTTCATCATGAACGGCGGCCAGATGATACTCTGGACGGCAATCTTCATTGTGCTTAATGTCGCCATCGTTGCAGGCGGTATCGGCGAGGGCATCGAAAAATTCTGCAAGGTCGGTATGCCCGCTCTGTTCGTGATGCTCATCATCATCATTATCTATGTTGCATGCCAGCCCGGCGCAGGTGAAGGCTACAAGTTTATCTTCGGCTGGGATCTCTCACCGCTCAAGGAAGACTGGCTGCTCGTTCTCAAGAGCGCAGCAGGTCAGATGTTCTTCTCCCTGTCCCTCGGCATGGGTGCAATGATCACCTACGGCTCCTACCTTCAGAAAAAAGAGAGCGTTCAGAAAAACGCCCTTATTGTCGTCATCAGCGATACCACCGTCGCCATCATGGCGGCAATGGTCGTTGTTCCCGCCTGCTTCGCGTTCCTCGGCACCAATGCCGGTGCGGGTCCCGGACTTCTCTTCAAGTCAATGCAGGAGGTATTCCACAACATGGGCTATGTCGGCAATATCATGGGCTTCCTGTTCTACACGCTTGTTTTTATCGCCGCCATAACCTCGTCGATCTCTCTGCTCGAGGTCATCACCGCATATAAGGTCGACAAGAATGTCGAGCAGGGCAAGGCTCCCGGACGCAAAAAATATGCAATTCTCGCAGCCTGCATAATCTTCATATTCTGCCTGCCCACCTGCCTTGACGGTCTGGGTGCAGGCATCAACGGCGGCGCTGCCATAGGCACTCCCGCCGAAATTCTCGGAATGAGCTGGGGTGAAGCCGGCGACATCACGGAGTTTGCAGAAGATACCGCTTACTATGTAAAGGGTGATGACGGAATTTATACCGCTGTTGCCGATGACGCCGCCTTTGACGCCTCCGAAACCTACTATCTGAAGACCGCAAAGACCTGGAACGGCGACTGGCTCGACTTCTACGACGTTTTATCCGAAGGCATCATGATGCCGCTCGGCGCAATGGTCATGGCCTTCCTGATAGGCTGGGTACTCAAGCTGGACTTTGTTGTTGAGGAGTGCGAGTCCTCCGGGCACAGGTTCTGGGGCAAAACGTTCTTCAATATCTGCTACAAGGTCATCACTCCGCTTGGCATGATCCTTGTCCTTTACGGTCAGATAACAAGCTTCTTCTGATAAAAAGCAAGCAGCATAACATACGATTTAAGGAGCAGCCTCGCTGCTCCTTTTTCATGCTCAGACGCCGCATAAGCGGTGTCTCTTTATTGCTTCGCGTCTTTATGTTTTTCAAACGCATTTGCTGCCGGCATATACGTTTTATTAATACGCATATTAACTGAATTTATAGCCAAACGCCCCATCACAACCTCAGACCCGCTAAGATAATTAACGTGTTTTTGACCTGTTTGTTAACGGCTCATGGTGTCTCATAGGTATTTTCGAGCTATTTTGACCATGCTTGTGAACAAACTATTACCAGTTTCGCAGCAAATCTAATAAATTTCTGTAAAGGCATTATTGATAAGCGTTAAGAACGCGTTAATTTGGGGATAAAGCTATTGTAATCATATTTTTAACAAATAAAATAGATTCCAGCGAAAGCATTAATTTTTAAGGAGAGAAAGTTATGGAAAACAATCGCGCTTCTTTTGGCTCCAACTTTGGTTTCCTGATGGCCGCTATCGGTTCGGCAGTCGGTCTGGGCAACATTTGGGGCTTCCCGTACAAGATGGGTATGAGCGGCGGCTTCGCCTTCCTGCTCGTTTACCTCGTTCTTGCGGTATTGGTCGGCCTCGCCGTTATGATCGGTGAGTTGACAATCGGCCGTAAGACCGGCCTGAGCCCTGTTGCGGCTTATCGCAAGCTCAGCAAGAAATTCACCTGGATGGGTTACATGGCAGTTCTGGTACCGTTCCTGGTCCTCTGCTTCTACTTCGTCCTCGGCGGCATGGTCATGCGCTACGCTCTCGGCTACCTGACTGCTATCTTCGGCTGGAACACCTGGAACGTTGCTGATATCTCCGAGTTCTTCGGCCAGTTCATCATCAACGGCGGCCAGATGATCCTCTGGACCGCGATCTTCATCGCGATCAACGTATTCATCGTTGCAGCAGGCGTTGCAGAAGGCATCGAGAAGTTCTGTAAGATCGGCATGCCCGCTCTGTTTATCATGCTTCTTATCGTCATCGTTTACGTTGCTGTTCAGCCCGGCGCAATGGACGGCTACAAGTTCATGTTCGGCTGGAACGTTGAGCCGCTCAAGGAAGACTTCCTCAAGGTTCTCAAGACTGCGGCAGGCCAGATGTTCTTCTCCCTGTCCCTCGGCATGGGCGCTATGATCACCTACGGCTCTTACCTGAAAAAGCAGGAGAGCATTCAGAAGAACGCAGTCATCATTGTTATCTGCGATACCCTCGTTGCGATCATGGCCGGCATGATCGTTATGCCTGCTTGCTACGCATTCCTCGGCGGCGAGACCAGCTCCGGCCCGGGACTCCTGTTCCTGTCCATGCAGATCGTCTTCGACAAGATGGGCTACGTCGGCAACATCATGGGCTTCCTGTTCTATGCCCTTGTTTTCATCGCAGCAATTTCTTCTTCCTTCTCCCTGCTCGAAGTCATCACCTCCTTCAAGGTTGACCAGAACGTTGAGAAGGGCAAGGCTCCCGGACGCAAAAAGTACGCTATCCTCGTAGCCGTCATCATCTTCGTATTCTGCCTGCCCACCGCACTTGACGGTCTGGGTGCCGGCACCAACGGCGGCGCAACCATCGGCAGCCCGGCAGATATTCTCGGCATGCACTGGGCAGAGGCCGGCGATATCAGCGAATTTGCCGACGGCACCAATTACTATGTGAAGGGTGATGACGGCATCTACTCCAAGGTAGACACCGCGGCTGTCGCATTCGACGCATCCGAGACCTATTACCTGAACACCGCAAAGACGTGGAACGGTGACTGGCTTGACTTCTACGACATGCTTTCCGAAGGTATTATGATGCCGCTCGGCGCAATGGTAATGGCGTTTGCCATCGGCTGGATCTGGAAGATCGACATGGTCGTTGAAGAGTGCGAAGCTTCCGGACACAAGTTCTGCGGGCGTGCATTCTTCAACATCTGCTACAAGTTCATCACCCCGATCGGCATGGCCTTCGTTCTGTACGCTCAGATCACAGACTTCTTCGGTTAATCAAATTAAGCAACATAACATAAATTTAAGGAGCAGCTTTTGCTGCTCCTTTTCTATTAATTCTCTGTATTGAAAAAGCTCCCCACCGGGGAGCTTTTTGTTATCCTATCTGGCATATGTATGCGATTTTTCCGCTGTAGAAGCGCGAATACTGCGCCATGGGATCCGGGCGGCTGTCGTTATAAAGCCATGTGCCGTCGGTCTGCTTAACGAGCATGATGTAGTTTTCGGCCGCGCCGTCATAAGAGTCGGTCATGGACGGCTCCCCCTGAGCCCAGGCATAAAAATCGTGTTCTTTCCCGTCGAGCCATTTGATCTGACCGTCATCGCCGCGATATGCACCGATCCAGACATATTGAGCATTGCTGTCGGCTAGCAGCTGGCAGAGCTTTTCATAGTCGGCGGCATCCTTTATCGTTGCAAGATGGCCGCCAAGCTCTGTGCAGCGGCGCTCGGCCTCATCCCAGCTGACATCCTCGGAATAGAGCATATACTGCACCTCGGCAGGAGCCTTGCTCGGCTCGGGAGTCTCGGTGGGTGCAACACTCGGCAGCGTTGTGGGCTGAGCCGTCGGCTCCGGTGCCTGTGTCTGCACAGCAGGCGGAGTTACATCAAAGCTTATGCTGCTGCGCCCAAATCCTACGCCGACGAGCAGCAGAGTTATCACAGCAAGCGTAACTGCCGACCGCTTCGCCGCGCGCTTTTCATGAATATTTCGCGTCTGCTTCGGCAAAGCAGGCTCTGCCTCGTCTTTTTTAGGCGGCTCCTGCGGTTTTGGTACAGGTGCGGCCTTGGCCTCTCCCTCTTTTGCCGGGGTTTTTTTAGGCTCCGGTCTCGGTTGTTTCTTCGGCTCCGGTTTAGGTTCGGGTTTCGGCTCGGCTTGGGGCTTCGGTTCCTCGGGAAGCTCGGGAGCTTTTGACGCAGGTTTTATCTCCTCCGGCTCATCGCCGCAGTATTCCCACAGCGCCTTGAGCATTTCGTATGAGTTTTCATAACGCTTTGCAGGCTCAAACGCCAAAGCGCGTTTGAGTATCGCAAGCAGCTTATCGGGCACTCCCTCCGGCATCGGAAAGCTGTCGCCGCTCATTCTTCGTCTGAGCGCATGCGCACGCTTCTCGGCGCTCGGCTCGGCTTCATCGGCAAACGGAAGCTTGCCGCCGTTGAGTCCTGCATACACAATAAGCGCTATGGCATAAACATCCGCCGCCGCGCTCTCCTCGCCGTTCCAGAACACCTCTGGAGCCATATATTCAAGCTCAAGCTTCGTCCAGCCGTTCTCGCCTGCCTTACCGGCTTTGCCGACCTTGACTCGCCCATCCTCGGCGACATATATATTCCCAGGGCGAATACCGCCCCTGAAGCCGTTTTCGCCGCATTCCTCCGCGGCAATACGGCACAGCTTTTTTGCAAGCTCCAGAAGCTGCTGCTCCTGGCAGTCAACAAGGCTGCCGCTTTGCAGCTTCTGTGGGTCAAACACGACTTTATCTGCCATGCTGCACCTCCAATCAAGTATTTGCTGATTTACATAATATCACGGCTGCAAATGCAAGTCAAACCATTTTGCCCATGAAAATACCCCGATGATACAGGTGCGTATCACCGGGGTCGTTCATTAAAGCTTTGCCTTTATATTTGCCGCTATGCTGTCGGCATTTTCAGCCATGACAAAGACGATATAGCCGTTTACTTCCTCAGTCACGGCAGATTTTGCGATCTCGTACTGATCCTCAAGATACATGTTGAAATTGCTCTCCTGCAGCGCCTGATAATCGCTGAAATATTTAAGCACCGCATCCTTCTTGCCGTCGGCAGGCTTAACGATCGCTATCGTATAGGCCTGAACGTTCATAAGCGAAAAGGAGAACGCGCCCGTCTCAAAGTTGGCCTTGTCCCACTCGTTCCACTCAAACAGATTGCTGAGGTTTGCATCCTCGCTGTCGAGTGCGATCGCAGGATTGGACCCGGTCATTTCGTTGCCGTTTTCGTTTATAATTTTGGCAAGATTATCACTTGTGAGATTCGCGTTCGAGTTTGAAGAGCAGGCTGCAAGCATAGTCAGCATAAGCGCTGCCGCGATAATAGCGGATAGTAGTCTTTTCATTTTCTCACTCACCTTAATTTTATTTATTTTGATCGCCGGGCTTTCCCTCGGCATGCAATAAAGATACAACACGTTGTTCGATATCGCAAGCGTTTTCACAGTTTGTTTACATTCGCTTATAACCGGGCTTTAAATTTGACGCAATATATGATATTATAACCTATTATAAATGCAAAATTCATTATCGGAGGTCTGCCATGAACGGACATGAATGCTATATAATCGGCGCAGGCGATTTTTTCGGACTGCGCGAAGCGCCGGACGACAGCGACTATGTCATTGCAGCCGACGCAGGCTTTGAATACTGCACCGAAAACTGCATCATCCCCGACCTTGTGCTCGGCGACTTCGACTCGCTCGGCAAAGCGCCGAAGCATCCGAACGTTTTGCAGCTTCCCGTGGAGAAGGACGATACGGACACGATGTTCGCCCTCAAGCTCGGACTTGAAAAGGGCTACAGGCGCTTTTACATTTACGGCGGCCTCGGCGGCAAGCGCCCGGATCACACCATTGCGAACATGCAGGCGCTTCTGTTTCTTTTAAGCCACGGCGCGCGCGGCTGGCTCTTCGGCGAAAATTACGTCTGGACAGCCATAAGAAATTCCTCGCTGCGCATTGAGGGCGAGGGTGACGTTGCGGTATTCTGTTTTGACGGCAAAGCAGAGGGCGTTTCGATAAAGGGGCTTAAATACGAGCTTGACGATGCCGAGATAAGCTCCGACTTTCCTCTTGGCGTGAGCAACAGCTTTGCCTCCCGCGAAGCCGAGATAAGCGTCAAAAACGGCACGCTTTTAATTATGTACGATATAAAGGTGAATGAAATTGACTGAATTTTATGCAGGAAAATGCGACATAGCCGTCATCGGCGCAGGGCATGCCGGCATTGAAGCCGCGCTTGCGGCCGCACGCATGGGGCTTGACACGATATGCTTTGCAATAAATCTTGACAGCATCGGCAACATGCCGTGCAACCCGGCCATCGGCGGCACCGGCAAGGGGCACCTTGTGCGTGAGCTTGACGCACTCGGCGGCGAAATGGCAAAGGCGGCTGACAAAGCCTGCATACAATACCGCATGCTCAACCGCGGCAAAGGGCCGGCGGTGCACTCGCTGCGCGCGCAGGCCGACAGGCGCAGATACCAGGAGGTCATGAAGCTTACGCTTGAAGATCAGGAAAAACTGCGCGTCAAGCAGGCCGAGGTAGTCGAGATTCGCACGGAAAACGGCGCTGTGAGCGCCGTTAAAACGCACACGGGCGCGGTGTATTCCTGCCGTGCTGCGATCGTTGCCTGCGGAACGTATCTCGACGGCAGAACGATAGTCGGCGACGTTATCCGCTCCTCGGGGCCGGACGGTCTGGCCGCCGCAAAGGGGCTTACCCCCTGCCTTGAGGCATTGGGGCTTTCCATGCGCCGCTTCAAGACCGGAACTCCTCCGCGAGTTAATGCTCACAGCGTTGATTTTTCAAAAATGGAGCTTCAGCCGGGAGACGACGAGCCGGAGGGCTTTTCCTTTGAAACGACAACGCCGCCTGAAAACCGCGCGGTGTGCTACCTTACATACACAAACGAAAAAACGCACAGGATCATTCTCGATAACATAGACCGCAGTCCGATATATTCGGGCGTTATCGAGGGCATCGGTCCCAGATACTGTCCGAGCATCGAGACGAAGATCATGACCTTCCGTGATAAGCCAAGACATCAGCTTTTTATCGAGCCGATGGGACTGGGCACACATGAGCTGTACATTCAGGGGCTGTCCTCATCTCTGCCCGAGGATGTTCAGACAGAAATGCTGCACACGATAGCCGGGCTTGAAAACGCGGAAATGACGCGCTGCGCCTACGCCATCGAGTATGACTGTGTCGATCCCACGGAGTTGTATCCGACGCTTGAGACGAAAAAGGTCTCGGGGCTATACGGCGCCGGGCAGTTTAACGGCTCATCCGGCTACGAGGAGGCCGCCGTGCAGGGCTTTGTTGCCGGCGTGAATGCCGCTTTGAAGCTCAAGGGCAAAGAGCCGATGATACTGCGCCGCTCGGACGGATATATCGGAACGCTCATAGACGACCTTGTCACCAAGGGCACCAACGAGCCTTACCGCATGATGACCTCGCGCAGCGAATACAGGCTGCTGCACAGACAGGACAATGCCGATAAGCGGCTTTGCGGCATCGGTCTGAGAATAGGCCTTGTATCGCAGGAACGCTACGACGCTGTGCAGGAAAAATATGCCGAGGTCGAACGCGAGATAAAAAGGCTTGAAAAGACGCATATCGCGCCCTCAGAAGAGCTCAACACATATCTTGAAGCAAACGGTACGGCACCGGTATCAAGCGGTGTGTCCCTCGCAGACCTCATTCGCCGTCCGCAGCTTAGCTATGAGGGGCTTGCCCCGTTTGACGTTCAGCGCCCCGAGCTTCCGCGCCCGGTGTGGTATCAGGCGGAGATAAGCCTCAAATACGAGGGCTATATAAAGCGCCAGCTCAAGCAGGTCGAGGACTTTGCCGGCATGGAAAACAAGCTGCTGCCGGATGATATAAATTATGACGAAGTCACCGGTCTGCGCCTTGAGGCGCGCGAGAAGCTTAAAAAGATCCGTCCGCACTCCTTCGGACAGGCGAGCCGCATCTCCGGCGTATCCCCTGCCGATATTTCGGTGCTGATGGTGTGGATGGAGGGTCGAAGATGAAAAAGGTCGTGCTTGGATTTTCCGGCGGCGTGGATTCGGCGGTGTGCGCAAAGCTTCTCAAGGACTCCGGCTTTGACGTTCACGGTCTTTATATGGACAACACCGACGAGCGCTCGCTTGCCGACGCCGTGAACACGGCTCGGTTCATAGGCATTCCGCTCGAGGTGCGCGACGTTCACGCACAGCTTGAAGATCGCGTATGCTCGCGCTTTGCCGAAAGCTACCTCAGGGGCGAAACGCCAAATCCCTGCATCATATGCAATCCTACACTGAAATTTAAAACTCTGCTGGACTTTGCAAACGAGATCGGCGCCGATAACATCGCAACCGGGCACTATGCACGCGCCGAAAACGGAGTTTTATACAAAGGAATGCCGTCAAACGACCAGAGCTATATGCTCTGCCGCATACTCCGCGAGCAGCTTGACAGGCTCACGCTTCCGCTCGGCAGGTTCGAGAAAACTCAGGTGCGCAAAATGGCCGAGGGCTTTGACCTCCCCGTTGCGCACAAGCCCGACAGCATGGAGATCTGCTTTATTCCCGACAAGGATTACATCTCATGGCTGGCCAAACGTGCCGAGCTGCCCCCTGCCGGAAATTTTGTGTTCCACGGCGAGGTCATCGGCCGTCACGAGGGCATACATCGCTACACGGTCGGTCAGCGCCGCCCCGGGCTTTATAACGAGCGCAAGCTGTACATCTCGGCGATAAACGCCGAAACCAACGAGATAGAGCTTGCCCTATGGGAGGAGCTTTTCAAAACCGAGGTCATCGCACGTGACTTTAACTGGCTGTGCGACGTTCCGGCAGAGCCTGTGCGCGCATCTGTGCGCGTGCGCCACACGAAGTGGGAAAACCCGGCCTGCACCGCTTATACAGAGGGCGACAGGGTGCGCATAATCTGCGATGAGCCTGTGCGCGCCCCGGCAAGAGGGCAGTCGGCTGTTTTGTACGACGGCGACCGAGTGCTCGGCGGCGGATTCATTGTTTAACAACAAAAATCTCGATTTTATCTTTAAAAACGTCAATTTAACAATTGACGTTTTTAAGCTTTTGTGAGAAAATAGCGGACAATATATCAGCGTGAAAAAAATCTGTAACTTTTTCACGCTTCAAAACGCCACATTTTTCGTGAAAACAAGTTTTTACGAAAAATCTCGCTACGCTCGTCAAAAAGCCTGATAAATCAGGCGTTTTTGATGGCTATTAATCTAATTACGAGTGGGCCCTTTACCCCCTTGATCTCCCCTGCTGCTTTGTTTTCTTTGCTCAGCAGCATAATTTTCAGACAGAATGAATATATAAAGGAGAAGTAATATGGCGATTTATTTTAACGAACCCTCGAGAACCTTCAGTGAATATCTTCTTATCCCCGGCTACACGAGCGAGGAATGCATTCCCGATAACGTAAGTCTCAGAACGCCGCTCGTGAAATTTAGGAAGGGCGAAGAACCCACGCTGAGTCTCAACGTGCCGTTTGCGTCGGCCATCATGCAGTCTGTTTCAAACGACACCATGGCCATAGCGTTGGCAAAGGAGGGCGGCATATCGTTCATATACGGCTCTCAGTCGATAGAGGACGAGGCGGCAATGGTAGCTCGCGTAAAGAGCTACAAGGCAGGCTTTGTTCCCAGCGCGTCGAACATCACTCCCGACGCGACTCTCAAGGATGTGCTCGAGCTTAAAGAGCGCAACGGCTACTCCACCATGGCCGTCACCGAGGACGGATCCGCTACCGGCAAGCTTCTCGGTATCGTCTCCAGCCGCGATTACCGCGTTTCCCGCATGGAGCTTTCCACATGCGTTTCCGAGTTCATGACTCCGCTTGAAAAGCTCGTCACCGCTCCCGAGGGCACCTCGCTCAAGGAAGCAAACGATATAATCTGGGATCACAAGCTCAATTCCCTGCCCATAGTTGACGCCGCAGGCAGACTGCTTTACTTCGTTTTCCGCAAGGACTACGCCGAGCACAAGAACAATCCCAACGAGATCCTCGACGATCACAAGCGCTATGTTGTCGGCGCAGGCATAAACAGCCGCGACTACGCCGAGCGAGTTCCGGCGCTGATCGAGGCAGGCGCGGATGTTCTGTGCATCGACTCCTCCGAGGGCTTCTCCTGCTGGCAGAAAAAGACCATCGACTTCATCCGCGAAAAATACGGCGACAGCGTAAAGGTCGGCGCAGGCAACGTTGTTGACGCAGACGGCTTCCTCTTCCTCGCCGAGGCCGGCGCGGACTTTGTTAAGGTCGGCATCGGCGGCGGCTCGATCTGCATAACGCGCGAGACCAAGGGCATCGGCCGCGGTCAGGCGACCGCACTCATCGAGGTTGCGGCAGCGCGCGACGATTATTATAAGAGAACCGGCGTTTACATCCCCATCTGCTCGGATGGCGGCCTTGTTCACGACTACCACATGACTCTCGCCCTTGCAATGGGCGCAGATTTCCTCATGATGGGCAGATACTTTGCCCGCTTCGACGAAAGCCCCACGGCAAAGCTTATCGTAAACGGCAGCTACGTCAAGGAGTATTGGGGCGAAGGCTCAAACCGCGCGCGCAACTGGCAGCGCTATGACCTCGGCGGCCAGAGCAAGCTCAGCTTCGAGGAAGGCGTTGACTCCTACGTCACCTATGCAGGCCCTCTGCACGACAACCTCGAAAAGAGCGTTTACAAGATAAAGTCCACCATGTGCAACTGCGGTGTGACCAATCTTGCAGACCTCAAGCGCGACGCAAAGCTCACTCTGGTGTCTTCCGTCAGCATAGTCGAGGGCGGCAGTCACGACGTTATTCTCAAGAACAACTGATATAAATAAACCTCTGCAATATCCGCTGATATTGCAGAGGTTTTTTCTTTTCTCAAACGGTTTTCTTTTTCGATGCGGATAATTTTTATTTCTCCATGTTCTGAAGTCTTGTGTTCATCTCGCACAGGGCCTTGCGTATTGCGGCCAGCTCCTCGGCTACGGGGTCGGAGATATTGACCTGATCGACCTCGGTCGCATAATCGACCTTAACTCCCTGGCGGCGAACCACGCGCGCCGGTATGCCGACTGCTGTGCTGTCGGGTGGAATTTCGCTCAACACAACGGAGTTTGCCGCAATTCGGCTGTTATCTCCGACCTTAAAGGGTCCGAGCACCTTTGCGCCTGTTCCGATAAGAACGTTATTTCCGATCGTCGGATGGCGTTTTCCGCTGTCCTTGCCCGTACCGCCGAGGGTAACGCCATGATAAATAAGGCAGTCGTCGCCGATCTCGGCGGTTTCGCCGATAACTATGCCCATACCGTGGTCGATGACGAGGCGGCGGCCTATCTTCGCGCCGGGGTGGATCTCTATACCCGTTCTGTGGCGGCTGATCTGCGAGATCATACGCGCGAGAAACAGCAGGTTATGCTCATAGCACCAATGCGCGCGGCGATGATAGAACACGGCCTTCACACCGGGATACAGAAACAGAACCTCAAACGGCCCTTTTGCCGCCGGGTCGCGCGAAAGATATGCATTTACGGTTTCAAGCAATTCATCGAACATAATCAGACATTCTCCTTAAACATGGGACTGGACAGATATCTCTCGCCCGTATCGGGCAGGAGCGCAACTATGCACTTTCCTGCGTTTTCTGGGCGTTTTGCAAGCTCAAGCGCCGCGTGCAGCGCAGCTCCAGAGGATATTCCGGCGAGGATGCCCTCGCGCGAGGCAAGCTCTCTGCCGGCGGCATACGCCTCCTCATCAGAAACGGTGATGATCTCATCATAAATATTCCGGTCAAGCGCCTTGGGCACGAAGTTTGCACCTATGCCCTGAAGTCCGTGAGGGCCTGCGTGACCTTCCGACAGCAACGGGGAGGTCTTAGGCTCAACGGCGACTATTTTGACGCCCTTATTGCGGCTTTTGAGGTACTGCCCCACACCGCTTATCGTGCCGCCAGTACCCACTCCCGCGACGAAGATATCGACCTTGCCGTCGGTGTCCTCCCAAATTTCCGGGCCGGTCGTTACTCTGTGCGCGGCAGGGTTTGCCGGGTTTTCAAACTGGCCGAGAATGAGCGCGCCGGGTATCTCGGCTTTGAGCTCTTCCGCCTTTTCGACCGCTCCGGCCATGCCCTTTTTGCCCTCGGTGAGAACAAGCTCGGCGCCGTACGCCGTCATAAGCAGTCGGCGCTCGACGCTCATGCTGTCGGGCATTACGATGATCACACGGTAGCCGCGCGACGCGCCTATCGCCGCAAGGCCTATGCCGGTGTTGCCGCTGGTAGGCTCGATTATCGTGCCGCCTGCGGAAAGGAGGCCCTTTGCCTCGGCGTCGTCGAGCATTGCCTTTGCGACCCTGTCCTTGGTCGAGCCTGCCGGATTGAACAGCTCAAGCTTTGCAAGCACCCTCGCGCAAAGCCTGTGCTCATCCTCGATATTTTTCAGCTCCATAAGCGGAGTGCGCCCGGTAAGTTCCGATACTGATTTGTAGATCCTCATTTTTATCCCTCTCATGACATAAAAAATCGACGATGCCTAAAAGCATCGCCGCTGCAAATATGGTTTTAACACCGTATCAAGGCATGCGACGACGCTGACATCGACAAGCGCAGATGCCACAACAGCAGGTGTTTGCAACTATAACGTTTGCTCTATGCATGATCGCCGCTCCTTTCAATTCCTATTGCCCAAATGGGGTTTGCTGTATGTATCATACGCCTTATTGCCCCGTTTGTCAACAGTCTTTGCAAAAACTCTGTCAAGCGAAAATGGCTTCGTATAAATTTCTTAACACAGTCTTTATGCTGCATATGCTATAATTAATAAAAAGGGTGATGCATAATGGAAAAAAAGCTAACTCAAAATAAAGTATTCCGGACGATACGAAACTGGCTGATCCTTGCCGCCGCACTGACAGCGGCATGGGTTCTGTGCTCATCGCTGAGCACAGTCGGAACGTCGGACACCTTTGTTCCGATGATATTCATCCTTGCCGTTCTTATCGTTTCACTCACCACCGACGGATACTTTTACGGAATCGTTACCTCGCTTGCAAGCGTCATCGGCGTTAACTACGCATTCACTTTCCCGTATATGAAGCTCAATTTCTCCATATACGGCTACCCTGTGACATTTGTCACGATGCTCGCGGTCTCGCTTGTTATATCAACGCTTACGACCCGTGCGCGCGAGCAGGAAAAGCTCAGGCACGAGGCTGCGCAGGCGAAGCTGCGCGCCGACCTGCTTCGCGCGATATCACACGATTTGCGGACACCGCTGACCTCAATAATCGGCTCGATCGACACTGTGCTCAACGAGGGCGATCACCTTTCGTCGGACGAGCGCAACGTTCTGCTCAGCGATGCCAAGCAGGATGCCGAATGGCTTGTGCGAATGGTTGAAAACCTGCTGTCCATAACTCGAATAAGCGGAACGGAGCAGACTCACATCGAAAAAAGTCCCGAGCTTGTCGAGGAAATTCTCGGCGAGTGCCTTGCTAATTTCAAAAAGCGTAACCCGGAGATAAACCTCAAGGTTACCATTCCCGATGAGCCGGTGCTCGTCAATGTTGACGCAATGCTGATTGCGCAGGTCATCATGAACCTTTTGGATAACGCCGCAAAGCATGCATCGGGTATGACGGAGCTTCGACTCGATGTATCGCTCGACGGAAAGTGGGTGCACTTCACCGTTTCGGACAACGGCTCGGGCATTGACCTCAAAATACTACCCGTTCTTTTCCGCGGACAGATCGATCCGGAAAAGGGCAAACCCTACGACAGCAACCGTTTCCGCGGCATAGGCCTTTCCGCGTGTCAGGCCATCGTATCCGCTCACGGCGGCAAAATAAGCGCGTCAAACCGTCCCGAGGGCGGCGCTGTATTTGATTTTTCATTACCTGCTGAGGAGGAAGAAGAATGAACATTCGAGACAAAATTCTCATTGTTGAAGACGAGCGCAGCATAACAAACTTTCTGCGCACAATACTTACGTCCAACGACTACGACGTTATCATCGCCCGCTCCGGCGCGGAAGCGTACTCCATGATAACCTCGCACTGTCCGGATCTGATCGTTCTCGACCTCGGTCTTCCCGATATTGATGGGCTTCAGATAATAAAATCCGTGCGCGAATGGACTCTTCTGCCCATCGTCGTTGTCTCGGCGCGCGCGCACGAGCGCGACAAGGTCGAGGCTCTCGACCTCGGCGCGGACGACTATATAACAAAGCCCTTCGGCGCAGGCGAGCTTTTGGCGCGCATACGCACCGCCATACGCCACACGCGCACAGGCCTTGCCAACGAGACTATAGCCACCACCGGCAAGTTCAAGTCCGGCGACCTTGAGATCGATTACGACAAGCACCAGGTGCTCGTTGAAGGCAAAAACGTCGGCCTTACGCAGAACGAATACAAGATCGTTGCGCTGCTGGGCAAATGCGCAGGCAAGGTGCTGACCTATGACTACATAATCAAAGAGCTGTGGGGGCCCGGCACGCGCGGCAACAATCAGTCCCTGCGCGTTCACATGGCAAACATCCGCCGCAAGATCGAAAAAAGTCCGGCAGAGCCTCAGTATATATTCACCGAGATCGGCGTGGGCTACAGAATGGTCGAGGGCGACTGATAATTTACCCTGAGTTTACCAAAATTCATCCTGACTGCGGTATAATATCTATATACCGCAGTTTTTTTAATCAAAAAGGATGGTGAAAGAATGAAGCACTTTTTCAAAGAGCAGCTCTTCCCCGTTATCATGATAATCGTCGGCGCTGCGTGCGCCGCGTTCTCGTTCGAATGCTTTCTGATCCCGAATACGATACTCGACGGCGGCGTCACGGGCGTGAGCATGATGATAAATTATCTTACCGGAATAAGGCTGAGTATACTCGTTATAGTCATAAACATTCCGTTTTTCTTCGTCGGCTACAAGGCACTGGGCAAGCGTTTTCTGCTGCGCGCGGTTATTGCAATGGCTGCGTTCTCCGGCTTTCTTGAGGTCTGCAAGCTCATCCCGACCGTGACAAGCTCTGAGCTTCTTGCCGTCGTGTTCGGCGGAGTTCTGCTCGGAGTCGGCGTCGGCACCGTTCTGCGCCACGGCGGCTGCCTAGACGGAACCGAGATCGCCGCGATGCTGCTTTCCAAAAACGTCAGCGCATCGACCGGCCAGATCATATTCATGATAAACATTTTTATCTACATAACCGCCGGCATTCTCTTCGGCTGGGACAGGACCATGCTGTCGCTGCTGACATATTTCATAACCTTTAAGCTGATCGACATCGTTCAGGAGGGCATGGAGCAGGCCAAGGCAGCAATGATAATCACCGATCACGCAGCCGACATTGCCGATACGATCTATCAGCAGCTCGGGCGCACCTGCACGTTTATTTCGGCCGAGGGTCTTATTTCCGGCAGTACAAAAACGGTTTTGTACTGCGTTATCACCCGCGTTGAGGTCAGCCAGCTCAAGCGCATTATAAGCGAAGCGGACGTGAGCGCTTTTGTGACGATATCCGAGGTGTCCGAAATAATCGGAAACCATGTCAAAAGCAGCAGCGCCGCTATTGACGAAAAGGCGCTGAACCAGTAAAATAGAGCATATCTCTTTTGGAGGATGATCTCATGGATAAGCGCACAAGCAAGGAAAACTATTATCTCGACATAGCCGACGCTGTTTTGCAGCGCTCTACCTGCCTGAGAAGAATGTACGGCGCAATAATCGTGCGCAACGATGAGATCATATCGACCGGGTATAACGGCGCGCCGCGCGGCAGAATAAACTGCACCGATGCAGGCCGCTGTGCGAGGGTCGAGATGAAGATCCCCTCAGGTGAGCGCTATGAGCTGTGCCGCAGCGTTCACGCCGAGGCAAACGCCATAATATCCGCCTCGCGGCGCGACATGATAGGCTCAACGCTGTACCTTGTCGGGCGCGATGCGCAGACGCATGAGCTTTTGACAAATGCAACAAGCTGCTCGATGTGCCGCCGCCAGGTCATAAACGCCGGCATTGAGCGCGTCATCATCCGCACCGGTGATGATACGTTCAGCATCGTCGATGTTGACGAGTGGATAAAAAACGACGACTCCGCTTTCTGGATCGAATAACAAAAAAGACCGCCTCGGCGGTCTTTTTTGTTGCTCAGCCGATGGATTCGGATTTATACACGAATACGACGGTTGAGGTCATTTTTTCGGTGCGCTGGGTGAAGATATCATAGCTGCTGCCGAAGTCGAGCCATGCCTGCATGCGCTCGGTCAGCGCCTGCTGCTGCGCCTTGGTGAGCGTTTCCATGCTCACGCTGTTTTCAAGCTTCTGCGTGAAAGCAATGATCTTGTTGATGCTCTCGCCGCCGAGCATGCTCGTCATGCGCTCGAGCATCTGCTCGCTTGCGTGCATGACGTTCACGAGATTTTGAAGCTGGCTTATTATATTCGGCAGATTGTCCAGCGACTTTTGCACCTCGGGCGAGGACAGGTCGCGGTTTAAGCTCTCAAAGGTCGGCGCCATATCGAGATAATCGCGCGTAAACTGCGCGAGCGCACCGATATTGGTATCAAATTTGCCCAGCAGCTCCAAAAGCTCGGACAGGTGCGTGAACTGCGCAAGCGACTGAAGCCTGCTCGTGTCGATGCGCTGCATATCGTAAAGAAGCTGCTCGAGCTTTGCGAGGTTACCCTCGGTGACGTATTTATTCAAGACATCAATGAGCGCCTTGTTTTCCTTATAAAGCTTGGCCGCCTGCCCCACGGAGTTGACAAGCTGCTCTATCTGCTGCGCATCGCCGTAGAGCATCTGCACCATGTCGTTTAGGTTCAGCGAGTTGAACGCGCCCATCAGCCCCTCGATATCGCTGAGCATGCCCTTTACGCTTTCCGTTCCGAGCTTGATATCATCCGGGCCGAGCGAGGATATCGAGGAAAACGGAACCGCAACGAACATCATGTTGCCGAGCTTGAAGTCCTTTGCCTTGGCGCTTATCGTGTATTCGCTGCCGCCGAGAGTGGTTCCGATGTTGATGCCGAGCTTATCTATTCCCAGGCTGTCGTTCATTCCGGGAACGCCGGCAAAAAACACGAGCTGGCGAGAGCCGTCGCTCAAAAGCACTCCGTTCGGGGTCGAAACCTCACTGAAATTCTCGTCCGGCAGGATCATGCCGCACACGAACAGCATCGGGCATGATATATCATAGCTTCCGCCGCCGGCGCTGACGGATTTTTTAAGCGTGTTCTGCGCGCTTATCTTTATCGTAACATCGCCGCTTTTTCCGGCAAGAGCTGCGCCCTTTATCTCCTTTCCGTCAAGCGTGTAGCTGACGGATATTTTCATTGGCGGCGCGTTATCCGTGCTGCCGGAATAATAAAGATCGGTCGAATCCATGTCCCAGTAGAGCTTATCGTTATCCTTAACAGGCTCGGAGAAGGTCTTTACATCCTGAATGCCCGAAAGGTTGCTCTTATCCTCTATGCGCACCTGGGGCATGTCGGTATGCAGCCTGTCGGTCACGCTGACCTTTTTCACCTCGCCGTCGGGAGATACGTTTATATACACCGTTTCTTCTTTGTTAACGGCGGCGTCGGTAAGCTCATACTGCGGTCTCTGTGTCGGCTCGGGAGTGTTCTCGGGCTTTCCATCGTTCTTTTTTCCGCAGCCGGCAAGCAGCGTGAGCAGCATGCTCATTGCCAGCAGCATGGCGATAAGTCGTTTTGTTTTCATGTTTTCAGCCTCCAGCTCGGGGTTGTTTTTGCAATGAAGCTCTCGCACACGCACAGCACGGGCGACAGCAGGACTATTATAACGATCTCGCTTATTATCGCGCCTCGCGCAAGCAGGGCGCACATTCCGCGAACAATGTAGATATCGCAAACAAGATACACTCCGAAGGTCGCGGCAAAGAACACGCCGGCGCTCTGGAATATCGACTGCTGAGCGGCGCTGACCGCCTTGAGCATTGCCTCGTCGCGCGGCAGGTGCCGCAGCTCCTCGCGAAAGCGCGTGGTGAGCAGTATCGCGTAATCGACCGTCGCACCGAGCTGCACGCAGTTTACGACCGTGGGATCGACAAACGAGGCCTCCGTTCCCATAACGACCGTTATGGAAAGGTTTATCCATATCGCAAGCTCTATCGACAGCACCAATATCACCGGCAGCGACGGCGACTTGAAGCATATTGCTATGAGCACAAATATCGCCGCTATCGACAGCACCGCCGTCACGGCAAAGTCAACGTCCGTCGTGTCTATAAGTCCCTGCGTGATCGCGCCCTCGCCGGTTATATAGGCGTTTTGGTCATAGGACTTGACGACCGCATCCATCTTGACTAACTGCGCCGTCAGCTCATCGGTAGCCGCGCCGTACTCGGAATTTATCATCATAAGCTGCTTTCCGTCCTGCTTGCACAGCGACATGATATCGTCGGGAATTATCGTGTCCGGTATCGCGGCGCCGACTATTGAGTTATATGCCAGAAGCGAGGTCACGCCGTCAAGCGCTTCGAGCTTATTCTCCATCTCAATGAGCTTATCGGCCGGCAGGCTGTCATCGATTATAACAAACTGCGTGCACGCCATGCCGAAATCGTCTTTAAGCTTTGTAAGTCCCTCCATTGAGGTGAGATACGACGGCAGCGCCTTATCCATGCTGTAGTACATGTCTATATTTTTCTGAATAAAATACGCCGGAGCAAGCAGCAGCAAAAACAGCAGTGCGAAGGCTTTCTTATGCTTTATCGTAAACTTGTTAAGGCGCGTGAAATCCGGCACAAAGCTGCGGTGGCGGTATTTTATTATCTGCTTTTCAAACAGCAGCACGACCGCCGGCAGAACAAATATGACCGTGAGTATACCCAGCACAACACCCTTTGCCATGACAAAGCCGATATCAAAGCCAAGCCCGAGCTTCATAAAGCACAGGGCAAGGAAGCCGAACACCGTTGTCAAAGAGCTTCCCATAAGCGCCGTTAGCGACACCGTAACAGCCTCCGCCATGGCGTCCTCGCGCGAAGAAAAGCGCTGCTTTTCCTCGGCATAGCGGTCAATGAGGAAGATTGAATAATCCATCGTAACGCCAAGCTGCAAAACCGCGGCGACACACTGGGTTATGAACGATATCTGCCCAAGGAAAATATTCGTTCCCATATTGTATATGACCGCAAGTCCGAGCGAAAACAGTATGATAAGCGGCTGGAACCACGACTCCATGAGCACACTCATGACAATGAGCGCAAGAATGACAGCAACGGCAATATACAGCGGTGCCTGAGTCTCGGCGATCTCGCGCGTATCGTCAACGACGACCGTAAGTCCGCTCAGAAACTGATTTTTGCCCAGAAGCGTTTTTATCTGCGCTATCGCCCTGAGCTGGCTGTCATCAGAGCCTGTGTTGTCATATCGCACGAGCATCATCGTCTGGCTGCCGTCGGCACTGTAGAATATATTTTTGAGCACATCTGGCAGGATATCGGCCGGGATGCCGATATCGGCGATCGTATCGACCCAGATGACCGACGAAACGCCATCGACAGCGAGTATTTCGTTTTTCAGCGCCAAGGTCTGCTTTGGCTGCATATTTTCGGTTATAACTATGGATATTCCGGCCGTGTTGAAGGTCTTATCGAGCACCTGCTCGCCCTGTACCGACTCAAGCTCATCGGGCAGATACGAAAGGATATCGTAGTTCACCTTCATTCCGATAAAGCCCAAAAACGCCGGAATAAGAAGCAGCAGCGCCGCAATTATAACCGTTTTGGGATGCTTAGCCTCCCACAGAGCGATCTTCCTCAAGCTTTCACCTCGTCACTACCATCGGTTAACAAGGGCAAACACGCCTGACAGCGTGCCTTTTCGGCGCTTTTTGCCCTTTTCGCCTTGACGGGCGCCAGCCCGCCTGCACCTCAAAAAACAAAATCACTCGAAAATTCATCGCTGACAGGTGCAAAGCAGTTTTGCCGGTGCAGAAATGCGGACAGACGAGGAAAGACCCGAAGAGAATACTTGCCGTATTGTCAAGGGGCTTGACGTTGTATGGGCGTATTTCTGCCCGTCAAAACCGTGTCTGTCCTTGTCAACCGATGGTACTGTTATATAATAGATAATAATATCTTAAATCCGAGTTTTTTTCAACCGCAGCCGGCACACTTTTACTCTTGCTTAATCCCAATGTTATTGATATACTTAAAACATACACTGGAGGTGTGACAATGGCAGGAGACAAGTTCAAGGGACTTTTTGATTTTATAAATAACTTCGGCGACGCAACGGTTAACGTCTCGGTGCATGAGCCTGCAAGCGGAAAGACCGCATGGATATTCGGGCGCAGCGAGGACTGCGATTTTGTCTACCCGGCTCCAAAGGCCTCACGCCGCCACTTTCAGATAGAGCTGTGCGACGGGCACTATTACATACAGGATCTAGGCTCGACAAACGGAACCTACCTCAACGGAAAACGCATCGACCACAAGGAGCGCATCTTCTCCGGCGACGTGATAACCATGGGCGGTGTGGACATTGTGTTTTCAAAGGATATGCTGTTTTAACGCAGAAACTCAAAAAGCTTCGGAATCATTCTTCCGAAGCTTTTTTGCCGCCGTCTATGAGGTTTTTCTTTGCATAAACAAATCCGAAAACAACAGTCAGCGCATCGAGCGCAACAAATGCCCAGAACAGAGGATTTGTGAAATCAAACTTATCGCCTATGACCGTATAGATAAGCATACTGGGTATAAGCGCCGCCATCGAGCCGCCGATATACGCCCAGTAAGGCGTGCGCAGAAGCCCGAAAAGTACGCCCTGCACCTCGGTGGAAAGATGCAGCGTGTGCACAAAAAACACAAAGGTAAAGCTGTATCCCTCGGCATTGGAAAAATACCGGCGGAATTTCGGGTACTTTTCCATCATCCCTTCAAACGTCAGGCCCTTTGAAAAGCGCCCGATGAGGTACGAAACGGAAATGCATATTGCCGTTCCGACGGTGTTTATCGCAATGGCGACCGGCAGCTCAAAAATGAGCGCGCAGCCGATGAGAATAACAGCATACGGTATGCACGAGCAGCCCTTGAACGCGAAAAGCGCAAGGATAACGAGCGCCGCCAGAGGTCTGTTGTCGTTTACAGCGGCGATGATTTGATCAACATGCAGAATATCGAGCCATATGAGTATTCCTGCCGTGAGCGCTACGACGAGCATGATGATTATCGGCAGGTACATTTTGAGTTTTTCTTTCATAGCTTTCAGAAATTAATGACTCCCAAATGCTCAAGAAGTATTTTCAGACCAATAAGTATAAGCACAACGCCGCCCAGAAGCTCGGCCTTGGACTTGTATTTCGAGCCGAAAATATTCCCGACGAAAATGCCTACACCGGACAGCACAAACGTCGTTGCACCGATAAGCAGCGCAGCCTGCACGATGTCAACGCCCAGAAACGCAAAGCTTATGCCGACTGCCAGCGCATCGATGCTCGTTGCCACCGCAAGCGGAAGCATGGCTTTGACCGAAAAATCGTCGTTTTCGTGCTCATCGTCCTTACCGAGGGCTTCCCTTATCATATTTCCGCCTATAAGCGCAAGCAGGATAAACGCTATCCAGTGATCTATGCTTGTTATGAAGCTTTCAAACTTATAGCCGAGCAGGAAGCCCAGCGTAGGCATAAGCGCCTGAAAGCCACCGAAATACACGCCCACCGTGAGCACATGCTTTGCGCTGACCTTTTTTACCGAAAGCCCCTTGCATATGGAAACCGCAAAAGCGTCCATGCTCAGCGCAACACCGATCAGGAATATGTCTATGAAATTCAATTATCTTCACCTTACTCTTTGATATAAAAGATATTAGAGCACATGCGCAAGGCTCTTGTCAACAAATATATTCCTTGACTTATGAAAACAATATGATAAAATTGCTGTATTACAGACAAACTTGTTAAAAATTTTTAAGTATTTGAGGGATAACTATGAGTAAAGAAAAACGTCGCTTTGGCGACAGACGAGACGGCGCACTTATCCATCAGCAGGACGGCATGCATCTTATCATGCCGATGATCTACCCCAACCGCTGCGACAATGAGGCCTTTATATCAGAACGCATCGACCTTACGAACATCGACAAGTACCTTGAAAAGCGCAACGCGGAAAACCCCGAGTTCAAGTTCACGCTTTTCCACCTGATTGTTGCCGCAATACTCAAAACGATTATCCTGCGTCCGAAGCTCAACCGCTTCATCGCGAACAAAAACAACTATCAGCGCAACAGCTACAGCGCATCATTTGTCGTCAAAAAACAGTTCAGCGACACCTCGGAGGAGGGTCTTGCTTTCATCTATGCTACCGAGGACTCCACCCTTGATTCGCTGCACGATGAGCTGTACAAGCAGATAAGCCGCGAGAAAAAGGGCGGAGCCGGCAACGCGACCTCCAACACCATGGACATTCTCAACAAGCTGCCGCGCTGGTTCGTCAAGTTCTTCATCTGGCTCATGCGTCAGCTCGATCGCCACGGCATCGTTCCGAAATCCATCATCGAGGCAGACCCCTACTACGCCTCGGTCATTCTCTCTAACCTCGGCTCGATAAAGCTCAGAAGCGGCTACCACCACCTCACCAACTGGGGCACGACCTCCCTTTTCGTCGTTGTCGGCGAAATGAAGGAGCGCATCTTCCGCAACGAAAAAGGCGAGGATGAATACCGCAACAGCGTCGATCTCGGTCTTACGATCGACGAGCGTCTTGCAGACGGCTACTATTACTCCAAGAGCGTAAGGCTTCTCAAGTACATTCTCGAGCATCCCGAGTGCCTTGAGCGTCCTTTCAGCGAGCCCGTGGATTACTGATAAATCACAAAATAACATGAACAAGGCTATGCGTTATTTCGCATAGCCTTTTCTTTTATCCGAAATGATTATCGCCGCTCCGGCAATGAGCAGCACCGCAAGAATTAGTATTGCACAGTTGCGGAAAAATTCCTCCGGCATGAGGGTGATTATAGGATCCAGCGCAGGGTCGAAAATCCAGTTATCCTTGCCGGGGAAGAACAGCGAATGGAACACCGTGAAAGCTCGGTCAAAATTCGTTGCGGCAGCGGCTCCGATAACTATGAGTACCGAACCGATCCCGACAGCGCCCCAGAACGGCGCACCGTGGCCGCGCAGGCGCGGGATTTCGTGACGCCGCCGATAAAGCTTCAGCAACGCTATAGCGGCCATACTGCCGAAAAACAGCCACAGATCGAGGATAAACAGCGTGCGGCAGTCGGCAAAATGCGCGCTGCCGGATTCCGAAAACGGCAGTACCCCGGCCGAGAACTCATCGCTTGCGCCGATGCAATAATCGAGCACCTCATCGTATGCCTCGATTATCTCCTCCCGGCTCAGGCTGCTTGACTGCTCAAGCTCCAGCGGCTCTATCTGCGCATAGTAAAACGGCCGTATTATGATCGGCGCCGCGATCGAGCCTGTCAAAAGCGCAAGCGCAACGGCAGCGATCATGAGCGCCGAAAGCAGCCTACTGCATTTTTTCATACACATCCCGCTCCTTTCCCGACAAAACTATCATCACCTGCGACGGCAGATAGAATGTCCACATTCCGATACGCGCGGCACTTTGCAGCCAATCCGGCAGAGCCGACGGCATATTATGAAGTCCCACGCATACATCGCAGCATAAAAACAGGCACAGTCCGGCAAAAAACAGCTTATTTTCCGAGCCGGAGGCCTGCATCACATTGCAGGCAAAAAATGAAAAGTACGCTCCGGCAAGCAGGTCAAGCGGCGAAAGCAGGCCGAATTGAGCCATTGCGGCAACGGCGGCCATGAACAGAAACAGCCGCAGCGGCCATGCGCTTTTGTGTCCGTTTGCCCGATAAATACGCACGAAGTACAGTATCTGCGCGGCAAAAAACAGCATAACGCCGACCGCATAGTGCACATCCAAAATAAGCAGCAGAATATCCGCCGCAGCGGAGAGACCGACGGCCGCGGTGACGAGCACCTCTCCGCCCCTGGCGCTCAGCAAAGCCGAAACCACAAAGCAAAGCGCTATACCGGCAAATTTAAGCCAGCGGCTGTCACCTGTGTCGAAAACGTCCATCACCGTGAATGCCAGATACAGCGCCGCTTCGGCGCATATGAAAGCTTTTACAAGAAAATTCTTCATGCAATGATTATACCCTGTGAGCCGCATATTTTCAACAGTTGCACATGCCACTGCCTCATCTTGCGCCGAGTGATAGAATAGACTTGAGGTGATAACATGGACAAAGCCGAATACTCAGATCCCGTTTGCTGCTTTGACGCATCGCAGTACATGGGGCATCCCGATACGGAGCCGTGCGCAAGCGCCGTGAACGTTCCCGAGATAGTCAAAGAGCTTGACAGGCTGCAAAATAGCGGACAGCTCGAACAGGCGCAGCGGCTTCTTGAGCACGAGGTCTGCGCCGCGCGGCAGTCCGGCGACTGGCGAAGCGATCTTTCGCTGCAAAGTGAGCTTATGGGGCTGCACCGCCGCACAGGCGACAAGGACGCGGCGAGAAGCGCCGTCGCGCACGGTCTTGAGCTTATACGCCGTCACCGTTTGGGTGCGACCGTTTCCGGCGCAACGATCATGCTAAACGCCGCGACAACGATGAAGTTTCTCGGCTTATCGGCCGAGGCGCTTCCGATATTCCGCCATGTTTCGCGCGTTTATTCCGAAACGCTCGACCCCGGCGACTATCGCTTTGCAGGACTTTACAACAATATGGCGCTCGCCTTTGAGGATACGGGCGACTATGACAGCGCGCAGCGGCACTTTTTCATGGCGCTTGACATTATTAAGAGCTGCAATGATCCCGGCAACGACACGGCGGTAACATGGTGCAATCTCGCCGAGCTTTACGAGCGCATGGGGCGCGACGAGGATATAGAGCCTGCGCTCGACAATGCCTACGCCTGCCTCACCGATCCGGAGCTTCCTCTCGACGGCTACAATGCATTTACGCTATCAAAATGCATTCCGACCTTTGACCGTTTCGGATATTTTATATACGTTAAAGCGCTCAGAGAGCGTATGGAGGCGATAAAATGAAAGGTCTTGAAGCGGCGCGAAGGCTATACGCCGAAAAGGGCGCTGCCATCATCCATGAGCACTTCCCGGAATACGAGGGGCGCATTGCCGTGGGGCTTGCAGGCTCCGGCTCGCAGTGCCTGGGCTTTGACGATGAGATATCTCGCGATCACGATTTTGAGCCTGGCTTCTGCCTGTGGCTTACAGATGCAGACGACGCTCGCATCGGCATCGAGCTTTCGCGCAAAATGAGAGACTTATTCGGAAGCCGTGTTTCGCAGGCTTCCGCCCTCGGAACGCCCGGCGTCGGCGTTATGCGCATAAGCGACTTTTACCGGCGCTTCACCGGGCTTCCCGGTGCGCCGGAAACGTGGCAGGACTGGCTGTATCTGCCTTCCTACGCGCTATCTCAGGCGGTCAGCGGCGAGGTGTTCCGCGACGATCTCGGCGAGTTTTCGCGCATACGGCAGGAGATCGCCTGCGGAATGCCTGAGGATGTTCGGCGCAAAAAGCTTGCCGCGCGGCTTGCTCTTATGGCGCAGTCGGGGCAATATAACTACGCGCGCTGCCTCGCCCACGGCGAGGACGGCGCCGCCATGCTCGCTGTAAGCGAGTTTGTCAAGAACACAGCCGAGGCCGTTTTTCTGCTAAACCGCCGTCACGCACCGTATTACAAATGGCTGCTGCGCGGCATGCGTGGGCTTGAAAATCTCGGAGAGCTTTCCGACGCGCTTGAATTCTTGCTCACGGGCGATAACGACGAGGACGGAAAGGCGCTTAAATCGCAGGTAATCGAGGATATCTGCACGCAGGTAGTTTTCGAGCTGCAAGCGCAAGACCTGAGCTGCGGCAGCTGGGACTATCTCGAAAAGCAGGCCTTTGATGTGCAAAGCCATATTGAAAACGCCGCCATACGCGCGCTGCACGTCATGGAGGGCTGAAAAAATCTCGAAGCGAATGCTTCGAGATTTTTCATTATAGTCCGAGATTCGTGAACGCTTCCCACGAACGGTGCATGTAGGTCTCAAGTCCGATCGGCTCGCCGATGTACTTGGGATCGCGCCCGTCGCGCAGGAACTCCTCCAAGAAGCACTTGCGCCCGGTCGTATGCGCGACCGGAATGCCGGTCATATCGCTCGTCTTGCGCAGGACATCATAGCCCTGACGGATATCGTCGGCGCTTGCGAAGTTGAGAAGGTTGGAGTTATTGACAAAGCCCGTGACCTTGAGCCGCGCAAAGCCCTCCATCTCTTCCTTGAGCTTAACTATCTTCTCCGGGCTTTCGGACATCGGGCGGAACACGTTTACGATATCGTAAACCTCAAGCTGCCCCTCCTCGAGCGCGGCAAAATCGGTGTGATATCTGCCGAGCGACATTGCGCCGGCCGCATCTCCGCCGACGTCGAACACGCACAGATCCCAGTCGCCCGCAAAGGCCGACGCGACGGCGGCCGACATATTGCTCGGCGTCACGCCCTGACCGGCAAAGGTCGGAGAAACGAGATTAACGTTATTCTCCTTGAGCACATCAACGCGGTCGCTCATGCGGAAATAATCATTTACCTTGTCAAGGTCGATGACCAGCGTATTGAGTCCCTTTGCCGCGGAGTTCACGGCGAGGTTTATCGCGATCTCCGTTTTGCCCGAGCCGTAATTGCCGATGAGAACGATGAAATGCTTCATCACTTGGCTCCCTTGGCGTTTGCCTTTGCGATGAATTTTTCGTTGTTGATTATAAAGCGCTCGTGGCGGCCTGCGCCGATCTGGCCGCATTCGTCAAATGCCTTGACCTCGAAAACCAGTCTGCGGCGGTCGATCTCGATAAGCTCGCTCTCGGCCCAGACCTTCATTCCCAGAGGTGTTGCAGCGTCATGGCTTATCTCAAGCTTTGTGCCGACGGTGCCCTCGCCCTCGCCGAGATACGGCGCGACTGACATCTGAGCGGCCTGCTCCATGAGGCCTACCATGCACGGAGTTGCGAAAACGTCCAGCGAGCCGCTTCCTACGAATTTTGCGGTGTTGCTGCCGTCAACAACCGTTTCGACCTTGCCTTTTATTCCGATTTCCATGAAATTTTCTCCTTAATTTTAATATTTGATGGAAACAATTTAGCACACAAAGCCGTAGTTTACAAGCAAAAAATAATGACTCCCGAAGCATCATAGCCTCGGGAGCCGGATCACGGGGGGACGCGATCCTTAATATCGTTAACAATATATCATATTGTTTCGTATATTGCAACACTTTTTTTGATTTGTATAAACTTTATTTGCAATTGAGTAAAAAGCGCAGTTATCCTGCCGTGCGTAAGCTTTCACCGGTTAGTCTTAGGATCATCCGTCAGGCTGAGTATGTAGTCCACCGACACATTGTAAAACCGGGATAAGCGAATAAGTGTTTCACTCGGCACGTCTCTCTGCCCGAGCTCATAGTTACTGTACACCTGCTGAGAACAGTTGAGATACTCGGCAACCTCGCGCTGTTTTAGGTCTCTGTCCTCGCGCAGATCCCGAATTCGAGGGTACATAACACCACCTCCATCGGGCAAGAATATTATGTCGAGTTTTGTAGTATTGACTTTTACTGCAAATTGCAGTAAATTTAATTTGTCCACACAAAATACAACACATATTCCCAGGACAAAGGAAAGCTCCTGCTCGACCGAGCAGGAGCTTTTTCAACTTATCAAAAATATAAAAAGAAATTACTTCTTGATGTTCTCTTTGATGACTTCGCCGAGGATGGTCATGCCCTTAACGATCTTCTCTTCGGGCATGCAGGAGTAGTTCAGGCGGATGCAGTTATTGTGGCCTGCATCGGGGAAGAATCCGTCGCCGGGAACGTAAGCGACGTTGCGTGCCAGGCACTGCTTTGCCATCTCGTTGGTGTTGATGTACTCAGGCAGCTCGACCCAAGTGAACAGGCCGCCGTTGGGGTGAGTGAACTTTGCCTCGGGCGGGAACTCCTTTTCCATGGTCTCGATCATAACGTCGCGGCGCTTGCGGTAGCACTCCTTGATAGCTGCAACGTGCTCGTCAAGGTCATACATGTCGATGAACTTGGAAACAACGAGCTGAGCCTCGGTGGAGGCCTGCAGGGATGCAGCCTGAGCGAGGAAGTTGTACTTCTGAAGGATCTCGCCGTCGGCGCAGACCCAACCGAGACGGTAGCCGGGAGCGAGGATCTTGGAGAAGGTGCCGAGGAATACTACGAGGCCCTTGGTGTCCATGCTCTTGAGTGCGGGCAGGTACTCGCCTTCAAAGCGGAGCTCGCCGTAGGGGTTATCCTCAACAACGGGAACTTCGTACTTATTTACAATCTCCATGAACTGCTTACGGCGCTCGAGGGGCCATGTACGGCCGGAGGGGTTCTGGAAGTCAGGGATGACATAGATCATCTTGACGTTCTCGGTGGTGGCAAGAACCTTTTCAAGCTCTTCCATGATCATGCCGTCGCCGTCGGTGGGGATAGCGACGAAGTTGGGCTCACATGCCTTGAATGCGTTAAGTGCGCCGAGGTAGGACGGGCTCTCGATGATGATGACGTCGCCCTTGTCGCAGAAAACGCGAGCCGAGTAATCCAGACCCTGCTGAGAGCCGGAGGTTACAAGGATGTTGTCTGCGCTGGTCTTGATGTTGAGCTTTGCTTCCATGCGATCAGCGATCTGCTGACGGAAGTGCTCAAAGCCGTTGGTGCTGGAGTACTGAAGAGCAACTCTGCCCTGTTCTTCAAGAACAGCGTCTGTCGCGGCCTTGATCTTGTCTACCGGGAAAAGCTCCGGTGCGGGCATGCCACCTGCGAAAGAGAGGACCTCGGGTTTATTAGCCAGTGCGAGGAGCTCACGGATTGCCGAACCCTTGAGAAGATTCATTCTGCTTGAAAACTTGATCATTTGTGATTATTCCTCCTGTTGATCCTGTTAATATTGTAAGCTGACGAGAGCCGAACCCATATCGCCTGTCGGCGCGCCCTTCCGGCTATTTTCGCCTTTTTTGCTTTGATGGGCGCCAGCCCACCTGCATCAAAGAAAGCCGAAAATATCTCGAAAAGCACAGCCGACAGGTGCTCGCAGTTTTGCCGGAGCAGATTTTTGCTCAGGCAAGGCAAAGCTTGCAGAGAATACTGTCGTATTGTCAAGAGCTTTAACGCGGCATGAGTGAAAATCTGCCCGTCAAAACCGATACGTGTTCGACTCTCGTCAGCTTAAGGCATTTTACCATGCTATTTAATCATAATTCGGAGCATTTGTAAACACAATATTCTCAACTCACTCGTTAAATTTGTGATAATTGCACAGATTTATGTTCTGTTATACTCTTTTCATGCCTTCTATCGCCTGTTATTGCACAAATATTCATGCATTGCATTCCCATTTGGAATATCGGCATAAAGTTTGCGTTTAGTTTTAATTTTGACACTGTATTGCTAAAAACGCCGTCAAATGATATAGTTACAATTTGTAGGTCACTACTATATTATATTAAATTTTTGCTGCGGCAGCCAGCCGCGGGAAAGGACGGAAAAATGAAAAATAGCGAAAAGACTATGGACAAGATCGTTGCCCTGTGCAAAAACCGCGGCTATGTGTATCCCGGAAGCGAGATATACGGCGGCCTTGCAAACTCCTGGGACTACGGCCCTCTCGGCGTTGAGTTCAAAAACAACGTCAAAAAAGCATGGCTTAAAAAGTTCGTGCAGGAAAGCCCATACAACGTCGGCCTCGACGCTGCGATCATCATGAATCCGCAGACCTGGATCACCACCGGCCACGTTTCAAGCTTCTCTGACCCTCTGCTCGACTGCCGCTCCTGCAAAGCGCGCCACCGCGCCGACAAGCTCATCGGCGAAGAGCATCACGAGGTCAACGTTGATGCAATGACTTTCGACGAGATGGACGAGTTCATAGCCTCGCACGAGGATATCATCTGCCCCGTCTGCGGAAAGCATGACTTCACCCCCATCCGCAAGTTCAACCTCATGTTCAAGACCGCCATCGGCGTTACCGAGGACTCCAGCTCCACCTGCTATCTGCGTCCCGAGACCGCTCAGGGCATTTTCGTTAACTTTGCAAACATCCAGCGCACCACGCGCAAAAAGCTGCCCTTCGGCGTATGCCAGGTCGGCAAGGCTTTCCGCAACGAGATAACTCCGGGCAACTTCATCTTCCGCATCCGCGAGTTCGAGCAGATGGAATGCGAGTTCTTCTGCAAACCCGGCACCGACCTTGAGTGGTTCGCTTACTGGAAGGACTTCTGCAAAAACTGGCTGCTGTCGCTGGGCATAAGCGAGGACAACCTCCGTCTGCGCGATCATGAGCCGGCTGAGCTTGCGTTCTATTCGCGCGCCACCACCGACATCGAATACGCCTTCCCGTTCACCGACTGGGGCGAGCTGTGGGGCATTGCAGACCGCACCGATTACGACCTCGGCCGTCATCAGGAGGCTTCCGGCAAGGATCTTACCTATTTCGATCAGGACACCGGCGAGCACTATATTCCCTACGTCATCGAGCCGTCTCTCGGCTGCGACCGCGTCGCTCTTGCATTCCTGTGCGAGGCATACGATGAGGAGGTCGTCGGCAAGGATAAAAAGGGCAACGACGATATTCGCACCGTTCTGCATCTGCACCCGGCACTGGCTCCGTACAAGTGCGCGATCCTGCCGCTGAGCAAGAAGGAGATCCTCACCGGCCCGGCAATGGAGCTTTACAACGAGCTGAGCAAGGAGTTCATGGTCGATTACGACGAGACCGGCTCCATCGGCAAGCGCTATCGCCGCGAGGACGAGATCGGCACGCCTTACTGCATCACCTTTGACTTCAACACCGTCGGCACCGAGACCGATGAGGCCGATCACTGCGTCACCATCCGCGAGCGCGACAGCATGCAGCAGGTCCGTATTCCCATCAGCGAGGTCAAGGACTACATAGCCGAAAGGATCAAGTTCTGAGGCTCAAGTCATGACCGGCACTAAAGAAAGAAGCTTCCTGTTCGGCACAGACGCAGCGGCCTGTGCCGAACCCGGCAAGCGCTTCGGTTTTTATCTGTGGAATTTCGGCATTCTGCTCCTGTCGGCAGCAGGGTTGTGCTTTCTGTCGCTGCTTCTCGGCATCGGAACGGGAGGACGTGTTCTGCTTATCGATTATCTTCGGCATCCATTGATATTCTTTTTGAATTTCCTGCCGATCTTTCTGTTCGAGCTTTTAATGTTCTGCCTTATAAACCGCTCATGGGCTTCGTTTCTGGCGACTGCCGTCGTATTTATCACGGCCTCGGTGGGAAACTATTTCAAGCTTGAATTCCGCGATGATCCGTTCATGTTTTCGGATATATCAGCTATACACACCGCGCTCGGCGTTTCCTCCGGGTACAATATAACTATCACAAGGCGCATTGCCATATGCCTTATCTGCATCGTCATCGGAACGCTGTTTATGTACTTTTTCGTGCGTGGACGTGCAAAAGGCTCTTTCCGCATTGCCGCCGCAATAGTTATTGCAGCATCCGTATGGCCTCTGTGGACATTCGTTTACTCAAGCGCGGATATATACAATGTAAAGACCGAGAACTTTGACCATGTGAGCCGCTGGGAAGCCACCGATGTTTTCACCTCAAAGGGCTTTGTGTACCCGTTTATACACAGCATATCTGCCGCGATAGACACTCCGCCCGACGGATATGACGAAAATCTTGCGGAAAACGAGCTTTCTGCATATTTCGATTCGGACATTCCCGAAAGCAAGAAAGTCAATATTCTCGCTGTTCAGCTTGAAGCCTTTGCGGATCTTACGACCGTTGGAATGCAGGGCATTGACGATATCTATGCCGATTATCATGCCCTTGAAGCCGAAAGCTATACCGGAAACCTCATGACAAACGTTTTCGGCGGCGGAACTATAGACACCGAGCGCTGCTTCCTGACGGGATACACGCAGCTTAAAGACTATCGCCGCAATGTAAACTCTTACGTATGGTATCTGCGCGAGCAGGGCTACACCGCAAACGGAAGCCATCCGTGCCTGCGCACCTTCTATAATCGCTACAATGTCAACCGTTATCTCGGCTTTGAGGATTATCTGTTCACCGAAGGATATTACGAGAAATACGGCTATCCCGTCACCTATGACGAGAAATTTTTCCCGGACATGCTGAAGTTTTTCAAAGACGACGTTGCCGACGGCAAAAACGTGTTTTCATTTAATGTGACCTATCAGGGGCACGGCCCGTACAGCACCGACAGGCTCGACTGGGGCGATCCGGTTTGGGACGGCGACGTTTCCGAGTACAGCTACTATGTCATAAACAACTATCTCGGCTCTGTAAAAGACACTATCGAAAGTCTGTGCGAGCTCAAAGCCGAGCTTGAAGCTATGGATGAACCGGTCGTTTTGGTAATCTACGGCGATCACAAGCCATGGCTGGGCGATAACAGCGTAACATACGATGAGCTTGGCATAAATCTTGACCGCTCGACGACCGAGGGATTTAAGAACTATTATTCGACTCGTTACCTCATCTGGGCAAACGATGCCGCCAAAGAAGTCTGCGATAATGATTTTATCGGCTCCGGTCCGGATATCAGTCCGTGTTATCTCATGAATGTGCTGTTTTCTCAGCTCGGCTGGGACGGCACAGCTTACATGAAATTCATGAACGACGCGCAGAGCGCTCTTCCGGTCATAAACACTTCAGGCTTCTACTTTGTTGACGGCGAGGTCACCGACTCCATAAACGGCAGTCTTCTCGATCAGAAGCAGACGATCAACAAAGTGCAGTATTACATGAGACGGAATTTTAAGTTTTCGGAGGTAGCGTCATGACAGCAGGACAGAGCTTTGTGAAAGCCATCAAGCCGCTCGGCTGTGTGCTGTTTCTTATCCTGTTTGCCGTATTCATGGTGTTCTGCTTCACGAGCAAAGCTCCGCTGGGCGATAAATATACCTGTCCGCAGACAACGGAGTATTACTCAGAGCATCTTGACGAGTTCGAGCAGGAGCTGAAAACAAATCTTCTTCCGCTTGTTGACGGCATCGAGGACTGCCGCCGGAGCGGAGACAAAATAACGATCGTCATCGATCCCGAGAGCTTTGACGCATCGTCGCAGATAATCTATCACTATTATGGCAAAGCTTTATTTGACATACAAAAATCAGAGAAATGAGTGATCAAAATGAAAGACGGATTTATTAAAGTTGCTGCCGCATCTCCGATGATCAAGGTAGCCGACGCAGAATATAACGCCGGCAAGGTCATCGAGTGCATGAAAAAAGCGGCCGACAAGGGCGTTAAGGTTCTCGTTTTCCCCGAGCTTACGCTGACCGGCTGCTCCTGCTATGACCTCGTAGGTCACAGCGTCATTCTCCGCGGCGCCGAAAGAGCGCTTGAAAAGGTAATCGAGGCCAGCGCCGGAAGCGACATGCTCGTTATCGTCGGTCTGCCCTATGCTCCGCGCGGCGGCGCACTGTACAGCGTAGCGGCCGTCATCTCCGACGGCGAGCTTCTCGGCCTTGTTCCCCGTTCCGAAACCGACGGCACACTGTTTGCCGCTGCCGACGACGATGGCGGCGAGGAGACCGTTTGCGGCAAGTTCGACGCGTTCTTTGATACCGAGCTGCTGTTTACAAGCGATGTGCTGCCCGGCCTTTCAGTCGCGGTAGAGCTGGGTGCCGACGCTGACGCCATAGACGCTCCGGCTGCGCGCCACGCTCTGGCCGGCGCTACCGTTATCGCCTCGCTTGCATCCTTCCCGGCCACCGTCACCTCTACCATCGAGGCTACCGAAGCGGTCAAATACCGCTCCAAGCATCTCAAGTGCGGCGTTATCCTCGCCGCGCCCGGCAAGGGCGAGAGCACGACCGACAACGTATACTCCGGCCTGTGCATGGTCGCCGAAAACGGCGAGGTGCTTGCCTCCGACGAGTGCGAGGACTGCTTCGTTGTTTCCGAGATCGACGTCGAGTACCTCGAAAATCTCCGCCGCAAGAGCGGAAAATACGGCAGAAGCCAGTATAAATACAGCCACTCCGAGCTTTACTGGGGCGAAGAGGTCTGCGAAACCGAGCTTACGCGCACTTATCGCAAGCTGCCGCATCTGCCCGAGTTTGAAAAGGACATGGGCAACTACTGCCGCCGCATGATCGACATTCAGGTATCCGGCCTTGTAAAGCGCATGACCTACGCCGGTCTTGACCACTGCGTGGTCGGTATCTCCGGCGGCGTTGACTCGACCCTGACCGTTATGATCTGCGCCGAGGCCGTCAAGCGCATGGGTCTGCCCTCGACAAACGTCGTTGCCTGCACCCTGCCCTGCTTCGGCACCTCGTCGCGCACGAAGTCCAACGCCATCATCGTTGCCGAGCAGGTCGGCGCGGAGGTCCGCGTAATCGATATCGGCGAGAGTGTCTACAAGCACTTTGACGATATCGGACACGCGCACGACGACTACTCCATCGCTTTTGAGAACGCACAGGCGCGCGAGCGCACGCAGGTGCTCATGGATATCGCCAACAAGGTCAACGGCCTCGACGTCGGCACCGAGGACCTCAGCGAGTTCGTTGACGGCTGGTGCACCTACAACGGCGACCACACCAGCATGTACGACGTGAACATGGGTCTGACCAAGACTCAGGTTCGCGCAGGCGTTCGCTACATCGCCCAGCACACCGAGGACAAGGTGCTTGCCGATGCACTGTGGGACGTTCTTGACTGCCCCGTAACGCCCGAGCTGCTGCCGATCCACGACGATCAGATCGAGCAGAAGAGTGAGGAAAATGTCGGCTCCTACAGCCTGCAGGACTTCTTCACCCACAAGATGATGATCTGCGGCTTCTCCCCGGCAAAGACCATGCGTCTTGCAAAGGCCGCCTACGGCGACGAGTTCACCGACGAGGAGTTGACCAAGTGGCTCCGCAGCTACTGCAAGCGTTACTTCAGCCAGCAGTTTAAGCGCAGCTGCCTGATGGACGGCCCGAGCGTCGAGGCATTCTCCGTCTCGCCCAGAACCGGCTTCCTCATCCCCTCGGATGCCGAAAACAGCCTGTTCATGGCCTCGCTCGACACCGTTGCAAAAGAGTAATATAAACTTTTTAAGCCCCCACGTTAAGCCGAATGGCATAACGTGGGGGCTTTTTCATTTTCTTGACAATTTTCCGGCTTCAAGCTATCATGAAGTCATGACAGATTTGATAACATGTCGCAAATTTTAAGCAGGAGTTGAACGCCATGAAAAACTCAAAGCGAAAAATCATCATAGGCGGCATTGCGCTGCTGGCATATGTGGCGCATGTGCTGACTGCGGCGCTTGATTCCAAGCCCGGCGACGTTTCAAAGGCTCAATTTGTCGTTCAGCTCGGCGCGGACAAGAAGCTTACAGACGCAGCGGCGGACAGAACGCTTACTCTCGACTTCGGCGAGCCGTTCAAGCACGCGCCGACGAGCCGCACGCTGCCGCAGCTCGTCACCGTGACCGATGTATACACCCTTAAAAACACCGGAAGCGAGGAGCTGAGCCGCCGCGTGTTCTTCCCCGTAAACTATCTTAGATCCGACGACGAGCGCGTCAGCATAACGCTTGACGGCAAAGCCGCCGGCCGGTGGTACGGTGTCGGCGAGCAGCCGTTTGTGGACGGCAGCACCTTTGCATCCGACGTCGAAAGCGGCAAATACTGCAAAGCAGCGCTGGAAAATGACACGAATTCCGGCGAGGGCTTTGCCTATTATGTCATTGAGCTTACGCTCAAGGCCGGTCAGAGCGCCGAGCTGAGGCTTGAGTATCCGCTTGAAAACGCAAGCAGCATCCTTGTGCTAAACGACGAGAGCACGGTAGCCTGCGATAGCTCACGGCTTATTATAAACGACCCGAACCGCATAAAGCTGTCATGCAGCGACGAGGCCGTCGCCGTTTCGGAATACGGCGGCGAGCTTGACCTCTCTGAAGGCCCCGAGCAATTTACGATAAATATCGGATAGCAAAAGAAATCCCGCCCTCTCGGACGGGATTTCTTAATAGGGATAGGTAATGTTTAAAATCGTGGAAGATCTTATTTCGTGAAATCGGGGGTCGGCAGCATGTACTCAAGCACACCCAGTACCGGGAAGAGCAGTGCCAGGAAGCCGAAGTGCGAATTGCCGGTGGAGCCAAACATGTCGAAGCAGAAGATGCACAGTGCTGCAAAAGCGATAACGGTGAATATGATCTTACGGATGAAATTTTTTACTTCGCTACTCATTTTAAAAACTCCTTTTATAATATATTCGAATTGGTATTTATGCTTGTCAGAGATTTAACTTTCTCTTTCTGATATCATAATACTACCGAAAGTCACATTAAGCAAGCGAATAAAATTCATGTATTACATGACGTTTTGTAATGTTAATTAATTAACTATCAATATTTTCAGAGGCGCATTGACGCACCTACGGATACGGTTATTGCGTGAACCCAGTATCGAAGATGTGGAGAAAACCATGACGTTTCGCACCCCATTAGTCTGCACTGATCGTAGGTGCGATCATTGATCGTTTTTTTAGAGGCGCCTTTACGCTGATATCAATACACCCATTGCGTCAGCCCGACCGGATGGCGCGGGGAAAACCACAACAAACGGGCGAGTAATGCTCGCCCCTACGGCTATAGATTTAAGTTCCGGCAAAACCGATACATATTGAAACAATGTAGCGCCTTTACGCTGATAACGATGCGTTTCTTGCGTCAGCACGACCGGTAAGTACCGGCAAAACCGTTACAAACGGGCGAGCAATGCTCGCCTCTACGGGGTGCGGTGCAAAATTCAGCATTGCACTTGTGTTACGCGAAACGTCATGGTTTATTTCAATGTCCCGAGCCGGGCTACCGCAAAACTCAACACCGCACTAACGTAGCGCGAGAGTTTCACGGTTTGGCCTGCACCCTCGAACCGGGCAACCGGAAATATACGTATTCGTAGGTGCCCCAATGCGCCTCTAAAAATAAGAAAACCGAGTGTCGGTAAAGACACTCGGTTTTCGGGAGATTGTTGGTGTTACCGGGATGGAGAGGCCCGGTAACGAGAGAGAAAGAATGGATGAAATATGTCTAAAAGGCGTTAACCTTTTTTCAAGCTTCGTTATTTTATGATCAAAGTATATTACGTTTTTGCTTATTACTCAAGCGAATATTACGCATGTTTTATATGATTTTTCGGAATGCAAAATCATGTTGCATTCTGCCGTTTTTCGGCATATAATATGAAGTATTAGAATTTATCTTATGCGAATCATTCATTTTCGGAATTGGGGTATTTGTCATGGCAATTCATAAATACCAGGCATTTGTCAGGGTCGCGGAGATGGGCAGCATAACCAAGGCAGCCGAGGCGATGGGATACACTCAGTCGGCCGTCAGCCGCATGGTTGCCGACCTTGAGGACGAATGGAACCTCAATCTGCTTCGCCGCAGCCGCGGCGGTCTGGCGCTTTCGTCGGACGGACTGATGCTGCTGCCTTATATAAAAGATCTGTGCAGCCATTACGAGGCTTTGCAGGAGCAGGCAAATTCGCTCAAGGGTTTGGAGACCGGTTTTATTCGCATCGGCTCGTGCTCGAGCTTTTCGACGCAATGCCTGCCCTCTATACTCAAAAACTTTGAGCAGCGCTATCCGAGGATAGTGTTTCAACTGCAAAACATGGAATACAGTGAGACGGAGGAGGCTCTGTGCGCAGGCGAGATCGACTGCGGCTTCATAAGCGCACCGTATTCTCCGGAGCTTGACGTTACGGTTTTGCTGCGCGACAGGATGCTCGCCGTGCTGCCGCCGGATCATCCGTTGGCGGATGCGCCGTCATATCCGCTCAAGCGTTTCAGCGAGGAGCGCATCATAAAGCTCACCGACGAGGCAAACAACGAGGTCTCCAAGGTGTTCGCTCAGCTCAATTCAATGCTCGACACCCCCGTCACCGCCTACTGCGACGTTAACGACGACTACTCGATCATGGCTATGGTCGAAAGCGGACTGGGCGTTGCCGTGCTCTCGGAGCTTGTGACGGGCAGAATGCCGTTTGACATCCGCCTGAAGGAGCTTGATCCGCCGCAGTACCGCGACGTTGCGATAGCCGTCAAGAAGGGCCGCCGCCCCTCCCCCGCAACGGAAAAGTTCATCCAGATCGTTCTGGAATACTTCAATCTGCAATAAACGTCTCCGCTTATGTATGCAATAAACTCCGTACCGAAACGGTACGGAGTTTATTGTTTTATAGCTCAGCAATTAAATTGGGGGTTGGCTTAGTACATGCCCATGTCGCCGCCGGCAGGTGCCGCTACGGGCGCCGGAGGAGTGGGGATATCGGTGACGAGGCTCTCGGTGGTAAGAACCATGGAAGCCACGCTCGATGCGTTTTCGAGTGCGCTGCGGCAGACCTTGGTTGGGTCGATGATGCCGAGCTGGATCATGTTGCCGTACTGCTCGGCCGCTGCGTCGAAGCCGTAGGAAGCCTCGTCGCTGCCGTAGACCTTGTCGAGGATGACCGCACCCTCGAGGCCTGCGTTTGCAGCGATCTGCATGATAGGTGCTCTCAGCGCCTTTGCGATGATGGAAGCACCGGTCTTCTCGTCGCCGTCGAGAGTTGCGACAAGTGCGTCGGCAGCCTTTGCAGCCGCGACATATGCCGTGCCGCCGCCTGCGACTATGCCTTCTTCAACAGCGGCGCGGGTCGCGTTGAGTGCATCCTCGATGCGCAGCTTCTTTTCCTTCATCTCGGTCTCGGTCGCAGCGCCGACCTTGATGACCGCTACGCCGCCGGAGAGCTTTGCAAGGCGCTCCTGGAGCTTCTCCTTGTCGTACTCGGAGGTGGTAGTCTCGATCTGAGCGTTTATCTGAGCGATGCGAGCCTTGATATCGGCCGCTTCGCCTGCGCCGTCAACGATAACGGTGTTTTCCTTGGTGACCTTGACCTGGCGAGCCTGGCCGAGCATCTCGATCTGAGCGTCCTTGAGTTCCATGCCGAGGTCGGAGGAGATTACCTGACCGCCGGTGAGCACTGCGATATCCTGGAGCATTTCCTTACGTCTGTCGCCGAAGCCGGGAGCCTTGACGCATACGCAGGTGAAGGTGCCGCGCAGCTTGTTGAGGATGATGGTTGCAAGAGCCTCGCCCTCGACGTCCTCTGCAATGATGAGGAGCTTTCTGCCGGCCTTGACGATCTGCTCGAGCAGGGGCAGGATCTCCTGAATATTGGTGACCTTCTTATCGGTGATGAGGATGAGAGCATCCTCGAGGACAGCTTCCATCTTCTCGGTGTCGGTTGCCATGTAGGGGCTGAGGTAGCCGCGGTCAAACTGCATGCCTTCAACGACTTCGCTGTAGGTGTCTGCGGTCTTGGACTCCTCAATGGTGATAACGCCGTTCTGCGAGACCTTCTCCATAGCCTCGGCGATCAGAGTGCCGATAACATCGTCGCCGCTGGAGATCGCGCCGACACGGGCGATATCGCCGCTGCCGGAAACGGGCTGGGAATTTGCGCGGATGGCTTCGACGGCCGCGTCAGTAGCTTTCTTGATGCCGCGCTTCATGGTCATGGGATTTGCGCCGGCTGCGAGGTTTTTAAGTCCCTCGTTGATCATTGCCTGAGCAAGAACCGTCGCGCTGGTGGTACCGTCGCCGGCTACGTCGTTCGTCTTGGTGGAAACTTCTTTGATAAGCTGAGCGCCCATGTTCTCGAACGGATCCTCAAGCTCGATCTCCTTTGCGATGGTAACGCCGTCGTTGGTTATCAGCGGTGCGCCGAACTTCTTGTCGAGCACAACGTTGCGGCCCTTGGGGCCGAGGGTGATCTTGACCGTATCTGCAAGCTGATTCACGCCGCGCTCAATAGCCTTGCGTGCTTCTTCGCCGAAAATAATCTGTTTTGCCATGATATAAGCGCCTCCTTATTCTACGATAGCGAGAATGTCGCTCTGACGAACGATGGTATATTCCGATTCATCAAGCTTTATCTTGCTGCCGCTGTACTTGCCGACGAGAACCTTTTCGCCGACCTTAACTTCCATTTTAACTTCGTTGCCGTCAACTATGCCGCCGGGGCCTACCTCGACGACTTCATATATCTCGGGCTTTTCCTGCGCAGATGCCGCAAGGAAGATACCGCTCTGGGTCTTTTCCTCGGCTTTAGACTGCACGAGCACTACTCTGTCTGCCAAAGGCTTGAGTTTCATCATATATACCTCCAATTGAATAATATACAAACAAAAAAATTCGACCGAGTTAGCACTCTTTCGTTCTGAGTGCTAACTCGGTTATTATAATAGCACATATTTTTTAAATTTCAAGCCCCTAAAGCGAAAAATTCGTAAAAATTTTTATATATTTTTTCTCGCGAAGTTTTATTTGAGATACATGAACAAGTCGCACTTGATCATGCCGTTATAAAGCTTGCGTTTTTTATCCGCAGTCTTACCAAAGGTGCGCTCAAACTCCGTATGTGACGACAGCAGGTATAGCTTCCAGTTTTCCGTTTTGCGCCACGCCTCGCCGAAAAGTCTGTAAAGCTGCTCGGCCTCCTGTTTTTCCATGATGCGCTCGCCGTAGGGCGGATTTGTGACTATGATTCCGTTTTCAGTCACGCGGTCAAACCTTGTCGCATCGGCTTTTTCAAAGCGGACAATGTCCGAAACTCCGGCACGGGCGGCATTCTCACGCGCTATATCCAGCGCTGTCGGGTCAATGTCCGTACCTATTATATTATAGTTACCGTTAAACTCGCGCGATACGGCCTCCTCGCGTTCAAGCTGCCACACGGACTTATCAAGGCTTCTCCAGCGCATGGCCGAAAAATCACGGTGCAGGCCGGGAGCACGGTTTTTGGCTATCAGTGCGGCCTCAATTGGTATCGTTCCGCTGCCGCAAAACGGATCGCAGAAGTCCTCCCTGCCGCGATAGCGCGAAAGGCTGACCATTGCCGCAGCCATAGTCTCCTTAAGGGGCGCGGCATTATGCGCCGGGCGATAGCCGCGCTTATGCAGCCCCTCGCCTGAGGTGTCTATGCAAAGCGATGCGACATCCTTCATTATCGAAAACTGTATCTGATACGTTTCGGCGGTTTCGGCAAACCACTCGATTCCGTATACGCCTTTGAGCCGCTCGACTATGGCTTTTTTTATTATCTTCTGACAGTCGGAAACGGAAAACAGCTTTGAATTCAGGCTGTATCCCTTAACGGGGAACGCAGCATCGCGCGGAATGAGCACCTCCCACGGCAGCGCCTTTGTTTTCTCGAAAAGCTCGTCAAAGGTCTCGGCCCTGAAGTGGCCAAGCTCAAGCAGCACGCGCTCGCCTATGCGCAGGTTTATGTTTGCCTTTGCTATCTCCTTTGCGCCGCCGGTGAAGTAAACTCGGCCGTTTTCGTTCTGCACATCCTGCATTTTCATCCGCCGCAGCTCATCTGCTATAGGCCCCTCAAGGCCGAGCAGGCACGGCACGCAAAGCTTAAAATTGTTCATAATACGTTTCTCCGTAAATTCTCAAAATTTCGCCGCATTTCATCATACTTCATAGTTTTGCGCTTGTAAAGATGCAATTGTTTTTTATATATGTATAAATCGTGAGGATTAACATTATCTTCGCTATCTTTTGTGTAACATTACAATTTTTAATGCTAAAAATACCGAAAAAGCACTTGATTTTCACAGAGATAAGATATATACTGTTAACATCTTTGGATATTTTTTAACGATTTTCACTCATTGTTAATAAGTTCTTTGGAAGGGTGAGACGATGACACGACTTGAAGCAATTGACAAGCTTTGCGAAAGCTATTCGGTTTATTTCGACGTTGAACGTTTTGAAGAAAACGAAGACCTGCTTGCCGCAACATGCTTTTTGTATGTCCACTCGGAAAAGTACGTCCTCGTCAAGGCTGCGAAGCTTTGGGAGGCCGACAGCAACGAGTATGTTTACATTTTTAATGTCCCCCACCTGACGAAAGATATCTTCACCAAGTGCCGTGACTATGCCTATAAGGACGGGATGAGCCGCATAGAGCCCAAGCCCGGACACATGTGTTCGTATATTACGGCGCTGTTTATTTGCGATACCTGCGACCCCGACGCCGTGCGTGCGCTCAAGAGGACGCGGATATATAAAAGCTTCCGTCTGTCTTACTACGGCTGGATGGATTTCCACACCGGCCTTATCGAGCTTCAGACGGGGAAAACTGCCGCAAACGGCAGTGGAAGAAGTACAGCACAGCTTTTGAAAAAAACGCTGCTGAAAAAAACATAATTTTTGAAGGGAGAGAAACAAAATTATGAATGCTGCTGTATTACTTATTCTCAGCATTGCCATTCTGCTCATCGGTTATATCTTCTACGGCAGATGGCTGTCAAAGAAATGGGGAGTTGATCCCAGCAAGGCGACTCCTGCTCACACCATGGAAGACGGCGTGGACTATGTTCCTGCCAAGGCTCCTGTCCTTATGGGACACAACTTCTCCTCCATCGCCGGCGCAGGCCCGATAAACGGACCTATCCAGGCTGCCGTTTTCGGTTGGGTTCCCGTTGCACTGTGGGTGCTCATCGGCGGTATCTTCTTTGGCGGCGTGCACGACTTCGGCGCACTGTTCGCATCCGTCCGCAACAAGGGCAAATCCATCGGCACCGTTATCGAAGACAGTATCGGTCTGAAGGCAAAGCGTCTGTTCATCATCTTCGCTTACCTGACCCTCCTGCTCGTCGTTGCCGCATTCGGCTCGATCGTTGCAAACACCTTCAAGGCAACTTACCTTGAAAACGGCGCTATCGACTATGCAGCCAGCGCCGCAAACGCCAGCACCGCGATGATCTCCATCTTCTTCATCGTTCTGGCAATTCTCTTCGGTTTCTTCGTTTACAGAAGAAACGCTCCTCTCGGTGTTTCCACCATCATCGGCGTTGTTCTGATCGCCGTTGCAATGTATATCGGCCTGAACTGGCATCCGATTTACCTCAGCTACGAGACCTGGATGATCATCTGCGGCGTTTACATCCTTGTGGCATCCGTAACGCCTGTCTGGATCCTGCTGCAGCCGCGTGACTACCTGAGCTCCTTCCTGCTCTACGGCATGATGATCCTCGCCGTTATCGGCATCATCGGCTGCCATCCGAGCATCGATGCGATGCCCGCATTCACCGGCTTCCAGGATACCCTCGCCCCGACCGGTACCTCTCTGGGCTACCTGTTCCCGGCACTGTTCGTTACCATCGCCTGCGGCGCTATCTCCGGCTTCCACTCCCTCGTCGCCTCCGGCACGACCGCAAAGCAGCTCAACAACGAGCGCGACGCACGCCCCATCGCTTACGGCGGCATGCTCATCGAGTCCGCTCTGGCAATCATCTCCCTGTGCGCAGTTGCGTACATCTGGAAGGATTACGCCGACGGCACCACCGTCGTCCCCACCGCAGTTTTCGCAGGCGGCCTGTCCTCCATGCTCGGCAATCTGTTCGGCGCCGGTGCACAGAGCGTCACCTACTCTCTGCTCATTCTGGCAGTTTCCGCATTCTGCCTGACCTCGCTTGACACCGCTACCCGTCTTGCTCGCTACATGTTCCAGGAATTCTGGGTCAAGCCCGGCGAGGATATCAAGACTCTGACCGGCGCACGCAAGGTTCTCGTTAACCCCTACGTCGCTACATTGATCACCGTAGTTCTCGGCGTTGCACTCGGTATGACCGGCTATGCAAAGATCTGGGCTCTGTTCGGAGCTGCAAACCAGCTGCTGGCCGCTCTCGGTCTGCTCGCAGTCGCCGCATGGCTCGGCAAGGTCGGCAGAGACAACAAGATGTTCTACTTCCCGTTCGGCTTCATGCTGATCGTAACTCTGACCTCGCTGGTATTCACCATCAAGGCTCAGATCGGCCTCATCTCCGCAGGCACCGACACGACCTGGGCTGTTATCCGTGCCGTCATCGCCGTCCTGCTTATCATCCTTGCTATCGACCTCGTTGTCGAGGGCATCAAGACTCTGAAAAAGCAGGCACAGGCAAAGACCGCAGCAGCAGAATAATCGCAATCAAATCAATTCAGGAAGCCGCAAAAATGCGGCTTCCTTTTTTCATCCCCGTTTATTCGCCATTTTACAGTTTTTTAACTAAAACTCTTTTTTTATCTGTATAATTACTGTATACTTGTATTAAGTACAAATAATATTTTGATCCAAGGGGGAAATAATATGAGCAAAAAAGCCCTTGTTGTTGAAGACGACGTTAATATTGCCGAGCTTCTTATGCTTTATCTTGAAAAGGACGGCTTTGAGGTCAGCATCGCGCACGACGGCGGACGCGGTATTGAAATGTTCAACGAGACATCGCCCGACCTTGTGCTGCTTGATGTCATGATGCCAGTTATGGATGGCATGCAGGTTTGCCGCGAGATTCGCAAGACCTCGTCGGTTCCCATCATCATGCTCACCGCAAAGGGCGCTGTTGGAGATAAGGTCGCAGGTCTGGATATCGGCGCGGACGACTATGTAACAAAGCCCTTTGAAGTCAAGGAGCTTCTTGCGCGCATCCACGCGGTCATGCGCCGTTCGGAGACCGACAACGCGCCCAAAGAGAAAAAGCTCTGCTACGATAAGCTTATCGTGAACCTTGACTCCTATGAGCTTATAGTTGACGGAGTGAAGGTAGACACTCCGCCCAAAGAGATGGAGCTGCTGTATCATCTTGCAGCATCGCCCAACATTGTTTTTACGCGCAACCAGCTGCTTGACGAGGTATGGGGCTTCGATTACTTCGGCGATTCGCGCACCGTTGACGTTCACATCAAGCGTCTGAGGGAAAAGCTCGAGGGTGTTTCTCCTCAGTGGTCACTGCAGACCGTTTGGGGCGTTGGTTATAAATTCGAAGTCGTAAAATAAAAGGAGCAGGCTCTGTATGAAGAGCATATACTTACGCAATTTTCTTGCGACGGCGCTTCTTGTTTTCGTCTCATTTGCTATAGTCGGCGCATCGTTCTTCTTCATCGGCAGGAACTATCTTATAAACTCCACGAGGGAAAGAATGAACGCCAGCGCAGACGAGGTCATAAGATCCGCGCTTGCTCTTTCAAAGCAGGAAACGCTCGGGAGCTGGAATCTGCGTTTAACGATAAGCCCGATTGCGAATGTCACATCGAGCCACATATTTATATGCGATCAGGACGGTCTTGTGCTGTCCTGTTCCGATTTGACCCTGTATTGCGCAAAACATCAGGGCAAGCAGCTTGACCCGTCGGTCATGCAGGCCGTAAGCTCCGGCAGCGAGTTTGACAGTATGACGACGCTCATGGGCTTTTATTCCGAGCAGCAATACGTCGTTGCAAAGCCGATAGTCTCGGATAACGAAACGCTCGGCTATGTCTTTGTCGCGTCCGATGAGTTCAACATAATGAACAACTGGCAGGCCTTTTTCGGCGTTGCATTGGCCGTCGCGATAGCGGTCGTGCTCGTTGCGATACTCATGAGCCTTGTCTACTCAAAGAAGATGGCCGAGCCACTTGATGAGTTGACGCTTGCCGCGCGTAAGTTTGCTCTCGGAGATTTTTCGGTGCGTGTCAAAACAAAGGAAAAGCGCGACGACGAGATCGGAACGCTTATTGAGTCGTTCAACTCAATGGCCGACACGCTCGAGAAAAGCGACAACAAGCGTCAGGAGTTCATCGCAAATGTCTCACACGAGCTGCGAACCCCGATGACCACCATCGCCGGCTTTGCCGACGGCATACTTGACGGAACGATACCGCACGAGCAGGAGGAAAAATACCTGAGAAAGATCGCCGACGAAACGCGGCGTCTTTCACGACTTGTGCGCAGCATGCTCGACCTCAGCCAGGCCGAGAGCGATGCCGTCGATCTTTCAAAGCGCAGCCGCTTTGACCTTTCCGAGCTTCTGCTGCAATGCCTTCTGAGCTTTGAGAGCAGAGCCAAGGAGAAAAATCTTGACGTCGATCCGCAACTTCCGGAAGACCCCATTGTGGTCTTTGCCGAGCGTGACTCCATAACGCAGGTCATATATAACCTCACCGACAACGCAATGAAGTTCGCCTCGCCCGGCAGTACGATAACCATAAGACTATACAAAAAAGGCTCCAAGGCCTATGTTTCGATAAAAAACATCGGTGAGCCTATCCCCGAGGACGATCTGCCGTACATTTTCGACCGCTTCCACAAATCCGACCGCTCGCGCAGTCTGGATAAGGACGGCGTAGGTCTCGGCCTGTATCTTGTAAAAAAGATCGTCAACAGCCACGGCGAAGAGGTCGCTGTGTCCAGCCGCGACGGAGTGACGGTGTTTGTTTTCACGCTCCCCCTCGCGCCGGCGAAGCAGAAAAAAGAAAAAGCAGAACGAAAGTAAGCCGCATGCCGCGGCAGATTGGAGAAATTAATGGGCTGGTATGACACTAACGGCAACGACTGGTATAAGCCGAGCTCACAGACGGGCGCTCAGGATCGGCAGCCTGCGGCAAATTTGCCCAACGGAAACAGGAAAACGCGCGTTATCGCGCTGATAGTATGTCTGTGTGTGTTCATCGCCGGCATAGCCCTCATAGCAGGCGGCTTCGGCTCGGACGTAATAGACTATAACGCTGACGGTAAGCCCTCGGACTGGCACGTTTATTTCGACAAGCTCTACGGAACAGATGCTCCGACGGCGTCGGCGGAGGTGCGCATCCCCCTTGCCGACGACCGCGGCAGCCTTACAATCAAAAACGGCAGCGATGGCGCTTCGCTCGATTTCAGCACGATCTATGAAAAGTGCAGCCCTTCCGTTGTCGGCATCAAGGTCTATAATGACAGCGAGAGTGAGGACTATTACGCCTGGGGCAGCGGCGTTATCGCCTCCGAGGACGGGTATATCATCACAAACACGCACGTTCTTGATGACGGCGACTCGGCCACGGTGGTTTTATACGACGGCAGCGAGCACGAAGCAAAGCTCATCGGCTTTGACGCGTCCAGCGATATTGCCGTAATAAAGATCGACGCGACAGGCCTTTCAGCCGCCGAATTTGCCTCAAGCTCAACCCTCAGCGTCGGCGACAGTGTTGCCGCCATCGGCAACCCTCTCTCCCCCGACCTGCGTCTTACCATGACACGCGGAATAGTTTCCGCACTCAACCGTGAGATAAACTACAACGGCGCGACAATGACTCTTATTCAAACCGACGCCTCCATCAACGAAGGCAACTCCGGCGGCCCACTGTTCAACAGCCGCGGTCAGGTCATCGGTATAACGAACATGAAGATGATCTCATCCTTCGGTTCGGGAGTTGAAGGTCTCGGCTTTGCAATACCGTCCGACACTGTCGAGAGCATCGTTCAGGCGCTTATCGAGGACGGTGCGGTGTACGGCCGGGTGTCGATCGGCGTTACGGTAGGCCCCGTGAGCAAGGACATTGCTCAGTACTACGACATTCCGCAGGGGCTGTACGTCAGCGCAGTCACCGAAGGCTCGGATGCCGAGGCGAAGGGCATAGAGCGCGGCGATATAATCACTAAAGTCAACGGCGAGGACGCTTTTGAAAACTCCGACGTTTCAGATGCGAAGGAGGGCCTTAATGCCGGCGACACGCTGACATTCACTGTCTGGCGCGACGGAAGGACCCTGGATATCACCGTAAAACTTATGGATCCGGCGGATATAGGCAAATAAATCAGGCAGTAACGGCCGCCGGAGCAATGCTCCGGCGGCCTGCGCATTTTTTCACTACGCAAGGAGGAAAAGACATGGATAAAGAGCGCCGCATAAGCACCGGCATAGACGGCCTTGACCAGGCTATAGATTTTCTGCGCCCCGGCGACACCGTCGTATGGCAGTGCGAGCACATCAGCGACTATATGTACGTAGCAACGAGATTTGTAACCAACATCGCCCGTCAGGGCAAGCGCATAGCATACATACGCTTTGCCGACCACGAAGAGATCATGGACGCAGCCGCGCTCTGCCAGGGCGGCGCAAATGTGCAGGAGTACAGGCTCGATCCGCGAGTGGGCTTCGAGACCTTCGCAGTGCAGGTTCACAGAATAATCGACAAGGAGCCTATGGGTACGTTTTTCGTGTTCGACTGCCTGTCGGATCTGCAAAATTATTGGTTCTCGGACCTTATGATCTCGAACTTTTTCCTGCTGATAAACCCGTTTCTCATACGCCGCCAGGCGATAGCCTATCAGCCGATAGACTATGAAAAGCACACCTATGAGACTATCTCGCGCATCCGCAAGGAAGCGCCGCTGCTTGTCAACATCCGCACTCTCGACGGCAGCGTTTACATGCATCCGGTAAAGGTTCGCGGCCGCAACACAACGACGACCTATTTCCCGCTTAAAATCACCGGCTCGAAATGGCGCACGCTCACCTCGAGCGCCGACACCTATGCCATATTCGAGCGCTTCACTCAGACCGGCGAGCGCCGCGACTGCTGGGACAGCATGTTTGACTCCGTCGCCGACGGGCGCGAGCCAACCGACGACGAAGGCAAGCTTTTAAAGGACAACATAATGCGCTGCCTGCTCGGCAACGAGCCCACGCGCTTTGCCCTGTGCCGCAAATACTTCTCCATGAAGGATCTTATGTACATAAAAAACCGCGAGATCGGCACCGGCTGCATCGGAGGCAAGGCCGCCGGCATGCTGCTTGCGCGCAACATTCTGCGCGACGAAGCTCCGGAGCTGTACAGCTCTCGGATCGAGCCGCACGATTCGTACTATATCGGCGCGGACGTTTTCTATACCTACGCCGTGCAGAGCGGCCTGTGGGGCTCTCGAATACGCATGATCGAGGCCGAGGACTATCTCAAGTACGCTCCCGACATACGCGAGCTGCTGCTAAACGGCACGTTTGCCCCCAGCATCAAGGAGCAGTTCATGTCCATGCTCGAATATTTCGGCCAGTCGCCTATAATCGTGCGCTCAAGCTCCATTCTTGAGGACGGCTTCGGCAACGCCTTCGCCGGAAAATACGAGAGCGTTTTCTGCCCAAATCAGGGCAGTCTGAAAGAGCGCTACGACGATTTTGAGCGTGCGGTCAAGCAAGTCTACGCCAGCACCGTCGACCCGGACGCGATCAAATACCGCGCAGAGCGAAACCTCCTCGACCGCGATGAGCAGATGGCTCTGCTGGTCATGCGAGTGTGCGGCGACGTTCACGGCGACTATTACTATCCGCACATTGCCGGCGTGGGACATTCAAAAAATCTTTATCTCAACAAGCAGAACTCTTCATCGGAAAACAAAGGCATGCTGCGCCTTGTTTTCGGCATGGGTACGCGCGCTGTCGATCGCGAGGCCGACGACTATGCGCGGCTTTTGAATATGGATAATCCCACCGCACCGCCGATGGTGGCTTATGGCGATGAGTACAAGTATTCGCAGCATAAGATGGACGTTATCGGACTCAAGGACAACGAGTTTGAGACGATAAGCGTTGACAGCATCGACAAAAGGGATCTCAAGGCAGATCCGACGCTGTTCATGGAACTGGATTACCCCACCGCCGCAAGACTGCGCGAAATGGGTCTGAGCGCCTCCGATGCTCCGGATATATTGAATTTCCGCAAGCTTCTCGGAAACACGGACTTCGCCGCAGTCATGGCCGAAACGATGCGCATTCTCGAAGAGAAGTACGATTACCCCGTCGATATCGAGTACGCCTGTAATTTTGACGCAGAGGGCAATTACCTCGTCAACCTGCTCCAGTGCCGTCCGCTTCAGACACGCGGCGTGGGCTCATCCGGAGTCATGCCTAAGATCAAGGAGCTGTACTTCCGCACCGAGGGCAACTTCATGGGCGGCAATGTGTGCCTGCCGATCAGATATGCCATCATGGTCAAGGTCGAGCCTTATCTTGCCCTGCCGGAGCAGCGCAAATATCAGGTTGCGCGCAGGCTCGGAGAGCTTAACAGTCTCCTGCGTGACAAGGGCACTATCCTGCTCGGCCCCGGGCGCTGGGGAACGACCACTCCGAGTCTCGGCGTGCCGGTACATTTCATGGAGATAAACCGCTTCGACTGCATCGCCGAGCTTGCGTACAGCTCGCACGGACTGCGTCCAGAGCTTAGCTACGGCAGCCACTTCTTCCAGGATCTCGTCGAGGCCGGAACGTTTTACGCTGCGCTCTATCCGGGCGAGGACGGCTGCGTTTTTAACGAAGAGCGGTTTTCCGGCTGCGAGGATGTGTATGCAAAGCTCCTTAAGACCGATGCCTCAGACGCTATCGCCGACGTTATAAGCGTGTATGACCTCGGCGAGGGCAATGCGATCCTCTATTCGGAAGTCGAAAGTCAGGAGTGCTTCCTCGCGAAGGTCTGAGCGAACGTTGATATCAAATATGTAAAAAAGCAGACGCCGAGCGTCTGCTTTTTTCAGCTTTCCATTTGCTTGCCGAGGAAGGATGCCACCGTTTGCGCAAGCTTAAACTCAATGTCGCTGCCGGCGGATGCATTCTGGCTCACGAATATCACGCAGCCGAGTATATCGCCCTCGCTTAGGATGGGTGATGCGACCGAAACATAGTAGCGCTCGTCGCCGTCAATGACGTGTATCGGCTCGGTGCCGTCATAGCGCACGCTGCCGCGCGATTCCATAACGCGTTCAAGCGCCGGCGATACTCGCTTGTCGATAAAATCGCGCTTGGATGCGCCCGAAACGGCAATAATGCTGTCGCGGTCGCAAACCGCAGCTATTGCATCGGTCGAGCGGTGCAGGCTGTCGCATATCTGCGCTGCGAAATCGCCCAGTTCACCAATTGGGGAATACTTTTTGAATATGACCTCACCGTCGCGATCCGTGAAAATCTCCAACGGGTCGCCCTCGCGAATACGCATTGTGCGGCGTATCTCCTTCGGGATAACGACCCTGCCCAGATCGTCAATACGCCTTACTATCCCTGTTGCTTTCATATCTATGATCCTCCGTATTTTTGTTGTACGGTTATATTCTCTGCAATGTTGCAAAAAATATGTAGAAATCCGATGTGTGTTTTTGCGTATTCGCCGAGCATGAGATCTTACATGCTCTTTTACATTTACAGCACATCCTTCGTTATCTCGCGGCCGCAGGTGATATTGAGGTTTCCGTTTCGGCAGCGCAGGGCGTCGAGGAAATCCTTCGGCACATTATCGCCGTTTAAAACGATTCGATATTCAAGCTCATAAAGCGTTCCCATATTCGAGGTTTTGACCTTTACGAGCGAATTTGACCTGGTATACTCGGCAAAGACATCGTCAAACAGGCCCTCGTAGTCAAGATTTTCGGGTATGGTGATCTTCAGCGTGCGCTCTTCGGCTTTGCCCTTTCCGAAATTGAGCGCAGTCAGCGCCATTATAACGACCGAGATGATCACAAACGATATGACCGCAAGGCCGACATAGCCCATGCCTGTTGCAAGGCCGACGGCCATCGCCATGAACAGCACGCCTATCTCGCGCGCGGTTCCCGGAACCGAGCGGAACCTTACAAGGCTGAACGCGCCCGCAACGGCGACTCCGGCGCCGACGTTTCCGTTTACGAGCATGATGACGAGCTGAACGACCACCGGAAGTATCGCCAGCGCGACCGCATAGCTTTGACTCGACCGCGAGCGGTACATCCCGACAAGCGCGATACCGACGCCGAGGACAATGGATGTGAACGTGCATATCAAAAATGCCGACAGCGTCAGCTGAGAAGATATTATGGATTCAAGCACAGTCGGATCCCTCCTTATCATTCGTTGCAGTCTCCCTGAGGATGCTGTTTTTATAGCAATGGCCGATTTTCGAAAACGATGTCGGGAATGCGCCGGTGTCGGACAAAAGCCTGCTCAGCCACATCGGGCACACTCCGGGGATTTTTATCTCCATGAGCACCTCTCCCGGCCTCAGCAGCGGCGCGCCGTGAGAACCGAGGCGCAGATCAAGCTCATCCGTGCGAAAGCGCAAATTTGTGTCGAAAGTAATACGCAGTTCAGGCTGCTCAATGCCCGAGAACGCCATACGGTCATATCCGATAAACGCCTTAGGTCTTACCTCATACGATAAACATCACCGCTAACGGCAAAAACGGCATCAAATCCGGCGTTACGACCGATGCCGATGGTGAAGCCTCGCTGACGATAAAGGATCTGACGCTTAACATTTCGGCGCCTGTAAACGATGCGATAAATGCAGAGCAGCTTTTAAACATTGAAAGCGGCACACTAAATATCTCCGCTGCCGATGATGCCGTACACTGCGATCTTGTTCTGAACATAGTCGCAGACGGAACCGACGGGCTGACAATAGACATAGCAGAATGCTATGAAGGACTTGAGGCAGCCGAGCTGAATGTGCTATCCGGCAATATCTCAATTCTGTCATCCGACGACTGCCTGAGCGCGGCAAACTCCGACCTCGGAAGCTATGATTTTTCCATGAACATCTCGGGCGGCACTATAAACGCCTATTCGAGTGAGGGCGACGGTTTTGGCAGAGGAGACCGCCCGTCCGCTGATCCGCCGCAAAAGTCAACAAGCAAAGCCTAAACAAGCACGGAGACGCAATGCGTCTCCGTGTTTTATTACGATCACAACTACGATCACAACACTATGCCGTTGGCCTCGAGCTCACGTAGGCGATTGTAGAGAGTTCCCCTCGACATACCGAGGTATCGCGCGGTCTTTGCCTTATTCCCATTATGCTTGAGCAGAGCGTCGAGTATTCTGTTCGTTTCGGCATCGCGCATATCGAGGGTCCGTCCCTGCTCCTGCGACGTCACCGCAGTCTGCTCACCTCCGAAATCGTCGCAGACATCGCTTATTTCAAGCTCGCGGCCGTCCTCTGCTTTTAGCAGACTGCGCTCAATTATATTGCGCAGCTGCCGCAGATTGCCCGGCCAGTAATTTGCCTTGAAGCGTTCAACGGTTTCCGCCGAAACGCTGAAAATATTCTTTCCGTATCCGGCCGACAGCAGTGTTACAAAATAATTGCTCAGCTCCTGCATATCTGCCTGCCGCTCGCGCAGCGGCGGAAGATCAATGCGGAGAACGTTCAGCCTGTAATATAAGTCGAGTCTGAACGAGCCGTCCTTCACCTTTTGCAGTACCTCGCTGCCTGCCGCCGAAATAACGCGCACATCTGTCTGCACACTGCGGCGCGAGCCGATCGGCGTTACGATGCCGTCCTCAAGAAAGCGCAGCAAAAAGCTCTGCATGTCCTGGCTCATTTCCGATATTCCGTCAAGGAAAAGCGTTCCCCCGTCTGCCTGAATGAATTTACCGGGATTTTTTTCGGTCCCGATCAGTATCGAATCAACCGTTTCACGCGAAAATCCTCCGCAGCTTATTGGCACAAACGGCCCGGCAAAGCGAGGGCTTGCATTGTGTATAGCCTGTGCAAAAAGTTCCTTTCCCGTGCCGGACTCCCCTGTTATCAGCACGTTCGCCGGACTTGCCGCCGCTGTGCGTGCTTCGCTTTTGACCAATTTCATTCCGGAGCTGACGGCGATTATATCTTGAAAATTATATACTGCGTTATTGCGCTGCGCTCCGGCGCTGTACTTTCTGATCTGTTCTGCCGTTTTTATTGACACCTTGAGACCGATCACCTTGTCATTTTCCTTTATGGCAAGGCATTCGACATAATAGCGCTTTCCCGTGCTGCCGAGGGCAATGTTACCGGCAGATATCTCCTTACCGGTGCGCAGAGCTTTCATAACAAATGACAGCTCAGGAAGGCTGTCGCGCAGAGCCTTGCCGATAATAGAGGTTATGTGCATATCAAATTCATTTTCAAACCTGCTGTTGGCAAAAACCACGACGCCCGTATCATCAACCAGCAGCGTTATATCCGTGCTGCACTGCACCGACTGTTCAAGCAGGTGAAACCTGCGTTCTATGTGCGGATACAGTATTCGGTTCTTATAGGTGAAGTCGCCCGCTTCAAGCATGAAAGTTGCCGAATTGAGCGAATTTTTAAAGCATTTATCCAGCGGCAGAAATATTACCGTCACCGCGTGAAATCCGGGGCCTGCCGAAGTTTCGCCATAGCGGGCAATGCAGGCATATGGCGTGAGCAGATCGCAATAGTGCCCCTGCCCTGCACTGAAGCAGGTAACAAAGGGCTTTTCCGGCGCGGTGTTTCCGGCAAAAACGCCGACATTTTCAACGGAAAACCGCGTTCCGATACGCAGGCCCTTTGCTTTGAGCTCCTTCAAAAGCGCGGCACTGCCGCTTTTGTGGAACGCAACAAGCTGCGTATCAAGATAAAACATCGCTCCGCCCATACGCTCAAGTGCCGTGCTGCGGCTTTCATAGTAGTCGCGGAAATATGCGAGGTGGCACTTTGATATATCGTCTATCCTGTCAAACACATGCAGATCGCGGCAATCCTCGCCCAGGCGCACTGCGTGAGCATCGGCGCCGGCGGCGCGTGACTTCTCCCACGAGGCAACCGTTTTTTCATACTTATGGTCGTATTCGACCAGATTTCCGTTTAAAAACTGCTGCTTTAAATTTCTCAGAACATCATTTTTCGGAAGATCATTCATGTCGCTGTCTCCTTGTTGAACATTTTTGCACATCTCATTTTATATTATAATCTCTCCGCCAAATATGTTCAACACATTTATACATAAGTGTTCAAATATGTTCAACGCAAAGTCAATATTGCCTGCATTCTATCTGCTTGATATTATATTGTCAAATCCACTACAGGAGGTTTATTCTATGAACACCGTTCTTACAGAAGAAGAACGCGCATTGCAAATGATATACAAAGAGTATGCCGACGAGCGCATTCGTCCGCACACGCTGGAGATCGACAAGGGGCTTTTCAGCGTTGAACCGCTGCTGAAGGAAATGCACGAGCTTGGCTTCTGCGGCATCGTTATCCCGAAGGAATACGGTGGCCTCGGCAGCAGCTATGTTCACTATGTTCTTGCCGTTGAGGAGCTTTCCAAGGCCAGCGGCCCGGTCGCGAAATCCGTTTCCGGTCAGACCAACATGTGCTTCCCCATTCTCCACTACGGCACCGAGGAGCAGAAGCAGAAATACGTTGTTCCTTGGGTAAAGGGCGAAAAGCGCTCGGCATTTACGCTCACGGAGCCCGGTGCAGGCTCCGACGCTGCCGGAATGCAGACGACCGCCGAGCTTATAAACGGAGAATTTGTCGTCAACGGCACCAAGGCCTTTATCACCGGCGCGCGCGAGGCCGACTTTTTCCAGACCTACTGTCAGTTCAAAGCTCCCGACGGCACAAAAAGCCCCATATGCCTGCTTATCGACGTGCACGAATGCGAGGGCATAACGATCGGCCGCAACGAGGATCTTATGGGCATGCGTGCAAGTAGCGTGGCCGAGGTGATATTCGACAACGTCCACGTTCCTGCCGAAAATCTGCTCGGCCAGATCGGCAAGGGCTTCCATGCCGCAATGTCGACCCTCGATGCAGGCAGACTCGGTATCTCGGCGGTCTGCGTCGGCATGGCTCAGGATGCAGTTGACCAGACCGTTAAGTACACCAAAGAGCGCATGCAGTTCGGCAAGCGCATTTCACAGTTCCAGAACACGCAGTTCAAGCTCGCCGAATATCAGACCAAGGTCGAGGCAGCGCGCCTTATGGTTTATAACTGCGCCAGCATGATGGATAACGGACAGCGCGTTTCACACCTTTCTTCAATGGCAAAATACTACGCCTCCGACGTTCTAAATGAGGTCGTTCGCGGCTGCCTGCAGCTGCACGGCGGCTACGGATACAGCAAGGAATTCGTCATCGAAAAGCTCTATCGCGACGCAAAGCTCACCGAGATTTTTGAGGGCACGAGCGAAATTCAGAAGAAGATCATTGCCAAATGGATGGGCGTTAAGTGACGGAGGTTCGGAAAATGAATATTATTGTTTTTATAAAGCAGATCCCGGACAGCGATGAGGTGAAGCTCGACGAAAACGGCAATCTCATCCGCAGCGGAGCCGGGACCATGATAAATCCCGTGGATAAAAATGCGATCGAAGCCGGTCTTTCCCTGCGCGACCGCTTCGGCGGAAAAGTGACCGCAGTTACCATGGGGCCGCCGCAGGCCGAGGACGTTCTGAAAAGAGCGCTGTTCATGGGCTGCGACGAGGCAGTTCTTCTCTCCGATCGCGCATTCGGCGGAGCCGATACGCTTGCAACAGGCTACGTGCTTTCAATGGCCGCGAAAAAGCTCGGCAGCTTTGACCTTGCCATTTTCGGCAACAAAGCCTCAGATGCCGAAACTGCGCAGACAGGCCCTGTGACTGCGGGCTTCCTCGGACTTCCTCTTATCACGAGCGTTGACGGTATCGAGCTTGACGGCAGTGCAATCGTATGCCGCCGCAGCTTCACAAACGGCATCGAAACATCGAAGACTGAACTCCCGGCCGTTATCACGGTCACCCCTGCAACAAACACGCCGCGCTTCATGACACCGGCACACGTTATTGAAGGCCTGAAAAAAGGCATAACGGTCTGGAGCTGCGCAGATCTCGGCTGCGACGAGGCACGCTGCGGCGTAAAAGGCTCGCCTTCGCGTACAAAGCGCGTCACTGCGCCGCCGATCAGAGAGGTTGACTCGACCGTGATCAGCGGCAGCAGCGATGAGACCGCCGGCATTCTTGCCGGACTGCTTGCAGACATGCATCTTATCTGACGGAGGACTTAAAATGAGCAAAGATATATGGGTTTATGCCGAAACCAATAACGGCAAGCTTTGCGATATAGTGCCCGAGCTTCTCACAAAGGGCAGACAGCTCAAGGCTCACAGCAACGGTGATCTCGTCGCCGTCGTTCTCGGCGCAGCCGATGAGCAGGCGATCGGCACATTGAGCGAATACGGTGCCGACAAAGTGATCTTTGGCGAAAATAAGGCTCTTGAACATTACAGCGCACGCACTTACGCGCAGGCAATGACCGCACTTGCGCAGAAATATGAGCCTGAGATCTTCATTATCCCGGCCACCGGCGTCGGGCGAGAGATAGCGCCCCTTACCATGCAGGCGCTCGATACAGGTCTTACCGCCGACGCACTGGATCTTATTTATGACGAGGACGGCGACTTTATTCAGGTCACCGCAGGCTTCGGCGGAAATATACTGGCACACATATGCATCGGGCAAAAGCGTCCGCAGATGGTGACAGTATGCGCAAAGGTCTTTGACGCCGTTCCTCTTGAGCACGCCGGAGAGGCCGAGGTCATCCGCGAGGCTGTTGACTGCGCCGCAGACCCTGCATATGCACTTATTGAAGCGGTCGCAGCCGAGAAGTCCCACGCTCAGCTCAAGGACGCAAAAATCGTTGTCGCCTGTGGCCGCGGCATTAAGAAAAAAGAGGATCTTGACATGATAGCCGAGTTTGCTTCGCGCATCGGCGCATCACTTGCCTGCTCAAGACCACTTTCCGACTGCGGATGGATGCCCCATGAGGCGCAGCTCGGTCAAAGCGGCTGCACCGTAAAGGCCGACCTTATAATAAACATCGGCATTTCCGGCTCGACGCAGTACCTTGCCGGTATGCAGAACTCCAAATGCATCGTGAGCGTGAACACAAACGAAACCGCTCCAATCATGGCGATATCAAATTACAGCATCGTTGCCGATTACCGTCAGCTTATACCGGCGCTGATGAAAAAGCTTCACTGAACATAGTATTAGCCCCTCGGTTCAAATTCGAACCGAGGGGCTATTTCATATTATTTTCTTTTCGCGGAAAGCGGCTATACGATCCTCGTCATAGCCCAGGAGCTTGGTGAGTATCTCGTCGGTATCCTGCCCGAGCTTCGGACCACCGCGCCATACCATGCCGGGTGATGCGCTCATTTTCGGCGCTATGCCAAAAGCCGTTACGTCAATACCGGTGGTCTGGTCAATGAAATTGACGAAATCTCCGCGGCTGAGATAATGCTCGTTTTTCATGCACGCCACGGCGTCATTGACGCGTGCGCACGGGACTCGGCCTCGGCGCATGGCTTCTTCGATCTCGTCGGCGGTATGAGACGCGCACCACTCGTTTATGATCCTGTCAAGCTCTCGCCCTTCGGGAGAATTGACGGCGTTTTTATCCTTTGATGTCTTCTCATAGGGGTATCTTTCAAGGTCAAGTCCGGCGGCTGTCATAAAGCGCTCAAACACGCTTTTGCCAACCGCGCCGATGCTGACATAAATGCCGTCACGGCTGGTGAACAGATCCCACGGCTGAAAGCCGATCGCTTTCGTTCCGCAGCGCTGCACCTCGGCAAGGCCGAGCGACGACATGGTAAAAGCATCGCGCATAACGCGCGCCTGAGCTTCAAACTGCGAAACATCGACCACCTGTCCGCGTCCCGTGTTTTTTGCGCTTATATGAGCCGAAAGCATGCCGAACAGCGCAAACAGCGCCGTTATATAGTCGCCGAGCGAGGGCTTGACTATAAGCGGATCCCTGTCCGGATATCCGTTAAAGAGAGCATAGCCGGAATATGCCTGACTGGTCATATCGTAGGACGCCTGATCGCAGATCTCAGGCAGACCTCCGAATTCCTTATGGCCGTAGCCCGACACATGAACTATCACCAGCCGGGGGTTTATCTTGAGCAGCTCACTGTCATGAATGCCGAGCTTATCAAGCCAGACCATGTTCTCGATAAAAATATCACTGCGCTCGATAAGCCTGAAGAATATCTCTTTAACATCAGGATCGTTAAGGTCAAGCTCAAGCGTCATCGACAGGCGGTTTCGCGCATCCTGCATCCACGATGAGCCTGCCGTTCCCTGCTCGGTTTTTTTCAGCGGTGGAAAGCTTCGGTATGTATCTCCGATCTTTGGCCGTTCTATCTGAATGACCTCCGCCCCGAAATCCGCCATCATTGTTGCCGCAAAGGGCATGGCGATCAGCGAGCCTGCGCCGATAACCCTGAGTCCCGCAAGCGGGCCAAATTCCGGTATGATGAAATTTCTCTTTTCCATAGCTTCTCCTTGCCGCATTTTAAATAGCCGATGGCGGGCAAATGTCTGCCATCGGCATGCTTAAAATTATCAGACGTTCTTCGCGCCCCACTGCTCGAGCAGAGCCTTTGCTTCCTCTTTGCTCTTGCCCCAGCTTTCGAGGATCTCGTAGCTGTTCTCGCCTATGCGTGGAGCAAGCTGCGGACGGCGATCTTCGTCGCTGACATCCGAGAAATCGGCAAAGTACGCGCAGTGCTTGTTCGATGCAACATCCGTTCCCTCCCACTCGGGATACATCGGGAAGTTGACCCACCAGCCGAGGCGGTTGTATTCCTCGTCTTCCCATGCTTCCTCGGGCGTGAGCACCGGGCAGCAGGGCACACCGGCTGCATCGAGCTTATCATAAGCTTCTTTGGAATCGTCAAAAGTGTTGATCCAGTCGGTGATGATCTGCTCGACGAGGGTGTGATGCTTGCAGCGATCGGGCATTGTCACAAAGCGCGGATCTTCCTTGTATTCGGGATGCCCCATGCAGTCGCAAAGTGCGTTCCACGTTGCGGGAGATACTGCGCCGATGACCATGGACATGGTTTTGCCGGTGTAAATACCGTACGGGCAGAGATTCGCATTGTGGTTGCCGCTGCGCCCCTGAATATGACCCATGTGGTTGTGTATCTGCAAAGTGCTGGAGTTTATGTGCAGAACATTGCGCACGAGCGAAAAATCGACAAACTGGCCGCGGCCGGTCTTGAGCTTATGGATATAAGCAAGCAGCGTCGATGCAAACATACCCTCTGCGCCGCTGGTATCGCCTATAACGGAGCCGATACGCGTCGGTGCTCCGTCGGCTTCGCCGGTCTGGGCGTTTATGCCGCTCATCGCCACCGCGCATATATCATAGGAGGGCTTGTTGCTGTACTTCGACGGCTTCACGCCAAACGGGGTAAGCGAGGCATAGATTATGCCGGGATTGACCTTACGCATTTCCTCATAGCCCAGACCGAACTTTTCCATAAAGCCGGGCTTATTTGAAACAAGAACGATATCAAAATTTTTGACCTGCTCAAGAATGAGCTTCTGAGCCGCAGGATCGCTGAGCTTAATCTCAATTGACTTCTTGCCGCGGTCTTTTCCGCATGCATAAGTCGATATGCCGTTTGCAACATATGCAAATCTGCGTCCGGCTTCGCCGCCGGGCACCTCGACCTTTATAACTTCCGCCCCGTAATCGGCAAAATACGAGCCGACGATCGGTCCGGCAGCGTTGGTCGTAAAATCGAGAACTCTTACACCTTCAAGCATTTTCATTGTTTTTTCCTCCTATCATAGTCAGTTTAGCCCAAATCTCCCCGGACAGAATTCTGTCCGGAGAGACCGGTCTATAGTATTTCAAAGAAAGGGATATTGTTTATCAGATGTTGATTGCGCCCCACTTTTCGAGCAGAGCCTTTGCTTCTTCCTCGGTCTTGCCCCACTCCTTGAGGACCTCATAGTTGTTCTCGCCGATACGGGTGCTGATATTTGCAGGACGATTCTCGGGATGCTCATCAATGGTGGAGAAGTCTGCAAAATATGCGCAGTGCTTGTTGGAGATGATGTCGGTGCCTTCCCACTCTGGGTACATGGGGAAGTTGACCCACCAGCCGAGGCGGTTGTACTCTTCGTCTTCCCAGACTTCCTCAGCGGTCATAACGGGAGCAACGGCTACGCCGGCCTTTTCCATCATTTCATATGCTTCGCGAGTATCGTCAAAGGTCATGAGCCAATCGGTAATGATCTGCTCGACCTTCTCGTGATTCTTCGATCTCATAGGCAGAGTTGCAAAATCAGGATCGGTCTTGAGGTCGGGGCGGTTCATGCAGTCGCACAGGGGATTCCAGGTGCTCGGTGCAACGGCTCCGATAACGATGGACATGGTCTTGCCGGTGTAGATGCCGTAAGGCGACATGTTGGAGTTGTGGTTTCCGGAGCGGTACTGGATGTGGCCCTTCTTGTTGTGATACTGGAGGGTGTCGTTGATGTGAACGAGGTTGCGGACGAGCGAGAAGTCAACGAACTGGCCTTCGCCGGTGCGCTGCTTGTGGAACAGAGCGAGCATCAGAGCCGCGAAGAAGCCCTCTGCGCCGATCATGTCGCCGATAACCGAGCCGATACGGGTGGGGTTGCCGTCACGCTCGCCGGTCTGAGCGTTCAGGCCGCTCATTGCAACAGCGCAGATATCGTACGACGGCTTGTCGCTGTACTTATTGGGCTTGTAGCCGAACGGAGTCAGCGCACCGTAAACGATGCCGGGGTTTACCTTCTTAACATCCTCGTAGCCAAGGCCGAACTTTTCAAGGAAGCCGGGCTTATTAGAGGAAATAATAACGTCATAGTCCTTTACGACGTCAAGCAGGAGCTTCTGTGCGTCGGGGTCGCTGAGCTTGATCTCAACGGACTTCTTGCCGCGGTCCTTGCCGCAGGCGTAGGTGGATATACCGTTGACATAGAACGCGAACTTTCGGCCGCCCTCGCCGCCGGGGACTTCGACTTTGACTACTTCTGCGCCGTAGTCGGCAAAATAGGTACCTGCCTTGGGGCCGGATGCATTGGTGGTAAAGTCAAGGACCTTGATGCCTTCGAGCATTTTCATATCGTTTTCTCCTTGTATTTTTTAATTTAAATTATTCCGTTTTTCTCAAACTCGGCTATCTGCTCATCGCTGTAGCCGACAGCTTTGAGGTATTCCGCATTGTGCTCGCCTTTTCTCGGGGGGAAAAGCTCCTGGCGAGCCGGGGTTTCTGACAGCTTAACTGCCGAGCCTATCATTTTCACGCTGCCGTAACAGCCTGCGGGGTCGGTCATCTCATAGACCATGTCGCGCGCAAGCACCTGAGGATCCGCAAAGACTTCTTCAAGATTCTTTACGGGCGCCCAGCAGCAGTCAACTCCGGTGAGCTTTTCTATCCACTCCGCCTGCGTCTTGGACTTGAACATTTCGCGCAGACATGCGAACATCTCGTCCTGCTTTGTCAGATCACGCTGCCAGAGCTTGAACTCCTCTTTGCCGATGGCGTCGCAGAAATTTGCCCACAGATGCGGCTCTATCGCACCGATGCTGATGTATCTGCCGTCCGCAGTTTCATAGACCTCATAGCATGCATTCTGTCCGTTGAGGATATTCTCTGCCGCCTTGGGCGATACGCCCTTGACGAAATAATCGTTTGCCAGGACCGGCAGCCACGAAACCGCTCCGTCGAGCATCGACGTATCAACATACTGACCGACGCCGTTCTGCTTTACGCCCATGAGCGCAATGAGAATACCTATGGCCGCATACAGTGCGCCGCCGCCGATATCAGCGATCTGAACGCCGGGGATGGTCGGTGTCTGTCCCTTGCGGGCTGTAAGGCCGAGGATGCCTGCGTAGCTTATATAGTTAAGGTCATGCCCCGAGGTCAGGCGATACGGGCCGGTCTGGCCGTAGCCTGACAGGGAGCAGTAAACTATCTTCGGATTTATGGCCTTTATCGTTTCGTAATCAACGCCCAGCTTTTTCACAACACCGGGGCGATACTGCTCAAGTACAACATCTGCGTCTTTGGCAAGCTTATAGAATATTTCCTTGCCCTCATCGCTTTTGAGGTTCAGGGTTATGCTTTTCTTATTGCGGTTGACCTGGAAAAAGGCTCCGCCCGTGTCGCCGATCTTGGGAACGCCGCCGCGGAAGAGGTCGCCGCCCTTGACAGCTTCAACTTTGATGACCTCTGCGCCGAAGTCGGCAAGGATCATCGAGCAGAACGGGCCGGGAAGCATTGTGCTCAGGTCAAGAATTTTTATACCTTCAAGCGGTAATGCCATTAGAGCACCTCCTTGCACTTATCGAGGGATCTGAAGAGATCCCCCTTTTATAGTTCTTACTTCTTTTTGCCAAGGCCGATCGCCTTTGCGATGATGCCGAGCTGAACCTCGGAGGTTCCTGCCATCAGGCGATAGTGACGGGTATCGACGAACTGACGTGCGATTGCGTTCTCGCGCAGGATGCCGGGGCCTCCCCAGATCTGTACGCCGAGGTCGGAGATCTTGTATGCAAGCTCGCTGGTTGCGTACTTTGCAATGGAGACCTGAGTGTTGACGCTCTCGCCTGCCATAAACAGAAGGGTCAGGTGCTCAACATAGCTTCTAGCCTGGTCAAGCTCTGCTGCTGCCTTTGCTATCTCAAACTGCCAGTGCTGATATGCGCCGAGGGGCTTGCCGGCAACAAGGCGCTCGTTTGCACGCTGCACGCACAGCTCAAATGCATATTCGGCCATGCCGAGGGTGCCCCAGGAGCCCATAAGGCGCTCTTTCTCGAGGTGCTGCATGAGGTAGTAGAAGCCGCGGTTTTCCTCGCCGAGCAGATTCTCTTCGGGAACAACGACATCGTGGAAGATGTACTCGGATGTATCCTGAGAGTTCAGGCCGATCTTGTTGAGCAGCTTGCGCTCGAAGCCCGGTGCATCGGTTGGGATGATGAGAAGGCTGATTCCCTTGTGAGGCTTCTCGGCATTGGGATTGGTGACGACCGCAACGATCGCATAGTCGGAAACCATACCGTTGGAGATATAAATTTTTCCGCCGTTTACGATGTAATTGCCCTTACCGTCCTTGACTGCGCTGGTTTCAATGTGAGCAAGGTCGGAGCCGTGCTCCGCCTCGGTCATGCAGATGCAGATGCAGGTATCGCCGGATGCAACGCCGGGCAGATATTTTGCTTTCTGCTCCTCGGTGCCGTGTGCATAGATATAAGGTGCAACGGTATCGCTGCTAAGACGGGTCAGGACGCCGTTAAGGCCGCGCTTATTAAGCTCCTCGCCGTATACGATGGAATAGAGCATGTCAAGCTCTCTGCCGCCGTATTTCTTATCGAGCCACAGGCAGCCGTAGCCTGCGTCGCCGAACTTTTTGAAGGTCTCCTTGCCGACGGAGTGGTTTTTCTCCATGTCCATGTAGTAGGGAACGATCTCTCTGTCGAGGAATTCGCCAAACTCTTTACGGAATGCTTCATGATCCTCGGTGAAAGGCAGAAGAGATTTTTTAGGTAAGCTTTGCATTTGTATTCTCCTTTCAGATATTTTTTATTGAGTTGCTCTGCGAGCAGAGCACATTACTTATTTCTTTTTTCCTTATTAAATGCTTTTACAAGCTGCTGATTGCGGTTTTCGATCTTTATCGCGGTATCGAGATCGCCGACCGATTCCATCATGTTCAGAAGCTGCTTGCTGTATTGCAGCGCTTCGGATGAGTATCCTGCGAGAACTCGTGCCTTTTCCATGGCCGCATTGTCAAGCTCGGAAAGCGGATAGCAGCCGGATGCATAGCCGAGTGACATTGCCTCGCCGGCGAACATATACCTGCCCGTGAGCAGAATATCCCGCGCAACGCCGTCGCCTATCAGCCGCGGCAGCATGTAAGCGCAGCCGAGATCTCCGCAGCTCATGCTCATTTTAAGAAGTGGGCACGAAAACTTTACGTCATCCGCGATCAATCGGATATCCGATGCCATGGTCAGGAAGAAGCCTCCGCCTACCGCATAGCCGTGGGCCGCAGTTATGACTATCTGCTTTGCCTCGTGAACCAAGACGATCAGCTCACGCAACTGCTCCTGGAATTCGAAGGATTTTTCAACGCTGTCGCGGTCGCCCTCGTTGGGGAACAGACTGTTAAAGTCTGCTCCCGTGCAGAAGGCTCTGTCCCCTTCTCCGCGGATGATGAGAACTTTTGTCTCATCATCCGTTTTGAGAAGTCGGAAGAAGTGCAGCATATCGTTGAACACTTCGCGCGACCACGAGTTGAGCTTTTCAGGCCGGATGAAGCTCATCACAGCTATTCCCGGCTCTGGCTGCTCAACACGAATGTACTTGTAATCGTACATGATCAATTACAGAAGGCCGAGTGCCATCCAGAGAGGCACACTGCAGGTCATTGCGATGAGGTTGATGATGCAGTAAGCGTAAGAGCCCTTGGATGCGGTTGCAAAGTCGAGGGAAGGATCGCACATCTTGATAAGGCCTGCGGATGCGGGGTTCTGGTAAGCAACGTTCCAGCAGGTACCGGAGACCCAGGAGGTGAATACGAGAACGAAGATGTTGATCCCGTGCGCCTCGAGCAGCGAGCCGAAGATCGCGATCATGACTGCCATGCAGCAGGACTGGGAAACGATAACGAAACGCAGGAGATAGGTGATAATGCACAGGCAGGGAATGAAGATCCAGGGGCTGCTCATGATGGGTGCGAGGATAGGTCCGAGAATGCCGGCGAGCCAGGTGCTGACGCCGAGGGATGCCATAAGGCCTGCAACGGAGAGAACGCCGCCGACGAAGATGGTGATGGTCCACATGCCCTTTGCGCCGACCTCGGGAGGAGTGATCAGGCCGCATGCGATGAATGCAACGTCTGCGAGAATTGCGACCATGCCTGCGTCAATTTTGTGGGTGGACTGAGTGAGCCAGAGGATAAGTGCTACGAGAACAATGATGATGCCCTGCTTTTCCTTGGTGCTGAGCTTGCCGAGAGCCTTGTAAGAGTCCTTAATGAACTCAACGTTTGCTGCCTTCTGAGCATCGGTGGGCTTGCAGAAAACGAGGCAGAACACATAGACAAGAACTATGCAGACTACATACCATACGCATGCGCGGACAAACCACTGACCCCAGGAAACGCTCTCGCCGACGAAGCCGAGCATAAGTGCGACATAAACCGAGCCGGAAACGAAAGCCATACCGAGCTGGTTGGTGCCCATGAAGTTTGCAAACCACAGGCCGAGAGACTGCTTGGAGTTACGCTCTGCGCCGGATGCTTCACATACCTGGTTGACAAACGGGGCCATCATAGAAGTCTTTGCAGTGGACGAAGGGATGATGGGGCTCATGATAACGCCGGAAAGGAGCATTGCGGTAACCTGACCTGCATAGGTTCCGGGGAAGCGGGTCAGCACCCACAGCGCCAGGCGCTTCATAAAGCCGCTGTTGTTGATGCCTATCGACATGATGAACACGCCGATGCAAAGCCATACGGTGCTGGATGCAAAGTTTGAGGTAACTTCGGCAACCGTTGCAACTTTAAGCGCAACGAGCACTGCCATCGTGCACAGGACCGCCGCCCAGTCGGGGATCGCACGGGAAATGATAAGTACGAGCATGAATACGAAGCAGCCAAGATACTGCCACGCTGCGCGGCTCATTGCCTCGGTTTCTGCCGGGAGATAGGCTATGAGCAGAAGCGCTGCGATCGCAACTACGAATCCAAGAAGTGTCCTTTTTGTGTTCTTTGACATTTTAATCTTCTCCTCTGTTTTTTGTTTATTAATTAATTAACATTTGCTGGTTAATTAAATCCTATTGTTCCTTCTTCTGGTCATCAAATGCATGCTCAAGATACAGCTTCTTGACCATTTTTCTGTCGGGCTTGCGATTTTTTGTTTTGGGGAGCATGTCCATGATGTAATACTCCTTGGGTACCTTGAAGCGCGAAAGCTTTTCGCGGCAAACTCTCTCTACCTCGTTGAGGTCTACTGTTTTGCCGGCAATCGGCTGAACGAATATCGCAGGCACTTCGCCTCGGCGCTCGTTCGGAACGCCTATCGCTATTGCGTCGGCTACGTTCTCTGCTGTTATGGCGACCGCCTCGAGCTCACTGGGAAACACATTAAATCCGCCGGTGATAATTAGATCCTTCTTGCGGTCGCAGATGATAAGGAAGCCCTCCTCATCTATGCGGCCTATATCGCCGGTATAGAGCCAGCCGTTGCGCAGCATTTTTGCCGTTTCCTCGGGGTTATTCCAGTATTCGTGCATCACGCACTCACCGCGGCAGATGATCTCGCCGGGCTGGCCGTCCTCAACGACCTCGGTGCCGGTTTCCTGATCTACGATGAGGTATTCAATGTTGGGATTGACAACGCCGACGGTACCGACCTTGCGGTGGTCATGGCCGTTTATCGTTATGGTGTTGACTGTTTCGGTCATGCCGTAGCCCTCGGTGATAACTGCGCCTGTCAGCTCCTCGACTCGCCTTATCACGTCAACCGGCAGCGGAGCCGAGCCGCAGGTTATGACCTTCAGCGAGCTAATATCGTATTTCTGATATTCCTCGTGGGTAGCTATAAGCTTCATCCACAGCGGAACGCTCGGCCAAACGGTAGGCCGGTATTTTTCGATCACCCGAAGTATCTCGTCCAGGCTTTCCGCAAAGAATATCGTTCCTCCCATGGTGAGGTTTACGACGATGCCCTGGCCGAAGCCGAATGCGTGGGACATTCCAAGCGCGATTATGACCATGTAGTTTTCATAGTCATTGTCGTTAAGGAAGGGTCTGAAATACTGCACCTGAGCCATTGCCTTGGCAACAAATGCGTGGTTTGTCTGGCAGCAGCCCTTTAAAACTCCCGTAGTACCGCCGGTGTACTGCAATATTGCAATATCCTCGGGTGAAATGCTGATATCCGGCTCGGATGCGTCATCGGAGATTATGCTCTCCCATGCGCCGAGCTCATCCCAGCGGTTTTCCTTTTCGAGCGCCGGACAGAACACCATGTGCTCAACTCCGGCTTTATCGTCTTTAAGGGCCTGCACGACTGCATCTGCGCCGTCGGAGTCGGTTATGACCATTTTGGGTGTGCAGTCTTTAATTCTGCGGATGATCTCATCAGCAGTGGAACGTGGATTTGTGTTTACCATTATGATGCCTGTTTTGAAGCAGGCATGTGCCAGCGCAACGAACTCAAAGCCGTTAGAGACATATGTTATAACTCTGTCGCCCTTTTTAAGTCCTTTTGCGAGAAAGCCGTTTGCGATTTTTGCTGCAAGCGTATTGCACTCGACATAGCTCATCTTCGTGCCGCGGCTGATAACATAGGTCTTGTCGGGATGTTCGCTAACTCTTTTGAGGAACAGCTCCTTACAGGAAACATCGGGGATCGGAAAATCATAAACAACACAGGGGTCTTTGATCTTGTCCCACTTTTCTCTGTACCGAACCAGAGCTTCCTCAAAGCTCTTGTTTTGCAGCTGATTCATTTCTCATATCCTCTAAGCATTTTAACTTTTTATTTTTCCTTACCCGCCTCCGCCCTCAGGCGCCGGAGCTTATCCGGCAGCCCAGGGAGAAGGAAGAGGGGGAGGAGAACACTTGAGCCTCTATTTTGGCTCAGGCGATTTATATGCTTGCGGCCAGCTTGTAAGCAGATTCTACCGCATCCGGAATTCTTGCTACCTTTACCGCATCGCCGATGCAGTCAACGTTTTTGACCTTTCCGACGAGCTGCTCATACATATCATTATTGGGCTTTGCACCGGCTGCTATAACAACGGTGTCTGCCGGGAGGGTCTGACGACCTTCCTCATTTTCGACGACAACACCTTCCTTGGTTATCTCGATGACCTTTGTCTCCTTGAGCATCTTGGTGCCGAGCTGCTTGGTACGTGCGATGATCGACCAGCGGCTGCCGGGGTTGATGTCGGGAGCAAACTTTTTGCCCATCTCGACGATAGCAACGTTGTGGACACCGTGGTTGAGCAACTGCTGGAGCTTCTCATAAGGCTCGGTCTTATAGATCATCATGAATCTTAGCTCATCGGCTGTAAGAGTGCCGATCTCTCCGATGTACATTGCGACCTCGACGCCGACATCACCGCCGCCGACGACAACTACGTTCTTGCCGAGCTCTGCGGTGCCTTCAAATACATCCCATGCATGAACGATGGGAACGCTGGGATCTCTGGGGATCGGGGGGATAGATGCCTTGGAGCCGCATGCAAGAACAACACGATCGTAGTCCTTGCTTGCTGCGATTATATCCTCTGCCGTTGCTTCCTTGTTGAGGATGATCTCAACGCCGAGCTCGCGGCAGGTGCGCTCGAGCCACTGTCCGAAGTAGCGGATATCGTAGCGGCGCGGAGGAGTTGCTGCATACAGCGACAGGCCGATGGTACGGTTGCGCTTTTCCCAAATAGTGACCTTATGGCCGCGCAGAGCTGCTACACGGGCAAATTCCATACCGGAGGGCCCTGCGCCGATAACGAGGATCTTTTCGGGATGCTCGCTCTTCTTCTCGGTGGGCATAAGGCCGTTTTCGTCCTCAAGCTCTTCCTCGCGGTTGCACTCGTAGTTGCCAATGCAGCCGATGGGCTTGCTGACCATTGCCATGTCGAGGCACTTTGCATTGCAGCCGACGCATGGACGGATGGTTGATGCCTTGCCGGCCTCGGCCTTGTTAACAACGTCGGGATCTGCCAGGAACGGGCGGCCCATTACGATGGCGTCGAAGTCGCCGCGATCGACGAGCTCTTCGGCCTTTTCTATGTTCATACGCATGCCCTGAGCAACGGGAGCCTTTACGCGAGCCTTGATCTGGCGGCCGAGGTATGCCCATGCGCCGTGGGGAACTTCCATGGTAATAAGGGGAACTGCCGACTCGTGCCAGCCTGCGGTGATCGAGAAGCCGTCAACATAGCCGGTTTTGTCAAGCAGCTCGCAGATCTCTGCGATATCGTCGCCGTTGCAGCCGCCGTCCATGAAGTCGCTGCCGCTGACGCGCAGGGAGATGGGATAGTCGGGGCCGACTGCCGCGCGCATGCCTTCAAGAGTCTCAACCATGAAACGGCAGCGGTTTTCGAGAGAGCCGCCGTACTCGTCGGTACGGTGATTGGTCAGCGGAGAGAAGAACTGACCGTACAGGTAGCCGGAGTTTGTTTCGATCTCGATGCCGTCAAAGCCGGCCTTCTTTGCGATGACTGCGGCCTCTGCCTGCCAATCAACAAATTCCTTGATCTCCTCGACGGTAAGCTCCTTGGGCATTTCAAAGTGGGTGAATCTGCCGGGGATGGGAGACGGTGCAACAGCCTGCTCGCCCTGAATGCTTGCGCGATTTGCACATCTGCCGCGATGCATGAGCTGTGCGAAAACCTTGCTGCCTCCTTCATGGATTGCATCGGTGAGCTTCTTAAGCGAAGGGATATATTTCTCGTCAGTGAGCATTGCGCCGTGGTTGGGATTGTAGCGAAGCTTATCCCACTGCATGTTGGCGAAGATGATAAGTCCTACGCCGCCCTGTGCGCGGCGCTTATAAAATTCAACAACGTCATCCATAATGAAGCCATCAACAGTGTGGCCTATGCTCATAGGTGACATGATCACTCTGTTTTTAAGCTCAAGCTTGTTGACCTTAAACGGTGTGTAAAGTCTTTTCATGATTTCCTCCTCAAATTAATAACCGGTTCTCAGCATCGATTATCCCGGCCGGAGAACTGATCGCGCCGATTATTTTTTGTGACGCCTATCTTTACTTGCAAACATCGTGCCAACTTTGTCAAAAAAATATTTTTGCCCTCACCTGCGTTTTTCTATCGCGACACATTTGTTGTTCATGTAAAGAAAAAGGAAGCCGACCGTCTTCGTAAATCAGACAGCCGACTTCCTTTTGACTATTTATCGTTTTTGCTATTTTTCATTCTGCGTGTTCTCCGCCGCGTTGAGTATCCTGTAAAGCGTCGAGCGCGATACGCCCATTTCCTTTGCAACACGGGATTTGTTGCCCTTATACTCCACCATAAGCTTTTTGGCCATTTCCAAACGCTGTTTGGTGAAGAAATCGCTCATTATCCTCAGCTCAGAGCTATCCTGCTCGATTTCCGGAACAGGCTCTTCTTTCTCGAGCATGCTTATGCCCTGCGGAAGATCCTCCCTCTCTATCTGATCGGTTTTGCATACGATCACGCTGTATTCCATGCAGTTGCGCAGCTCGCGCACATTGCCGGGCCAGCCGTATTCGCCCATAGCCAGCGCTGCGGCCGTGCTTATGCTGTGGATATTCTTCCCGTTTTCAAACGCGAATCGCTCAAGGAAATACTCTGCAAGCTCTTTAATATCCTCTTTGCGACGCCTGAGAGGTATCATTGTGAGGTTAATTACGTTCAGCCTGTAATACAGGTCTGCCCTGAAAGTTCCATCTGCGATGCACTTTGTCAGGTCCTTATTGGTGGCTGTAATTATTCGTACATCAACGTTTATCGGCTTTGTAGCACCGATACGGGTTATGCAGTTTTCCTCAAGCGCGCGCAGCAGGACACTCTGCATTTCAACCGGCATTTCACCGATCTCATCGAGAAACAGAGTGCCTCCGTCGGCAAGCTCGAATTTGCCTTTTGCACCGCTTCTGCTCGCGCCTGTGAACGAGCCTCCGACGTAGCCGAACAACTCGCTGCCTATAAGATCGCGTGGGATCGCAGCGCAGTTTACGGCAACAAAGGGCTTATCCTTGCGCTGGCTCGTGCAATGGATCGCATTTGCGAAAAGTTCCTTGCCCGTGCCGGACTCGCCTTGAATGAGTATAGGACTCGAGGTTGCGGATATCTGCTCGGCAAAGCGTTTGAGCTGCACAAAATTATCCGAAACGCCGATGAGATCATCGAATGTATAGCGCGCATGGTTGCCGTCGGCAGGTTTTTCCTCTTTTCTTATTTTGTCTTTATATATGGTTATAAGTGCCCCGAATTGACGCGAATTTGTATTTATCGGACTGCAATCTGCGGAATACTGCTCGTGCACTCCGTTGCCGCGGACAAGTTCTACCGGCTTGCCTACGACCCGTTTTCCCTCGGCTATTTTCGATACGAGCGACACGAGCTCGGGACAAATATCGCCCAAAAAGCTGTTTATCGTTTCCTGCGGATGATAATTATAAAAATCATAGAACATATCGTTTGCAAAGGTCACCGAGCAGCTGTTATCGACCAGTATCACTATATCGTTGGTGCTGCCCCTGCTGTACTCATTGCGCTGCATAATATCGCGCATGATAACATCCTTTGTAACATGGCCGGTGGTTATTATGGTCTCGGTAGATTCGAGAAGTTTAAAGAGCGTATACATGCACTCATCAAAGTTTTCCTTGTACGTTAGAAGCACAACATACCCGTTTCGGCCGTATTTTCCCTTGATCCCGAACGCAAATGTCACATAAGGCTTGAGCGCGTCAAGATAGTGCTCATCCCCTACCACCCATGTGCTTTTTGGGCTGCGTGCAGCCATGACAGCAGCATTTGTGCCGGCAAAATTCTCGCCGAGATTTCCGCCAAGCTTGATATTTTTCTGTGAAAGCTCATCCTTTAGCTGTTTATTACCGTAACGTCCGAAAATATCGAAATTATCGTACAAATACAGCAAAACCGCCTTGTTTGCTGAAAGTGTCTCAGCCACTGCCTGATAGTACTCGGGTGTGCTTTTTCGCATGAGTCGGATATGTCCTGTGACATGCTTTTTGCAGCGCTCCGTATCCTCTTCCGTGACATCCGGAAGCTTAAGCGCATGCGCATCCAAGCCGTTTCTCTCGCACATGTATTTCGAGCTTTCAAGCATACTGATATACTCTTTTCCGCGGTTCAAAAAATCTGCCGTCATGCCCAACACACCTCTCAAATTTTTTTCAAAAAATATTTTTTACGTTTGCTCAGCCATTGTATCACTTAGTCGGCAGTGTGTCAAATTGTTAAAAGTGTATCATCTTTAGTCAGCTGTTTTGGCGCAAAGTGTATCGTCGTGGAACACTTCGCAGCATTTTTCATTGTAAACTATCACGTTTTAGGGCTTGATTTTGTACGTTTCTTTTGATACTATTATATAGTACGCAAAAAAGTGTTTCAAATTGTCAAATCGTAAACTAACATTTTGCAATCGATCGCCGAAGTATTTATCCTGTCGGTCTAACGCCATGAAGCTACACAATCAGGTTACAATTAAACAAACCATCACTCCGGCCACGATTCAACTGCTGGAGATGGTGCAGATGAACACGACCGAGCTAAGCTCCTATCTGACCGAGCAGGCCATGGAAAATCCCGCGATCGACATTGACGAGCTCGGTTCGGCAGCAAAAGGCAGCGAGCTTTCCGACAAGGTCGAGTGGCTCAGTTCATTTGGCCGCGACAGGAGTGAACAAAACATCGCCGGCGACGACGACACGCTCGACAGTCCGATAGCAAGCCGTGCTCAGGTCCCCGACGTGAGAGCATATCTCTTGAGCCAGCTGTTAAACTCCGATGCCGACTGCGAAACGAAAAAGGTTTACCGCTACCTTATCGGTTGCGTTGACAGCCGCGGATTTTTATCCGAGGATTGGGGAAGCGTTTCAAAAAAGCTCGGCGTTTCACGGGAAGAGGTCGAAAATTGCGTTGCCGTCATGCGTTCCCTGCCCCCGAAAGGTATATGCGCAAGGGACGTGCGCGGCTGTCTTGCCGCTCAGCTCGGCAGCGATAAAGCGAACGGAGTAGCCCGCAGCATCGTCGAAAACCACCTTGAGGAGCTATCGCGCGGCCACTACGCAGCAATAGCAAAAGCGCTTAACGTTACAACAGCAGCCGTTCGCTCTGCGGAAAAGCGCATAAAGCGGCTTTATCCTTATCCTTCATCGGCCTTTGAGGGCGACAGGAGCGACGACAGCATATATGTTTCACCCGACATCATAATAAGTGCATCCGACGAGGGGCTCAATGTTTCGCTCTGCCATCCGTTTACCCCTCACCTGAGAATAAGCTCATTTTGCAGCGAGCTGAAAAAATCGTCGGATGATCCCGACGTTCTTAAATACGTTGAAGAGCGTATCTCTGCCGCCGGCAGACTGTATCAAAATGTGTGCAAATATGAGGAGACTCTGCTGAGTTGCTTCGGCAAGCTTGCCCGTCTGCAGAGCGCGTTTTTCTATGGCCGCACAAATGCATTCAAGCCTATGACGCTTGCCGACATAGCCGATTCGACGGGTCTGAGCGTATCAACGGTCAGCCGCGCAATGCGAGGAAAGTATATTCAGTGCAGCCGCGGCGTCATACCGGCCAAGCTGTTTTTCTCGGCAAAGCTCGAGGGAGACAGCGGTGAACGCTCGGCCGACGAAGCGAAAAAATATCTGCGCCAAGTGATCGACGGCGAGGATAAGTCCGCGCCGCTGTCCGATGCGCAGCTGAGTGATATCATGACCAAGAACGGCTTTGCCATATCGCGTCGTACTGTTGCCAAATACCGCGATGCGCTCGGCATACCGGGAACATACGTCAGAAAGCAAAGTTAGGAGAACTCATAGCATGATATACGAATTTGAGTCAAAGCGCCCAAAAATCGATCCCAGCGCTTATATCAGCGACAGCGCAATCGTGATCGGAGATGTCACCATAGGCGCGCGGTGCTATGTCGGTCCCGGCGCCGTTATCCGCGGCGACGAGCGCCCGATTTATATAGGCGACGAAAGCGCGGTTGAGGATCTGTGCGTTATTCATGTCGGCGGCCCCGATGCAAAGACCGACGGCTGCCACATAGGAAAGCGCGTAACGATCGGCCACGGTGCAATGGTCCACGGGAATTATATACGCGACGGCGCAAATATCGGCATGGGAGCCATAGTCAGTCTTTTCGCGGATATCGGAGAATACGCCGTTGTCGCGGAGGGCGCAGTGGTGAAAAAGCATCAGACGATACCTCCCCGTGTCGTTGTCGGCGGAGCGCCTGCGAAAGTTTTGCGGGAGCTTGAAGAAAAAGACATCTATGCATGGGAGCGCAGCAAGCAGACATACATTGATCTTGCCGCGCGCTGCAAAGCGCCCGTCGGCCTCAAGCGAATTGACTGAATATAAACGCAAAAATCCGGCAGAGTTTCCTCTGCCGGATTTTGATTTTAGATTTTGAAATCGGGAATTATTTCTTGCCCATGTTCATCTGAGCTGCAACCTCGGCTGCAAAGTCCTCTTCCTTCTTTTCAATGCCTTCGCCGGTCTGGAAGCGAACTGCGTCAACAAACTTGATGCTGCCGCCGAGCTTCTTTGCTGCATCGGCAATGTACTTCTCAACGCTGCCCTGGAAGATATCGCCGCGGACGAACTCCATCTGCATGAGGCAGTTTTCCTCGTAGAACTTGTTCATCTTGCCCATGACGATCTTTTCCTTGACCTGAGCGGGCTTGGAAGCCATCTTCGGGTCGTTGTCCATAAGTGCAAGAGCAACCTTCTTCTCTTCTGCGAGGACGTCCTCGGTCACCTGAGACTTATCCCAGAAGCGAGGATTGAGAGCTGCGATCTGCATTGCGACGTTCTTGCCGACTTCGGTAGCATCGATGCCGCCTTCAACTGCAAGGTTGACGAGTACGCCGATCTTGCCGCCTGCGTGAACGTAAGCGACGGAGGTGTTCTCACCAAAGCGTGCGAAACGACGGATCTGGAGATTCTCGCCGATGGACATGACCTTCTCGGGCATGGTCTCAGCAACTGTAAGCTCGCTGTTGGGGTACTTGCACTGCATGAGGGCATCAACATCTGTGGGGTTGTCCTTCAGGACGACCTTGCAGATATCCTTAACGAAAGCGACGAAAAGATCGCTCTTTGCGCAGAAGTCGGTCTCGCAGTTGACTTCAACAACTGCGCCGACGCCGCACTCGGGGCAAACGGATGCGTATGCCATGCCTTCCGCTGCAATGCGACCGGCCTTCTTTGCTGCCTTTGCAAGGCCCTTTTCACGCAGATACTCAACGGCCTTGTCCATATCGCCGTCGCACTCGGACAATGCCTTTTTGCAGTCCATCATGCCGACGCCGGTCATCTCACGGAGAGTTTTTACGTCCTGTGCTGTAAATGCCATAACTTTTTCCTCCTGTATTATTTAAGAAAGGGAGCAGGATGTGCTCCCTGATGAATTATTCTTCTTCAACCTTCTCGGCTTCTGCCTCTGCCAGAGTCTCCTCGACTTCGGCGTCGGCGCCCTGACGGCCTTCCTGAACTGCATTTGCCATGGTGGATGCGATCAGGCGAATTGCGCGGATAGCGTCATCGTTTGCAGGGATAACGTAATCGACCTCATCGGGGTCGCAGTTGGTATCAACGATTGCAACGATGGGGATGTGCAGCTTGCGAGCCTCTGCGATTGCATTGTGCTCCTTACGGGGATCAACGACGAACATTGCGCCGGGGAGCTTCTTCATTTCCTTGACGCCGCCGAGGTACTTCTCGAGCTTCTCCATCTCGCCCATGTGCTTCATGACTTCCTTCTTGGGAAGCATATCGAAGGTGCCGTCCTCCTGCATCTTCTTGAGCTGAGCAAGGCGATCGATACGGGTGCGCATGGTCTTGAAGTTGGTGAGCATGCCGCCGAGCCAACGGGCGTTGACATAGTACATACCTACACGGGAAGCCTCTTCCTTGACTGCCTCTGCAGCCTGCTTCTTGGTGCCGACGAACAGGATGCTCTGGCCGTTTGCAGCAACGTCGCGAACGAAGTTATAAGCCTCTTCGAGCTTCTTGACGGTCTTCTGCAGGTCGATGATATAGATGCCGTTACGCTCCATGTAGATGTACTCGGCCATTTTGGGGTTCCAGCGGCGGGTCTGGTGACCGAAGTGGACACCGGCTTCCAGCAGCTGCTTCATAGATACTACTGACATTTGTTTTTCCTCCTGATTTGTTTTTTCCTCCGGACACTTCTTCCCTCTCCCCAAGCCGTAGCCACATGGGAAAAAGTCCGTGCCCGTGCGAAATGCCTTGATATAATATCAAAAATCTAATGTGATTTCAATAGTTTTTTGCCATTTTGTCAAAAATTTTTTCTTTTTTTCTGCGGCGCCTGGGCTGGTCGGCCTCGGTCTCGACGAGTATGATATCTCCGCCGATGCGCACTATGCATTTCCACGGCAGAATGTAATCATCCTCTCTGCCGAAAAGCCCGAAAAATTTTGCTTTTCCCGGCGTTATGAGCGATATAAGACGCCCCTCGGTCTCGTCAAACTCCGCATCGCATACATAGCCGAGCCGTTTACCGGTATGGATGTCTATGACCTCCTTGTATCGCAGTTCGGAAAAATAGCTTATCATTGCCGCGCCTCCCACATTAAAATACCGCCGTATTATTCTACGGCGGCATATGTATGTCCTATTCGGCTTTGTTCTTAGGTATTGATATCGTAAGGATAAGTTCGTTTTCCGTTTCCTCTCGCTTCATGCCGGCCGCTATGCCGCCCTGCTTCATAAGGTCAAGTCCATGCAGGATCGTGTTCACGAAAACGCGCACGTCCTTCATTACAAACGTTCGCTTCGGGTCGGCTTTTTCCTCCGGCTCGCGCAGGAGCGCTTCGATATAAGCGTCGGCCGCTGCAACATTGAGGTCGTGCTCTATCATATACTCAAGCGCCGCGCGCTGCATATTTTCGTCCTGCAGGCGCAGCAGTGCTCTGCCGTGGCGCTCGGTAAGTCCGTTATCGCGCAGCGAGCACAAAACATCGTCCGGCAGCTTCAAAAGGCGCAGCTTGTTTGCGACGGCCGACTGCGATTTGCCGATCCGCCGTGCCGCCTCCTCCTGACTCATCCCGAACAGCTTAATAAGCTGGCTCAGTCCGTTTGCCTCCTCGATGAAGTCAAGGTCGCGGCGCTGCAAATTCTCGACGAGTGCTATGAGGCTTGCGTCCTCAAGGCTCACGTCGAGCAATATGCATGGCACATCGCATAACCCGGCAAGGCGCGCCGCGCGGAGCCTGCGCTCTCCTGCCACAAGCTCGTATCTTCCGTCGCGCAGTCTGACGGTCAGCGGATTTAGCACGCCGTACTGGGCAATGCTCTCGGAAAGCTCCTGAAGCTCGCCGTCGGGGAAATTTTTTCGCGGCTGCATGGGGCTTGGTTCAAGCTCGTCCACCGGCAGCCAGATAACGCCGCCCCTTCGTGTTCCGGGGCGCAATTTTGTCGCTTGCATAAGTGTACCTCCTATACACCGTAGTATATGGAAAATGTACACTGCTTTGTGCGCAAAGTATGGCGCATCATGTGATTCAAGCGAAAAAATTCTGCACTATATTAGTGCAGAATTTTCATATCAGCTTATAAGCTCCGGACAAAGCTCGGGATTTATCGTTTCGGAGCAGGCGGCGCACATTGCGGCGGCCTTCATGGCAGCCAATGCGCTTTCGGCAATTCCCAGTCCGTTGACTCCGGCCCAGATTATGGCCGCAGTTGCAGCATCGCCGCAGCCGGTGCAGTTGGATATCTCCGTCGTCACGCACGGCAGCTTTATTATCTCGCCGTCGGACGCTGCCACGATACCGTCGCCTCCGAGAGACACGAACACCTTCTTTACGCCTGCGTTCAGCAGCGCTTCGGCTGCAAACAGTGAGGTGGTTTTCCCCGTCATGCTCTTTGCCTCATATTCGTTCGGCTTGAACGCCGTCAGCCTGCCGAGCGCCGGTCTGAGCCGCTCCGCCTTTGCGGCGGACACGGGGTCGGCGTACAGCGGAGCCGTGACATTTTCGGCGATCCATGCCACGGTCTCGCGAGTTAAATTCGCGTCGATGACCACGGCATCGGCCTCGTTTATCTCTTTTATATGCGCCTTGAGATATTCCGGCGTTATGCTCGCGGATATATCCGTATCGCTCACGCCGACAAGCATATCGCCGTTTTCATCCGTGACGTACAGATAGCTTGACGTTCTGCCTCCGCTCATACGGCGGCTCAGGTGCATATCCATGCCGAGCTTAGTGCAGCTTTCAAAAATGCTGTCGCCGTAAACATCGTCGCCGATGGCCGCGATGAATTTGACATTAAGGCCAAGCAGGCAGAGATTATGCGCAATGTTTCTGCCGACTCCGCCGGGGCTGAACGACACCGTCCCGGGGTTTGAATCCTTCATGCGCGGCTCCCTATCGGGTCTGCCGCAGATATCCATGTTTACAGCGCCTATAACAATTACAGTTTTATTCCCCATATGCCCTCCGCATACTCTTTTATCGCGCGGTCGGCGGCGAATATGCCGGCCTCGGCAGTGTTTGTTATCGAAAGTCTTGCGCGCTCGGCCGGATCGGAGATCACCGAGTACATTCTGTCATGAGTGTTGACATAGTCGCGGAAATCCGCGCAGAGCATATACGGGTCGCCGTTGTAAAGCAGGTTTGAAACAAGATCGGAATAGCTCTTTCCGTCGGCAAAGCCGCGGCTTATCCTGTCAAGCACCGCGCCAAGCTCGGCATCCTCGCGCGCATAGCGCTGAGGATCGTAGCCGGAGGCTTTCAGCGCACCGACTTCATCGGTTTTAAGGCCGAACAGGAACATGTTCTTATCGCCGAGGCGCTCGTACATTTCGACGTTCGCGCCGTCAAGCGTTCCTATGGTAACGGCTCCGTTGAGCATTAGCTTCATGTTGCCGGTGCCGGAGGCCTCCTTGCCGGCAGTGGATATCTGCTCGGAAACCTGCGCTGCCGGCATGAGCGCTTCGGCAGCCGAAACACGGTAGTTTTCCATAAAGCAGACCTGGAGCTTGCCCTTGCACAGCGGATCGCGGCTTATATCGTCGGCCAGCGAGCATATAAGCTCGATGATGCGCTTTGCTGTGTAGTATCCTGCTGCGGCCTTTGCACCGAACACGAAGGTGACGGGCATGAAGTCCGCGTTCGGATCGTCGTGGATCTTCATTTGCAGCCGCGTTATGAGCATCGCGCACAAAAGCTGACGCTTATATTCATGCAGGCGCTTTACCTGGACATCGAGTATCGCATCGGGATCGAGCGCAAAGCCGTCGTTTTTGGCCAAAAACTTTGCAAAATCGTATTTATTGAGGCGCTTTATCTCGTTGACCCGGCGCTGAACATCGACATTTTCGGCATAGTCGAGAAGTCCGATGAGCTTTTCGGGCTTTGTCAGGTAATCGTCGCCCTCGAGCAGCTCGCTCACCAGGCCGTGCAGGCGCGGATTTATCTGCGCAAGCCAGCGGCGATGGTCGATGCCGTTTGTGACATAGGTAAATCTCTCCGGACGGAGCTGGCATACATCCTTGAAGAGGTCTTTTTTCAGTATCTCACCGTGCAGGCCGGAGACACCGTTTATCTTATAGCACGCAGCAAGGCAGAGGTTTGCCATGTGAACCTGCCCGTCCTGAATGATAAGGTTCTTGCCGACCTTTTCGCTGTTACCGAACTTGGATACAAGGTACTCGCACCAGCGGCGGTTTATCTCGCACAGTATCTCCCACACGCGCGGTAAAAGCGTCTGCACCAGATCCTGCGGCCATTTTTCGAGCGCCTCGCTCATGACGGTGTGGTTCGTGTAGGCAACCGATTGGCTCACCTGATCCCACGCCTCGTCCCAGCCGAGGCCGTACTCGTCCATCATGATGCGCATAAGCTCGGGAATGACGAGCGCAGGATGCGTATCGTTTATCTGGATCCTGTGGTGCTTTGAGAAGCTTTTTATATCGCCGAAGCGCTTTATATGCGTCTTTATGATCGACTGCGCCGTTGCCGAGAGGAAGAAATACTGCTGCTTTAGGCGCAGAGTCTTGCCCTCGATGTGGTCGTCGGCAGGGTACAGCACCTTGGTGATGACCTCGCTCATCGTGCGCTGCTCAAGGCTCTTTACATACTCGCCCTCGGAAAACAGGTACATATCCAGCGCGCTCGTGCTGCGCGCGTCCCAAAGGCGGAGGATATTGACCTCGTTGCCGCCGTAGCCGGCAATGAGCATATCGCGCGGAACGGCCGTAACGGTCTGATAGCCGGTATGCTCGGCGTGATATCTGCCGAAGCTGTCCCATCTCGGGGAGATGGTTCCGCCGAAGCGGACCTCAACGGCTTCGTCGTTGCGCGCAACGAGCCAGCTTTCGGCCGCGCTGCGCCAATCGTCGGCGACCTCGGTCTGCTTGCCGTCAACTATCTTCTGGCGGAAAATGCCCAGCTCATAGCACAGCGAGTAGCCCGTTGCCGGGATACCGAGCGTGGCCAGCGAATCCATATAGCAGGCCGCGAGCCTGCCGAGGCCGCCGTTGCCGAGACCCGCGTCGTTTTCGGCCTCGAATATATCCGAGGCGTTGCGGCCGAGATCCTCCAGAGCGCCGGTGAGCGCGTTGGCAATGCCGAGGTTGAATGCGTTTTTCATGAGGCTGCGTCCCATGAGGAACTCCATGGACAGATAGTGCACCTCGCGGTCGGGGCAGCGCGTTTCCTCGACTGCAAGCAATCTGCTCATGATCTCGCGAATGACGATGGCGCTTGCCTGAAACACCTGATCGTCGGTCGCGGTTTTTGCTGTCACGGCGAAGTGCGCGCAGAGTTTATCCTCGATCGCGCTGCGCACCTCGTCGCGTGAGATTTGGCTTGTGAACATTTTAGGTAACTCCTGATTAGATCTTTGTGCCCTTCGGGAGCACTACCGGCAGCTTCTCGCTGCCCATTATCGTCTGGAACGACGAAACGGTCGAAGATTTGTCGGCAATGACGTTTTTCATTATGACGCCTTCGCCGATCTCTGTTCCGCGCATGATGACGCAGCCGGAAAGCTGCGCGCCCTTTCTTATGCGCACATCGGAGGAGATGATGCAGTTGTCGATCTCGCCCTCGATTATGCAGCCGTCGGCAACGAGGCAGTTTTTCGCCGTCGAGCCCTCGGCGTAATAGGTGCTGACATCCTCGTGCGTTTTTGTGCGCACGGGGCGCTCCGCCGGGAACAGCTCGGCTCTGTTTGCAGCCGAGAGCATATCCATATTGGCATTGAAATATGCCTCGGTGCTCATTATGCGCTTGCCGTAGCCGCGGTGGAAGAATACGTTCACCTTGCCGCCGGACGCAAGATAGTCGGCTATCGCGTCGCGGTGGAAGTGATAGTGGTTTGCAGCGGCGCAGGCGTCCATCATGCTTATGAGCAGCTGCTTTGAAATAATATATGCTTCAAGCGAAGCCGCGCCCTCGCCGGCTGCTGTCTGATTGAAGATCATGCTGCGCGCAAACCCGTCTGCATCGACGATATACCGGTGGTGCCGATAGTCGGGCGTTGCGTCGGTGCAGATCGCGGTTATCTCCGCGCCCGATGCAAGGTGCTGCCTTATCGCCGCGCGCAGGTCGATGTTTGCCGCCGTGTTACCATGCATCATTATTATGTACTTGGCGTTTATATCGTGAATATAGGTCGAAACGGCATTGAGCGCCTCGATCGTGCCGGTGTAGTCGCCCCGGTGATATTCAGGCAGGCCGAACGGCGGCAGCATGCGCAGTCCGCCTATTCTTCTGCCCATGTCCCAGTCCTTGCCGCTGGCAAGGTGGTCAAGCAGCGACTGATAGTCGCGGCGCATGATAACGCCGACATCGTGTATGCCCGCGTTCATCAGCGAGGACAGAGCAAAATCAATAAGTCTGTATCGTCCGCAGAACGGCAGCGAGGACGCCGTGCGGCGGCGCACAAGCTCGCCCAGCGCGGGCACTGCGCCGTAAGCAAAGATTATTCCGTGAAAATCGCTCATTTTCAGACCTCCTCGCTTTTGTATATCATAGCGCCTGCTTTGACGCTTGCGTTTTCGCGTATATCAAGTCTCGGGCCGCAGGTGGCAACGCCCCATGCCTCGCTTCCGTCGGGCGGAGCGCCGACATGCGCGCCGCGGTGTATGACCGTCTGCTCGCCGATTATGGCGTATTCGACGACCGCGCCCTTCTCGACCTTCGCGCCGGGCATGAGCACCGAATAGAGCACCTTTGCGCCCTTTTCGACCACTGCCGACGACGAGAGAACGGAGTTTTCGACATGACCCTCGATCTCACAGCCCTCGGTTACGATTGAATGCACGACCGTTGCCTCGGAGCCGACATAGTGCGGCGGCTGCGCAACGCTTCTTGACCTTATCGGCCAGCTTGGATCATAAAGATTTATGAGCGTTGTCGAAAGCATGTCCATATTTGCGTCCCACAGGCTCGTTATCGTGCCGACATCGCGCCAGTAGCCGTCAAAGCGATACGGCCAGAGCTTTTCGCCGGCTTTGAGCATGTTGGGGATTATATTTTTGCCGAAGTCCTTGCTCGAGGTCGGGTCATTCTCGTCCTCGATGAGGTACTTGCGGAGCTTTTTCCAGTTAAATATGTATATGCCCATAGAGGCAAGATCGCTCTTGGGCTGCTTGGGCTTTTCCTCAAACTGCTCAACATATCCGTCGGGGCCGAGGTTCATGATGCCGAAGCGCGTTGCGTCCTCCATGGACACCTGCAAGACCGCTATCGTGCAGGCTGCGTCCTTTTCGACATGCTCGCGGAGCATCTTGGAATAGTCCATTTTATATATGTGGTCGCCAGAGAGAATTAAAACGTTATCGGGATCATACATCTCGATAAATCCGATGTTCTGATAGATCGCATTGGCCGTTCCGGAAAACCACGAGCCTGTCTCGCCGGCTGTCTGATACGGCGGAAGTATGAACACACCGCCGTCCGTCGAGTCAAGATCCCAGGGCTGACCGCCGCCGATATAGCTGTTGAGCTGCAGCGGACGGTACTGCGTGAGCACGCCGACCGTGTCTATCCCCGAATTTGCGCAGTTTGACAGAGGGAAGTCAATTATGCGATATTTGCCGCCGAAGGGCATATTGGGCTTTGCCACGTCCTGCGTAAGGGCGTAGAGTCTTGAGCCCTGACCTCCGGCAAGGAGCATTGCTATGCAGCTTTTCTTCATGTCGTCCGTCCTTTCTGACTTTTAAATAAATGACGGCAAAGTGCCTTAGCTCCCCTGCCGTCATTGCACAGGGGAAGAAAACCCCTTTTTAGATACGCTTAATTAAACCTGTTCATCGCGCGATCAGCGCCCTCGGTGATGTAGCACTCAACGGCGTCGGCGGCTTTTTTTGCGACAAGCTCCATATCCGCCGCGTCCTGACCCTTGAAGGCCGAAAGCACCCAATCGGCCATGTCATAGTCCGGGTGCGGCTTATCGCCGACACCGAGGCGTATGCGCGGAAACTGATCGGTCCCGAGCCGGGCAATGACGCTTTTAAGTCCGTTGTGTCCTCCGGCCGATCCGCCGCGGCGGATGCGCAGTCTGCCGATGGGCAGCGCCGTTTCGTCGGACACGACAATGACGCGCTCGGGCGGCACCTTATAGAAGTTTGCCGCCTGTACTATCGCGTCGCCCGAGAGGTTCATGTACGTCTGCGGCTTCATAAGCAGCACCTTTTTTCCGCCTATATCAGCCGTCTGCGTAAGCGCCTTAAAGCGCATTTTGTTTATGCTCACGCCGAGCTTTTTTTCCATGGCGTCGGCCGCCATGAACCCGGCGTTGTGCCTTGTTCCGTTGTATTTAAGTCCGGGATTGCCGAGGAACGCAACGATCCACTCGGCTCCGCCTTTGGAGAAGAACATTTTACTCGAACAGGTTGGAGATGGATATCTCCTCGTAAACGCGCTGGATCGCCTCGGCAAACACAGGTGCTACGGACATGTACTTGATCTTATCGCAAGGCTGTGCATTTTCGGGATACGGGATGGTATCGAGCAGGAGCAGCTCCTTGATACAGCTGTTTTCAATGCGCTCGATAGCCGGGCCGGAAAGGACGCCGTGGCTTGCGCAGGCATAAACTTCCTTTGCGCCGCCTATCTCGACGATAGCCTTTGCCGCGCCGACGAGTGAGCCTGCGGTATCGACCATATCGTCAAGCAGGATGCAGGTCTTGCCCTCGACATTGCCGATGATGTTCATGACCTCGGACTGGTTTGCCTTTTCGCGGCGCTTGTCAACGATGGCCATGTTGCAGCCGAGCTTCATGGAGAAGTTGCGTGCGCGTGCGGTGCTGCCGACGTCGGGGGATACGACCATGATATCGTCGTTTTCTCTGCCGTAAATGTCTATATAATGCTTTGCAAAGAGAGGGGCGCCAAAAAGATTGTCAACAGGGATATCGAAGAAGCCCTGTATCTGTGCGGCGTGGAGATCCATTGTCAGCACGCGGTCTGCGCCTGCTGCGGTGATAAGGTTTGCAACGAGCTTTGCGGAGATGGGATCGCGGCTTTTTGCCTTGCGGTCCTGGCGGGCATAACCGAAATACGGAATAACGGCGGTGATTCTGCCTGCCGATGCTCTGCGCATAGCGTCGATCATAACGAGCAGCTCCATGAGGTTGTCATTGACGGGCTTGCAGGTCGACTGAACGATAAAAACGTCGGCGCCGCGAACAGGCTCATGAACGGATATCGAGCACTCGCCGTCAGCGAAGTGAGCACAGGTGCAGTCACCGAGGTTCTTGAAAAGCTGGTTGCATATCTGGTTTGCAAGCTTGGGATTGGAGTTGCCGGTAAATACCTTGATCTCTTTGCCGTGGGAAATCATTTGTAATCGTCCTCTCTGTATTTATTCGGGGTTTAACCCATTATCTTTATCTCTTGGATTATACCAAATACATGATAATTTGAAAAGAGGGCTGAACATAGAATTTTGTAACCGTATTGACCACATTTATGTGTAAAAATGCAAGGGCAGCCTCTGCCGCCCCTGCACTCATCAGTTAAGAGCCATGATCCCCATGGCCGATCTTAACGCATTTATCTTGTTTTCAATGTCATATGACGCAAAAAACACGTCTTTAACTCTTTGAACATCACCGCCTGTGACAAAGCCTGCGAGGATGCACAGCGCGCCCAGAATGAGCGCCACGATCGCGACGGTCGAAACCACCTTCCATACCTTACTCATTATCCGGCACCTCCTTGACGCAGAAGCTTCTTCCCAGCGCTTTTGCGCCGCGGACTATTCCGCTTATACCGCGCACCAGCACAAGAACGCCGATCCACAGCAGGATAAGCGCCACTGCAAACGCTATCAGCACAGCACCTGCACACAGCATTATATCCGCAAATATCACAAGCTTTGCAAATGCAAAGCCTATAGCCTCAACGCCGATCGTAATGAGCGATACGCCGAGAGCGACCAGTACGACCGCCACCGCAAGTGCGAGCACGATCAGAACGGCGCTGATGGGGATCGCAAAGATAAGGTACAGTATCAGCAGCGCGACGTTTGTCTTATACCGCGTCGTTTCCTCGGGCAGCTCTATGCTCTCAAGCTCTTCAAACACGAGTTCGGGCGCATCGTTTTCCTCGACAGGCGCAACATTGGCCGGTTCTTCCCCGGTTTCGGCAGTCTCCGTCTCCTCCGTCTGCCGATCGGCCTCGGTCGTCTCGATGACCGGAGCTTCATCCGAAGCAGCTTCTTCGGCAGGCTCTTCTTCGGCCTCGTCAGCTTCCTCCGGCTGAGTTTCCTCTTCCGGCGCCGTCTCATCGCTTTTTTCTTCGTTCTCGGTCTCTTCCGACACCGGCGCCTCTGTTTCAGGCTCGACGACCGTGCTTTCTTCGTCGGAAGCTATCTGAGTGCCGTCTTCCTCTGTCTCGGGTTCCGGCTGGACGGTTTCTTCGGCAGCAGGCTGCTCCGGCTCATCGTAGAACATGGGCTTGTACTCCACGCCCTCCTCCTCGGCCTTTTCACGGCGGATCTCCTCGATTATATCCGCATATGAAAGTCCTGTGTTTACCTCCGCCGTTTTTTCCTTTTTCACCGGAGTCACAAATATATGCTCAGTTTCGGCAGGCTTATCCTCTTTCGAGTCCGCCTCCACCGCGAGCTTGCGCTCAGAGCGCTTATAGGTACGGGAAATGGTAACGGCCAACTTTGTCGGCGAGCCGAAGCTTTCGAGCAGAGCCTGCTCGTCATCGGACTCATCAAGCATTTTATTGTACTGCGCAAGGATATCTTCCTTGTCCTCTTTAAACATAAATGCCAGAAGTTTTGAAAGCTCCGCCATATATTTTTGCCTGTTAATATGCGTCACCTCCGAATGGTTTCGTCAATTGTATCTATTAAATCCATACTATTATAGACAAAATGAATACATCGGTCAAGATTTTTTATATCTATTGACAAGGCTCGGCGCATTCGATAAAATAGTTCAGTTATTAAGATAAAGGAGAAATCATAATGGCAAAGGATAAAAAAGTTGAACAGATAACTGATATGGAGCAGGATTTCGCCCAGTGGTTCACCGATGTTTGCACCAAGGCGGAGCTTGTCGATTACTCCGGCATTAAGGGACTTTTCATCCTGCGCCCATACGGCTATGCCATTTGGGAGAATATACAGAAGGAGCTTGACAGGATGTTCAAAGAGGGCGGACATGAGAATGTTTCCATGCCCATGCTCATCCCCGAAAGCCTGCTTCAGAAAGAAAAAGATCACGTCGAGGGCTTTGCGCCCGAGTGCGCATGGGTCACCGTCGGCGGCTCGGAGGAGCTGCCCGAGAGGCTGTGCATCCGCCCGACCTCCGAAACGCTTTTCTGCGATCACTGGAGTCATATCGTCCACTCATGGCGCGATCTGCCGATGAAATACAACCAGTGGTGCTCTGTGCTGCGCTGGGAAAAGACAACTCGTCCCTTCCTGCGCGGAAGAGAGTTCCTCTGGCAGGAGGGGCACACTCTGCACGAGACCGAGGCCGAAGCGCGCGAGGAAACACTGCACCAGCTCGAGGTCTATGCGGACATGTGCGAAAATTATCTTGCAATGCCCGTCATCCGCGGCAACAAGACCGAGAAGGAAAAGTTCGCGGGCGCAGTGAACACCTACACCATCGAGTGCATGATGCATGACCATAAGGCGCTGCAGTCCGGCACGAGCCACTACTTCGGCACCGGCTTTGCAGAGCAGTTCAACATTACCTTCACCGACCGCGAAAATAAGCAGCGTTATCCGCACCAGACCTCCTGGGGCATGTCAACGCGCATAATCGGCGGCATAATCATGACCCACGGCGACAACAACGGTCTCGTTCTTCCTCCGCGCATCGCTCCCGTACAGGTCATAGTCGTTCCCGTTGCCCAGCACAAGGAAGGCGTCACCGAAAAGGCCACCGAGCTTTACGACGCGCTCAAGGCGGCAGGCATCCGCGCCAAGATAGATCTCAGCGACAACAGCCTCGGCTGGAAATGCGCGCAGTACGAGATGAAGGGAGTTCCCCTTCGTATCGAGATCGGCCCGCGCGACATTGAAAACGGCGTATGCATGGCGGTAAGGCGCGATAACGGCGAAAAGACCTCCGTCGCGCTTTCCGAGCTGACTTCAAAGGTTCCCGAGCTGCTCGACGCCGTGCAGCGGGGTCTTTTCGACAAGGCCAAGAAGAACCTCGACGAGCACATTTTTGAGGCGCATTCCCTCGAGGAAGCAAAGCAGCTTCAGGAGGAAAAGGGCGGCTTTATCAAGACCATGTGGTGCGGCGAGCTTGACTGCGAGCTGAAAATGAAGGAGCAGGCAGGCATGTCCTCGCGCTGCATTCCCTTCAAGCAGGAAGATCTCGGCGATACCTGCCCGATTTGCGGCAAAAAGGCAAAGCACATGATCTACTGGGGCGTAGCATACTAATATTCACGACAGCAAAAAGCAAGCCGGATCGAACGGATCCGGCTTGCTTTTTTATACGATTTTCGTCCCGTTTAAAACGGCGCTTACAAGCTCATCGCCGTCGTAGCCGAGCTTCAGAAGGAAAAACGGCTCATCGTCGTTTTCGAGAAGGCGGAGGAATATCTTATCCCCCTCCCACAGCGTGAGGTCGCAGAGCTTTTTTCTGTCTATCCATTCAAGCTCGCCCTCGTCACAGGTCCTGATCTCGCCCTCAAAGCCGTCGGCTGTGAACAGGTGCATGTATTCCGACTCGCACTTGGTGTTTACAAAGGTGACTATTCCGCGGCAGCGCCACGAGGTAAGCGTAAGCCCCGTTTCCTCCCTTGCCTCGCGCAGCAGGCACTCGTCAGGGCTTTCGTCGGCCTCGAATTTTCCGCCGATGCCGATCCATTTATCGTGATTTATGTCGTTTTTCTTTTTCACGCGGTGCAGCATGAGATATTCGCTGCCGCGGCTTATGTAGCACAAGGTTGTGTTGAGCATGGTTTTCCTTTCATGTAAAAATTCCGGCCTTTTGGCCGGAATTTTGAATCACTCGATCTCAAGCTTCATCGGAAGCCAGAAGGTGAAGCCGTAAAGCATGGTGTTGATAAAGCAGCGAGTATCGTCATACCACACTTTTTTGCCTGCCTTTTTGGCAACGATGAAATACTCCGCAAGGTGCATTCCGTAAAGTGCCAAAGGCAGAACGGGGTTCTTCTTCCAGACAGAATAGGCGATGGTTGCCGCGCTCAGGCCGAGAACGCCTCTGCGCGCTGTGCTCCAATAGTTCATTGTAATTTCTCCTTATCCTAAATATCAGATGGGCTCATTATAGCAAATCTTTTCCGACTAAACAAGACCTTTATTCCTTCCATGTGCGCTCGGATATGATATACCTCGGGCGCTGCTTCGTTTCCATATATATCTTGCCGATGTATTCGCCGATTATGCCCATGCAGATAAGCTGCACGCCGCTGACAAAGCAGATGATGCACGTCATGCTCGCCCAGCCGGCCACCGCGCGCCCGGCAAGCGCCGCAACTATCGCCCATATAACGCCCACGAAGCTCAAAAGCGCAACGATCACGCCAAAGCTCATTATAAGCCTGAGCGGCTTTATCGAAAGGCTGGTTATCCCGTCGCCGGCAAGCGCGAGCATCTTGCGCAGAGGGTACTTGCTTTTTCCGGCGATGCGCTCTGCCCTTTTATACTCGACGCTTGTGCTTTTAAAGCCGACAAGCGGCACCATTCCGCGCAGAAAGAGGTTTACCTCTTTAAACTTTGCAAGCTCGTGCAGCGCGCGTGCGCTTATCAGCCGGTAGTCTGCGTGGTTATACACGATCTCAGCGCCCATGGCGGAGAGAAATCTGTAAAACCCCTGCGCGGTCGTGCGCTTAAAAAAGCTGTCGGTCTCGCGGTCATTTCTCACGCCGTAGACGATATCGCAGCCGTCGAGATAGGCTCGAACCATATCGTCCATCGCGTTTATATCGTCCTGCCCGTCGCAGTCGATGGATATGCTTATATCGCAGCTATCCTTTGCCTCCATAAGTCCGGCAAGCACGGCGTTCTGATGGCCGCGGTTGCGGCTTTGGCTTATGCCGATGTAATGCTCGTCGCTCGCGGCAAGGGCGCGGATAATGTCCCATGTTCCGTCGCTGCTGCCGTCGTTTACAAACATTATGCGGCTGTTTTCGGAAACGAGCTTTTTTTCGGCAAGCTCATGCAGCTTATTTAGAAACATCGGTGCCGTTATCGGCAGCACCTCCTGCTCGTTATAGCAGGGAATGACAATATACAAAACGGGGTTTTCCATCACGTTCTCCTAAGTAATATGGTATATAAATTTTAACCTCTCGCCAGTGCGGTGTCAATTAAGAATTTCCCGTTGATTTATGGCGCATATTGCAGTAAAATGATTCATCACATTTTTCAGGAGGCAACATAAATGAGCTACATTCCCACAGTCGATCAGGCAAGAGAGCTTGTCGCCGAGTTCAACAAGGAACCGTTTCACCTCCAGCATGCCGAAGCCGTTTCCAAGGTCATGGGCGAGCTTGCAAAGGAGTTTGATCCCGAGCGAGTTGATTACTGGGCCGCCGTCGGCATGCTTCACGATATTGATTTTGAGCTTTACCCCGAGCAGCACTGCGTCAAGGCGCAGGAGATGCTGCGCGACAAGGACATAGACGAATCGGTGATCCACGCCGTCATAAGTCACGGCTACGGCATATGCATCGACGTTGAGCCTGAGCTTTTCATGGAGAAGGTCCTGTTTGCAACCGACGAGCTTACCGGCCTTATCGGTGCCGTCGCGCTCATGCGCCCGACCGGCATATCCGATATGGAGGTAAAATCGGTTAAGAAAAAGTTCAAGGACAAAAAATTTGCCGCCGGCTGCTCGCGCGACGTTATCCTGCGCGGAGCCGAAATGTGTGGCTGGGATCTTGATACGCTTATACAGAAAACGCTCGACGCAATGCGCGCATGACAAGGATTTTCATTGCCGACGTCAGCTGCATAGACATTGAAGCTTTCCTCGGCAAAGTGTCGCCTGCGCGGCGCGAAAAGACGCTGCGCCTTTCGAAGGACGCTGATAAGCGCCGCAGTCTCGGAGCCGAGATGCTTCTGATCAAAGCCGCGGGGCGTGATGACTACGTTCTCAGCAAAAATGAAAAGCCCTATTTCCCCGACAACGAGGTCTTCTTCTCGCTTGCCCACTGCGGAGACTATGCCGTATGCGCTGTCTCCGATGTGCCCGTCGGAGTTGATATTGAGCTGCCGAGGGCCGGCGGTGCGAGACTTGCAAAGCGCTTTTTTCAGCCCGACGAGGCCGCGCTCGTTTACGCTGCCGATGACCCCGACCGCGAGTTCTGCCGCCTGTGGGCGCTCAAGGAAAGCTATATAAAATATGCCGACCTGCGTCTTGGCAACGTGCGGAGCTTCTCGGTAGTAAGCGGCGCGGAGGGCTGCTCGTTTTCGAGCGCTTCCTACGGCGAATATCTCATCGGCTGCTGCGCTAAAACGCAGGATATCGGCGAAGTTATCGTTATTAATGAAAAAATCTGAGGTCAGCTTGACCTCAGATTTTTTCTAACAGTTCCGGAAGCTCGGACAGGGCATGTATCTCGTAATCTGCCGGGATATCCTCTTTGCCGGGCAGGCGCTTTGGGTTAAACCAGCAGGTTTTTATGCCGGCGTTTATGCCGCCGAGGATGTCCGACGACAGCCTGTCGCCGACGATGACGGCCTTATCGCGCTCAAAGCCCTCGATGCGCGAAAACACGATATCGAAAAATTTCTTCGTCGGCTTATCCGCGCCGAGCCGCTCGGATATGAAAATATCCTTGAAATACGGCGCTATGCCGGCGCTCTCAAGGCGGCTGTCCTGCACGGAAGCCGTGCCGTTTGAGACTATATAAAGCTCGTACTTATCCTTCAGCGCCTGCAAAAGCTCGGGCGCACCGTCAACGAAATAATGCCCTATGCCGAGAAGATACTCGTAACTTGCCTGTGCCATCTCGCTCGGCACATTTTTTATGCCAAGCTCGGCAAACAGCGCGTCAAATCGCTTTACAAGCACCTGCTCGCGCGTCAGCTCGCCGCGTTCGAGCATCGCCCAATGCTCGTCGTTTATCCGGCTGTAGAGCGCTATGACCTCCGGCGATGAGGGAACGCCGATGCGGTCAAAGGTTTTCTTTATTGCCGCAGCCTCGGCCTTACCGAAGTCAAGCAGCGTATCGTCAATGTCAAGAAACACATACTTTATCATGGTCTTCTCCTCAGTGCACAAGGTAAAAGCTCCAGTCTGTGCGCAGCGAGCGCGGAGCCGTGTCCACGAGCTTTGAAAGCCAAAGCTCAAACGTCAGATTATAATTATCGAAAAAGCTCATGCGTGCCTTTGCCCCGTCGCGTCCGAACTCAAAGCCCGGCTTTTCGACAATAGCGTCAAACATTCCGCTCACCTGCTCATAAACCTCATTCATCATGTCCGGCGACGGCGCGCCGAAAGTGAGCGCTTTCAGCCTTTCGGCATTTTCACAGAACCAGTCCCAGAAATTTTTGAGCTTTTCGCTGTCGATCGCTCGCGGCGCAAAGTGCGAGTTTTTCTGCTCGATTATCTCCATAACTCCGAGCGCCGAGGCCCCTTCAAGCTCAGGCGCACATTTTTTCAGCTCGCTCATTTTTTCCGCGGCTTGGATCTTGCGCCCCGTTGCTGCATAGAGCGTCGCCCATGTGACGAGCATCTGCGGCGGAGAATAGTTATATCGCTGCGCCTCGTAAAGCTCAAACTCCGCATCGTCATAGCGGCGCATCATTATAAGGCAGCTTGCAAGGTTCCCATGCACCGAGCCGAGAAGCGGCTCCTCTCTGACGGCCGGCACCTCGTCTTTTTTAGGACGTGAGAGGATCTCGTCAAGCGCCTTGACATACGCGCCGGATGCGGCCTCGTAATGACGCTTTGCGTGCAGACACTTTGCCAGCATGAGATAGACCATGTAAAACTCCGGTTCACGCTTTGCGGCCTCTCCGTAATAAACAATAGCCATATCTATTATCCCGGTTTTATCCCAGCACACACCCGTGAAGAAATTTACCGCCGCAAAATCCGCGTCGCTGCGGCATGCGTCCAAAAGCCTGTCGAGCTTTTTGGCCGCGGCAGTGTATTTCCCTCTGCTTATCAGGTTGAGCGCACCGACAAGCTCAAGGCGCGACGCCTCATCGTCGGCAAATGCAGGCTCCAGCAAGTCTCCGAACATTCGGCAATGGGTGCTCCACGAGCTTTCATAGCCTTCGGATATTTTTTTGCTTTTAAGCAGCAGCTGCGTGTATTTATTCCGTATTTTTCTCCGCTTTTCGTCCATCGTAAGCACCTCGACGTTTTATACACTGAATTATATGACAAAGCTCAATTTGTGTAAAGCAAAAAACTCTTCATTTTTGAAATTTATATCCCCCCACCCGGCTTGTGGAGGGTGATTTTGCATGTTAAACTTCAAACATGAGAAGTTTGCACTAACGCAAGGAGACAAGAACCATGAGCACTCTTACAGGCACAATTGAGCGGTATTGGACGCGCCGCGCAAGCTCGTACACCGAGGTGGTCAAGAAAAACCTCGCCGACGGCTGGGACAGCAAATGGGCTGACGAGCTCATCAAGAACTTCCCCAAGACGGAAGGAAGGTCTCTCAAAGTGCTGGATATCGGCACAGGTCCGGGATTTTACGCCATAATCCTCGCCTCGCGCGGCTATGACGTGACCGCTGTCGATCTGTCCGAGGGAATGCTCGAGCAGGCAAAAGCCAACGCAGGCGAGCTTGCCGAAAAGATTCGCTTTCTCAAGATGGACGCTCAGACGCTCGAATTTCCCGACAACGAGTTTGATGTTATCGTCACAAGAAACCTCACATGGAACCTGCCCGATCCCGTGAAGGCCTACGGCGAGTGGCGGCGCGTTCTGCGCGACGGCGGCGTGATGCTGAACATCGACTCTAACTGGTATGCCTATCTTTTCGACGATGAGAAAAAGAACGAAAAGCAGGCCGAGCGAGACTGCACGGTGCAGGCCGGAGTCGAAGACTACGAAAGCTACGACGAAAGCTGGCTTATGGAAAACATTTCGCGCACGCTGCCGATGGGAAAGCTTCCGCGCCCTCACTGGGATGCGGTGACGCTGCTCAACCTCGGCTTCAAAAACGTAAGTGCGGACACTTCCGTCAGCCGCAGGCTCTGGAGCCGCGAGGAGATGCTCAACTACGCATCCACTCCGTGCTTTCTGATAAGAGCCGTAAAATAAGTCTGAAATGGAGAGGAACAATGAAAAAAAGAATAATCGCACTTATGCTCGCACTTATCATGGTGCTGAGCCTTGCCGCATGCAGCAGCAATGATAACGGCGCTGCCGATGACGGCGAAAAGATACTCCACGTCGCGGAAAGCTTCGCCTACCCCAGCCTTGACGCGCACAAGGAGTACTACGGATGGTACACCTCCATCTACGGCATCACAGAGGCACTATTCAAGATGGGTGATGACAGCTCGGTTCAGCCCTGTCTTGCGGAAAAGGCAGAGGTCTCCGACGATAACCTGACCTGGACCGTTACGCTCAAGGACGGCATAAACTTCTCAAACGGCAATGCCGTGACCGCAGAGAATGTCATCGCAAATCTCAAGCGCTGCGGCGAAGTCAACGTGCGCTTTGCGCAGTTTGCCGACTACGAATACAAAGCTGTCAGCGACAAGGAATTTACGATAACCACCGATGAAATTTACCCCACGCTCGTAAATGACCTTGCCTCTCCCGAGATGGCGATAATGGATCTTGACGCATCTAATGATATCGACAATGCCCCTGTTGCGACCGGCCCATTTGTTGTGAAGTCTTTCCAGCCTGAAGGCACTGTGGAAGTCAGCCGCAACGATAATTACTGGGGCGGAGACGTTAAGCTCGACGGCGCTGTGTTTTACTACATGCAGGATGATGAGTCCAAGCTCATGGCAATGCAGAACGGCGAAATTGACTGCTACACCTCGGTCACAGCCGCCGCAAAGGAGATATTCGACGCATCTCCCGACAAGTACACGGTGACGGACATTCCGGCAACAAGATTGCAGTTTTACATGCTCAACCAGAACCGCCTGAGTGACGAGCTGAGACAGGCAATAAACCTCACCGTTAACTGTGACGCTATCGCTTCCTACTTAAACGGCACAGTCACCGCAGCAGTCGGCCCCTTCGGAACCTCAACGGCTTACGGCAAGGTCACAAAGCCCGCCGTTGACACGGCCGCGGCAAAGGCCGCGATTGAAGAAGCCGGATACACTCTCGGCTCTGACGGCATCTATGAGAAGGACGGACAGGATCTCAATCTCAACATATGCTACTATCCGGCCCGCTCGCTCGACTCGCTGGCGCTTCTCATTCAGGAGCAGCTCAAGGCCATCGGCGTCGGCTCCTACCTCACCTCTCAGGAGGACGCAGACGCGACCTACATTCTCTCCGGCGACTATGACATTGCTCTCTACTGCATGATAGCCGACAAGAACGGCGACCCGTACTATTTCATCGATACCGTGCTTCGTCCCGGCGGCTACTGGGCCTCGGCAGGCTTTGAGAGCGATGAGGCAAACGAACTTATCGCTAAGCTTCAGGTCGAGACCGACTCGGCCGAGCGCGCACGCCTTGCTAACGAGATCGTCCAGCTCGCCATCGACGATAACGCCATCGGCTGCGTAGGCCTTTTCAACAACATAACCGTTTCCGCGAAGAATGTCAGCGGCATATACGAAAACTGCCCCTTCGATTTTTATCGCATAGACGCTGACACGGACATGTAATAACCCCTGCATCAGGAGCCTTCTCCCCCCCCGGAGGCTCCTGATGTTCAGTCAGAGGTGGATAATATCAAAAAGCAAATTTTAAAACGTCTGCTGCATCTTGCAGTGATAATAATAGGTTTGAGCTTTCTGACCTATCTTCTGATGTACATATCGCCCGGTGACCCTGCGCTGAAAAAACTCAACGCGCAGGGTATAACCGTTTCCGAGGAGACTTTGGAAGCTGCTCGCGAAGAGATGGGCTTAAACGAGCCTTTTCTTGCTCGATACGCAAACTGGCTGTCAAACGCACTGACAGGTGACCTCGGGGCCTCGTATAAGGACGGTCTGCCCGTTGCTAACAAGCTTATGCACGCAATGCGCTATACGCTTATTTTAAGCGCAGCAAGCCTTGCAGTTTCGCTTATAATCTCGCTTCCGCTTGCCGTTATCACCGCCGTAAAGAAAGACGGCGTGCTTGATAACATTGTCAGGCTGCTGAGCTTTATCGGAAATTCGCTGCCGAATTTTCTTATTTCGGTGCTCCTTATGTACTTTTTCTGCGTCAAGACAGATCTGCTGCCGGTCATCGCCGATGAAAGCGTCAAGGGGCTTATTCTTCCCTGCCTTGCGCTGACTATCCCCATGTGCGCTCGCTTTTTGAGGCAATTTCGCGCCGAGGTGCTTGAACAGCTCGGGCGAGACTATGTCCTCGGTGCAAGAGCGCGCGGCGTAAAAAGCTCGGTCATTCTTTTCAAAAACGTGCTGCACAACGCTGCGATACCCATTCTCACCATCGTTGCGCTGTCCGTCGGGACGCTGCTCGGCGGCAGCGTCGTTGTTGAAACGATTTTCCGTTGGCCGGGTATAGGCAAGCTCGTCATGGACTCGATCACCGCGCGCGACTACCCCGTTATTCAGGGCTTTGTCATATTCACAAGCTGCATCTATGTTCTCATCAACCTTGCAGCCGATCTATGCTATCGCCGTCTCGACCCCCGGGTCGGGCAAATGTGAGGTGAGCGCATGGATCTTACTATGACTGCACGCAAAAAGCAAAAACGCAGACTCTGCGTTTTTCTCACTCTCGCCGGAGTTCTGATGCTCATCGGGCTGCTCGCTCCGCTTATCGTTCCGAACGACCCAAACGCGACAAACGCCGCGAACATGAACGTCTCTCCGAGCGCGAAATATCTCTTCGGAACCGACCGATACGGCAGATGCGTTTTCTCCCGTGTCCTCATGGGCGCGCGAACCTCGATATTCTCGGCCGTTGTTCTTGTTGCGGTAACATTTGTTATCGGCACCGTGCTCGGCATGATCGCCGGATGGTACGGCGGCGCGGTTGACAGCATAATCATGCGCATTGTCGATATCATGCTTGCGTTTCCGCAGATGGTGCTTGCCATAGCCGTTGCCGGAATTCTCGGCGGCGGCATGATAAATGCCATGCTTGCTATGGGACTGTCGGGATGGACGCTTTATGCACGGCTTGCACGCGCTCAGGTAATTGCCATGAAAAACGCACCGTTTATAAGCGCAGCGCGCCTTTCCGGCTGTTCGAATATAAAAATAATGCTGCACTATCTTCTGCCGTGCATGCTCGGCAGCCTTATTGTCAATGCCGCGACTCAGCTCGGAGTTATGATGATCGGCATTGCGGGGCTCTCCTTCCTCGGCATCGGCGTTACCGAGCCGCACGCCGAGTGGGGCAGCATGATAAATCAGTCGCGCGCTTATATGCAGCTGGCTCCTTGGGCGACGCTCGCCCCGGCCGGGGCGACGGTCGTGACGGTCATGATATTCAACTGCCTCGGCGATTTTTTGCGCGATTATCTCGATGTGGAGGCGGCAAAATGAATGATAACGTTATTTTGTCCCTCGAAGGACTAAGCGCAGGATATGGCGGCAGCAATACCATATCTAACATAAATCTTTCTCTTACAGCCGGAGAGGCGCTGTGCGTTGTCGGGCAATCCGGCTGCGGAAAGAGCACGCTTTTAAAGTCCGTGATCGGGGTGTTAGACAAGCCCGTTATAACGGGCGGCGACATTGTGTTTGACGGGCAGCGCCTGTACGAGCTTTCGCAAAAGCGCCGCTGTGCGCTCACGACCTCCGGCATGGGCTTTATATTCCAGACGCCGGGCGCTGCGTTCAACCCAATACGGAGCTACAAAAAGCAGTTTATCGAAACCCTGAAAAGTCAGGGCAAATACGAAAAAGAAGCATTTTTGCCATCCGTGCGCGATGTTTTTTCAAAGCTGGATCTTCCCGACTGCGAGCGTATACTCGCCTCCTGCCCGTATGAAATGAGCGGCGGCATGAACCAGCGTATCGCGCTTGCTCTTGTGATGCTCATGCAGCAGAAGCTTCTGCTTGCAGACGAGCCGACAAGCGCCCTTGACGCAGTGACGCGCCGAAACGTTGCCGATGAGCTTATCGCCATGCGCTCCGACTGCGGCATAGCGCAGATGATCGTGACGCACGACTTTGCGCTTGCTTCATATGTTGCAGACCGCATTGCTGTCATGCACCGCGGCATGATAGTTGAGCTTGCCCCGGCGCAGGAGCTTGTATCGTCGCCGCTTCATCCGTATACAAAGGCCCTGCTCGGCTCGGTTCCGATTCTCGGCGGCTGTATTCCTGCGTTTCCTGATGTGGATCCGGAATACTCCGGCAAGCTGATTGAATCGAGTCCCGGCCACTTTGTTCTCACGGAGGTCTGATATGGAAGGCATATTAAGCATTAAGAATCTCAGCAAAAGCTATGAGCGCAATGATATCAAAACCGAGGCTCTTCGCGGCGTGAGCTTTGAGCTTAAGCGCGGCGAGATACTTGGCATAGTCGGTACCTCCGGAAGCGGAAAGAGTACTCTTCTGCGCCTTATCAGCGGCCTTGAAGCTCCGGATGCAGGCTCGATCCGGCTTGACGGGCATGAACTCGGCACGAAGCGTTCCATTGCAGAAAAACGCGATATACAGATGATCTTCCAGGACGCCGGTGCATCATTTCATCCTCGAAGGACAATAGCGAGCTCGATAAACGATGCATTTCAAAGTCTTATGGGCAAGGGTGCGGTTTTGGATCTTGATACGCTTTGTCTCAATGTCGGCTTAAGCTCACAGCTTGCTCAGCGCTATCCGGGTTCGCTCAGCGGAGGCCAGTGTCAGCGCTTTGCCATTGCGCGAGCCATTGCCTCATCGCCGAAGGTGCTGCTGTGCGACGAGATAACAAGCGCTTTGGACGTATCCTCGCAGGCACAAATACTTGCACTGTTATCCTCGCTGCGTAAAGATAAGGGCATGTCCATAATCTTCGTATCGCATGACATTTCCGTTGTCAGCACTCTGTGCGACAGAATGCTCGTCATGCGCGGCGGAGACATCGTCGAACAAGGCAATACAAAAAGCATTATTTCAGCTCCGCGGAACGAATATACAAAGGAGCTTATAGCATCGGTGATGGAGGTAAAGCATTGAACACAGGCAAGAGAATTCAGCAATTTGTTAATGTTCCGGGAACACGGCTTAACTACCCCGAAACAGTGATCTTCGGTGCTCACGACGGAAAATGCGTTACCGTATCCGCCGGTGTTCACTGCCGCGAATACGTAGGCATACAGGCAGTTATTGAGCTTGCACGGACTATTGACCCAAAAGATATATACGGTGAGCTTCACTTAGTGCACGCATTCAATTACGATGGTCTCATCTGCCGCTGCTCGGACGTTTTTCCGTCCGACGGAAAAAACCTCAATCGCGTTTTTCCCGGCAGCACATGCGGAACCGACGCCGAAAAGCTTGCTGCATTCCTTGAGGAAACCGTGATACGTCACAGCGACTGCATAGTCGATCTGCACTCCGGCGGCGGCTATGAATATCTTACGCCGCACGTCTATCTTCACGGCGCGGCAGCTCCGGAGGTCTGCGCGCAATCGCAGGAGCTTGCGATGCATGTGGGCGTTCCGTACGCCGTGCGCTCGCAGGCGAAAAACGGGTTTTACAGTCACGCCGGTACCTGCGGCGTTCCGGCCGTTCTGATCGAGCGCGGCTGCTGCGGCCTGTGGTCAGAAGATGAATCCTCCCGTGATATCGAGGACGTAAAGAACATTCTGCGCTTCCTTGGAGTTTTGCGGGACGGGATTCCCTCAGTCAGGAAGAACCCCAGGATTTTTGATCGCGGAGAATATTTGGACGCACCTGTAAGCGGCTGCTGGTATCCTGCCAAGGCGGTCGGCGAGCGTATAAAGGCAGGCGAAAGTCTCGGCCGGATATGCGATATATTCGGCGAGCTGCTGCACGAGGAATTTGCAACACACGACGGCGTTATTCTGTATCAGACGGCGTCGCTCGGCATAGAAAAGGAATGCCCAATGGTTGCATATGCAATCGAGGAAAGGTAACGATATGGAAAAGATAGAAAAACGGGTCCTGGACTACTGGACCGTGCGTGCGCACGACTTCGGCGTTGTACGCCGCAATGAGATACATAATAAGCTCAGCAAGCGCTGGAGCGACGAGCTTGACAGGCTGCTTCCGGAGGGAAAGCTTCGCATTCTTGATGTCGGCACGGGTACGGGATATTTTGCCGTACTGCTCGCCGCAAAGGGGCACACGGTCACGGGGATCGACCTCACCCCGGCAATGATAGGCGAGGCAAAGGCTCTTGCAGACGAGCTTGATATCAGTGCACGGTTTGAGGTAATGGACGCACAGTCTCTCGACTTTCCCGACGAAAGCTTTGACGCCGTAGTCACGCGCAATCTCACTTGGACACTGCCCGAACCGGAGCGCGCATATTCGGAATGGCTCCGCGTTCTCGCACCAGGCGGGATCCTCATAAACTTCGACGCAAGCTACGGCAACAATGTCCGCAACAATGAGCATAACGGAACTCATCTGCCCGTCGGCAATGTCTATGGCCACTGCGGAATGACGCCCGAGCTTGAGAGCGAAAACGCGCAAATCACGCTCTCAATGCCGATAAGCAAAAAACCCCGTCCCGAGTGGGACGCCAAGCTTCTCAAATCACTTGGCTGCGCCGACTGCGGCTTTGACAAATCCGCAGGTACGCGCATACTCGCGGAAAACGATCTGAGTGATGCGCCGATGTTCCTCGTGTGGGCAAAAAAATAGCAAAAAGCAGCCTTTCGGCTGCTTTTTTACTAACATTTGTACTTTTTCATATCAACGCAGCCGTTGGACTTAAGCCGACAGCACCTCATATGCAAGCTTGTCGTCCATATCGACTATACTTCACGCGCGCTTTCAAGCTCAAGCAGGCGCATTTTCTTGTCAACTCCGGCTGCATAACCTGTCAGGCTTCCGTCCGCACCGAGGACTCGGTGGCACGGCACTATTATTGATATTGGATTGTGCCCCACTGCTCCGCCGATCGTCTGTGCGCTGTTTACACCGAGCCTTAGGGCGATCTCACCATAGCTTGAGGTTTGGCCGTATGGAATTTTCATAAGCTCCGCCCACACACTGCGTTGGAAGGCAGAACCATGCATCTCCAGCGGCGGCACAAAATCCGGCTCCGATCCGGAGAAATACACATCAAGCCATTGCATCGTCTGCTCCAGCACCGGAGTGAGCATCTCGGTTCGCTCGCTTTCAAGTCCTGCGGCAAAATACTTTGCGCCGTAAAACCAAAGGCCGGTCAGGCTATCCTCATTCGCGGCAAGCAGTATCTTGCCGACGGGAGATGAATAATCATGTACATATGTCATTTCTCCACACTCCTGTTCACTGCACAGCTTTGCTGCACACAAACGCCGTCTTCACGGCAGTACAGCGCGGTTATGGCTTCATTGCCGCTTTGGAACAACTCATAGTTCGTTCCGCTTTGCGAAACCGTGCCGACAACGATATATGCGGCATCGCTGTCGATGCTGTCCGGCAGCGCACCGGGCGCATAATATTCGAGCGAAATGAGCCTCCCATCCGCTTCAAACTGCGAAACCTCTATCTTCTCCGGCTCTGCAATGATTTTGACCACAACGTTTAAAAACGTGCCGTATGTCATTGTTTTTCCGCCTTCATACCGCTTCACGCTGTCACTGAGCGAAAAGTTTCCGCTCAGGCCCTCGCCGCGGTATTCCGCGCCGTCTCCCGCGACGACATACACGGCTCCGGACGCTGTCTGATAAACCGGATTTCGTTGTACTATGCACGCCGAGCTCGAGCTCAGATACAGTGTCGCGTTTATCGTAACCTCTTCCGCATCGTCATTGACGCTGTGCAGACCTACGGATGCATCGGTCATCGCGTCGTCAACATGGGTGTATAGCGTGTTATCGTCCATCGAAGCAAAACACGCAATTCCGTCAATACCGTTAAAAACATATTCTCCGTCGACATACTCGGCATAGACTCTGTCTTCGCCATCAGGCCAAGGCTGCGTGGTTATGAGAACACCAACAAGCCTGTCGTGCGGATTGACCATTGAAAATTTGCCCGACGCGCCGAGCGCGAACGCCGCTGCCATAGCGCCGATAATAACGACTGCCGTGATTATTACCCTTATCGTCTTTTTAGCTTTCATTCTCATCCTCCAGTATACCGTCAAACTTCAGAATATCCCCAACATCGCATCCGAGATAATAACATATCTTATTGATCGTTCCGAAGCGGATGCCCTTTGCCTTGCCGCTGCGCAGTATCGAAAGGTTCGCTTCGGTTATCCCGATAAGCGTGCACAGCTCCTTTGAGGTCATGCCGCGCGCTTTCAAAACATCTTCAAGATGCACCCTTATCGCCATATGTCCCACCTCAGATAAAAAGGTCATTATCGTCGCGCAGACGGCGATTTTCGATCAGGAGGCGAGTCAGAAGCAGCGCAAACAGCGTAAAGACCACGCTGAAAACGGGTATATTGAGGCTTGCCGCTATATAGGTTCGCACATTGATGAAGGCTTCCTGAAGAAAATTGAATCCAACCGTTGCGGCAGACGGGGCGATGAGAGAAACACAGCACAGCTTTGTCAGGCCGTCGGCTTTTTCCGTGAGCTTTTCCCCTCTGCGCACGGCATCGGCAAGCTCGCCAACGTGAATAACTATCATAATGTCCAACACATACGGAAGCGCGGCGACCGCAAACTGCAAAAGGGCAAACACTGTGTCGACGGTCTGCCTGTTCGAAAAGCGGATATTCTGTGCGCTTCCCGTACCCAATATTATGATACACGCTGCGCACAGCATCGCCAGAGCATACAGCGCCATACCGAAATAGTCCATCAGCTTATCCCTGTCTCCTTCGCGCATCAGCCGGACCGCGAAAACTATGAAATATAAAATAAGCGCCGACCATGTCGTCATGCTGAAGCTCGTTTTCACAATATAGTCCGAATCCGTATACGGTAGCTCGATGCACTGCGGATCTGTCATAACATACAGCGTCGTCAACAGCGAAAATGAAACCAGCCCCAGCAGCGCTTTCTCCCACGCGCTTTTTCTGCGGCCGCACACTGCCGGTATCATCGGCAGCAGCGATAAACCGATCCACAAAGCAAACGCGGCACCTACGCCAAAACCTCCAAGACCGTGCAGCGCGCGCAGGCCGAGTCCGATCTGCTCAAACGGGAAGTTGTAAATGGCCGAAAATGTCTCCTGCATCTGCGCAGTGAGCACATAAAGCGCGATTATAGCTACACTCTCTGCCGCAAGAATTGCAAAAAGTTTTTTCCTACTCACGATATCATCCTCCCAAAATTATCGTTTTTCGATAATTACACTATACCTGCAAAATTATCGTTTGTCAATAATTTTTCGCGGTATTAATAAAATTCATACCTACTTGAATTTCACTAATTTCCCTTTTTAGCTTTGCTGCGTTAAAATGAAAAAGTCCGCTCATGCGGAGGATAATAAGGGAGAGAGTTTACTTATGAAAAAAACGAAGAATTTTGCGAGCCGCTGGGGATTTATCCTTGCATCCGTCGGCTCTGCCGTCGGTATGGCAAACGTCTGGGGATTTCCGAATAAGCTCGGCTCAAACGGCGGCGGAGCGTTTTTGCTGATATATCTGCTGTTTGTGTTCATATTCAGCTATGTCGGCCTGCCGGCCGAGTTTGCAATGGGCAGACGCGCACGCACCGGTACGCTCGGGACATATGAAAGCGCATGGGCAACGCGCGGCAAGGGCTTTGGCAAGGCCGGCGGCATTCTCGGCTGGCTTCCGCTTGCCGGATCGCTGTGCATCGCCATCGGCTATGCCGTTATCGTGACGTACATCCTCAAGGCGCTTGTCGATTCCCTCGTCGGAACGCTCATGACGGCCGACACCGCCGCATGGTTCGGCGAGTTCTCGTCGACGCCGATGTCGGTCGTTCCGTACCACATAATCGTCGTTGCCGGAACGCTTCTGACGCTGTATCTCGGCGCGCACAGCATTGAAAAGACCAACAAGATCATGATGCCGCTGTTTTTCCTCATATTTATCGTGCTCGCGGTCAGGGTCGCGTTCCTGCCCGACGCCGCGGAGGGCTACAAGTTCATGTTCACACCGCGCTGGGAAGCGCTTACCGACCCGATGATTTGGATATGGGCAATGGGGCAGGCATTTTTCTCGCTGTCGGTGACCGGCAGCGGCATGATCGTGTACGGCGCGTATCTTTCCGATGAGGAGGACGTTGTCGGAGTTGCGCAGCACACCGCGATGTTTGACACTATCGCCGCCGTTGTTGCCGCGCTTGTCATCATCCCGGCCTGCTTTGCCTACGGCCAGGATGTCGGCGCAGGCCCGAGTCTTCTGTTCGTTACTCTGCCGACTATTTTGCAGGATCTGCCCCTGGGCAGACTGTTTGCCATAATCCTATACGTTGCTATGATCTTCGCCGGAGTAAGCTCGCTGCAGAACATGTTTGAGGCTGTGGCCGAATCGCTGATGCACAAGTTCCCCAAGCTCAGCCGCACCGCCGTGCTTGCGATTTTGTGCGTTCTGTGCCTCGGCTTCGGCATCGGTATGGAGCCGATCTCAAAATGGGGTCCGTGGATGGATCTTGTTTCTATCTACATCATTCCTATCGGCGCAACGCTAGGCGCGATCTCGTGGTTCTACGTAATGAAAAAGAGCGAGCTGCTCAACGCAGTGAACACCGGCAGCACAAAGCAGCGCGGCAAGCTGTGGTACAGCGTCGGGCGCTACGTTTACGTTCCGCTGGCTCTGATCCTCTGCTGCGTGGCACTGTTCATGCAGGTCGCGTTTTAATTCAATATGCAAAAGAGACGGCCAGCCGGTCGTCTCTTTTTAAGCGTCTCAAAAAAGTCTGTGACTTTTTTGCCCGCTTAAAAAACGCCACATTTTTTGTGAAAACGAGTTTTCACGAAAAATCTCGCTACGCTCGTCAAAAAGTCCGTACCGGACATTTTTGATGGCTATTAATCTAATCACGAGTGGGGCCTTTGCCCCCTCGCGCTCCCCTGCTGCTCAATTTTCTTTATCTATAGCATATTTTTTGCCAGTCTGCAAAAGAGACGGCCTTTGTCAAGGTCGTCTCTTTTTATAAACTGCCGTGCGCTTTGCATCGGTGCCGCCTTTGTGGGCAAGCAGCGCCTGTATACGATACACGGCATTTTATAAGCATTTATGCTTCCTTTGAAAACTCGCCGCCGAGCGCAAACGCATGGTTCATCGGTCCGCGTCCTCTGCCCAGGTCGAGCATTGCGGCAAGCGCGCCTGATATATATTCCTTCGCGCGGCGAACCGATGTCTTCAGATCATAGCCCTTGGCAAGGTTCGACGCGATCGCGCTTGAAAGAGTGCAGCCCGTGCCGTGGGTGTTGGGGTTATCTATGCGCTTGCCCTCAAACCAGCGGCACTCACCGTCGGAATACAGAAGGTCGTTTGCGTCGTTTACGCTGTGGCCGCCCTTGAGCAGCACCGCACAGCCGTGCTCGCGCCCTATCTTCTCGGCCGCCTTGAGCATGTCCTCTTCGTTTTCTATTTTCATGCCGGAAAGGATCTCACCCTCGGGGATATTCGGCGTTATCACCGTGCTTATGGGGAAAAGCTCGTCCGCAAGAGTCTGCACGGCGTCGGTTTTCATAAGCGCCGAGCCGCTCGTTGCGACCATGACAGGGTCAACTACGATGTTTTTAGCGTCATAATGCCTGAGTCTGTCGGCTATGACGCGGATAAGCTCCGAGGACGATACCATGCCGATCTTAACGGCATCGGGATATATATCCTCGAACACGGCGTCGAGCTGCCGGCGCAAAAACTCGGGCGAGGCTTCTTCGATCGCCGAAACGCCGGTCGTGTTCTGCGCTGTGAGCGCAGTTATAGCGCTCATGGCAAAAACGCCGTTCATGGTCATTGTCTTGATATCCGCCTGAATACCGGCTCCGCCGCTGGAGTCGCTTCCTGCGATGGTGAGTGCTGTTTTCATGTTGTGCTCCTTTCAGTCCGATGCAAAGCAACGGAATGTTTCCGGCTTGCAAAAGTCGGTTATATAACAGTCGCTGAGCGCTTTAAGCTCCTCGGCCCGTTTTTCGCTTTTATCGTATACTCCGACAATAACGAATCCGTCGCGCTTTGCCGTCCGCGCCGCGTGGATCGCGTCCTCAAAAACAGCCGTTTCGCTTTTGGCTGTACCAAGTGCGTTCAGGCAGGCGCGGAAGATTTCCGGCTCGTCCTTGCCGCTGCCGACCTCGGCGCAGGTGAGTATACCGTCAAAATACTTTTCCATATCGCAGCGGCGCAGCGCGGCCAGAACATGGTCGTGCTCGCTTGCCGTTGCAACGGCCCTTTTTACGCCATTGCATTGAAGCAAATCGAGAAATTCACGCACACCGGGCTTGGGCTGCACAAGGTCATAGTAAAAATGCCTGACCATTTTGTTTATGCCTTCCTCGATCTCAGCGGTCGTCATTTCAAGGTCATACTCGCTCTTAAAATATGACGCTGTCTGGCTCAGACTCAGCGCGCAAACGGCTTCATTCACGCCGGGTCTCGGAGTGACGCCGATCGAGGCGAGGTAGGTTTCCCCGGCGGTGTCCCATATATACATTGAGTCAAACAGCGTCCCGTCAAAATCGAATATCGCGCCCTTTATCCTCATGCGCGCACCATTTTTTCGGACAGTGCCCTGAGCGTTCTGCACTCGCCCTCGATATCTTCCGCTCCGAAAATGGCGCTGACGAGCGCAACTCCGTCAACGCCCGTGCCGGAAAGCTGCAGGATATTGCTCTCGGATATGCCGCCGATGGCGACGACCGGGATATCGACAGCCGCGCAGATATCACGCAAAGTCTCCTTTGGCAGAACATCGGCATCCGCCTTAGTGGAGGTCGAGAACATTGCGCCGACACCGAGGCAATCCGCGCCGCTTTTCACGGCCTCAAGAGCTTCCTCGACCGTGTGAACGGAAACGCCGAGCATCATGTCGCCGCCTATCTTCTCGCGCACCTTGCTTGCCGTCATATCCTCCTGGCCGACGTGAACGCCGTCGGCGTGGCACTTTATCGCAACGTCAACGTTGTCGTTGACGAAAAACGGCACGGAGTATTTTCTGCACAGCGCGCCGATCTCGACAGCTTCGGCGAGAAACTCATCGTCGTTAAGCTCCTTTTCGCGAAGCTGCACACAGGTAGCGCCGCCCTTGAGCGCGGATTCTACCTGCTCGTAAAGGCTTTGCTTTCCGACCCATGCTCTGTCCGTCACTGCGTACAGAAGCATGTATTTTTTATCGCACTTCATATTTTGCACCTTCCTCAAGCTGCTCGGGAGTAAGATTATAAATTGCATCAATGATGTAGTTTCTGTAGGATGAGTTGCCGTCCATGGAGCCGAGCCTGTCATGCGCTATCTCGCCGGCAAGCCCCATCGCGCACACCGCCGCTGCCGCTGCCTCAAGCACATTATCCGGATTTGCGGTGACAAATGCCGCCGTCATTGCTGAAAGCTGGCAGCCGGTGCCGGTTATGGACGACATCATGGCGTTGCCGTTGCGGATGCAGAAGGCTCTGTCGGCATCGGCAACAATGTCGATAGCGCCGGTTATCGCGATAACGGCTCCGGTCTCGCGAGCGAATGCCTTTGCGAATTTAACGGCGTCCGCAAGGTTTGCCTCGGTCACCTTATCGGCAACGTCGGCATCGACGCCCTTGGTCGTTCCGCTGCCGGAGGCAATGGTTTTTATCTCGGAAATGTTTCCGCGGATGACGGAAAACTTCACCTCGCGCACAAGGCCGAGCGCCGTTTCCGTGCGCAGGCTCGACGCGCCGGCGCCGACGGGGTCGAGAACGACGGGGTGTCCCAGCTCGTTTGCCTTTTTGCCTGCAATGTGCATCGACTCTATCGTGCGGCTGTTGAGCGTTCCGATGTTAATATTAAGGCCTGCGCACACGCTTGTTATCTCCGCGACCTCGGCCTTATCGTCGGCCATGATCGGCGACGCGCCGCACGCGAGCACGATATTCGCGCAGTCGTTGACCGTGACGTAATTTGTGATATTATGAATAAGAGGGCATTTTGCTCTTACGTTTTCAAGCATTTTTCCAAGCATTTCGGTTTCCTCCTCACCGGGCCAGCGAAAGCTGCATACGGCCGAGAGCTCCGGCCTTTTTAAGACTGTATATCAAAACTGCGGATATCGCCGCGCCGCCTGCCGTTGATACGAAAAACGGGATGATGTATGCGTAAAACGCGATGGCCGCGGCCGACTGCCCCATAAAGTATATCGCCACGGGGTAAGCGCACAGGCCGCCGAGGATCGCCGTTCCGAACACCTCGCCGACAAGCGTTGCGGCAATGTTGCCGGTCTTTTCATAGACAAGACCGCACAGCAGTGCGCCGAACATGCTTCCGGGGAAAGCCATGAGACTGCCCAGGCCGAGCAGATTGCGGATAAGCGAGGCGACAAACGCCGCACCCACGCCGTACGCCGGGCCGAGCAGCACCGCGCATATGATGTTCACCATATGCTGAACCGGCGCGCACTTGCTGCCGAACACGGGAAAGGAAAACAGACTTCCCACAACTGCAACGGCGCACAGGATGCTCGCCGTCGCAAGCTTCTTGGTATTGACTTTTTTCATTTTTATTTCTCCTTTGAAATCAGAAAGCGGCTGTGCGGCTGTATTTATACCTGTATGCAGCGGCGCTTCCATGCGTAAAATTCAGCCCGTCGATCCCGGCTGTCTGGAAGTTCGGTCGATGCTTGCTGGCATCCTCTCACGCCGGAACACGGCTTCCCATCGCTGTCATACAGAACTCAGGGCGCTCCCCCTCAGTCCGCTTCTCCTTTCCAAAAGATAAAAAAACGAAGGCTCCCGATCCGGTGCCTCCGTTAAAAGCTCGTTGATGACTTCCTCCGGCGGCATTATCCGCATCAGGTTAAAGGGTCGAAGGTATGTCCTTCCTCTCAGCCTGTCAGCACAAGCTCCCCTGTTTTTTCATCCCGATTATACTACCGCCTGCACAAAATTGCAATAGGTCTTATTGCCCTGCGCAAGGCATTTTATCTGCCGGCGGCACACAATTGAATTTGCTGCCGGGCATGTCATCAAATTTCCCGTGCAGCTTTATGGCTGTACGGCTATGATCATTTGCTTTTTGCACCCATATCCAAAACAAAGACATACTGCTTCTTCAGATACATTATCACCACGCCGGGCAGGCAGTCAATTATCGTGGCTATATAGATGGCCTCTGAATATAGGCAGCGGAAAATCCGCACAGCGCCTCGGAATATGGTGCTCCGAGAATAAAGGCTATGGTATATATATCACCGCTATCAGAAGCGCAAGCAGCATTACAACAAATATTGTAACGGAAAAAATCGCGGTCAATGCCCTTATGATCTTTTCTTTCATTTTTCGTTTTTCTCCTTAGCTTAAAGCTCCAAACATACCATCGGTCAACAAGGGCAAATACGCCTGACAGCGTGCCTTTTCGGTGCTTTTTGCCCTTTTCGCCTTGACGGGCGCCAGCCCGCCTGCACCTCAAAAAGCAAAAATCACTCGAAAATTCATCGCTGACAAGCTCAATGCAGCCGTTAATAAGGATAGGTTAAAGAACGACTAAATGGGGTGAATTTATGACAGACTGGAAAAAATCATTTTTAGAGTCTTCTGTATTGGGACGAGCAACAAACAAGGACTGCCCATCGGAAGTGTTAAAAAGGTGCATTGAATTGGCATACTCGGATATGATGACGGCAGGTCGTTATTACAGCGCTTCTTTTCTGAATAACAAAGATGAAATTTGCTTAGCTACAAACAGAGCTATTATTGAATCAAATTTTGTGTTTTCAAGAAAAATTATTGAAGATATTTCGCTGTTGTTTTGTGATAATACTATAGGCAATGACAACCATTATGTAACCGGGTTTGGGCTCGCTCAAAAACTTATAAATATGACTTTCAAATATCTATATGTTTTTAGCGATTTGATATTTATAGACAAACCTATTCCTAATTTTTCATCGTGTGACTGCCCTCTTGACAGTATCATTATTAAAAAGGCGCATATTAATGATTGTGTTTGGAGCAAACTTACTGAGCAACAGTATCTAGAATGCCAAGCAAAAATAACAGAACTACTAAATGCAAATTCTTTAGATTTAGAGTTATCAAAGCTTGGCAATCTATCCTATGACTTTGTTAATTGGTAATCGGCAATAATTCACGATAAAACAAAAGAGCTATCAGACTTTCAAAAAATCTGGTAGCTCTTTACTTTGCCGTTTTGTAGCCAGCTATTTTATACGTACTAACCGTTCGCAACGACTTTCTTTGAATGATTTGCGGCAGATTTCGATATGATTCCCGCCAATAATCACCCGGAAATTGACCGCCTGATTCACCTCAAAAAACATCTTGGAGGTATGACCATGAGCAAACTTATATCCATATACATGCTTCCTTCACCGGACATATCAGAGGGCTGTCCGGTCATTTCCTTCTCGTCCGTTTTCTGCGGCATATTTTTCTGCCCGGCAGTACAGCCGCTCAGCAGCAGTACCGCGGTGAGCAGAAGCGGCAATACGCTCCGATACATGGTGTATCCCTCCTTCCTGAGGAGATAAATCCGTTTGTCAGCCCATATCGGCGGCAAGGGCCTGGTTGATGAGCTTTTGCAGCGTCTCCGCCTGCTTCTTTTCCGTGATGGCGCCTACGATGGGGTCACCCACGATATTGCCGTTGCGGTCAACCACATAGGTGGTGGGATAGGCGAAGACATTCTCCACAAACTTACCGGCATCGCCGCCGGAGCCGAAATAGATGTTTTGATAGGTCGCGCCCTTCTTGGCAAGCACCTCCTTCGCCTCGGCGATGGCCTTCTCGTCGCCGTCGAGCGTAAAGGAGTTGATGCCGATCAGCGCGCCGCCCTTCTTCGCAAGCTCCTTGTTCAGTGCGTCCAGCTCGGAAAGCTCGCCCACGCAGGGATTGCAGGTGGTAAACCAGAAATTGATCACGGTGACGGCATTTTTGGAGAACAGCTCGTCGCTTTTCACCGTGTTTCCGTCCAGATCCTTGCCCTCAAAGGCCGGGAACTTCTGCATACTGCCGTCATCAGGCGGCGTGGTCATGTCGCTGCCCGCGGGCACGCTCATAGCGCCATCCTTAGATTGCTGTGCCGCCTCGGGGTACTTTTTCTCAATCATGGTCCGCTTGTTTTCAATCTCGCGGATCTTCTCCGCCGCCTCCTTGAGCAGCTTCAGCTCATCCTCCGTAAACTGATCTTTGGAACCTTCGATGGTGTCCAACAAGAAATCACCATAGTTTTTGCCGTCCTCCTGCATGGTCATGCCCTTGTCGGCCGCCATGAAGACCTTTTCCCAAAGCTCGGTGTTTTTTCCAAGAATCGCGTTTTCCTGCTCCATCAGTTCCTTGTACATGGCGGCCGCCTCCTCGGCGTTTTTCGGCTCGCCGTCCTTTTTATCGCCGCCCGCCGCACCGCAGGCTGCCAGAGAGAGGACCAGCACAGCGGCCAGCAGCAAGGTTACCAGTTTTTTGACGTTCATTTTTGTTCCTCCTGATTCATGTCGTTGTTTTTCTGCGGCGCTTTGGCCGCAAGGGTTTGCTTATCTTGACCGTCTCCAAAGCCGTAGCGGAAGCAAACGGCACCTGTGGGACAGGCGCGTATGCACATCCCACAGCGGATGCACTCGGTATGGTTGGGCGTTTTTGTCACGTCCACATCCATCTTGCAGGCTCTGGCACATTTCCCACAGGAGACGCACTTGCTCTTGTCCACCTTCATCTGGAAGAGGGACACCCTGTTAAACAGCGCATAGAACGCGCCAAGCGGGCACAGCCACTTGCAGAAGGGACGGTAAAATACGATACTCAGCACGATCACCGACAGCAGAATGCTGAATTTCCAGGTAAACAGGCTGCCCAGCGCCGCCCGGATGCCGGAATTGGCAAGGGACAGCGGGATGGCTCCCTCCAGCACGCCCTGGGGGCAGAGGTACTTGCAGAAGAACGGGTCGCCCATGCCCACGTCATTCACAAGGAACGCCGGCAGGAGAACGACCATCACCAGCAGGACAGCGTATTTGAGGTATGTCAGGGGCTTGAGCTTCTTTGTGGAGAGCTTCTTTGTCGGGATCTTATGCAGCAGCTCCTGAAACCAGCCGAAGGGACAGAGGAAGCCGCAGATAAAGCGCCCCAGCAGCACGCCCAGCAGAATGAGAAAGCCTGTGATATAATAGGAGAAGCTGAACTTGGAAGACCCCACCACCGCCTGAAACGCCCCGATGGGACAGGCTCCGGAGGCCGCCGGACAGGAGTAGCAGTTCAGCCCCGGCACGCAGACAGTCTTCCCCGCCCCCTGATACAGTCCGCCCTTGAGGAAATTCGGCAGATGCAGGTTGGTCAGCAGCGTCGCTCCCGCCTGGATCCAGCCCCGGAAGCGGGACATGGTCTGTGAAACGCCTGAAAACTTTTTACCCAATGCCCACACACTCCAGACATAATTTGATTGCTTTGCTCAGCACTGTCACCGCCTCGCCCCGCCAGACACCAAAGCACAGCATGGCGGCTCCGGCCATCAGCAGCACGATCTGCGCCGCGGCCTTTTTCCCGCAGCTCATTTTTCATCACCCTTTCCGATTTTCTGCCCCCATCATAGCGCGGGAGAGTTAAAGTCTCTGTTAAGAACGAAAACTTAACGCAAACCTTATCTGTTTTTGCTATAATGAAAGCAACACAAAAACCAAGAAATAAAAAGGAGGGCTCTCATGCACCTTTTAGTAATTGAAGATGAACGCGCCCTGTGCGAGACCATCGTTCGCAGCCTGCGGCGGCTGGCCTACAGCGTGGACTACTGCTATGACGGAGAAAAGGCGCTGGCGCTTCTGGGCGTGGAACGATACGATCTGGTGCTTCTGGATCTGAATCTGCCGAAAAAGGACGGCATGACGGTGCTGCGCACCCTGCGGCAGACCGACCGGGAGACGCGGGTGCTGATCCTCTCCGCCCGCAGCGAGGTGGAGGACAAGGTGCAGGGGCTGGACGCCGGGGCAAACGACTATCTGGCAAAGCCCTTTCATCTTGCCGAGCTGGAGGCCCGCATCCGCAGCCTGACATTGCGGCAGTTCACCCAGCAGGATGTGCTGCTAAGCTGCGGAGCTTTAACCTTTGACACCCGCTCCCGTACCGCCGCTGTCAATGGGCAGACGCTGACGCTGACCCGCAAGGAAACGGGGATACTCGAATACCTGATGGTGCATCAGGGGCGGCCCGTGAGTCAGGAGGAGCTGATGGATCACGTCTGGGACAACAGCGTGGACAGCTTCAGCAATTCCATTCGCGTCCACATCTCCGCCCTGCGCAAAAAGCTCCGCGCCGCGCTGGGCTATGACCCCATCCGCAACCGCATCGGCGAGGGCTATCTGATGGGAGGCGAGGAGGAATGAAGCGGCTTTCCCTGCAGTGGCGCATCACGCTGATGTCCGTCCTGCTCATCGGCATCACCTGCGTGGCCATGAATCTGCTGCTCTGCTCCTCCGGTGTGTACTATATGGACACCATTGCGGACAGCTTACAGGGCGGCGGCACGGTGATCCTGAATGATGGCGGAGCGGCGAGCTTTGACCCGCAGCTCATAGCGCCCAACGAGGAGTTGACCATCGTCGTCGATGGGGTGCAGGGGCGCTTCCGCACCACCAACTGGTACATCACGGCGGCGGTAACGCTGCTCAGCGGCATCCTCGCCTATTTCGTCAGCGGACGCGCTCTCAAGCCCCTGCGCAGCTTTGCCTCGCAGGTGGAGCAGGTGCAGCTGAACAATCTTGCCGATATGAGGATCGATGAAGACGCTATTTCGGAGTTCCGGCAGCTGAGCCGCTCGTTCAACCAGATGCTGGAGCGACTGAACAACGCCTTTTCCGCCCAGCGGCAGTTCACCGGCAACGCCGCCCACGAGCTGCGCACACCGCTTGCGCTGATGCAGGCGCAGCTGGAGCTTTTCTCCGCAGAGCATCCCGATGTGCGGCCGGAGACGGCGGAGTTCCTCACGCTTTTGCGCGAGCAGACGGAGCGGCTGACGCAGATGACCAAGACGCTGCTGGAGATGAGCAATTTGCAGCAGGTGGCGCGGAACGAGCAGCTCCAGCTCGCCCCCATGGTCGAGGAGATCTTCACAGATCTCGCGCCGCTGGCGGAGAAGCGAAGCATCACGCTGGAAGCGGAGGGCGACGCCGCTCTCACCGGCAGCGACGCGCTGATCTATCGTCTGCTCTTTAACCTGACGGAGAACGCCGTCAAATACAACCGTCCCGGCGGCTCGGTGCGGGTCGAGCTTGCGCAGGAGCAGGAAACGTGCATCATTCGCGTTTCCGACACCGGCTGCGGCATTCCGGAGGTGTATCAGCGCAGTATCTTCCAGCCTTTCTTCCGGGTGGACAAGTCTCGCAGCCGGGAATACGGTGGCGCAGGACTTGGGCTCTCACTGGTATGGGAGATCGCCGACCTCCACGGCGGCTCCGTTTGGGTGGAGAAAAGCTCGGACAAGGGCACGACCATCGCGGTGGGGTTGCCAACGCAACAATCAACGAAGCCCTAAAACCCTTTTTTTCGTTTTTCGCCGCTTCGCTTGCCGCCCTGCGGCGTTCCTCTCTGTATGGGGCGGTCAGACGGAAAGAAAGCCGTCCCTTGCGGATCTCAAACTCCATGCAGCCCGTGTCAGGATCTGCGTCGGTCTGGCGGCACTCGCCGGGGTGGGCTGCGGCATAGGCGGTCAGCCTGTTCTTGAGGTCGGTGTTGTGTGTGCGAATATAGATCAGCGGCTCTTTCTCGTCAAACCAAATATCGGTGGTCTTTTCCTGCTTCGTAAGCCCTGTTCTCATAAACTCTCCTTTCTGCCCTCTGTCGCACAGGAGTGGCATTTTTCGGCTGTTTTCTCCGGCTCTTGACTTGGGGAAAACGGCGATTTTCAAACAGGAGCGCGCCGGACGATGTCTGCCCTGTCCGACGCGCTCCCATTTGATAAAATCAGTTTTTCTCAGCTCAACACGGCATCAGCGAATATTGTCCCGCATCACCGTTTTTTCTCTGTGCGGATGGAAGAAACGCCACAGATTGTTGCGCTGAATCACATCCTCATAGCTACGGACTTTTCCGCGAAGCTCTGTATTTTCACGCTCCAATTCTGCCGCACAGAGCTTGCTGTGGACAGACTTATAATCAGAAATTTCCTGTTTCAAACTGTCAATCTCAGCCTTGAGCTTTGCAATCAGTTTGTTTGCCGCATCCAACGCCTTTTGCAGTTTGGATTCCTTTTTCTCTGCTGTAACGTACTTCTTTGCCAGAGTGGAAATCCGGTCAAAGTCCTCACGCTCCACGGCAACTTTGGATGAGAAGGGAATGGACGTTGCCACGATTTTTTCGATAGACCGCACATCGACCCGCTGGTTCTGGATCTTTTCAATTTTGCTCCCAAGCGTTGCTGCCTGTTTTTCCTGCTGACGGTTCTGCTCTGTGAATTCTGCCAGTCGCGCCTGTTCCTGCTGCACCTTGAACTGCGTCACCGTCAGGTGTTCCTCGGAGCTGCCGCGTTCGCCGCGCTCCACGTCATCATACCCTGCCTTTCGCATGGCGGCGAAGAAATCATCTTGCAGAACGGAATAGGATTTTCGGAGCACGGTTTTCCCGTTTGCGTTCAGCAGCGGTTTCCCATGCTCATCCAGCGCGGGCTTGGAATCCCACTTTTTGCTCATGCTGACCTGCTGAATCGTCTCCTTGACCGTCCCCACCAGAGATTAATGTTCCATTTCCTTTGACGGCAGAAGCACAGCGGAGTTCAACGCAGATATGTGCCTCTTTCTTGAACAGTGGGAGGACGAGCGCAGCGAGCTTCGCGCCTACAGCTCCACGCAAGCGGCATACAAGCGGTGGAAGGAACAGACTTTGGCATATTACGCTGCGAACGCAGTCAAATGCACAGAGCCGGAAGAACTTGACCGCGACGAACGGATTGCAAAACGGGCAGCATTTCTGGAAAAGGAATACGGTAAAAACAAGAGTAATGAGTAAATAACCCCATCAAAGCCTGATTCTTGAGGGAAGGAGGTAAAAATGTCAGTAACAAAAGACGGC